>JAEEGG010001291.1_pt1 | contig 68361 bp, 53 predicted proteins | sample 9134161 | NCBI WGS metagenome assembly JAEEGG01 (sample SAMN16246543, study PRJNA631951) | gut metagenome | biome: gut microbiome; feature: rumen; material: CR-attached | host: Bos | place: Iran: Karaj | collected 2018-10
CGCTGCACATCAAGCGGGGGACTTCCCTGCAGATGGAGGTGAACAGCAGCCTCTTCTCCACCGACGGGGTGGAGGGGGATGTGATGTTCACCTTCGATGTGCCCGCGCAGAGCAACGACACGGTGTTTCGGCACGCCCGCTTCGTCTATGTGCAGCGGCTCAAGAAGTACGCCTGCACGGTCAAGGCGGGAGGGATTGAGATTGCACGCGGCGACCTCTACATCCAAAAGGCGACCATGACGACCTACTCCTGCGGGCTGGTCATCAACCCGTGGCCTGCGGGTTTCGCCGACAGAAAGATGAAAGAGAACGACTACGGCGACGATGTTGTCATCAGCCAGAACGCCACGGAGCACAACGCCAAATGGCTTGAGTTCCTCAAGTCCACCCTCAATTCGGATTCCGTGGTCAAGTTCCCGCTGTTCCTGGACACGGCTTTTTACGGCAGCGGGAACAACGATTTCGGCTGGTTCCTCACACAGTACGACAACGCGCCGGAGAACGCCAGCGGCATCCAGGCCTCGCTGAACACCAACGACAACATCGGGCTTGACCGCTGCTATATCAACCGCCTCTTCTTCAACGCCAACGGCGATGTGGTGGAGGAGAGACCCGGAAACCGTGGCGTGCGGGTGTTCAACAACCGGCAGGCCGACAACCCCAACAGCTTCGCCTTCTGCCCAGCCCTTCAGCTCACATGGCTGCTGGACAGGGTGGTGGCGAACGGGGGGTATCTGGCGGAGGGCGGCTTCCTTGACAGCCCCGACACCGCCAAGATCTATTCACAGAGCCTCCGCGCCATGGACGGGCTGCTCACGCAGTTCACCGAGGAGGCCGCATTCCGTGCGCAAATCACGCCCTCCGTGGATTACTACCACATCATGTTTTCGGGGATGCCCCCGATGATGCAGCCGTTCACCGATTCGGACGGCAACGAGCAGTATCTTTTCTATCCAAGGTCTGACGGCACGCACCATTTCCACGTGGTTGTCAGAACCTACCTGCCCGCCAACGTGGTGCAGAACGGCTCCGTGGAGGAGGAGGAGAACGGCGGCACCGTGACCAAACACTACGAGGAGGCACTGGTGTTCATGATGACCGACAGGCTCAACAACCTGTGGAAGGCCACGGCCTCCAACCTCTACGGGAATTGGGACGACATGGACTCGCTGTTCGGCCACTGGTACACGCCGTATTATGTGAAGTCGTTCAAGTCCCAACATCTCTCCTCGTTCGGCTATGCCGGGGCGGGGTTCTACGAGATAACGTTTGACTTCACGGTCAACGACATGAGAGCCAACCAGATGTATATGTTCGCTTTCGCAAAGTGCAGGGGGATGATGGAGGAAGTCGGCGGCTACGGGCAAATGCTGGTGATCAAGGATTTCGAGCGTGTGCCGATAACGGCTGACGTAACGGCCTACAACAAGGTCTATAACTGTTTCGCCGACAGACTGCGCTATGGCGAGCACGTCCCCGACATGACCAACGCCGACTTCATCGGCACGCTGTGCAAGACTTTCGGCCTCGCCCTCTTCCTTGACTCCACGACCAGGAGGGCGGAGTTCGCCTTCGTTCGCGACATCTTGGAGAAGTCCAAGTGCCTCGACCTCACGGCATACGCCGTGGACGGCGAGACCGCCATAGAGAAGACCGATGAGCGGAAATACGTGTTCAAGCTGGAGGGCGTGACCACGGACGAGAACGACAGCACCAAGCTGCTGCCGCCAGTACCGACCGCCGACCAGCTTCCCGATGCTTCGGCCAACTTCGGAAAAGTCTGTTTTGTGGAGAACGAGAACCGCTACCGCAGGGCGGAGCGGGAGGGTGACAGCATCGCCAACTGGGTATTCCGATGGAATCCGTTGGGCGGCGCCGACCAGACCCTTGAGGCGGGGGAGGGTGACGAGGAGAGCATCACACCCTCATTGAAAGTTCCCGTGATGGAGATCACGGACGCGAAGTCCGAACACCCCGAGTTTGTCATGCGCATCGAGCAGGCGGGCTGCAGCCCGGTCTTCGACACGGGGAACACGGACTTCCCGATGGTGCTGGAGACCTATCTTGGAAGCCGGAGGCTTGAAATCCCGCAGGCTGGCAACCCGTTCATAGAGGTGGCGCAGCCGACACGGCACTCACGCTACGGCGACCCCCTTGACGGCGTTTCGCTGACCGTCCAAGGGGAAAACTCCGTGGGGCAGCTGTGGGTGAGTCCGTGGCTGGACTTCCTCGCCAACTACGAGAAAGTGCGCTACCGCTTCCTGCTGCCGCTGTCGGAGTTCCTCAACCTGTGGCGGCTGCTGAAGCCGCAGGACGGGCGGGCGGAGAGCCACACCCGCTGGCTGCTGGTCGCCGGAGTGAAGAGCCTGCCCGTCAAAATCACCTTCCAGTTCACCGAGGGCGGCGAATCCGTCACCGCCGAAGTAGAGGCCGCGAAACTTAAAGTGACACTTTAATTAGGGTCATCTTCGTATGCGAAACCAGGTGCTTTCTCCCGTATCAGTTCACTAAGATGCGGGTCTGCATGGTTAGAATAAAGTGTGGTCATTGAGAGGGAATAGTGGTCGGCCAGCTGCTTGACGGAGAGCGGGTCAAGACCGTGTTTGAGCATTTCCGTGATGCCCGTATCGCGCAGCGAGTACTGCTGCATCTCCATTGGCAAATCAAATATCTTACGCAGTTTGTCCCAATATTTTCTGTATGGTCGTGGGGAAGCGGGGGTCTTTCCCGGCTTTTGGTAGGCACTAAATAAGTAATTATCGGCAGGGTATCTGTCAAGATTCAGTTTCAAGAGCAACTGCTCTATTTCCTTTGTCATCGGCACAATACGCTGCTTGCCGTTTTTGGAGACTTCCGGTCTCACTGTGATGGTCTTATTCGCCATGGAAACATCCCCGACAAGCAACATATGAATCTCTTTCGGACGAAGCAACGCCCCATAAATGAGTTCCAGGAATACGAGATAACCCGGATTGTTCTCCACAAGATACTTCTGAATCTCAACACGTTTCTCCACAGGAATTAGGATACGCTTTTTCTGCCCAACTTTCTTTGTCTTAATCTTTTGGAAGTGATTCTCCTTGCAGTAGCATTTTTCTATCATCCAAGAGAACAAGGCACTGCCATTCTTGACATAATTGTTGAAAGTGCGGGGACTGAGGTCGCCGTCCCTGCCGCTTCGTTCGTTCTGAACATAGTCCATGAACTGCACAATCATGCTGTGCGAAATCATGGAACAGTAGATATTCGGTGCGGTCTTGGCCAGCCATTCCCCGAATATTCCGGCGAAAGATATATAAGATCTGGCAGTGGTACTGCGGAGTTCTTTCTGCACACTTTCCTTGTAGAGTTCCAAAACTTCCATCATGGGGGTGTACATCCGGGAATCCTCACCTTGGAAGTAAGGATTCCAGCCCGTGGATAGTTTCATGTTTAACGCCACAATGATATTGTTGATGTGCTTTCTCGCTTCCGTCTTTGATGAATAGCGGCTCATCAACCTCGCAAGTCTGATTTTTTTCCTTGCAAGTTCTTGGGTCTGTGGATTCTCCACGTAGTATTCAATAAGCCAACCTGACTTGTTGGTTTTCAAGATAGCTGGCAGATAATTTGCCGCTGCATACGCCGAAGATACGGCTAACCTGTTCGAAGTATTTGACATTTTTTTTTTGGTTTTCGGCCAGCGAATACCAAAAAAGCGTTTTGTCTCATTTCTGTCTCAGTTTTAAAGCAGAAATCAGCAACTTACGTCTGTAAATTGCTGATACTGATTCTCTTATGAGACTTTGAGCGGTAGACGGGGTTCGAACCCGCGACCTGCGGCTTGGGAAGCCGCCGCTCTGCCAACTGAGCTACTACCGCGTTTTGGTTTAAGGTTGATGGTTTATGGTTTAAGGATTCTGTCGGTTTACAAGGTTTTCCTTAAACCTTAAACCCTAAACATTAAACCTTATGTGCAGGATGTCGCCGTCTTGCACTTCGTAGTTCTTGCCTTCGACCGCCAACTTGCCGGCCTCTTTGCATTTCAGCTCCGACCCGTATTTCACAAGGTCGTCGTACTTGATGACCTCCGCACGGATGAAGCCGCGCTCCAGGTCGCTGTGGATGACACCCGCCGCCTGCGGTGCCAACATGCCCCGCGTGATGGTCCAAGCTCTATTCTCCTTGCCACCGACGGTGAAGAAGGAGATGAGATCCAGCATCTTGTAGGCCGCACGGATCACCTTGTTGACGCCCGGCTCGGTCAAGCCCACGTCGGCTAAGAAGGCCTTACGGTCCTCCTCGCTCTCCAACTCGGCGATTTCGGATTCGATCTTGGCCGCGATGACCAACATCTCTCCGCCGTGCTCTTCCACATATTTCTTCACGGCCTCGGAATAGGCGTTCCCGGAGGCCGCGTCGTCGTCATTCACATTGCACACGAACATCACGGGCTTCTCGGTGAGCAGCATCATGTCGGCCACCACCGCCTTCTCGTCGGGCGTGACCTCCAAGGTGCGCACATTCTGGAATCCTTCCAGATGTTCCTTGTATTTCAACAGAACGGCAAGGTCGTGCTTGGCGGTCTTCTCGCCGACTTTCGCGGCTTTCTCCACCTTTGTGATCTTGCGTTCAATCTGTTCCAAATCCTTGCATTGCAGCTCAAAATCGACAATCTCGATGTCTCTCACCGGATCCACGGACCCTTCCTCGTGGGGGAGGGCAGGGTTGTCGAAGCAGCGCAGCACGTGGATGAGCGCGTCGCAGAGACGCACGTCCGCGAGGAAGCTGTTGCCGATGCCGGCGCCGGTGCTGGCACCCTTCGCCAATCCAGGGATATCGACGATGTCCAAGTTGGCATAGACCAACTTGTCGGCATGGATGAACGAATTGATGTGGGCCAGACGCTCATCGGGCACCGCGCACACACCGATGTTCGACTTGTTGGTGCTGTACGCGAAGTCCGTCACCTCCGCCTTCGTGTTGGAGATGCAGTTGAACATCGTGGTCTTACCCGAGTTCGTCAGTCCTACTATGCCGCATTTGAGGCCCATTTGTAATGGTTATTGGTTATAGGTTATTGGTTATTGGTTATTGAAGTTAAAAGTTAAGAGTTAAGAGTTGAGAGTTAGAATCCGAGGACGATGTCTTCGACGTGGTCGATTTCGGGGAGGTAGTGCTTGATTGTCTGTTCCACGCCGTTTTTGAGGGTCATCTTGGCGTGGGGACAGGTGCCGCACGCGCCTTGGAGACGCACCTTGACGACATTTTCGGGGGTGAGTTCCACAAATTCGATGTCGCCGCCGTCCTGCACTAAGTAGGGGCGGATTTGGTCGATGATCGAGATGACCTTCTGTTCTAACGTGGCGTTTTCCATATCTTCAAATTCAGGGCGCAAAGATACACTTTTTTTTGTACGGTTTGACGGGTTTGCGTTTTTTGTGTCCAGTGAGATTCGCCGATCAATTTTGTGGGGACGTGGTGAACCCGACAATGGCGCTGCGGAGGACGGTGTCGGACGTGGGGACAACGAAGAAGCATTCGTAGGGCATGTTGCGGGAAAGGTCGCGCAGGGTGATGCGGCAGGTGCCGTCACGGCGTGGGTGTCCCTCCGCGGTGAGCCACTCTTGAGCGCCTGCCGGACGATAGCTGAGAACAGCCACTCTTGCGGGCGGTGCCGACGGTGCGAGGCGGCAGGTGAAGGTCACCGTGGGGTGGTGGCCCGACAGAATGGTCCATCCGTTTTTGACGGTCACATCGGACGGCGTGAACTCAATCAGCGACGAGCTTCCATCGGACTGGATCTGGGAGGTCTGTGCCTGCGTGCTGGCCCGTTCGCGCGTGAGTCGCTCGGAACGCACCATGACAAGGGTGACGGCCGACACTAAAACGGCGATGGCCAACACGATCCACACGTATGCGGCGGTCGCGGTCTTGCTTTTGCGTGCAGGACGGTCGTCGGGATTTTGTAGGGCGGGTACAGGCATATCAGTAGTCTGAACGTGAGAACATTTCCAAACGCCAGTGGTCGCCGTCCTCATCGTCAAATTCGATGAAGAACTCCTTGCGTGACAGTCGCTTGATGTCGGCAGTGAAGATGTATCGCTTTCCGAAGAAAGTGAAGTTGAACTGGATGGTTTTCGACTTGGGGTCCAGGATGTAGGTGGCGAACGACGACTGCCGGATTTCGCCGTTGAGGATGCCCAACAGCGACATCACGTGGTCGGCGTATATATAATAATAGGTGGTCGGTGCGTAAGCGGCGTAGTCTGTGGAGTCGATTTCCACGCCGTTGAGATAGGTGTGCGACACCTGCCATGAGCCTACAATCCGGTACTCGCTTGAATAGATGCTCGGCACTCCTTCGGGGTAGTTCTCGCAGGAGGTAAACCCGAATGCCGCCAGGGTGCCGAATAAGAGGATGATCCAGAGACGTTTCATGTTTAAGGGTTAAGGTTTAAGGGTTAAGGTTTAAGGGTTAGGGTTTAAGGGTTAAGGTTTAAGGGTTTAAGGGTTATAGTTTAAGGGTTAGGGGTTAGGGTTAGGGGGTCATCAGTTTGTCGCACAGCTGTTTCATGCCGACGGTAGCCTTTTCGGTGATGTAGGTGACGCGGCGGGAGATGGAGCCGGGCTGTTTGGGGTCGATGACGTAAATCTCGGCGTTGGCGGGGGCGTAGTAGAGCAGTCCCGCAGCGGGATAGACGGCCAGGGATGTACCGATAATGATCAGGATGTCAGCCTGTTCCACCTCGCGGGCGGCGGCGTCCAACAACGGCACGGCCTCGCCGAACCATACGATGAAGGGGCGCAGCAGGGAACCGTCCTTGGCACGTTCGCCGTACTTCATCGGCTTGTACCCGATGTCGAAGACCTCCGTTTTGCGTTCGTTGCAGGCCTTGGTGAGCTCGCCGTGCAGGTGGATGATCTTCGAAGAACCGCCGCGTTCGTGCAGGTTGTCGACGTTCTGCGTGACCACGGTCACGTCATACTGTTCCTCCAACTTCGCTACCAGCTTGTGCGCCGCGTTGGGCTCGCAGTGCTCCAATTGGGCGCGCCGCTCGTTGTAGAAGTCGATGATGAGCTTGGGGTTGCGGTACCAGCCGTCAATGCTGGCCACATCCTCCACATTATGGTTTTCCCAAAGACCGTCGCTGTCGCGGAAGGTGCTGATGCCGCTCTCTGCAGAGATGCCGGCACCGGAAAGGACTACTATCTTTTTCATCTTTTTGTTTTTTTTTGTTTCTGTCTTGGCCCCACACTGCGGCTTCGTGTTGGTTTGTTCCTCTTGCGGGGCCCCACACTGCGCTGCGCTTGTGTGGGGTTATTAGCGCTTCGCGCGTCTTGCCCCTCCGGGGCTGCTTAAGGAATATATTTATATATGTCTGACTTTCGGTACAACTGCTAACTGCTAACTGCTAACTACTAACTGCAAACTACTAACCACTAACTACTGGCTGGTTTCGTCGCCAAAGACCACGCCGACGCCGCGGGCGGCTTTCACGAGGAAGTCGTCGGGTTTTACGAGGTGGGGCTCTTTCACGGCCTCTTCCAGCGGGACATACGAGATGTTCGGGTGGCGATAGACCACGAGGTTGCCGTATTTTTTCTCCTTGACGAGCTCAAAGGCCTTGACGCCGAACTCGGTGGCGAGGATGCGGTCGTAGGCCAGCGGGGTGCCGCCGCGCTGCAGATGGCCGAGCACCGTGACGCGGATGTCGTGCTCGAGGCCGAGCTCTTGGAGTTCCTGTTTCAGCACGTCGCCGACGCCGCCGAGCTTGATATGCTGGTCGCCCACGGCGGTCGGTGCCTTGCCGACAACATGGCCGCCCACGCGTTTCGCACCCTCCGCAATGACGATGTTGCAGAAGCCCATGCCGTTCTTGTATCGGGTCTCGATCTTTTTGGCGATGGCCTCGGGATTGTAGGGGATCTCGGGGATGATGCAGACATCTGCGCCGCCGGCGATGGCGGTGTGGAGGGCGATCCAGCCGGCGTCACGGCCCATCACCTCCATGATGAAGACGCGGTTGTGGCTTTCGGCGGTCGTCACCAATTTGTCGATGGCCTCCGTGGCGATCTGCACCGCCGTCTGGAAACCGAAGGTGAAGTCCGTGCTCGACAGGTCGTTGTCGATGGTTTTGGGCACGCCCACCACGGGGATGCCGATGTTGAGAAGGTCGAGGGAGATGCGCTGCGAGCCGTCGCCACCGATGTTGATGATGGCGTCGAAGCCCATATTGTCGAAGCGTTTCTTCATAAGCTGCGAGCGATCCTCGATTTTCCAGCTGCCGTCGGGTTGCCGCACGGGGAAGTGGAAGGGGCCACCTTTGTTGGTGGTCTTGATGATGGTGCCGCCCTTCACGTGGAGGCCGGAGACCATGCTCTCGTTGAGCGGAACGATCTCCACATCATCCTTGAGGATGCCGTTGAACGACTCGATGCATCCGTAAACTTCCCATTCGCCGTTTTCTTGGGCTGCACGTTTCACGATTCCGCGGATTACCGCGTTCAGTCCGGGACAGTCGCCACCGCCCGTGGCTATCAGTATTTTATGTGCCATAATTCCTTTTTTTTCGAAAGGGCAAAAATACACTTTTTTTGGTTTAAGGTTAAGGGGTAAGATCAGGATTAAGATTCGCCCTTGCGGCAGTCACACCGGAAATGCATCATAAACAGATGGTCTAACTCTTGTTCAATTCTTTCCTTTTGGGTGCGGTCCCCGTTAAACCTATATAATGAAAATAGGTCTATTGTCGTGTCTAGCAATGTAGGTATGAAAAAGATATGTCTTGCCGTGATGGTGGTTTTGCTATGCGGCAGTGTTTCCGCCCAGAAGCCTCACAGCGATTTGCATCACGAATTAGGAATCAATGCCGGTCCCGTCTCATTTGCGGGTTCTTTCTTCTACGGTACAATCGGTTTTTTCACCGCGTTGGGTGGTAGTATTGGTCATCAGGCCGTGGACATGAACCTCTACGGTCATTATAATCTTCATTATTACTATCAGGTGGCGCCCTGGTGCCAAGTTGGCGTGAAGGGCTCAACGGAGTGCGCGAAAATCACCCGTTTCTCGGACACGTTGCGAACGTCGGTGACCTCGATTGACCGCTACGCGATTATCACCCTAATGCCCAGTGTGCGGTTCACGTACCTCAATCGGCCATGGGTTCGGCTCTATTCGGGTCTTGACCTCGGCTGTGGTTATCTCGCTTCTGATTCGAGGTCTGGCAAAAGTTCGGAATCTGACGATTCAGCTGGCAGCAATTTCCTCTTCGCCTTCAACGTGACGGCCTTCGGCGTGAACGTCGGTAAAGGGTTTTACGGTCTCTTCGAGTTGAACGCCGGATTTGACTCCTTCGTGAAGGTCGGCATCGGGGCGAGGTTCTAACTCATTTTCAGCATCCTCTGAATCGGCACCAGCGCCTTCTTCCGCAGCTCCTCATCCATAATGAGCTCGGGTTGCTCTTCGAGCAGGGCGGCGTAGATGTTCAGGAGGTTGTTCTTCTTCATGTTCACGCAGTCGTGCTTGACCGCGCCGTTGTAGAGCGTGTAGAGCTTCTTGTCGGGGTTGCGCTTCTGCATCTCGTAGATGATGCCGCTCTCGGTGACGACGATGAACTCCTTGGCGTCGCTCTCGCCGATGAAGTTGAGCATGGCGGCGGTGGAGCCGATGAAATCGACCTTCTCCAGCAGCTCGCGGCGGCATTCGGGGTGCGCCACAACGATGGCGTCGGGATGCTCGGCTTTGGCCTTCTCCAAATCCTCCACCTCGTAGTGGTCGTGCACGCAGCAGGCGCCGTCCCACAGGAGCATTTCGCGGCCCGTCATCCGGTTGATGTAGTCGCCGAGGTTGCCGTCGGGCACAAAGATGATCTTCTCGTCCTTGGGCAGCTGGTTGACGAGCTTCAGGGCGTTGCCGGAGGTGACGATCAGGTCGCACTGGGCTTTCACTGCGGCGGTGCAGTTGACGTACGCCAATACCTTGTGGTCAGGGTGTTTCGCCTTGAATTCGGCGAGTTTTTCGGCCTTGCAGCTGTTCGCCAGGGAGCAGCCCGCGCTCATATCCGGCACCAGCACCTTCTTGGTGGGGTTGAGGATTTTGGCGGTCTCGGCCATAAAATGCACGCCGGCGAAGAGGATGATGTCGGCGTCCGTGGCGGCGGCCTTGCGGGCCAGCCCCAGACTGTCGCCTACATAGTCGGCCACCTCCTGCACTTCAGGAAGTGTATAGTAATGTGCCAGGATGATGGCGTTCTTCTCTTTCTTTAAGGTGTTGATTTGTTGTTTTAAATCGTTCATATTTTTCTTTTTATAAAAAAAGCGTATGTTGCCACACAGGTACTTTTATAGTTTGGAATTTGCAAAGGTACATAATTTTCATAATCCTCATGAGCTGTTGATGTGAAAAAATGAGTGTCTGTATTTTATCCGGGAACCTAATGAAACAAAATATCGGATTTATGGATGGAGAGATTTTGAAATACCAGTATGAGATTCAGGAGTGTATAAAAAACACCCTGTTGTTTCATTGAGAATTTAAATTAATCCCTGCCAATTTTTCCGCCATTTTCTCCGCTATCGCATGGCGCCCGCGCTGGTTGTAGTGCTCGGTGACGAAAGTTTCAAAGAAGTCCTCCTCACGCACGGAATATTGATTGTTTACAACAATCACCCCCATTGGCTCATATCGTTGGATGATGTACTGGGCGTTATCCTGCATCAGGTATTCCAAATCCGGTCCGGCCAAGGTCTTGATCTGATCCATGTTGTCGGCCAGGATGTTGAACACTAAACGCCAACCCCGCCGCTGGCACAGCCGTGCGATTCTGTCAAAATCTTTAATCCGGGGATTGTTGTCATCCAGCTGGTAAGCAAAACATTTCACGTAATGGCAAGCAAGCTCGACGGTGTCTTGGGATACCTGTTTGCCGTTGTAAAGTTGGAAACTGTTGGCAATGGCATGGTCCCATTCGCTCGCGTTATGATACGGGAAAGGGTGGGGAAGCGTGAAGGTCTGTCTCCGTAAGCCTTTCCGCACCAGCTTGCCCCGCTCATCTTCCGACCAGTGAACATAAGCCTTGAATGCCAAGAGCATGCGTTTGTAAAGCGCCGGTGCTTTTTTCATCATAATCTGCTCTTTTTGAAGTGCTTGCTCCAAATTGGAATAGATCCATTCGCTGCTGAACGAGCGCATGTTGACGGTTACGATGACGGTTTTTACCGGATTCTTGCGGGGTATGTTTCGCAATATGTCGTAATAGATGGCCGCATGAACGGCTCCCTTGGAGATACAGCCCATCTTATGTCCGGGCATTAAATCCCCAATCATGGTTCCTATGGAACGTCGGTCTGTGTCGGTAGGACTGCATGAGAATTCGGAGGATTCTCCAAGGTAGATAATGTCGGCTGTGTCGCGGACGGGGACTTGCGGAAACTCCAGCAGCGAGCAGTAGCGCTCGAGATCGCGTGGATAGAGGGTGAACCGATAGACAAGATCCATTGCCACTAACAAAAGTAGTAGCAAAAGGAGCTTCTTTGCGATTTTGAGGATAATATGTCGGGTCTCGTCGGTCATTAGAATTGGAAATAGATGAATGGATAATGTTGTACCGATGAGAGGGCGATGACGGCGAAGATCATGCCGCCGTAGATGGCCCAGCGCAGGTATGGGTTGAGCTGTCCGCACCAATGGTCAAACCGGCGCTGCTTGAGGATGAGGTCCAGAACGATGAAGAGGCCCAAGGCAATCCAGGTGACGGCATCCACGTGCAGCTGGTGTGGCAAGGATCCGTTGTGCGCCCAAGCGGCGAAAAGGTCGTGAAGGTTGGCGAAAGAGGTGGCACGGAAGATGCTCCACAGCAGAGTGACGATAATGAACGTCTTGAGGATGTTGAGCAGGCTGATGATGGTTTTGCCAGTGGCGTTTTCTACTTTGTCAAAGAAATGAATGTTGCGCAGGCCACGTTCTAAAATCAGCAGCAAGCCGTAGGCAAAGCCCCAGATCATGAAGGTCCAGTTGGCGCCATGCCAGATGCCGCACACGGTGAAGACAATCAGTGTGTTGAGCGCCCAACGGGGGATGGCCACGCGGTTGCCTCCCAAGGGAATGTAAAGGTAGTCGCGGAACCACGTGGAGAGCGAGATGTGCCAGCGACGCCAGAACTCTTGTATGCTGCCCGCCTGATAAGGGGCCTTGAAGTTGTCAATCAGGGTGAATCCCATGCAAAGGGCGCAACCCAATGCGATGGTGGAGTATCCGAAGAAGTCGCCGTAAATCTGGAACGAGTAGAAAAGCATAGCGAGGGAGATGTCCAGGGTGTTGAAATCCGCCGGGTTGGCATACACCTGATCCACATATTGCCCTAAGTTATCGGCCACGACCATCTTCAGAAATAGCCCGAACAGGATGAGGCGCAAGCCGTTGGCGATGTTGTCGTATTGCAGTACTTTGTCCTCGTGCAGCTGACGTAACAGGTTCTGAGGGCGTTCGATGGGCCCGGTGACCAGCTGGGGGTAGAACATCACATAGAGGGAGTAGTATCCGAAATGATGTTCGGCTTTCTGCGTGCCGCGATAGACTTCGATTACATAGCTCAGACTTTGGAAGGTGTGGAATGAAAGGCCGATGGGCAGGGCTATCTGGAGCACCTTACCCGGATGCGACCAGCCGAAATGCTGCGCCAACGCTACGTAGTTGGCACTGCAGAAATTCAGGTATTTGAAGATGAACAGTACGGAACAGGTGGAGATGACGCTAATGATGAGGCAAGCCTTTTTCTTGGACGCATCATCGGCCCATCGTTCGATGAGAATACCAGCTGTATAATCAATGGCGATGGTGATGAGCAGAATAAGGATGTATTTGGGAATGAACCACATGTAGAAGAAGCAGCTCGCACCCAACAGCATCATCCAGCGGTAACGGGATGGCAGAAGATAGAACAGGATTGTTACTATCGGGAAGAAAATAAGAAATTCAATCGAATTGAATAACATTCTTTATTTGAAGAAGAATCGTCTGAAATCAAGTCCTAACGCATAGACCATGAGAACGATAAGGAATGCGAACCCGATGGTGTTGGCGATGCCGAGGAACTTGTCGCTGGGCTTCTTGCCAGTAATCATCTCAATGAGGATGAATAGGATGTATCCGCCGTCCAGTCCGGGGATGGGGATGATGTTCATGAAGGCGAGGATGATGCCCAGCAGGGCGGTCATGTTCCAGAACCGTGCCCAGTCCCACACTTTCGGGAAAATGCTGCCGATGGTGAGGAAACTGCCCAGCTGTGTGGCGCCCTCCTTGGTGAAGACAATTTTGAACTGCTTGACATAGTCGCCGAGGGTTTGGAAGCCCATGACAATGCCTTTGGGGATGGACTGGAAGAAGCCGTATTCCTCTTTCACGGTGCCGAAGAACTGGTAAGGCTGTTTCGGAGCCACGCCGATGGTTCCCATGGAATCCAGACTCACGGTGGCTTGCATCAGGTTGCCATCGCGGTAGAAATGGAGCTGAATCTCTTCGTTTTTGCTATTGAGAAACAGTTTTTTGAAGTCGAAGAAACAGAACAGGGCGGTGTCGTTCACGCCCACGAGGCTGTCGCCTTTGCGCAAGCCGGCCTGTGCCGCTGGGGTCTTGGCCAGCACGCTGTCGATGACGAACGGGAAACGGTAGTTGCAGAAGGGTTCGCCTTGCTTGCTGGCACCCACCACCTTGCGGGCCAATGTCTTGGGGATGTTGATTACCACGGGCTGGCCGTCGCGCAACACGGTTACCGTTTTCACATCGTCCAGAAGCAGGTCGTTGCTGAAATCGCCCAGGGTTTGCGGGTGTATGCTGTCGATGAAGAGGACATAGTCGCCGTTCTGGAATCCGGCATCCAGCATCTCTTGTGAGAACTCAAGACCGTAGCGGGCATTCTCCAAGGGGATATACTCGCGTCCCCAGGTGAAGCAGATGGCGATGTAGATGATGATGGCCGACAGGAAATTGACCAGCACGCCGCCGATGATAATGAAGAAGCGCTGCCAGGCGGGCTTGGCGCGGAATTCCCATTCGTGGACCTCTTCGCTGAGGTCGGAGGCTTTGGTGTTCTCGTCCACCATGCCGTTGATGGCGCAGAATCCGCCTAATGGCAGCCATCCCAACCCCCATTCGGTGTTCTCCGGATGCTCCGCCCACTCCTTGGGGGCACGACCGGAGAAGAAACTGAAGTGCATCTTGCCGTCGAATTTCTTCATCCGGACAATGGAAAAGCCGGGATTGAAGAATAGATAGAATTGGTCCACTCGTGTCTTGAAAATCTTTGCGAACGTGAAATGCCCTAACTCATGGGTGATTATGAGGAATGAGAGGCTGGCAATCAAGCCTAATATTTGAGTAGCAATGCCCATAGCGTGTTCTTTTTTTATCGGGCGCAAAAATAGTGAAATTTTTGTACTTTTGCACTTTCAAATTTTAAACATGGACACGCCTGATATCACGCCAACACCCTCTTCCGGACCGAAAAGGAAGGTTCTGTTCCTCGTCGGAATCATTGTCGGCATCCTCCTTGGGGCCTTGCTTACCATGTTTATTACAGATTGGCTGGATTACCGGCATCCCGCGGAAGTACGTGTGCTCCCGTCTCCGGTGGGTGTGAAAGGGGCTGATACTGTGGTCAAATATGTGGTCCATCGGCATGAGAGAGTCCTGGAAGAACCATTGTACAATATGGCTGCCGACACAGCGCAGGTGGACACGTCTTATGCGGACGATTACTCGCAGGACCTCTATCTGGATGAGGATGAGTTGGCTGACGCTGATGACGATGGGCTGGTGATGGCCGAGAAAATGATCGCCCGCCAAATGATGAAAATCCAGTATCTGGATAATAATAAAAAGGAAATACCTGTTCCCGAAAATGCGCCCGCGGAAATCCAATTCCAGCAATGGGAAACACCTGTGCGCAATAAACTTTCGTATCAGCTTACGGGTAACATGTTGAAAGTGAAGGGTATGTCAGCCCAGAATGTAAAGATTGTCCATTACAGGGGAAAACTCCATCTTGTGCGCGGACACCAGGCGTACCCCCTTACCCCCAACACGCAGTTCGAACGGCTGGTGGAAACCGCGGAGACGGGTTTCTGAAATGTTGGAATCGTTGGGAATCGTTAGGAATCGTTAGACTCAGCCGAATATCCTCAGTTTGTCTTCTATTCTTTCCAATTCTCCAGCGTGATGCCGAAATCGCTGATGCCTTTCACCTTGTCGGTGCGCATACCCTGTGTGACTGTGAAGGTGTAGGTACCGGTGCGGGGAAAACGGATTTTGGGCTGGAACAGGAACATGTTGTCCTTGATGCGCCCCTGCCCCTTGCCGGTCCATTTGCCGAACTTGTCGCACACAATGAAGCCCAACGTGTCCTGCTCGCTGTGTCCATCCGGATATTTGGTCTTCATGAAGACGTAGAAATTCTGCGTTTCAAAGTCCGTGGTGTTCCGAAGATGTATATACATATTGTAATATGCCATCGAGTCGGTGATATCCACTTTGAAGACCAACGGTTTCTTGACATCCCATTTTTCGTTGGGAATGGCTTGGATGTTACTGTAATAACGGCTCTGACAGCCCGAAAGGCATAGTAGCAGCACGGTGATGGCGAAAATGATTCTTCTCATAAGGCTGATATTGAAAAGGGTGGGGGACTAAGAGTCTGCAATGTGTTTGAGCTCGTCCATGCTGATGTTGTTGCCCTCTTCCACTTTCTTTTGGTTGACTAAGGCAAACTCTTCCAGCGTTTCCGGAATCTTCCCTTCGTTGTTCATCTTGATGATGTTTTTGACCTTGTCCAAAGGCAGTGCGAAGATGGTGGACGCATCGTTGGAATAGGAATACCATACGATCTTTTTGAAAATGTCGATTTTGTTGTAAACGCCTCTTCCTTTTTTTGTCTTGAGCTGCACGTTAGGCTGCGGGAATTCCTTGAGTTCCTGAATGTACGTGTCTTGCTCGAAGTTCAGGCAGCATTTGAGCTTGCCGCACATGCCGGCCAGTTTCTGCGGGTTGAGGGATAGCTGCTGTGTGCGTGCGGTGCTCGTGGAGACGGACTGGAAGTTGGTCAGCCAGGAGGAACAGCAGAGTTCGCGCCCGCAGGAGCCAAGTCCGCCCAAACGGGCCGCCTCCTGGCGCACGCCGATCTGTCGCATCTCAATGCGGATGTGGAACTGCTCGGCCAGAATCTTGATGAGCTCGCGGAAGTCCACACGCTCCTCGGCGGAGTAGTAGAAGATGGCCTTGGTGCCGTCGCCCTGGTATTCCACATCATTGACTTTCATCTTCAGGTTAAGGTCCCACGCCGTGTAACGTGATTTCAACATGGTTTCGTTTTCTAATCCCACGGTGGCAATCCACTCTTCAATGTCGGCGTATCGCGCTGTGCGATAAAGTTTTTTCACTACATCAGAAGCCTTCACGTGTTTGTGCTCCATTTGGCGCTTCACCTGCAGGCCTAACATGGAGATGATGCCGATGTCGTGGCCGGGATTGGCCTCCACGGCTACAATGTCCCCCACTTTGAATACCCCGTCGGGCGGCAGCAGGAAGAAATCCTTGTGGCTGTTCTTGAACCGCACCTCGGCAATAGGGAACTCGATGTAGTCTAACGAGATGTCCAGCTTGGAGATCCAGTCGTAGGAGGGCAGCTTGCAACTGCTGTAGTTGTACTGCCGGCAGTTCACTTTCTCCGGCTCGGGAATGTCGTTCAACCCCCGCGTCAGGAAGATGTTTTCAGAGATTTTCTGGGACTCGGGAGAGAGCCCGGTGCGGATGTCAATGTCCAGATATTGCTCCCAGTCTTCCACGGGCGCATGATCCTTGTCCTCCAGATTGACTTTCTCCTTAGGTTTGCTCTTGGGGGTATCTTGCTTTTTAATATCTTGATTTTTAGTCTGTTTTTCGGATGCTTCAGGTTCCTTCTTCACTTTTTCAGTCATAATTTATAGTAGGATTTTAAAATGGGTGCAAAAATACGAAAATAATGTGCAAATTCCGCAGGTTATGCGGATTGTTCGGCAATCGCGACCCGAATCAAAGGTATGGTGATGAAAATCTTAGTGTTGCCCATTGCTTTTGTCTTGTTTGGGTTTCTTGGTGGTGTCTTTCCCCTGTTTGGGTTTCCTGACATTGCCATTGTGCTTGCGCTTGCTGTTGAAATCCTGTTTGAAAGCCAATGCCACACCCGCCACGTAGTTGATCTGGTTGTCGTGCATGTAGAAGTCTTCATTGCGCTCGCCGATGTTGGTGTAGGCTTTCACTTTCCAGGTGCCGGTCTTGTTGAGGCTGTATTGCAGGGTTAGGTCACCGTACATGTTGTTGGCCGCCGAACGGGTGGCATCATCGTAATAGCCGATGCTGGTCTCGATGGTCATGCGGTCCTTGAGCAGACTGGCGTTGGCGGTCAAGCCATATTCGGCGGCACTCGTCTCCGTCTCCTGGTTGTAGGTGATGCCGAAAGACCCCTTCTGATTTTCCATGATGGAACTTAGCATGTTGTTGACCATGTTACGGAAAATGTTGGAGATCTGGAATCCGCCCCCGTTGCCGGAAAACAGGTCCGCCGCCATGAAGTTGTTGGTGATTAGGAAATAGGCAAACTGCTTGGTGGTGTTTTCTTTGTTTGATGTGTCAATGGCGGTGTAAAAAAGATTGCGGGATTCTTCACTGCTGTTGGGCAATTCGAAACTGAAGGTGGGCTCCAGTTGCTTCATGATAGGACCGTTCAGATGCAGATAGGCGTTGACGGGAACAGCATTGGCAGAATACCCCTCCGGAATGATGTTGGTGAGGGAGGTCTTGGAAGACTTGTATGCACTGATGTTGACGACCATGTCCTCTAACGGACCGTCGAAGTGGATGGTACCGCCTGGCACCAGGGTGAGGCGCGAGTTCAGCAAGTTGTATAAGGCGATTTTGAAATCGCCGGAATGTAATGCCAGATTGCCGTAAAGGTTCAGGTCGCTCTGCAACATGTCGTAGGTGAGCTGGAAACGGCCATCGGCACGGGCGTTCATGGTGCCGCCGATGGATTCCAGAATCAGGACGATGTTGGCGTCGTTCTTCACATCAAACGTGAAGTCCAACAAGATGTTGGTCTTGGATTCGTCTATGTCGGTAGATGACGGATCCTCGTTCTTGTCGGAGGCTTTCGGCTTGAACTGGATGATGTCGGATTGGGAGGCCGAGTTGGCGGAACTCACTTGGAGAGTGATTTTGGTGCCGGTCAAGGTCTGCAGGTTGTCACCCTTGATGAGGATTTTGTCCCCTTCACCAGTGATGTTCACAATGCCGGAAGCATATCCAGTGCCGTAAAAGACGGAGGTGGCGTCTCTTGGCGTGTTCAGCACCTGAAGCCGGTTTGTCCGGATATTCAGGTCCAAGGTCATGTTGCGGAAGAAGTTGTGGAGGATATGCCCATTCATGTATGCGATGTTGCCGTCCCGGTCGGTGATGCGCATGTTGTCAAAATGGATACCCTTGGCGTCAAATCCAATGTCCTGGTCGTGGACGTTGTAGTTGGTGCCGATGGGTGCAATGTCCATGTTGGCATCCACCACGTGGACTGTGCCGTCGAAGTAGGAGGATTTCGGGGTGGAGTAGAAGGAGAGCTTGCCGGAGGCTTTCCCATTGATGTAATTACTGAAGCTGGATAGAAAGGGGGATAAGAATCCAGCACTGAGGGAATCAAAGCTGGTGTGGATGGCCAAATCCCGTTTGTCAGGGATGTATTGTCCGCGTATTTCCGCGGTCTTGTCCTTCGCCTGCAAGAATTGGCGCACGTCGAATGTGGCGAGATCTTTGGCCGTCAGGGACTTGGATTCTTGGAAGATGCCGCCGGTGAAACGGATCTGTCCCACCGTATCCAAGGCCGCCAAGGCAAACACATCCCCGATGGAATCCTGATTGAACTTGAAATCACTGATTAAAGCCTTGCCGAAGGTGATCAGCTTTTTGTCCCGGCTCCGCACGGTGAAGTCGGCAGACAACAGCCCGCCGAAATCCATGCCGTTCACGACAGGATTCACCATCGACACGTTCATGTCGTTGACTTTCAGTTTCAATTCGCCGTTCTTTTTCTTGGAGAAAAGGCCGTCGGCGCTGATGCCACGGGTTTGGTCGTCAGTGAAGACGAGGTTGTGGATGAGAATGCCGTCCGGCTGGATGCGCACGGAATTGTCAGCTGTGAAGCCCCAGCGGTGGTTGTTGAGATAAATGCCGGATTCGGTGATGTTGACGGCAATGTCCTTCAGGTCGTCCAGACTGACCATGCCGGCCATTTGGGAGTTGGGCGTGGACTTGCTGTTGAACCGGTTTTGCCAGCGGAGGTCATAATGGATAGTGTCGTCGCGTGTGCGCGTGCCAAGGGAAATCCCGTCGAACGGGATCCGTGTGTTTTTCATGATGGCGATCACGGAATCGGATTTGAAGTCCAAATCCAAAGTCTTATGGTCTTCGCTGCTCCCATTGACAGAAAGATGATAGATGGCCACCTTGTGTCGCACGCCGATGAAGGGCACGGAAGCGGAAATCACGTCGTCGTTGGCAGAAGAACTGATCTCCACATCCAAATTGCAGTTCGGGGCGATGAAAATGTCCGGATTGAACAGGCGGACCAGATTGTATGTGTTGTAGGTGACAACGTGCGCCTTGATGTAGCCATCCTGCCGGCTGAAATCGGGTGAATTCTCTACGATGTCTTCTCTCTGTTTCTTGACGGCATTTTTGAAAAGATCCGGAAAATAATTGAATGCCAAGCCCTTCATCGAATCCAGCATGGTGACGGTCGGATAGGAACTCTCCAGGGTGGCGTTCACTAAACTGGAACTGAGGATGAATTTGTGGAAGTCATCCCTGTTGATGGCCGTCAGACGGAGACGCTTGTTCGATATCTCCCCCTGGTCGTTCTGATACCGGATGTTGTCGCACCCCAAGTAACCGTTCAGGTTGTCTATGTGATCGCCCTTGAAGGCAATCATGAAGTTGTCGAACGCCAACTGCACATCTTCGCTCTGCTGGGCGAGGTAAATGACTTTCTGGATGCCTTTGGCGGTGGCTGAATCCACGGTCGGGAGCCGGTCGGCCACGCGGCTGATATCGAACTGCTCTAATGAGACATTCCCTTGTAGGGTGGGGAGCTTCTCCGTGATGTCAAACTGGCCGAGAATGCTACCCTTCAAAAGCGGGTCGTGGATTTCTACGGAACCATTGTACAAGCGGTTCTGATAATCGGCGGAAACATTCACATTCCGAAGAGGATAGTGATATAAATCAAGCCGTTGGATTGAACCGTCCAAATGTGCGGTCAACGTCTTGAGGTTCTCCGCATCCAATCCTGTGGAGGCCATGTCTCCTTCTATGTCGGCTGAGAAACTGCTCATTCCGAGGAACTTGTTGTTGCCTGTCAGGGCGGCTAAATTCAGATCTGGCGATGACACTTTGCCGGTCAGATGCGTGCTGCCGTCACGGTCCACAAGGGAGGAAAGGGTGGCATCCGCCGTGCCCAACGCACAGGCTAACGCCGTCTCGGCATCGAAATTGGAGGTGCTCCCCGTGAAGGAGAGCTTCAGCTTGGTGTTGCCCATCTTCGACACGCTCTTGGGAATGGGCAGCGTGCGTCCGCCGGGAATCGTGAAGAGGGCCAACTCCGGCACACTGACGGTGGAGGAATCCAGCTGCAGGTTGAAATACGCGTGGCGGAAATCGGTGATGTTACGCAGGGCGACATCTCCCCGCAGGCGCGTGAACAAGCCCCAGCCGGCTTGAAGGCCGATCAGGCTGAAATCGTTCACAGTACCTTGCACCCGATCGGCCTTCAGGAGGAAGGTCTCGTCCATACCCTTGATGGCGGGCGCGAACGCGGCCACATCCTGCATGGCTAAACGGGTGGGTCGCAAATCCGCTGTGATCGTCACGGAATCCAGAAAATCACCCAAACGGTCCCAATACGCATAGTCGAACCGCAGGTCAAGGTTGGCGTTGCTATTCGGAGTCCTGATATGTAATTTGTTGAAAACTAAGGATGTGTCACAGATGGAGAAGTCTCCACAGCCGTCCTGCATTTCAAATCCTCCATATTGCTTGAATGCCAAATGCTTGAAGTTGGCAGCTATCGTGTTGAGACCATGGCTTTCCACTTTGAATTCGGTTGCTTCCCAATTGATGTCTTTCAACTCAAAGAAAGCATAGTCTATGTCCGTCTGAGCGTCGGGTTCAAATACAACTCGTTGTTTGTCATTGATATAAACGAAACGTGTGTCGGTGAGTTTCAGGTCTTTGGCGGTGAGCAGGAAATATCCCGGGACTTCCCGCTCTTTGTGGAATTTCTTCGCCCAAATGGCAATGTTCACGCCATCGTCACCGGCGTAATAGCGGATGACAACGTTGCCGTGATCCAAATGGACTTTCCCGAATTTCAGTTTCAAGGGTTTGAGGGAAAAGGAATTCAAACGGCCTTTGACAGTCCCTACATAGATCATGTCGTTGTGGTGCGTGTCGTGGATGCGGAAGTCGTGGGCCACCAACTGCAGGGTGGGGGTGATGTGTATGTCCTTTATGGAGATTTCCGACCCCCATTTCTCGGATATGGACTGGGTGAGCTTGTTGACGGCAAAGGTCTGGATGGCAGGAACGAAGAGCAATCCCACGATGAGGAGGTCAAGAGCGATGAAGCTCAAGAGCACCCAGAGGATTATCTTCCCGATTTTTTTACTAATTTTGCCGCCCACAATTTTAAGGTTATGTCCGTTTATATTCTTGGTATCGAATCCTCGTGTGACGACACTTCCGCCGCCGTCATAGAAGATACGACGATTTTGTCCAATGTCATTGCCAGTCAGAAGGTTCACGCTGAATACGGCGGTGTTGTGCCGGAGCTGGCGTCGCGTGCGCATCAGCAGAATATCATCCCCGTGATTGACACGGCATTAAAGCGCGCAAAGATAAACAAAAATCAGTTATCCGCCATCGCCTTCACTAACGGCCCCGGATTGCTCGGTTCTCTGTTGGTGGGTAGCTCTTTTGCAAAGGCTATGGCCTATTCGCTGGACATCCCCTTGATACAGGTTGATCACCTGCAGGCGCATGTTTTGGCGAATTTTTTGCAAAAAAAAGATGAACCCAAGCCCGTACCGGATTTTCCGTTCTTGTGTCTCACAGTGTCGGGTGGGCACACGCTGTTGCTTCAGGTGAACGACTACTTCGATATGCAGCGCATTGGCGGCACCATCGACGATGCGGCGGGCGAAGCCTTCGACAAGGCCGCCAAAATCCTCGGACTGCCGTACCCGGGCGGCCCCGTCATCGACCGCTATGCGAAAGAGGGCGACCCGCGGCGCTTCCAGTTTGCCATCGCCCACATCCCCGGCCTCGATTACAGTTTTAGCGGACTGAAAACCTCCTTCCTCTATTTTGTCCGGGATCATTTGAAGGAAAATCCGAATTTTATAGAAGAGAATATCCACGATTTATGCGCATCCATCCAGTATGCGATCATCAAGTCCCTGACCGACAAGTTGGTGAAGGCATTGAAGCAGACCGACTGCCAGGATCTTGTGCTGGCGGGCGGCGTGTCGGCCAACTCCGGCTTGCGCGATGCGGCCACCGATCTGGCCCGACGGTATCGCAAACGCCTGTTCCTCCCATCGTTGGACTTGACAACCGACAATGCGGCCATGATAGCCGTGTCCGGTTATTTCAAGTTCCAGAAGGGTGATTTTGTGGGGGTGGATGCCGTTCCCTATAGTAGCGAGCGTGCGAAATAGGGGAGTGAACAGTAGTCAGTAGTCAGTGAACAGTGATTAGTGATTAGTGAACAGTGACCGGAGATCACTGATTGCTTGCCAACAGCTAACGGCCAACGGCTAATAGCCAATAGCTAATAGCTAACAGAGGCATATTTTGCCGGGCTGCTATCGCACAATCTGGAAGTCCATCTGCCGTTTGATCATGTCCACTGCCACGACGCGCACTTTGATGCTGTCGCCGAAGCGGAGCGAGTGGCCATGGTGTAAGCCCACTAACGTATAGTTTTCTTCGTCAATGTAATAGAAGTCATCGTCAAAGCTGCGCATGGGAATCATACCCTCGCATTTCGATTCTTTCAGCTCGGCATAGATGCCCCACTTGGAAATGCCTGATATGGTGGCCTCAAACACTTCTCCTACCTTGTCAACCAGATATTCGGCTTGCTTGTATTTGACAGAGTCGCGTTCGGCTTGCGTGGCTTGCTGCTCCATCATGGAACAATGCTTACAGTATTCCTCGAATTGATCCTTGTTAACACTTTCTTTATTAGCTAAATAATGGTCCAACAGGCGATGCACCATCAGGTCGGGATAACGCCGAATGGGGGAGGTGAAATGGGTGTAGAAGGGGAATGCCAGCCCGTAGTGCCCGATGTTCTCGGTGGAGTAGCAGGCGCGGGCCATGATGCGGATGGAGAGTTTGCTCAGCATGTCGTAGTCGCTCTTGCCTTTCTCATCTGCTAACATTTGGTTGAGTGATCCGCGGAAAGCCTTGGTGGAAGTGGTCTTCAAATCAAAACCCAGCTTCTTTACGAAGGTCTTGAAGGTGTTAAGTTTCTCATCCAACGGTTTGTCGTGGATACGATATACGAATGTGTTGGGCTCTTTGCCGCCAGTGCGCTTGCGCCCGATCTTCTCGGCCACGCGGCGGTTGGCCAGCAGCATGAACTCCTCGATGAGCCAGTTGGCCTCTTTCTGCACTTTCAGATATACACCGATGGGATGGCTGTTCTCGTCCAGCTTGAATTTGACCTCCTCCGTTTCGAAGTTGATGGCGTTGTTGTCAAAACGCTGCTTTCGCATGATAGATGCCAACTCGTTGAGTTTTAATATGATGTCTGATAAATCGCCCTGCTTTGTCTCGATGATTTCCTGCGCCTCTTCGTAGTTGAATCTTCGGTTGGAGTTGATGACGGTGTGCCCGAACCACTCTTTGTGTACTTTGGCGTGGTCGTCAATGTCGAATACGGCACTGTAGCACAGCTTGTCCTCGCCGGGATTGAGGGAACAGAGGTTGTTGGACAAGGCTTCCGGGAGCATGGGGATGGTGCGGTCCACCAAATAGACCGACGTGGCGCGGTGGTAGGCCTCCGCATCCAAGGCTGTGCCCGGGCGCACATAAAAGGAAACATCTGCAATGTGGATGCCCACACGGTACAGTCCTTCAGACAGTTGCTCGAAAGAGAGCGCATCGTCGAAGTCCTTGGCATCGGCGGGGTCGATGGTGAAGGTGGTGACGGAGCGGAAATCCCGTCGCCGTAGAATTTCCTTCTCGGCAATCTGCTTGGGAATGGCGGCTGCCTCCTCCTCCACATTCTTCGGGAAGGCGAGCGGGAAGTCGTTTTCAGCCAGGATGGAGAGCATTTCCACGTTGTTGTTGCCGGGCTGTCCCAGCACGTGGATGACTTCGCCCAGCGGACTGCGCGTGCCCGCGGGCCAGTCCACGATGACCACCACCACCTTGTCGCCGCTCTTGGCTTTCTTCAGCAGGCGGCCCGGAATGATGATGTCGCGACGGAAAAAGGCGTTGTCTGGGATGAAGTAGGCCACCCCTTTCTTTACCTGAATGGTACCCACTAACTGCTTTTTGCTCCGTTGGACAACTTCAACCACTTGTCCTTCACGGCGTTTGCCCTTACGGGATGGGAAAATGGACACGCGCACGATGTCGTTGTTGAGGGCGTTGCCTAAATTGCCGTCGGCAATGAATATGTCCTCCTCCAACGACTCGTCATGCGTGTCGTTGCGGTCGTATTGCGGGATGACAAAGGCCATGCCGCTGCGTTTCATCTCAATCTTGCCCGTCACGATGTTGCGTTCGCGCTCTTTCCCTTTCAACTGCTTGTAGTTGAGACGGTATTTTCCGCGCCCGGCCTTGAGCAGGAGCTTGGCCTCTATCAGACGGTCTATCTGGTCCTTGACCTGTTCGCGCCCCTTCTTGTCATATACACCGACCTTGGCGGCAATCTGTTTGTAATTGAGCTTTTCATTCTTGCCCTGCATAAGGGCATCGATTATTTTTTTTGATAAATCTTCCATTTTAATTGTAGTAATAGATTAAATAATTTTAGTAAGATGTTGTAAAATAATAGATTAATAGATTGATTTTGTTTTTCTATGGTTCGATGTGATCGATTTTGTATTGACCGTTTTCATCGTAAATGAACCACGCTTCCAGTTCGGGGTGTTTGTGAAGGATTTGGATGGCCTGGGAGCGTCCGAGCACCATGAAGGCGGTCGCGAAGGCATCGGCGGTGGTGCAATCGGGTGCGATGACGGTGACGCTGAGCAGATTGGTCTCTTCCGGCCGTCCTGTTGCCGGATTGAGGATGTGGGTGTAGCGAACGCCGTCTCGCTCGCGGTAGTTGCGGTAGTTGCCCGAAGTGGCTACCGCCTTGTCGGTCAACTCGAATTGTTGGCTGCTCTCCACTGGGCCGTCGGCACTCTCTGTCGGAACCTGGATGCCCACCTTCCAAGGTCTCCTGTTTTTGTGTCCTGACGCTACCACCTCACCGCCTATCTCCACGATGAAGTCCTTGTGTCCCAGATGCTTGAGGAATGCGGCTACCTTGTCCACGGCAAATCCCTTGGCGATGGCGTTGAAGTTGAGCTGCACTCGTGGGTCCCGCTTGATCAGTTGGTCACCTTCCAATCCGACAAGCCGGTAGTTCACGAACTGGCGCACGGAATCGACAACTTCCGGACTGGGTGTTGTTGTCGTTTTTTCCCGTCCGAAGCCCCAAAGTTCGATGAGGGGTTGGCAGGTGCAGTCGAAGGCCCCGTACGTCTGCTCCGAGACGGAAAGGGCTGTCCGGATGATGTGCCGCAGGTCGGTATTTGGCGCAGTCTCCTCGCCGCGGTTGATACGAGACAGCAGCGAATTCGTGTCGAATACCGAGAAGGTGGCGTTGACCACTTGGAGCACAGAGTCCACACGGGCGGGTATGTCCGGGTCATCCGCACCCATGTATGTGATGTGGTAAATTGTGCCTAACGCACGCCCTTCGAAGGAGTTGGGGTGGTCCTGTCGGCATCCTGCAAAGGTGATTAGGATGAAGCCGAGGAATAGAATTATAGGTGATTTCATTGTTTGCATTTTGGCGCGGCAAAAATACGAATTAATTTGGATTAAAGGATTTATTTTGTACTTTTGCCGCTCAAACCATTAGCCGATATGCTCTCCGTTTACTCTAAGAATTTGGAAAATGCCGTCAATGAGATTGCCAAGCTTCCCGGCATAGGGCGGCGTACGGCCTTGCGTCTGGCCCTTCATCTGTTGAAGACCGATGCCGAGGAGGTGGGCCAGCTCACCGACCGCATCAACCGTCTGAAGACCGATGTGTGCCTTTGCCGCAAATGCTACAATATTTCCGACAGCGAGGTGTGCGACATCTGCGCGAACCCCAAGCGCGACGAGGCCACCATCTGCGTGGTGCAGGATATCCGCGATGTGATTGCCATCGAAAACACGAACCAGTACAGCGGCTTGTATCATGTGTTGGGCGGTGTCATCTCGCCCATGGACGGCATCGGCATCCACCAGCTGCGCCTGCAGGAATTGTTTGCGCGTGTGGAGACGGGTGCGGTGAAGGAACTGATTCTGGCTCTGCCGGCTACCGTGGAAGGCGATACCACCAACTTCTTCATTTACAAGAATGTGAAGGATAAGGTCCTGAAAATCTCAACTATTGCTCGCGGCATCGGCGTGGGCGAAGAACTTGAATACGCCGACGAGGTCACCCTTGGCCGCTCGTTGCTGGCCCGCACTGACTTTGACGTGGCCTATAGGAAACAGTCGTGAAATGCCTGTTCTCGTTGGACGATAGCCCTCCAGAGCATGAAATCCGGTCTGCTTAACATGCCACAGTAGATTCTGCAGGGTAGAGTTTGGCGCAGTATGATCTCCTTCGCGTTGGCCTCATATCTCAGGGCCTCCTCAATCTTGTTCTTTTGCTCCATAATTGTTTATTTTATGTTAATGTTTGTGATAGCAAAAATACAACAAGAAATGGCGTTTGTCAAGTGTGTTGCGAATTTTTTTTGTTGTTGAAAATCAAATAATTGAAATTTTAATATTTTGTTTTTGATAATTAATGATTAAAATTTATTGTTTTTTTTCGGAGAAAGGAAGCGCTGCGTGGAAATGTTCTGTTGCATTATATTACTATCGTCGGGTCAGGTCAACACGTATATTATTGCAAAAAAGAATGTATGATAAGTTATTTTATAACTAACTAGGAGACTGCTGATAGACCATGATTACTTTTTAGTGCCGCACGGGCATACTATCTTCAAGCTCGCCGGCACAATCCGTATGTCAAGGGTGGCTGGCATCATCACGGGTTCGCCGTCAATGTTGACAACACCCTCTGTGGAGCGTTTCACCTGGATGTGTTGGGCTTTGATTTCCGTGAAATAACGGGAATGGTCCAATCGTCCGGCCATCATTTTCAAGGCGGTGTCGGGAGCTTGCAGCAGGGTGGGGCGGTTGAGAATGCAGCTGTCGATGAGGCCGTCTTGCAGGGATGCCTGCGGGGCGATGATGGCGTGGTAGCCGAACTGGTTGGCGTTGGCGAAGGTGATGAGCAAGGGGCTGCACTCTAAAGTTGTCTGCCCGTCGAAGATGAGTGTGTAGCGTTCCTCCTTGAAATGTAGGTAGTTGGCCAGCGCGTATTGCGAGTAGGGTAGGAAGCCTCGGCGCGGGTCGCGGGAGAAGTCGTAAGCGGTCTGTGCGTCCAATCCGATGCCGGCCACGCTGATGTAGGGCGTGTTATTGATGGTGGCGGTGTCAATGCGTTGGATATCATTGTTTTGCAGAAGTGTTAGGGCCTTGTCTGTCCGCAGTGGGAGGTGCAGGCTTCGGGCGAGGCCATTGCCGGACCCGTAAGGGATGACCGCTAACGCCGTCTCCGTGCCGATGAGGCTTCGGGCCACCTCGTTGATGGTGCCGTCGCCGCCCACCGCCGCCAAGATGTCGTAGCGTCCGACGGCCTCTTCCGCCAATTCCGTGGCATGGCCCGCGTGCGCGGTGAAGACAATTTCGTAAGCGAAGTCGGCGGAATCCAGACAACGGGACACATGGTCCGGAAAGTTCTGCTTGGCCTTGTGCCCTGAAATGGGGTTGACAATGAATAAAATGCGCTTTTTCGGCATGGGTACTACGATTGAGAACGCAAAGATACAAAAAAAGATTACTTTTGCATCCTCAATCCGCATTTATGAAAAAACTCTGGAATAATGATTTTATAGTATTGGTAATGAGGATTTTACCATTGTATGTTTGTATTCTCATCACCCAGATTCTTTTTTACTTTTATAATCGTCCGGTAATCGGCGACCTCTCCGGCGTCGAGCTGCCGATGCTCTTTTGGGGGTCGCTGAAGTTCTCCACGATTTCGATCCTCTATCTGAATGCGCCGTTCATCTTGCTTTCCCTGTTGCCGTTGCGTGCGCGTGGCACTAAAGGTTATCAGCGGATGCTCTTCTGGCTTTACACAATTACAAATTCTATCGGCATAATCGTCCTGAATCTGGCCGATGTGATCTACTATCGTTACGCTTTTAAACGGATTACATTAGAGGAAATGCACTTTTTCGAGGAGAATGACAATACGTTTGGCATTCTCTTCAAGTCGATGGGGGAAAACTGGTATGTGGTGTTGTTAGCCGCGTTGCTGGTTTTTTTTCTTGTTTATGTTTATAGGAAAATAAAATACCATCCTACGGAAATCGCCAATCCTGTAGCTTATTATGTGACTAATACGTTGGTTTTGGCGGTTTCTTTCCTGCTGTGGGTGGCAGGGGTGCGCGGCTCCACGGAGTGGAAGGCGCGCCCGGTGACCATCAGCAATGTGGCCTACTATACGCAATCGCCGCAGAAAGGGGCGGTGGCATTGAGCAATCCGTTCTGTCTCTTGCGCATGATCGGCATCCGACAGATCGAGGTGCCGCACTATTTTTCCGAGGACGAAGAAGAGACTCTGTTTACGCCGTATCATTATCCGGCTTTGTCGCAGGTGCCAGTGGCCGCGGGCAAGAATGTCGTTATCTTCGTGTTGGAGAGTTTCAGTCGTGAGCATTCGCAGTACCTGTCGCCGCATTTGAATCCGGATGGTGGTTATACGCCCTTCCTGGATTCGCTGATGCGTGAGGGACTTGTCTTCCCGAACGCATACGCCAACGGCATGAAATCGATAGAGGCGCTGCCCTCGATATTGGCTTCGATCCCTTCGTACAGGACCTCGTTTGCTTTGTTGCCGCAGGCTCTGTCGCCGTTGGACGGTCTTCCGAGAATATTGTCGGAACAGGGCTACTCAACGCACTTCTTCTGTGGCGCCCGGGCCAACCAGATGGGTTTCGAGGCGTTTGGCAAGCTGGCTGGCATCAATCGTTTCCACAATCGGGAGGATTATGAGGCCAAGCATCCCGGACCGGGACAGGCCAACATCTGGGGCGTGTGGGACATGCCGTTCCTGCAGTTCGTGGCCGAGGAACTGGAAATGATGAAGCCGCCATTTTTCACGGCGGTATTTACGCTTAGTTCTCATCACCCGTATGATCTTCCCGCACCGTATGCCGGCAACATGCCGGAGGGCAATACGCCCGTGCAACCCTGCGTGGCATTCACCGACTTGTCTATCCGAAAGTTTTTTGAGAAGGCGTCCAAGATGCCGTGGTTCCAGAATACCCTCTTTGTCTTTGTCGCTGACCATGTGTCGCCGCAGATGGCTCATCCCGAAACCAGGACGGCCAAGGGCAACACGGCGATCCTGTATTTCATGTACACGCCGGACCACTCCGTGAAGGGCCGTTACGAGCAGGTGACCCAACAGTTGGACATCATGCCCACCGTTTTGGGCTTGATGGGCTACGAGAAACCCTACTTCGCTTTCGGACGCGACATCTTCAATGAACCGGATCGTCAGCCGATGGTGGTGAATTGTGTAAACCAGACCTTCCAATGCCTGACGGATTCTATCAGTCTTTACTTTGACGGGAACCGGCGGTTATACGTGTTTGATGCGAACGACACGCTGCAAGAGCGTGACGTGATGGATGCAGGCAGCGTGTTGCAGCGCAATGCCGAAAAGGATTTGAAGGCCATTCTGCAGTCTTATTACCGGCATGTGTCGGAAGGGAAGTTCCGTGTACCGTAATTTTTTGTATTTTCGCCGCCATTTTATAAATATTTATAGTGTACAAAATTTAAAACACAAAAAATATGAAACGTTTGTTACTTGTTTTACTGGCCGTTATGTCCTTTGGATGGACGATGGCTCAAGAGTTTTCGGAATCTGTTCGGATCAACAAAGCGTATCCGGATGATTTGTTTTATCAGGATCTGATGCGTAATTATCAGGACTTTACCCCTATTCCAATGCCAGAAGCGCAGGTGCCCTACCAGCCGGTGGTGCGCGTGGGTGCTCCGTATCGTCCTGTGCCGCAGTCGAAGCGGATTCTGGCACCGGGTGAGGCTTTGATTTTCGCTGTGGATGGCAACACGGTGACGGAGGAGACCGGCCATCTCGGCAATACATTCTCTTCTGACATTGAAAACGCCATCAGCAAGGTGCCCGTGTGGCTCCAATATGACCTTCGTTTCAAATTCAAGGTGGTGACCTCGTCATCTGTGCGCAACAAGATGGTGACCGTCATCAATGCAGCTCCCAAAAAGTACTTGGACGAGGTGGCATACGTGGTCACCTACCTGCCCGTGGAGGTTTTGTCTGGCTCGAGACTTCCGAGCGACTGGAGCTATCTGATTGACAATGCCCGATGGATTTACACCCATGCCGATTCGTTGCAATATGTGCAGATTGTGGAGCATGGCGACACCACGACCCAGGATTGGTACACCACAACCCAATACCGTATCAAACAGGGTTCCAACTATATATGGCGCGAGGTGGACCGCTATTATTACTACCAGTTTATCGTGATGCCCAAGATAGAACAGGAAGTGCTGGCCATTACCGACAATCTTACATCCATCACGAGTTCCCGCACCTGGGGCTATTTCTGGCGCGATTATCTTTGGAATGATTATGCCCGTGCCGTCAACACAGCTGACACGGAATACCGTGGATACAAAAACGTGAACACATGGGGTTATGTCGCCATCAACTCTTCCGGTACCCGCGACACGGTCCGCATTGACACCATCCCTCGTCTGGGTGAGATCATGCAGATGCCGACTTACCTTTGGGACGAGAACCCGACAATCTATTTCTTCAACAGACCTTTCTCGGCCTCACAGAGTGCTTTGAATGTGCTGGGTAACTGGGCATCCCGTTGTGTGCCGCAGGATGTGACCAGCAGCAGCGACTACCGTCCTTCCGAGCCGAACCATATTGCTTGGAAGCATGTCGGCAACTGTCATGAGGATGCCTTGTTGGTGGTGGCCGCCGCCCGCACCGCGCTGATTCCCTGTATCCATGTGGCTGACTTGTGCGATGACCATGTGTGGGCTGCCATCCACGACGGAGGCGATTCGATATGGCATCATTTTGAGTTCTTCCGTGGCGGCTGCTCCGCCAATAGACCCTACTACTGGGGCATGACCAATATGCAGACCAACGGCAATTATGGTTGGAACAGCTCCCTGGTTCAGGGCTATGTGCCAGACGGACATCTGCTGAACCTCTCGGAGACCTATTCGGAGCAGAATCCATGTACCCTTAATCTGACGATTACCGATCAAGACGGATTCCCTGTTGACGGGGCTCGGGTGAACCTGTATTCCACCAATACGCAATATGGCACGGAATATAAACTGTCGGCAGGTCAACTTTGGACGGATGCACAGGGAAGAATTTCGGTCAAATTGGGCACGGGCAAGAAATATTATTTCAAAATCAGCCACTCCAAATATGGCAGTTTCCCTACCGAATCGGGACAAATTTATGTGCTGATCTCGACCAATACCACGGCTGGACATGTGTACAACAAAACGTTCCAGATACCGGCTTCCGCTCAAACTGCCCGTTATAATATCACCTCTACGCAGGAAGCATACGAGGCCCAGAACAGCCTTCAGATTTCCTTGGATGCCCGCAACGTGACCTCGGATTCCAACCCGGAGGATGCGCAATCGTCCACATTCTATGAACGCACGAATGATCTGGCAGGCTTGCGCACGTATGTGGTGAGCGAGAGCGAAATCGCTTCCTTCCGCAATGCCACTCGCACCGGCAATGTGGAATACGATTTCGGCTCCCTGTCCGCCGGTACTTTCAGCATCCCGACGCATACAAGCGGACGCACGTATGTGGTGCTGGCCAATCTCAACAATTTCAAGAACTATATCGAAGTTTCGTATAATGCCGAAGTGGTGAATGGCGCTGAATTCCCAGCAGGCGTGGCACAGCATGATAATGCCAAGACCGAGTGGCTGCAGGCCTATCCGAACCCAGTGGCTGATGTACTGAACTACTCCGTTTCGGAGCAACTTATAGGCTCCACGATGCAGCTGGTGGACATGACGGGTCGCGTGGTGGCCGAAAGCGAGATTTCCAATACGGAAGGAACTCTTTCGTTGAATCATCTGAATGCCGGTGTGTATCTGCTTCGTGCCGGTTCCCAGTGGATGAAGGTCTTGAAAAAATAATCCGTTATAATATAGTGTGTTGACAATATGAATGTTCATTTTATTGCTATCGGCGGTAGTGCTATGCACAATCTGGCCATTGCCTTGCATCTCAAGGGTGACCATGTGACGGGTTCGGATGATGAGATTTTTGAGCCTGCACGCGGACGCTTGGCCCGCTATGGCCTGCTGCCGGAATCCATAGGATGGCACCCCGAAAGGATTACTCCGGAGCTGGATGCCATTATCCTTGGAATGCACGCCCGCATTGACAATCCCGAGCTTTTGAAGGCAAAGGAACTCGGCCTTAAAATCTATTCCTATCCCGAATATCTGTATGAACACAGCAAGGACAAAACGCGGATTGTCATCGGTGGAAGCCATGGCAAGACAACCATAACCTCCATGATTATCCATGTGTTGCAGCAGAACCATATAGAGTGCGATTACATGGTGGGTGCCCAGTTAGACGGTTTTGAGGTGATGGTCCGCCTGTCGGATTCGGCCCGCGTGATGGTGATTGAAGGGGATGAGTATCTGACCTCGCCCATTGACCGCCGGCCCAAGTTCCATGTCTATCAGCCCACCATCGGAATTGTGAGCGGTATCGCTTGGGACCATGTGAACGTCTTCCCGACGTTTGACATCTATGTGGAACAGTTTGAGATTTTCGCCAAGATGATTCCGGCGGACGGATGTTTCATCTATTGCTCGGATGATGAGGTGTTGCAGTCGTTGGCCGGTCGGATCACGCAGACGAAAAAACAGCCGTACAGTGTTCACCCGTATCATATCCGCGACGAAGTCACCTATTTGGAGACTCCATACGGTGAGATTCCGTTGCATATCTTCGGGAAGCATAATCTTACCAACCTGAATGCGGCCCGTTATGCATGTGCAGCCATCGGGGTGCCGGAGGAGGATTTCTACCGGGCAATCTCCTCGTTTAAGGGTGCTTCCAAACGGTTGGAGTTAGTGGCTCGCAACGCGCATTGCGCCGTGTATAAGGACTTTGCCCACTCGCCCTCCAAGTTGAGGGCCACCTTGGCGGCTGTGCGCGAGCAATACCCGAACCGCAAATTAGTGGCCTGCATGGAACTGCACACTTTCAGCAGCCTCACGGAACAGTTTCTCACCCAGTACAGGGGGACGATGGATGTGGCCGATACGGCTATGGTCTATTTCTCCCCGGAGGCGGTGGCCTTGAAAAAATTGCCCCCACTTTCTTCCGAAAATATCTATTCCGCTTTCGGACGGGAAGACCTGCAGGTGTTCGACGATTCGGTTGCGATGATTGATAATCTATTGAAAATCAATGATAAAGATGCTGTTTTCCTGATGATGTCCTCAGGGGATTTTAACGGTGTGGATTTGACCGCTTTAGGTGAAAAAATTATATCTTTGCACGCTTGATTAAAAAACAACTAAAAACCTATAAGAAATGAAAAAGATTTGTTTAACCATGTTGTTGGCTGTGGCGGCGGTTCTTTGTTTCGCCCAGCCGCAGATTCAGTTCCAAGAAACCACACATGATTTCGGCAAAATCAAAGAAGAAGGTGGAAAGGTCACTGGACGTTTCGTCTTCACCAATGTCGGCACGGAGGATCTTATCCTGACGAATGTGCGTCCCGGTTGTGGATGTACCGCCGCCAATTACACCAAGGATCCGGTGGCTCCCGGGCAGCAGGGCTTTATCGATGCCACCTACAATCCGTACAACCGTCCCGGCGGATTCAACAAGAACATCCGCGTGACAACCAACGAGCCGCGCTTCACGGACGGCAGCAACAGCGCTCCGCACATGATTTTCATTAAGGGCGAGGTCATCAAACGCCCCCCGACAGAGTTTGAGAAAGCCGGTTACACCAAATCCAATGGTATGGCCCGCTTCTTCGATCCGAACGTTAAGATCGAAGCACTGAACACTCAGAAAGTGAAGGACACGTTCAAGGTTCGCAACTTCTGGACAAAGCCGGTGAAGTTTGAAATGAATGCCCCCAAGGATTACATCACGGAGGTCTATCGCAGCTTTGGTACGGAACTCGCACCTGGACAGGAGGGCTTCATCATCCTGGAATTTGATGCCGCCAAATGTGGTAAATTCGGCCAGGTCAAAGAAACGGTTACCTACATGACGAACGATTCCATAGAGGCCCGCAAGATGCTGCACTATTCCATCAATGTCAAGGAGGATTTCTCCAAGATGACGTCTAAACAGCTGAAAAACGCTCCTGTGGCCGAATTGGCTGCTTTGGAGTATAACTTCGGCTCCGTGGCCAAGAATTCCCAGACGCAAGGTGTTGTCACGCTGGTTAACAAGGGCAAGACCCCGCTGAAGATCCGCGCCCTTTCGCCGAGCACAGGCTTTTTCCGTGCCAGTGCCCAGATGATGGAGGTCCCCGCTGGCGGCTCCACAAACATCACGATTACCTTCAAGGCCAACTCCCGTCCGGGTGTGCAGAAAGGCACTCTCGAGGTCATCACGAACGACCCGAACAATGCCATTCAAGTAATCAATTTGAACGGCCAGATCCAATAGTCAACTGATTCAGGCTGGCAGGAATACTACCAGATGAGCGTGTCCACGGCGGAGGCGAATCCACTCCAGTTGCCGAGGACACGCTCTCCTTTTATGTTGGAGGCGACCGGGGCCGGATTGGTAAAGGGATTGCTGCCCAACACCGCTTCGCTGCCACCCGTGACCATGAATCGGTACGTGTCGTAGTCCATCTGGCTGTGACGCACATATACTGTGTCGCCGGGACGGAATGTCATGCGTGAGTAGGCTTTGCGCTCCTCCTCCGACATGGCTGATGCGAACAGCATGGATACCCCGTAGCGCTCTATCTCATAGTTGAATGTGAGTCCGTTGAAGGTCTTGTCGTCGAAGGCCACAGGGATGCTGCTTACCCACAGGCGGTCTTGGAACACCGGGCAGTGTACTTTTACCGAAAAGGCATAGTAGTTGTTTTCTATGGGGTTGTCGGTCATTTGAACCCGTATCACCCGCATGGAATCGGAGTTCACGAACTCAGAAGGATTGTCAAACCGGACGGAGTCCAGCGAGAAAGTACTGGGGATGGTCGTCTGCGCTGTGTATTGCTCGCCCGCATAATTCACCGTCAAGGTGTACGTGGTGTTCTCTTTCCCTTTCAAGTTCGTGCTCTTAAAGGCGAAGAACAACGGGGCCTCGGGGCAGAATTGGAATGTCAGACGCTCGCTCTCCCCGTCGGAGGATGTGACGATGACTTCCGCATCTGTGATCATCACATTGTTGCGCAAATAGTCCAGATCGATTTCCGCTAAATAGGAGATACTCTTGGACAGCATGACGATGGCGGGCTGCCCGTTCTCAATGGTTCCCTCAATAACTAATTTGGGCTCGTATTCGGGCATCTCCACGTCAATCTCGCTCTGGCATCCTGCCACAATCACACCGAGAAACAAGAGGAGGAACTTACTATAACGATGAAAAACACTCACGATATCTGACATTATATACATTAAATATTAATAATCATCCTTTCATTTTTTGAGACGCAATCATTGCGTCTCTACATTTCTGTTGTCATTCATTCTTTAAAATTTGAACCACCACATTACCGACGGGATAATCGGGAACAGGCTCATCTGGTAGGCCTTTGTGTCGATATTGAAGTCCAGATTGGCCGGGTCGATGTCGGTATGGGTCTCAAAGAAGATGAAGAACGGGTTCTTTCTATTATAAACATTGTATATGGAGAAATTCAGTCCCGTCTCGAAGCGACGTGTCTTCTTGATGGTCCAGTTGACGGCGAGGTCGAGGCGGTGGTACGGAGGCATCCGGTAGGCGTTGCGGCTGCTGTATTCGGTCATCAGCGAGCCCATGTAGAAGTAGTAGCCGATGGGAATGGTCATCGTGTTGCCGGTCTGATACACCCAGAGGGCCGACACGGTGAGCTTGTTGCGCAGGATCTCGTAGGCGAGGCTGATGGAGACGTCGTGGCGGCGGTCGTATTTGGCCCAGAATGGCTCGCCGTTGTTCAGGTCGGCGAACTGCTTGCGGGTGAAGCCTAACGTGTAGCCGATGAAGCCGGTGATCTTGCCGCGCGATTTCTTGACGAACACCTCCGCCCCGCAGGCCCAGCCTTTGCCGAACACGTACAACTGGTCGGGATTGATGGTCAAGGAGCTGAAATCCAGTCCATCACGGTATTCTGCCAGGTTGTACATCTGTTTATAATAGAGATCAATATAGGTTTCAAACATGTTCTGATGGAAGTTGCGGAACACACCTAACGAGAACTGCAGGACGGTTTGCGGTTTCAGAATGTCGGTGGAAGGCATCCATACGTCGGTGGGCAGCGAGATGGAAGCGATGGATATCTGGTGCAGGAATTGGTAGTTCAGGGTGGCCGATGCTTTGATGGAGGTGGCGGAGTCGATGAGGAAACGGAGCGAGAGGCGAGGCTCTACTTTGTTGTATGTCTTGATTAGCTCGCCAGGCCGGTAGGTGATGGAGTCTTGCACGTTGCCGATTTCGTCCAATTCGTAGCGGGTGAACGGGCCGATGTGGCAGAAATTTGTGTAACGCAGGCCCATGTTGAGGAGCCAACGGCGCGAGATGTTCCACTCGTCATGGGCGTATAGGCTCAGCTCGTTGGCGAAGTAGGGTTGCACTTTCGGCAGGGCGAAGTCGAATCCTTCGCCGGCCTGCACCGCGTATTGCCCGGGCAGACACTGGTGCAGCACGTCGTGAACGCCGAAACGTATGTTGTGCTTGGGGGTCGGCATCCAGGTAAGCTCGCTCTTCAGACTGTAGTCGCGGATGCCGGAGGTGAGCTTGAACTCGAACACATCCATGCCCATTTCGGTGCCGAAATCATAATAGCTGAAAGTGCCGGAAGTGTTCAGGAATAACTTGTTGCTGATGATGTAGTTCCAACGGGCGGAGGCCGTCGCGTTGCCCCAACGGAAGGTACATTGTGTCTGCCCGGAGTTCGACTTGAAGCCATACACGTCGTTGCCGTAGTACGCCCCGAAATAGAGACGGTGCTTGTCGTTGATGATGACGTTGAATTTGGCGTTCAGGTCGTAGAAGTAGAAGTCCATGCCTTTGAGCGGCGATTCTTTTTTCAGGAACGGTTGGATGATGATGTCGGCGTAGGTGCGTCGTCCGGAGATGATGAAGGAGGCCTTGTTCTTCTTGAAGGGTCCTTGCACGGTCAGGTGCGAGAAGATGAGGCCCACACCGCCCTCCACGTTGTAGTTTTTCAGGTTCCCGTCTTTCTGATAAACGTTGAGGATGGAAGCGGCACGCCCGCCGTAGTAGGCTGGCATTCCGGACTTTATCATGTCAAGATTCTTGACAGCGTCGGCGTTGAAGATGGAGAAGAAACCGAACAGATGTCCTGCATTATAGACGGTGGCCTCATCTAAGAGGATGAGGTTCTGGTCGGTGCCGCTCCCGCGCACGTAGTAGCCGCTGTTGCCCTCGCCGCCCGACTGCACGCCTGGCAGCAGCTGGATGGACTTGATGACGTCGGCTTCGCCCATAAGGGCAGGCATCGCCTTGATGGCCTCGATTTTCATCTCCATGCGTCCCACGTCCGCGCTGGCCACGTTCTGGTCGCTGCGTACTCCCTGGATGACGACCTCCTCGCCGGCAATGGCGTTTGGCATCAGCTCGATGTTGAACGTTCTGTTCTCCTGGAGGGTGATGTCGGTTTGTAACGTCTGATAAGAGAGGAAACTGGCAGTCAGGCGGTAGCCGCCTTTGGGCACGCTGATGGAGTAGAATCCGGCCTGGTTGGTGATGCAGCCCAGCTTCTCCTGCGGGCGGGTGGTGTCGGTGAGGATGATGTAGGCCCCCATGAGGCTCTCGCCGCTGGCCTGGTCGCGTACCGTGCCCGACAGCGTGACGCGCTGGGCCTTCAGCCAGCCTGGTGCCGTCAGCAGCACGATGAGCAGTAGAAAATGGGGTAGGCGTTTTATCATAAGGGCGGATTTGTCGAAAATGTTTTTAACGTGCGTTTGGTGGTTTTAGTATAATTTTTCGAGGTTGTTTGGTTTTATTTTATTAACATTGGATTGTTTGTTTTGTGTCTTTTTAATGTCTTTGCAGTGGTCACGATGTGGGTTGGTCACACTTCAATTGGGAATGCGGTATTCTGTCCGTTGTCTCCGCGACTAACCAATTTGGAATTAAGAATAAAAAAAGAAGGGGCGTGGCCGTTGAGTCGCGCCCTTTGTTGTATGGCTTGCGGGTTTTATTGGAGATTCCGGTGGTTTTTGCTGGCAAAAACCACCGGAATGGCGCGCTCCTTTTAGTGTAGAGAGGGAAGATGGGCGGCGGGGTGGATGTTTTAATAGACATTGTTCATGCTCCGCCGCCCATCTTCCTGTTTTTTTTAGGCTGCGTTGCGCACCATTCCGCTGACGACGGTAGGAGGCGGCGGAATCTCCGGCCGTTGGGAGTCCGCCGCCCATCTTCCTGTTTTGTTTAGGCAAGTGCTGCGCACCATTCCGCTGGCGACGGTAGGAGGCGGCGGAATCCCCGTCAGTCAATATGTTTTTTGTAATCTCCTCCAGTACATTTTTTACCTGGTCCATCCATGATTCAGGTTTTTCGGTAAATCCATTTTCTGTTACTAACTCTTTCCACTCCGGATTTCGAGCGTTGATAAGCTTGATTTTTTCTGCACGCCGCATGTTTTTCATCTGGTTTTCCCGGTGTATGGCAGAATTGTAATCGTTGAACGTTTCAAAATAGACGCAATATTCGCAGTTGTATTTGTCGGTGAATGATCCTTTGAAAAAATGATTCTTATGTTGTGCAACTCGCTTAACTAAATCAACTGTGCACCCGACATAGAGAACATTGTGGTGCTTGTTTGTCATTATGTATGTGAATCCCGATTTCATGTTCGACTTGATCCTATTTTTGCAGTTATTATAGATAACGTTAAAATCAATATGATATTTTGAATGGATGTTGATTATGTGTTTTAAGTAATCGTCTAATCGTGATTTGGAAAGCCCGAGGCTATATAGGAGGGAGATTCCGCTCAACGCTGGCGCGTTTCGCGGAATGGTGCGAGATGGCTATGACAGGAAAGCGGCGGCACAGGAGTTAGGGGCCTCAAAAGGATGTCTGCCGCCGCAAGGGTTACAATTGCGCTTCGCACCATTCCGTCGCGCACGTAGTGTGCGGCGGAATCCCCATCCGTTGAGTGTCCGTTGTCTCCGCGACAACTGATCAGTGATTAGTGAACAGTGAATAGTGATCAGTAAGGGGCGAAGCCGTTGGAGGTTCCGCTGCGCATCATTATATCCTTGCTTCTCATTTTTGCGCATGAAAATGAAAACAGTTTTCGAAATCTTCCCGATGAATTTCCGGATTTCCTCGTGGTGAATCAGATTTTATCTGGAAAATATCCCTTTTATGTTGTTTAAAAAGTTTTGTAATATATTGGTTTTAAATAAAATACAGTATTATTGTTTAAAACAATGGAATGATAAAGAAAAAACTCTGTCGGATAACTTGTTCATTATCAAAAAAAATGTATCTTTGCACCCGCAAAAAAGAAAATAACAGAAAAGATATAGAGAGATGAAACAAGAACTGATTCAATACGTTGAGGATAATTTCATTCCCAAACAGGAATTCCCGAAATTCAAAGCAGGTGATACGGTTACCGTATCGTATAGAATTGTGGAAGGCTCCAAAGAGCGTATCCAGCAATTCCAGGGTGTTGTGCTGCAAATCAATGGCAATGGCGCCACCAAAACCTTCACGGTGAGAAAGATCTCCGGAGGTATCGGTGTTGAGAGAATCTTCCCCTTCGCCACTCCGATGATCGCCGGCCTTACGGTGAACAAACGCGGTGTTGTGCGTCGCGCCCGTATTTTCTACCTTCGTAACCTCACGGGTAAGAAGGCTCGTATCAAAGAACGCAGAGGTTAATAATTATCATATTAAGGTTTATAAAACCTCTCTTTCGGGAGAGGTTTTTTTGTATCTTTGCAGTCGTAAATTTTATTCGCAGTGGCTCTGATAGAATCTTTTGAGAAAACCGGCAACACGCTGTTCAAGTACAGAGGACAGATTCCCGTGCTGATATTCCTGCTGTCGCTGCCCATTCTTTTCCTGACCAACGAACCGCTTTACCAGGGCCTTTATGCTGGAAAATACACGCTTGTGCGTCTTATATGGTCGGTGGTGGCCGTGCTGATCTCCTTGTCGGGCTTGGCCTTGCGCGCCTACACGGTGAGCACCACCCCCAAGGGCACGTCCGGGCGCAACCGTTCCGGCCAGGTGGCCGACAGCCTCAACACCAAGGGCATCTATTCGGTGGTGCGCCACCCGCTCTATCTGGCCAACTACTTGATTTGGGCCGGTGTGTTGGTCTTCTCCCTGAATATCTGGGCATTTCTCATCGTTTCGCTGGTCTATTGGCTTTACTATGAACGCATCATGTTTGCGGAGGAGGCTTTCCTGCGTTCCCGCTTCGGTGCCGATTTTGAGGAATGGGCTTCCCGAGTGCCGGCTGTCATTCCCAATTGGTCCCTGTTTGAGAAGGGCGACATGTCGTTTTCCTTTAAGACATTCCTCCGCCGCGAATACGCCACCTTCTTCTCTACGGTGTTCTCATTTGTGCTGGTGGACTACGCGCTGTTCATCCTCTCATTCGTGCAGTTTTGTCCCTGCCGCCTATCCTATTCCGAATGGGTTCGTCCATCCCTCTACGTGTTGGCCGTAGCCCTTGTGATTACCCTCATCCTCCGTACCCTCAAACACCATACGTCTATACTGAAAAAAGATGTTGGAAGAGACTGATTTTGGAGTTAAGAAACTAAAGAGTTAAGAAACTAAGAAGTTAAGAAACTAAGAAGTTAAGAATCATTATAAACGTTCAACATTTTCACTTTTGAATTTTATCAATATTTAAACTAAATATCATGAACATCACACACATTGAACACATCGCCATTGCGGTGAAGAGCTTGGAAACTTCGATTCCGTATTATGAGAACATCCTCGGCCTCAAGTGCTACAACATTGAGGAAGTGGCCGACCAGAAGGTGAAGACGGCCTTCTTCAAGGTGGGACAGACCAAGATTGAGCTTTTGGAGCCCACTTGTGAGGAGAGCACGATTGCCAAGTTCTTGGAGAACAAAGGCGAGGGCTTGCATCATGTGGCTTTTGCCGTTCCGGATACGGGTGCCGCTCTGAACGAACTGGCCGAAAAGGAGGTGCGTCTCATAGACAAGGCTCCGCGCGGTGGTGCGGAAGGTCTGTTGATCGGATTCGCACACCCGAAGGCTACCGGTGGTGTGCTCACCGAGTTCTGCTGTCCGAAACCCGAATAGCTTCCCGCAATGATGAATAGGAAGCTGTGGGGCATCTGCCTGAAATGGGGGCTGGTGCTGGGTGGTATGCTGTCTGTACTGGAGGTGGTCAAAATGGTGGCCCGCCAGGTGGAGTACGGCTCTGCCCAGCTGTTCGATCTTGCCATGATTATCGGCTATATCCTGATTCTGTATGCCGGTATCAAGGAGTTCAAGGCCTCATACCCGAAAAGGTTGACGTTCCCCAAGGCCTATTTGTGCGGACTTTTGCTCTCTGTGGTTGGTTCTGTTATTTTCTTTGGCTATAATCTGATTCATTATCAGGTGATTGAAAAAGACGGATTGGCAAAGAAATACGACAAGGCCTTGGAGAATTTCCGTAAAGTTATCGACAAGGATACCATACAGAGCGAGGAACTGGCTTGGTATGTGGATACAGTGCGTGTGTTGGTGGAAGCTGCGGAGAAGGACTATCTTCAGCAGAATCCGCGACCAGATTCCGTGGAACAGGATGTGCATAAGGGAGTGTCGCTGATCAACACCTATTTTGCGGACAAAGTCGTGGCGCGTCGTTCGTCTGATACCACCGACCATTACCGGATGTCAAAATTCGCTCCATACGCTAAGGGCGTGATGGTGGAAACGTTGCAGCTTTATATGGCTCAAAACGAACAACATGCATCCACGTCGGATGTGAAGGAGATTGTGCAACGGGCTTTGGTCAACATCGGGCAGGTCAATCCCGCACAACGCCGTTTCGAGCTGAATAAGTCGCACGTGCCGCACTACAATCAGGCGCTTACGTATGCCTCTGTGGCTGCGCTCATGGACTTGTTGTACGGTATGTTCTTCAGCATTTTTGTGGCCATGTACCATTACCGTTCCAAAGAACCCACTCCGGAAGAGGAGGAAGCTGAACCGACGGAACCGGATGAACAGGAGGCGCGTCCTGAACCGTAATTTTTTATTAGTAGAATGATAATTTGAATGATATGAATATTTCTGTAATTGTCCCCCTTTTGAACGAATCTGAATCCATCCCTGAATTGGTGGCATGGATCAAACGTGTCATGGATGAGCACCAGTACACCTATGAGGTGCTGATGATTGATGACGGCTCCACCGACAACTCCTGGGCCATCATTGAGGAACTGCACCAGCAGAACCCGAACGTGAAGGGCATCCGTTTCCGCCGCAATTACGGCAAGTCGGCGGCGCTCAACACCGGCTTTGAGGCCTGTCAGGGTGATGTGGTCATCACGATGGACGCCGATCTGCAGGACAGCCCCGACGAGATTCCCGAACTCTACCGCATGATTGTGGAGGATGGCTATGATCTGGTTTCCGGATGGAAGAAGGTGCGTTATGATTCCAAACTGGCCAAGAATATCCCGTCCAAGTTCTTCAACTGGACCACGCGGAAGATGTCGGGCATCCAACTGCACGATTTCAACTGCGGATTGAAAGCGTACCGCAAGGATGTAGTCAAGTCCATTGAGGTGTATAGCGAGATGCACCGTTATATTCCGGTGATTGCCAAATGGGCTGGTTTCAGTAAGATAGGGGAGAAGGTGGTGATTCACCAAAAACGCAAATACGGAGTCACCAAGTTCGGGTGGAACCGTTTTGTCAATGGTTATCTGGACCTGCTGACCATTTCCTTTACCACGCGTTTCGGCAAAAAACCGATGCACGCTTTCGGTCTTTGGGGCAGTGTGGCATTCTTAGTGGGATTTGTGTGCGCCATCTGGCTGATTGTCGCCAAATTAGTGCATCAGTCACACGGACTGCCCTTCCGTCAGGTGACCGACCAGCCGTTGTTCTTTATCGCCCTGTTAGGTATGGTATTGGGCTTCATGCTGTTCCTGGCCGGATTCCTCGGCGAGATGATTGCCCGCAACGGCTCCGACCGGAACAAATACCTGATCTCTGACAGAATAGAATAATTAAAAAAGGGGGTTTTCCTGTTTATCAGGGTTCCGCCTGCGTGACGATGCCGTTTTCGTAAAAATACTGGATTAACTCCTGGTAAAACGTTGTTTTTGAGAGCGTGTCGCAGTTGCCCACGATGATAAGTTTCAGTCGGGCACGGGTGATGGCCACATTCATGCGTCTTAAATCCTTCAGGAAACCGATGTTGCCTTGTTCGTTGTCGCGCACCATGCTGATGAGGATGATGTCGCGCTCTTGTCCTTGGAATCCGTCAACAGTGTTGATGGACAAATGGTTGCGTATGGTGGAGAGAGTGCGGCTCTTAGCAGCCATGCGGCGCAGGATGCCCACCTGTGCCTTGTAGGGCGAGATGATGCCGAAGGTGGTACTCTCCACCAGGTTGCTGTCCACGAACAGCTGCCGGACATAGCTTTTCAGAATGTTGAGGAGCAGATTTGCCTCGTTGCGGTTCAGGCGGCTTTGTGAGGCACTGACACGTTCCGAGAATTGGCTCCGGCTGGTGTCAACCCACACCAACGGTGCATCCCAGGGCGCAAGGGTGCGGTGGGCCACTTCCGGCGCAGCTATCAGCTTCCCTTCGTAAAACCATCGGGACGAGAAGTTCATAATCTGCTCGTTCATGCGGTATTGGATGTTCAGCAGAGTGACGGCCACAGGCTTCTCTTCCACAATCTTCTGCATCAGGGTTTTGTCCAGTCCGCCTTTGGTCGCCTCCATGCACTTGATGGTGGGCGGGAGCTGCTGGTGGTCGCCGGCGAACACCACGCGGTCGGCTTTGAGAATGGCGGTCCAGCAGGCGGCCTCCAAGGCCTGGCTCGCCTCATCGATGAAGACGGTGCCGAAATGGCGCGATGACAGCACGGGGTTGGCACTGCCGATGAGGGTGCAGGTGATGACCTCGGCCTCTTGCATGATATCCTCGCGGATACGTTCCTCCAATTCTTCCACACGACGGTGCAGACTTTGGAGGCGATGGTGCTTGTCGGTGGTCTTGGACTGATGGATTTCGCGGATAAGTTTGCGGATGGCCCACAGGTCGCTGTAGTCGGGGTGCACAGAATATCTGTGTTCGTAAGAGCATTCCAAAAGGGGCTTGTTGATGCGCAGCGGGTTGCCCACGCGCAGCACGTTGATGCCCCGGTTGAGCAACTGCTCGCTGATCCAGTCCACCGCTGCGTTGCTGGGCGCGCACACCAGCACCTGTGGCTCGCGCCGAGTGGTCTCAATGATGGCCTCCACCAGCGTGGTGGTCTTGCCCGTGCCCGGTGGCCCGTGAACAACGGCCACCTCGCGGGCGCGGAGAATCCGGTTAACGGCCTCGTTCTGGCTGTCATTCAGGTTGTTGAACCGAAAAGGCGGAAGCTCGCGGCTCTGGGGCTTCAGTATTCCGATCAGCGTGTCGCGCAGGTGCACCCATTTCTCGCCGTCACGGTCCATGGCCCGCTGCAGGGCCGATTCCATCACGTCGTATGTGGTTTCGTCAATGCCCAACTGCATTCCCAACTCGTGTTTTTCCGCCAAGCGTGCGAGCAGGGTGGGGAAGGTGATGTCCGGCACCGACACGATCATCCGCTTCTGGTCGATGCGCTGAATGAAACAGCTGCCGGGCACCATGGTGAGGCTGTCGCGTTTGTCTTTTTCCGTGTAGAAGAAGGAAACGGACTTTCCCGGTTCGAAGGCGCAATCAATGCTTATGCCAAAGCCTCCGGTGTATTCAACCTCCATAACCGCTTGGTTGAGTGCATTGTAGAATCCGATGCTGGTGTGGATGGGGAACCAGCTGCTCTCGGTGTTGTAATGCGAGGCCACCGCCGCCCGCATCGACAGTTCAAAGGTGCGACGGTCGTAGTCCCGCTCCATTCTGAGCAGGCGGAGTTGGTGGGAGAAATGGTTAATAATGTTTGTGATGTTTATGATTTTATAGTATTGTCGAGTTCAGCTTTGAAATGCCCCTTTTGATAATTAGGTTCTGATTTTGCGGGGGCAAAGGTAGTGAATTTTTCTCCAACTTTCTTTTGGTGCTACAAAAGAAAACTGCGATAAGTGAGCAAAGAGTATGCTTGCTTACTCTTTCGAACGAAAGCAGTTTATACAACGTTGCAAAGAAAAGTAGCTTTCGCCGCTGAATTTTGTTTTGCTGAAAAAACGGCCATCGTACGCTAAAAAATCGAAACTTGCAACACGGAACGTAGTGCCGTGTTGCTTCGGACAGCCGATTTTTCTTAACGCTCCACGATGGCGCGTTTTTGGAATCCGCCTTGCGTCTTCCACGCAAAACAAAATAAGGCGGCATTTTCCAATGAGGATTTTGATTGGTTTTTGGGTGTTGGGAATTGAGATTTGCGCTTTCGGTTCCCGATTCTGTGTTCTCGGTTCTTAGGTCTCCGTTCTATGTTCTTTGTTTTTTGTTCTTCGTTCTATGTTCTTCGTTCTTTATCCCCCAAAACGCCGTAGGCGTTGCATATCTGTAGAAACGTGCGTGTGCACACAATATCGCGGCGCGGCAGAGGCGTGCAATGTCTCGAAGAGACATCCTCTCAATAACCCCGCATAAGCGAGCGTAGCGAGCGCAATGTGGGGGCAGGGCTGCGCGCACACACATCATCGCGGTGCGGAAGGCGCGTGCCACGGAGAACGGGAAGGGGCCGCCGCGAAACGACGGCACGATAGAAAGGGGGTGGCGCAAAAATAGCCTTTTTCACGGTTTTTGAAAAATTCATTACCTTTGCACCGTCAAACAACAGGATATGAGTCAGCGTTTTACATACCACATCCGGCCATCCGCCACCCCTTTTGCGCAGACGCACACCTTCTCCGCAAAAGAAAAGGACTCGGAAACCGGCTTATCAGTTACCTCGCTCCGCTCGGTTTCCTCCTTTTCGCTCAGCCAAACCCAAACAAGTTTGGTTTGGCATTCGCTCATACGTCGGTTTGGCTCACGGTATTACAGCAGCGATTTGAGCATCTGGCTGAGCGTGGATCCGCAGGCTGCGAAATATCCGTCGCTTTCACCTTATTCCTACTGTGCAAACAACCCAATTAAGTTGGTGGATCCGAATGGGGAGTATTTGGAAGTTGCTGACGATGAAGATACACATAAAGACTTGTTGTCTATCGTTGGTAACACACACCGAGATCGCGTTATCTTTAATAATGACGGTTCAGTTTCTGTAAATCTTGATGGTTTATCTGAAGAAGCCATTAAAAAGGATATTGGATTGTCGTTGATTAAAGATATGGTTAATTCGGATTATAGGTATTATTATGAAACTTCTGATGATGCTTTTTTTTGCAACGAATCTGGGAAACGAGTCATTCGTTTTATAACAAACGAAGATTTCAAAGGGGTGATAAACGCGTCGAGATATGGCAAAGATTCTAATGGAAAACATTCAGAACTTCCTATGGAACAATTTGATGGACAGGTCGTGATTGCCAAATCTGGACGATTTTTGTTGTATGGACAGGACGTTCGGAAGAACATAGTTTTCCATGAATTGGAAGAGAATTTTTTAAGAACTGACAAACAAATGAACTATCAAGGTGGATTTGGCGTTGGAGCTCATCGTACAGCAGCCAGAATAGAAAATAACGCATGGGGGAATTTTGCAGGTCAGGGAGAATATTTTCCACCTGTAGCTCCATTAGCAAAATCAAAAGAATGTGTCATGAATTATTTAAACAATGGAGTATATCGATAGATATATTGTTTTACCCATAATGCTGTCTGTCGTTTTGGGGATTGGGTGTTTCCCTCTATTTGGTCAGAATAAAAGGGATTTGTCGCGAATGGATGCTCAAAAATACCGAATAAAAGGACCGTCATTATTTGATGAGGACACAAACAGCTTCATCAAAGTGAGTGATATGTTGTTTTGTCAAGAAGAAATAGCTGAAATAAACCAGCATACAATCGCCTGTATCCAAGGTTACGAAAACCAAAGAAATGCATATCATGCATCGTTTGCGTTAACGCTTTGGGATTTTTGTCGTGAAACAGGCTTGAGTCAGCATGTATTCATGGATGAGATTGGCGACTCCACAATAGAAATAGGTGTCAGATGTTATTCTGACAGTAGGACTTTTTTAGGTAAAGAGGAGGTGGCAAACTCTTTGCTTGGAGAATGCTTAACTACATGTTGCGGAGAAAAAGTCGGGAAAGATTCTATTTTAACTATGATTTACTCGTTTCCACAAGATATACATGCGGCGAGATTGTATCAGTTTGGGCATCGTTGTTATCTATTGCCGTTAGATGTTGAGATGGATGAGTGCGGTATTTTCATCTTAAAAATACCCACCAATGAGGAGGGTGTTTATACTTTTTATGACACGCCAAACTATGTTTGTTTGATACGATTTTTCCCCAGAAAAAACAATCAAAATGAAAGCCCTGACCCCGATTAACAATCCGTAAATGTTCATCATCAGACCATATCGTCAAAGGCTAATGCTGCTCCTAAAGGAGCTTCGGGAAACTCAAGATGCCGACGTTTCCTATCAGGCTTTATCCCCTTACGGGGAAACCTTGTCATCCGAAATCAAGGGATGCCATTCCGCCTTTCCCCAACCACCTTCTGTTCTCTGTCCCCTAACCCCTGTCCGCTGGACTTTCACCTTCTCCGCAAAAGAACGCGACTTAGAGACAGGTCTATCTTACTTTGGAGCAAGGTATTACAGCAGCGATTTGTCCATCTGGCTCAGTGTGGATCCAAAGGCCTCGAAATATCCCTCCTTATCACCATACGTTTATTGTGCGAACAACCCCATCAAACTGGTGGATCCGAATGGTATGGAGTATGGAAATCCTATAGAGGACGCATTAAAAGTCATTAGTGATTTTGAACATTCAACAACAACATCCGTGTTTCGTAACATTCCAAAAAGTAAATTCATTGAAGATTTAACTCAACATATAAATGACCCTGCTTCAATACAGCAAGGAGGAAACGGGACGTGTGGTGCAGCAGTGTTGTCGAAATATATGGCTGAAAATCATCCTGTTTTATATGCGGAAGAAGCTATTTCATTATATACAACTGGGAAATTTTCGCATAATGGTGTTTCTTTAAGTCTTCCCAATAGTGCTTTTTCTGGAAGTATGACAGAATTGAACGAGCTCGGCATAAATTCCGTGGACGCAATAATGCAAGGTGCCTTCACCAATTCTCAGAATATAGTATTCAACTATAATCCTTTTAAAGATGGTTCGGGATTCAAATCATTTATGTACCCTGGATATTTTAATTATTATGTTAGTGGTTTTTTAGGAGCAAATTACCATTGTGTGCTTTCTCCTACAACAGAATACATTAATTCTTTAGATTTTGTCAATCATTTTGTTGTAGGGATTGTACATTCAAATGATTATTCGATAGAAGGTGGTTTTCCGAACCATTATATTCAAATCTTAAAATCTGGAAATAATAAAATGGATTACTGGACGTGGGGAGAAAAGGTAAACGGTTCAACGATTAATAATTCTCTTAGGAATGGTTTTTATATGATAATATCGATAGGCTTATGAGACAAACTGCTGTAAATCACCTGATAAGAATTATTGTTTTTGCACCAATTGTAATTATTTTTTTTTTGTGCTGGCAGCCAAATAATAGAAATTACAAGATTCTTGATGTTTCACTGGACCCAATCGTAATTGCCGATACCACATTGCCCTCCGGCAACTATTATACACTTCATTTCACTGTTCAATTTTGCAACCCATCTTATGGTTTTCTCGCTGGAGGTGTGGAACTGGGATTAGACGGAATTACTGAAATGCTGAACTCATTGTGTGTTTATGATATTCAAGGACAAGATATTACACAACAGTTAAAAGGATGGCATACAACAACCCCAGATGTCTTTATAAACAAGAAAGGAGTCAAACGTCAGTTTTATTCACATGATAATTTGGATAGTCTGGTCAACGACATTAATTCCAATGTCCATTCTGCAAGAGGTAATAAAATTCTAATCAATCGTTTATTCTACATTGAAGATAAAAAGATTCTCCCATCTTCTATTCAAGTTGATTTTATGAGCTATTCAATAGTCGAGTATATTCCTAATAGTACTGGTGACTATGATGACACTCTGACAAAAAATGTAAAAGATAGTCTTATGCATATAAGCGACTAAAAATACATTTTTCATGTGTCGTCTTAAATAAATACATATCTAATGGAAACATGAGTCAGACAATGGCAAAGTCAAGCACCCGCAGGGTAACCATCTACATCAACGGCAAGGAGGTGGAGGCCTCCGTCAAGCAGATACGTTCCGAGATGAACAAGCTCGTGAACGAGCAGAACCGCATGGTCATCGGATAAGATACCCTTTCCCTCGTGCCGTCGTTTCGCGGCGGCCCCATCCCGTTCTTCTTGGCACACGCCTGCCGCGCCGCGAGGGTGTGTGCATATGCACATCTCTACCGAACTTTCGTCCCTGTTGGGACGTGTGGCGTGCTGTGTCATCATTTCTACCGAGCTTTTGCCCCTAATCGGGGCATTTGTGTCTGCGTGGGGCCCTATTCCTACAGATATGCAACGCCTAACGGCGTTAGGGCGGGACGGGAACGTCCTCGGCTACAGATATGCATCCCCTGACGGGGATGTTTTGTAAACTGTACCCAAAAAGTTGGAAAAAATCTGATCGGGACGTGATGGGATTCCGCCGCTCCTGTCGTTGCTGGCGGAATGGTGCACGTCGCACTTGCTGTCCAGACGGCGGCAGATGGCCTTTCCCTAAAGTCCAAATTCTTGTGCCGCCGCATTTTTGTCTTCGTTGGCACGCACCATTCCACGAAACGCAATAGCGTTGAGCGGAATCTCCAAACATTCGGGATGCCGTAAACCGCAAATCGGGAATCCCAATCCCCAAATCCCAACTGCCTTAACTCTTTAGTTCCTTAACTTCTTAACTATAGTCCCAAATCCCAATCTCCAACCGCAAACCCTACGAACACTCCACCAGCAGCCCCTTCAGGTACTCGCCTTCGGGATGGTAGATGCTGACGGGATGGTCGAGGGCGTGCTGCATGTGGTGGACAATCCGGACACTTTTATGCTCTAAGGCGGCGGAGGAGAATACGATGGTGCGGAAGTCGTCGTGGCTGATGGCCTGTGAGCAGGAGAACGTGAAGAGTAGCCCGCCTGGGGTGAGCTTCTGCATGGCCTTGCGGTTGATGTTGCGATATCCTTTGATGCCCTGCTCCTTCACGCGGTGGTGCTTGGCGAAGGCGGGTGGGTCGAGGACAATCAGGTCGTAGCTGTGGTCGGGAAGGTTGTCGAGGAATCTGAACACATCCTCACAGTAGGCCGTGTGCCGGCGGGCAGCCTCTTCTCCCAGCAGGGCGATGTTCTGTTCGGTGAGGTCGATGGCTTTGCGGGAAATGTCAACGGAATCCACGTGCGCGGCGCCCCCGCGTAGTGCATACGCGGAAAAACCGCCCGAATAGCAGAACATGTTGAGCACGCGGCGGCCCTTGGCCAGCTGTCCTACCATCGCCCGGCTGTCGCGCTGGTCGAGGAAGAAGCCGGTCTTCTGCCCACCCGGGATGTCGATATGGAAGCCGATGCCGTTCTCCAGTCCTACAATGTCATCGGGCATTGAGCCGGAAAGCAGGCCTTCTTCCATGGGCTCGTCTCCGTCTTCTGTCAGTGTCAGGCCGCTTTTATTGTAGATGGATTTCAAGTTGGGCAACAGCTCCCGGAGGATGCGGACGAAGGTGTCTTGTAACAGATACATGCCGTAGGAGTGGAACTGTATTACGGCATTGCCGTCGTAGCAGTCGATGATGAGGCCGGGCAGCCCGTCGCCTTCGCCGTTCACGAGGCGGAACATGGTGGTGTCGGGATTGTCGGCCAGTCCGATATGTCGGCGGAAACAGAGAGCGTTCTCCACTTTGGATTTCCAGAAATCGTAGTCGGGAGTGGTGTGGTCGAAGGTGAAGATGCGGACGGCGATGGAGTTATGGTGGTAGTGGCCTAAGGCAAGGAAATTGCCGTCACGGTCGCACACCTCCACAATGTCGCCGTTGGCGATGTCGCGGTCGGCTTTGGCGATGGCCCCCGAGAATACCCAGGGATGGTAGCGTAAGACGGATTTTTCTTTGCCTTTCTGTAGGATGATTTTCTTCATGGAGAGGTTATTTCTTTTTCTTTACAGGTTCGCAGGTGAGGCCAATGCCTAACTTTTTGAATATCTTATGGTCCACCTCGCTTAGCATGACGGTGGTATGTGCTTGGCATCCTTGTAGTTGTGGTAGGCATTCCAGTGCTTTGCGACACTTCTCGTCATGCAGGCTGAGCATGGAGAGGGCCACTAACACCTCGTCGGTGTGCAGGCGCGGATTGTGTCCGTGCAGCAGGTTGACCTTGGTCTTCTGGATGGGCTCAATCATTTCCTGCGGGATGAGTTTCACGCTGTGGTCAATGCCGGCCAGATACTTGGTGGCGTTGAGCAACAGGGCGGCGCTGGGTCCTAATAGCGGACTGGTCTTGGCTGTGATGATGGAACCGTCGGCCAGCTCGATGGCGGAGGAGGCCAAGCCCGTCTCTTCCTTGCGCTGGCGCGCTGCCACGATGGTCTTGCGGTTGTCGGTGGTGACTTGCGCCCGCTTCAGCAGCAGGGAAATTTTGTTGACCTCGTGTTCGGTGGCCTTGCCGTCCACCACGTTGCACAATGCCGTGAAGTAGCGGCGGATGATCTCATCCTTGGAGGCCTCACAGCATACTTCGTCATCGGAGATGCAGTATCCGGCCATGTTTACCCCCATGTCGGTGGGTGATTTGTACGGGTTTTCGCCGTAGATGCCTTCGAAAATGGCGTTCAGGACAGGGAATATCTCGATGTCGCGGTTGTAGTTGACTGCCATCTTGTCGTAGGCCTCCAGATGGAAGGGGTCGATCATGTTCACGTCGTCCAGGTCGGCGGTGGCGGCCTCGTAGGCGATGTTGACGGGATGTTTCAGCGACAGGTTCCAGATGGGGAATGTCTCGAATTTGGCGTAGCCGGCCTTGATGCCGCGCTGATTCTCTTGATAGAGCTGGCTCAGGCAAACGGCCATCTTGCCGCTGCCGGGGCCGGGAGCCGTGACCACCACGAGTGGACGGGTGGTCTGCACGTATTCGTTGCGACCGAAACCCTCGTCGGAATCGATGAGATCGACATTAGTAGGGTATCCTTCTATTATATAATGGTAATAGACGCTGATGCCGAGGCGTTCCAGCCGCTCGCGGTAGGCGATGGCACTGGCCTGCCCGTTGTAGTGGGTGATGACCACGCCGCTGACTAAAAAGCCTCGCTCCATGAAAATGTCGCGCAGACGCAGCACATCCTCGTCATACGTGATGCCAAGGTCGCCCCGGATCTTGTTCTTCTCGATGTCCACCGCACTGATGACGATGACAATCTCCGCATCGTCCTGCAGCTGCGTCAGCATCCGCAGCTTGCTGTCAGGCTGGAAACCGGGCAATACACGGCTCGCATGGAAATCGTCAAACAATTTCCCGCCGAATTCCAGATAAAGTTTGTGGCCGAATTGGGCAATGCGCTCCTTGATGTGCTCTGATTGGATTTTCAGATACTTCCCGTTGTCAAAACCTATTTTCATAATAGTGCTGATTAATACGGGGTGCAAATATAATGTTTTTTCTTTCACTCAGCCAAACCTTTGGGAAAAAACTGAAAATTATTTTTGTATTTTTGCAACTCGTAAAAGCGTTTACTTTTTAATAATAGAATAATTGAAAATCCTTTGCTTATGGCGAGTGTTTATCTTATGATTGTCGGTTATTTCATCCTTCCGGTCCTGATAATTTTGCTTTTCAACAAGAAGAAATGGGCCCAGAAATTCGGCACCGTTATTCTGGCGTACGCGGCGGGTATCATCATTGCCCTGCTGAATACGGCGTTCGGCTTCTTCCCTGCGGAGGGTGAGGCGGGTGCCGAGCTGCTTACTTCGGTGCAGAAAAACCTGATGAGCGTGTGCGTGCCGCTGGCCATCCCCCTCATGCTCTTCAATTCGGATTTCAAACTGTGGACGAAATCCCTGCCTAAGACACTCGCGGTACTCGTGGGTGGTGTTATCTCCGTGACTATCGCATTGGTGGCCGGCTATTTCATCTTCCAGACCCGCGACTTCGGCTCCGCCGAGGAGTTCAAGAAGGCGGCCGTGATGATGACAGGCATCTATACCGGCGGCACTATGAATTTCGCGGCCCTTGGCGAGATGGTTCACGCCGATCCCAACACCATCAGTATCACGCTGGCTTTTGAGGAAATCATCACCCTGCCGTTCATTATTTTCATCTTGGCTGGCGGTTACAAGTTTTTCCGCAAACTGCTGCCTTTCAAGGATGAGACCTCCCTCTCCGAACAGGATGAACACTCTGATGTGGCGGAAGGCACCTTCGAAAATTATCGGGGAATGCTTAAAGGCAAGACCTTCGGCAAGATGATGCTCGGTCTGCTGCTATCCATTCTGATGCTCGGTGTGGGGGTGGGCCTCTCCCTGCTGATTGTCGGAAAGATCAACGAACTGGTTGTTATTCTGACTATTACTACATTGGCCATTATTGCCTCCTTCAGCAAGAAAATTCGAGAATTGCCCAAAACATTCGAGTTGGGCATGTTCTTTATCCTGATCTTCAGTGTGGTGGTGGCCTCCATGTTCGATGTCACTAAGATTGACCACTCCTCCCTGAATATCATGTGGTTCATCCTGTTTGTGATGATGACCTCCATTGTGCTGCATCTGGTCTTCTGCCGTCTGTTCAAGGTGAGTGGTGATTTGTTCACAGTGGGGCACATCAGCCTGCTCTGTTCGCCCCCGTTTGTCCCGCCCATCGTGGAGGCCCTCGGAAACCGTAAAGTGCTGATCAGCGGCATCGCTATCGGGTTGGTGGGGTATGCTCTCGGCACTTACTTGGGCTCGATTTTCGCCACACTACTGGGACTGCCGTTGTTTTAGAAACCCTATATGGCAAAATAATTTAGTAGGTGTTTAGCACGCCAAGTGAATCAATGGCTTGGGCGACTTTTAGGGAGAAAAGATTTGCCCCGGTCTTGTTCAAATGCATAGTGTTGTAGAAATAAGTGGTGTCGTAGCTTAATTCATCATACGTGTAATCCAACAGCGGAATGCCATTCTTGCGGGCGATTTCGGCAAACATATTGTGCATTCCGGCGTAATCGGACATTTTTTTCGTACCGCCGATATAAAATGGCGATACAATGAGGACCACTGGCACATTTTCCTGCCTGCATTCGGTCAGAAACTCCTGAAACTGTCGCAGTATGGTGCTGTCTTTCGTGTACGTCACGCTGGCTTGTTTCTTCAAGGCATTGCCATCCCATTTCTTGTCAAACCCGTGAAATCCTTTGTATAAGCCTGCACTGTAATCCTTTGATGCAGAGGATGATGATGTGAGTAGCTTCCGCATGAGATCTTTTCGCCCGAGATAGCGCCAACAGGGTATGAATCGGTCTGGCCATGAGAAATGTTCCAGCTTATGGCATGAATTCCATAAGTTTTTGTCTAAAGGAAGATATGGCACAAATTGGTCCCGTTCGTATCCGTTGCTTTTCTGCATGGTGCCATGGCTGACCTCGTATAAGATGAGCCTTGGTTTTGGGTTGCCATGTTGTCTATATAAATGATATCTGATGATTTGTGCATCAGCGGGCCGGCCATTCATTCCTAAATTGTAGCTGTTTACATGCAGTATTGAATCTATTATCGCCGGGTTGAAATGCACGTAAGCCCGCGAACTGCCCATGACCAGCACATCGCTGTGTATATTGTCATGGTATATGTCGTTCCATGTGGCAAACGGGGAAGTGCGGATACGCAAAGCCCTTTGAGTCAGGATTGTATCGAATATCAACGCTATAGTTAGCAGGATACAGGAGAACAGGATAATATGCAGAAGGAATTTTTTCATGTCAGAATTGGAAATAAATGAAACTTTCGGAGTTGGAGTACGAGAAGAAAAGGATGGCAATCAGGATAAGATAGAGGATGTAATGCCATATGTGTGGTGTGCTTCGGAGGTCAAGACCGTGCTGCCGCGCACGCTGCAGCCATTCTATTGCAAGCATTCCTATGGATAGTAAAGTGGCGGCGAGAAGTCCTTTTGAGTATAAGGTCCCCCAATGCGGAATCCGGAGGAGGTAGTCCCAAGCCTGCGAGATGGAATCGGCCCGGAACAGAATCCAGCCGACGGTGACGAGTGCGAAGGTGAGCAGTATTTGTGCTGTTTCTTTCAGTGAGGGCAGCAGCTTGCCTTCTGCGACCTCATTCAGGTATTTACGGTTTTTCCCGAGCAGGATAAGAGGCAGGAACAGAAGGGCATGATAAGCCCCCCATGCGATGAACGTCCAGTTGGCGCCGTGCCAGAAGCCGCTCAGCAGGAAAATAATGAAGGTGTTCCGAATAACCTTGCCTTTCGGAACGCGGCTTCCTCCGAGGGGAATATAGACGTAGTCGCGGAACCAGGTGGTCAGCGAGATGTGCCAGCGGCGCCAGAACTCGGCAATGTCGCGGCTGAAATAGGGATTCCGGAAGTTTCGAATCAGCGTGATTCCGAACAATTTGGCGGTGCCAATGGCGATGTCGGAATAGCCGGAGAAATCGCCGTAGATTTGGATGGCGAACAAGACGGCGGCAACCACCAAGGTGGGTCCGCTTTGGGTTTGGTAATGGCCGAACACATAGTTGACATACAGGGCGCAGGTGTCGGCCACGGCCACCTTCTTGAACAGGCCCCATAGAATCTGCCGCATGCCGTCCACCCCTTGCGTGTAATCGAATGTTCGGGGTTTTTCGAATTGCGGCAGCAGGTTGGTGGCCCGCTCGATAGGGCCTGCCACCAGTTGCGGGAAGAAGCTCACGAAGGCGAAGAACTGCACGATGTCGCGGGTGGGCTCCAGCTTCTGCCGGTAGACATCGATGCTGTAGCTCAACGCCTGGAATGTGTAGAAACTGATGCCGACAGGCAGTATAAGATGCAGCAACAGATTGTCGCTATTGCCTTGAAGAAACAGTCTGGCAAACGAGTCGGCGAAGAAATCGTAGTATTTGAAAAGTCCTAATATGCTTAAATTCAGAGCGATATTCAGGATGTGGATAATTTTGGCGATGCGTTGTTGTCGATATCGGGCAATCAACAGGCCGCTTCCCCAGCTGCAGAAGGATGTGAAGGCGATAAGGAAAAGGAACCTCCAGTCCCACCAGCCGTAGAAGATGTAGGAGACTGCCACGATGAAAAGGTTCTGCCATTTCACGTTGCGGTTGAACACGAACCAGTACAGCAGGAACACGACGGGTAGGAAGATGGCGAATTCTATGGAGTTGAACAGCATCGTGGGTACTTTTGTTGAAGTTGCAAAAATAAGGAATATTTTGGTGTTTACTTGATAAAAAAAATCCCTCTCCGATTGGAGAAGGATTTTCTGATATAGTGTGATAATTGAATATCGAAGGAAGGAAGCGGTTCTGGTTTCAGAGATGTCTCTTTATTTAGAACCTTTGTCTTTTTGTCCTGCGTGTCCGCGGAAGATACGGGTGGGAGCAAATTCGCCGAGTTTGTGGCCGACCATGTTTTCGGTTACATACACGGGGATGAATTTGTTGCCGTTGTGGACAGCGATGGTGAGGCCGACGAAGTCAGGGGAGATCATGGAAGCGCGGGACCATGTCTTGATGGTGCTCTTCTTGCCGGATTCCTGAGCGGCGATCACACGTTGTTCCAGTTTGTAATGTATATACGGACCTTTTTTTAATGAACGACTCATAATGTTAGGATTTTAGATTATTTCTTTCTTCTTTCGATGATGTATTGTGAAGAGTTCTTCTTCGGATGTCTGGTCTTATAACCCTTAGCAGGCATACCCTTGCGGGAGCGAGGATGACCACCGGAGGCGCGGCCTTCACCACCACCCATGGGGTGATCGACAGGGTTCATGACGACACCACGGTTGCGCGGACGTCTGCCTAACCAGCGACTTCTACCGGCCTTGCCGGAGACTTCGAGGCTGTGGTCACCGTTGGACACGATGCCGATGGTGGCCTTGCAGGCGCAGAGGATCATGCGGGTCTCGCCGGAAGGCAGCTTGATGACGGCGTATTTGCCTTCGCGGGACATCAGCTGGGCGTAGGAGCCGGCGCTGCGGGCGATCTTGGCACCCTGGCCCGGACGCATTTCAATATTGTGGATGATGGAGCCGAAGGGGATCTCACCGATGGGCAGACAGTTGCCCAAGTCGGGAGAGACGCCTGCACCGCTGACGATGACCTGGCCGACCTTCATGCCGTGGGGAGCCACGATGTAGCGTTTCTCACCGTCTGCGTAGAAAACCAACGCGATACGGGCGGAACGGTTGGGGTCGTATTCAATCGTCTTCACTGTGGCAGGGATACCGTCCTTCTCTCTCTTGAAGTCGATGATACGGTACATCTGCTTGTGGCCGCCACCGCGGTAGCGGACCGTCATTTTACCACTGTTGTTTCTTCCGCCTGTCCGGTGTTTCGGACACAACAGGCTCTTTTCCGGTCTGTTGGTGGTAATGTCATCAAATGCGCTTATGACTTTGAAGCGCTGACCCGGCGTTACTGGTTTGTACTTTTTTAATGCCATTTCTCTTAAATGTTACTGTAAAAATCGATTTTTTGATCCTTGTCCACGAACACGTAGGCCTTTTTGAAGTTGTTCTTTTGACCTGTTATGACGCCAGCCTTAGTATTACGGTTCGAGACTTTACCGCGTTGGATCAGAGTGTTAACGCGGACTACTTTAACACCATAAACGGCTTCCACTTCGCGCTTGATTTCGGGTTTGGTGGCTTCGCGGGTCACCATGAAACCGTAGCGGTTGTATTTGTCAGCCGTCTGCGTCATTTTTTCGCTGATGATGGGTTTTATAATGATACTCATTGTTGTTTCTTTTTAAGGTTTTGAAAATTATTCGCCTAACATTTTCTCCAGCTCGGGCAGGCTGTTCTCACAGATGATGAGGTGGCCGGCGTTGAGCACGTGGTAGGTGTTGGCCTCGATGGCGCGCATCACGCGGGTGCGTTGCAGGTTGCGGGCGGAAAGCACCACGTTGCGGTTCGTCTCCGGCGTGAGCAGCAGGGTCTTCTGACCTTCCAGGTTGAGATTCTTGAGCATCTCCTTGTAAGCCTTGGTCTTGGGAGCGTCGAAGGTGAAGTCCTCCACCACGGTGATCTTGCCTTCCTGCTGTTTGTAGGTGAGGGCGGAGAAGCGGGCCACTCTCTTCAGCTTCTTGTTCAGCTTGAAGGAGTAGTCTCTCGGGTGCGGTCCGAACACGGTGGCACCGCCGCGGATGGTCGGGCTCTTGATGCTACCGGCACGTGCGCCGCCCGTGCCCTTCTGGCGTTTCAGCTTGCGCGTGCTGCCGGATACGGTGGAGCGCTCCAGCGTGTCATGTGTGCCTTGTCTTTGGTTGGCCAAATATTGCTTCACGTCAAGCCAGATGGCGTGATCGTTGGGTTCCACATTGAAGATCTGATCGTTCAGGGTAACCGTTCTTGCAGTCGAACTGCCGTCTATTTTATATACTGTTAGCTCCATCTTTCAATAATTAAATAAGATCCGTTGGCTCCGGGTACAGAACCTTTAACTACTAATAAATTCTTTTCCTTGACAATCTTCAGAATCTGAAGGTTGATGACCTTGACCTTTGCATTACCCATGTGGCCGGCCATACGCATGCCCTTGAACACGCGGGAAGGGTAGGAGGAGGCACCCATGGAACCGGGAGCTCTCAGACGGTTGTGCTGGCCGTGCGTGGCATCGCCAACACCACCGAATCCGTGACGCTTCACAACGCCCTGGAAACCTTTACCCTTGGAAGTGCCGCTGACATCCACGAACTCGCCCTCTTCGAAAACAGTGACGTCCAGAACTTCACCGAAGCTCTTCTTGTGACCCTCCTCGAAACGGGTGAACTCATGTAAGATCTTTTTCGGCGTGGTGCCCGCCTTGGCGAAATGACCCTTCAAAGGTTTCGTCGTGTTTTTCTCTTTCTTTTCGTCGTAGCCCAATTGGATGGCGCTGTAACCGTCGTTCTCGACGGTCTTGACTTGCGTGACCACGCAAGGACCAGCCTCTATCACTGTGCACGGCACGATCTTGCCGGAGGCATCGTAGATGCTAGTCATACCAATTTTTTTTCCTATTAATCCTGACATTTTTAGTTGGTTTGTTAATAAATTGATGTTTTTAGCGCATTTTCGTAAACCATTCTTTCGTGATAACATTCTGACACAGACGAAGTTATCAGCTCTTTGCGGTTTATTTTAATGAGCCTGCAAATATACACTTTTTTTGATATGTAATATGCTATGACAAAAATATTTATAAAAAAAATATTCCCCCTCTTGACAAACGCCCCGTTTTGTTGTATCTTTGTTTTCTTAAATTTATAATACAAATTAACGAATCATTAACCGTTATGAAACAGGATAAAGTGCAAGAACAAAAAAATCCACCGGGATTGAGAGACACAAATGTAGGCATTTCACCGACCAGCATACCAATCGAATCAATGATTATGGAGATTCGTGGGTTACAAGTTTTGCTTGATCGTGATTTGGCTGTGCTCTATGGTGTGGAAACCAAGGTGCTGAATCAGGCCGTAAAACGGAATGTCGAACGCTTTCCCAACCATTTTAGATTTCAACTATCTGAGGAAGAAACTGTTAAACTGGTCACAGATTGTGACCGGTTCGAATCATTAAAACACTCAAGTTCTTTACCATTTGTTTTCACTGAACAAGGTGTTGCTATGCTTTCAGCCGTTTTGCACGGACAGACAGCCATACAGGTTAGCATTCGTATTATGGAGGCCTTTGTGGCAATGAGACGATTTTTTGCCAATCATATATCTTTGTTTCAAAGAGTTGAAGATCTTGAGCACAATTAATTAGAATTGTTTTCCCGTCAAGCGACAAACGAACGACGTTTGGAAGAAGTTTTTCAACAAATGGAAGTTGCGAATAATTTCCCGAAGGAAGGCGTATTCTACAATGGTCAGATCTTTGATGCCTATGCCTTTGCATCCAATCTGATCCGCTCGGCACAAAAACGCATCATCCTCATTGACAATTATATTGACGAATCAGTCTTGCTGATACTGTCAAAACGAAATAAGGATGTTTCAGCTGAGATTATTACACGAGGCAGCCATAGCAATGCGAAAGCCTTGCAATCTTTGGATATCAATCGGCACAGTCAGCAATACCCGCCTATCTCTATCACAGAATCCGACCGATTTCACGATCGATTTCTTATTATCGACAATACGGTATACCACCTTGGAGCATCACTTAAAGATCTAGGAAAGTAACTGTTTGCATTCAATCGTATGGAGTTGGAAGTTACGAAAATCACACAACTCCGAATGCCCGAATAAAAATAGGCCGGATGTCCAGAATCGTATTTTTAGTATTTTTGTACCCTTATTATATTATTGTACAAAATATGGCCTCCCATACCCGAACAATTCGACTCCTTTTCCTGTGCGTGTGCCTTTGCGTGACGATGGTGTCGCTTGCACAGCCGCGCGCCGACAGCCGCTCCTTCGGGCATCTGTGGACGTTGTACGACGGCATCCGTCAAAACTATGTGCGCGACCAGCGGCAGATGCTCGACACCATCCAGTGGAAAGCCGAAGCGGAACATGACGCTTACCAGCTCTTCATCGTGAACCATAAACGGCTGCTGCTTGGCCGCCAGCAACAGGACTTAAGCCTGCAGGATGCGGTGCTTTGGCTTGACTCGCTGCGGCGCGACAATGTGGCCGCCCGCTGGGGGGATCCCGACAGCGCCATCTACCACTCCCTCTATCACTATCTTACCGGATTGCTTTTGGCCACGGCATACCCGTATGAAACCCAGACGACGACCATTCATTCGGCCACTTTCTGGAATATGGAGGAGTGGTCGAAGGAGAATTTTAATGAAGAGGCGAAAAAACAATATGCCTCCTGCTTTGCCGGTCTGCCCAAAGGCATCCCCTTGAACACGAGCCGCTGGGATTTTTTGCTGGTCACCATTCCGGAAACCCGTCCGCTGCGCCCAACCCTCAACGACGTTCTATACCAGAGTTGTATTTCGTTGTTTGGCGAGGATGATCCTGAGTTTGCCGGCGCTTTGGTGGATGAGGCTATGGCTGCCCACACGGAACGCAACATCCTTGTTGATTATGAAATACAACGCCTGCACTTCATTTTTCCGCACGTGCAGGAGAACGTGGACTCCTCCGCGAGCTGGCGGAAACTCGACTCGCTAGAACAGAAATACGGGGCGGACGTTGCCTTCGACTACGAGCGCGGATTGCAGCTCGCTGTGGCCTACCAGCTCACGAGCCGGGAGACGGACTACATGGAACGCGCTGTCGGATATTTTGACAAGGTGATCCGGCAGAGTGAAACAGACGAAAGCGGTAATCCTCTGCTGCATCTTTATGGACAGAATGCCGCCTACTACTTGGACAAACTCACTCGTCCGAGGCTGGCACTCGTCAATGCCCCGTTGGATCTTCCTCTTGGTCACAAACTGCGTATCCCGATACAGTACAGCAACTTGGAGACGATTTATGTCAGCGTTTACCCGTTCTCGGATATTGTTTCGTATAAGACTTATTTTAGAGAAGTTGAGGGAAGGGAGATCGAATCTTTTCAGACCTATTTTAAATGGGATGAATTTTTTGAAAAAAAGATCTGTACCCAGCGTTTTGATTTGGCGGCGGCTGGTCGCTTTGCCACCACGGAATTGTGGATGGATTCCCTTCCGGTGGGGAATTACCGTTTTTTCTTTCATACCAAGCCCGAATTGGATGAGGCGGGAGTGCTGATGGAGGCTGATTTCCGGGTTACCCGACTCAAGCTCTCCACTTGGTCCGTGATGAGGAAAAAGGGCGTTATTGCTGTGAATGATTGTCGCACCGGCGAACCGCTGCCCGGAAAATGGGGAAGGGGTGCGAATATGGTCCTGTTCCCACATCTGTCCAACCGGTTTGGCGAAATACGCTACGCGAGAGGTTTGGTTTATCGGGACCCATGTTCTGTTTATGATAATAAGGTGGCCTATAGCACTACCGACTGGGAACCGATTGACCCGTTTTCACTTTTTCATCACCATGGATATTCTTTGCGGGCACACTTGTTCACCGATAGGACTCTGTACCGTCCTGGACAGATTGTTCGTTTTAAATACATATTGTCAAAGAAGGGTAGGGCGTTGAAGGATGTATCCGTGATGGCTCTCCTGTTTGGAGAAAAATCCACTGCGCCAGATACGTTGCGTCTCACCACATCGAGGTACGGGAGCGTTTCCGGTGAGTTCCAACTGCCGAAGGTGGTGGGTAAATACAGATTGGTGGTGGCCCCGGTATCGAACAAAAATAAGAAAAAGCAAAGACGATACTTTTCTTTTGCAGAAAGAAAACAAATAGAGGTGGCCGAGTACAAGCTGCCCACCTTCAAGGTTCGTCTCGAATCGGATTCGCAGCAGGTGGCCGCCGGCGACACGTTCACCATCCGCGGCAAGGTCACTGCGCTCAACGGGGTGCCCGTCAGAAATGCCGCTGTGGTGTTGAATGTGAAGACGAATTTCACCGCAAAGCAAGAGCGGTTAGATGTCGTTACAGAACAGGACGGACGTTTTGCCTACCGATACCCCGTAACTAGGAACACGTATCGCTTGGATGTGGAGGCTATCGTGACAGACATCAATGGTGAAACGCATAGCGACAAAAGCATGGTGATGATTTCCCAAGACCTGTTGACCATCCATCTGTCGGACGACAAGGACGTGGATTTGGCTTTGGACGATACGGCTCGTTGGCGGGTGACGGCGGTCAACTATTGCGACATTGTCCAGAATGTGCCGCTGCGCATCACCGTCGTGCGGCTGGATGCCCCGAAAGAGTATCGTATTCCCGCCTTCGATAAAACACCGGCCTACTGGCGACCCTTGCACAGCGAGGAGGAGTATGCGCGGGAATTTCCGCACCTCACCTTCAATCTTCATGCGAACGATGCCGCCTACTGGCCCGCGTTGGATACCTGCTTCCGAGGTGTGACAACATCATCTTCGGATTCTTTGTTGAAAATTGTTGTAAAAAATTGGAATGTGGGAAACTATAAAATGCTGGTGGATGCAACGGATAAAGTAGGGAATGCTGTTTCTAAGACTACATTTTTTACAGTCAACAACTCATCACGAACGGATTTCCGGACATTCCAGCCCATCCGTGCGGAATTTATATCGGTACCCCCAAAGAAAGGGAAACCGCTGCAAATAAGTGTGGGTAGCAGTCTTGACAAGGCCGTTATGGTCTGCGATGTCTATCAGGGGAAGCGTAGGCTAAAGACATGGAGTATCCCGCTCAACCGCGAGCAGAAGACCGTGAAGGTGAGGACGCACAGCAACGGGAACCGCGGACTCAGCCTCTGCGCACGCATCGTGCAGAACGGACAGCTGCACAGCGTGGTCCGCGATACGTTCGTAGAGATGGACAACAGCACACACCGGAAACTGCTTCGACGTTATCATAAACTGATGATGAATGCCGAGCTGACACACTATCGGGACGTGTCTGAACCTGGCAGCGACGAACATTGGGAGATCACGCTTGCCGACGGAAAGGGAAAAACTATGCGGCAGGCGGAATTGTTGGCATGGATGATTGACGGCAGCTTGCACGAACTGGGAATGTGGAAAACGGATTATGGAGCCTACTATTATCCCAAACGTGTCAGGATTCCGGATTATTTGAATGTCAATGGATCTCAGATAAAGTGCCGTGATATATCCAATTCTTATACAAATTATTATTGTAATAAAGAGAATAAAACACCCAAGTCCAGGCTTTATTATGAAAGCGTGATCCGACCCATGCAGGACTTCTATTACTCATCCCGTTCAGCTGATGTGCAGGAGGTCGTTGTTAAGTATGAGCCGCCCGTGTTTGATACGGACAATACCGTCAGTGAGTCAAATGTGGCAAGGAGTTTGGCGAATATGGCGGGTGTTTCTTCGGTGGATGGCCAGATGGCTTCTGTGCGGGGCAATCGCAGCGAAGGCACAAGGGTTATCGTGGATGGTGTGAGGGTGAGGAACGACAGTCCGGGATTGGCATTCCCGCAACCGGCGGTGGCGGAACCGGCTGTTCCAGAACCGTCGCTTGCGCCCGAGGTGAAAGTGCGTAGCCATTTTGTGGAAACGGCTTTCTTCGAGCCGAGCCTGCATCCCGATGACAGTGGGCGAGTGCACATACGCTTCACCCTTCCGGACCAATATACCGGATGGGAATTCTATGCGTTCGGGCACAGTAAAGACATGCGCACAAGCCGTATGCGTGCGCTGTTGCAGAGCCGCCGCACGCTGATGCTCCAGAGCAATGCGCCGCGCTTCTTCCGCGAGGGTGATACGCTCACCCTCCGCGCCAAGATTACCAACTGTGGCGAGGAAAGCCAGGAAGGGAATGTGATGCTGGAGTTTTTCAATGCGGAGGATAACCGGCCGCTTGAAATGATATTGGGTGAAGAGAGCATGGTGCCGCACCTTTCAGCAAAGGGAAGCGCAACCTTCCATGTGGCCGCTGGCACATCTGAGGTGGTCCAATTCCGCATTCGTGTGCCCGAGGGCGTGTCGGCAGTGACCTACCGGATGATGGCCCGGACTGGCAGCTACGGCGACGGCGAAGAGAACATCCTGCCCGTACTGCCCAACAAGATGCTGGTGACGGAGGCCTGCACTTTTACGGTGCCCGCAGGCCAGGATGCCGCCTTCACGTTCCAGCACTACCGCACGCACACCACGCCTACGATGCAGCCGCTGAACTACACTTTGGAGGTGACCACCAATCCCGCGTGGCTTGCCATCCGCGCATTGCCCTACCTGATGCGTTATCCATACGAATGCAATGAGCAGATATTCTCCAAAATCTTCGCCGCCGCCACCGTGCAGCATATGCTGGCGCAAACTCCAGCTCTTCGAGAGGTGTTCGACAGCTGGCTGAATGACACGGTGAACGAGGCGTTAGCCTCCCCGTTGCTCAAGAATGTGTCGTTGCAGAGTATGCTTCTGGAAGAGACCCCGTGGCTTCACGACGCGCAGAGCGAATCGCGCCAACGGCAGGAGACCGCCAAACTCTTCGCCGACGAGAATCTCCAACGGCAGTTGGAAAAGAATATCAATAAATTGTTGCATAATCAGTTGCTGAACGGCGGTTGGGATTGGTACGGTAAAAACTATTATTCCCGATATATCACCAACTATATAGTATCGGGTTTCTATAAACTACAACGTTTGGGTGTGGAAATCCCGCAGGCGGACAAGATGTTGGGAAAAGCCATTCGCAGGTCCGACGACGAACAGGAAGACCGTTACCAGTCTTATCTTAAACGAAAAGAGAAGGAACCTGATGCGCAATTCTTCTTTTCCGAGGAGGACTTGTATTATCTGTACGCACGCTCCTTTGCTCCGTATGATGCGGCTTGGCTGTCAAGGCCTTTTGTGAAAAATTTAATGGCGTTAATGACAAAAGATTTGAGGAAAACCTCCTTCACCCGTCAGGCGGAGGTGGCGTTGATTCTGTACCGCACGGGCCGTGAGGCAGAAGCGAAGGAGATCATGGAGTACATTCGCCAGCAGGCGGTTACGGATCGTGAGAAGGGCATGTATTGGCGCAAAGAGTTCAGTGGGAGCTTCTATTGTTGGTATGAGGCGCCTATTGAGCGGCAGGCGTTGCTGATAGAGGCTTTCACGGAAATTGCGCCGCGGGCGGACGAGCTGACCGCAATGAAGCATTGGCTTTTGTGTCAGAAGAGAGGCAACAACTGGCCCAGCACCAAGGCCACCTCGGAGGCTGTGTATGCGTTGCTGCTTGACGCTCCGGCGAACTTGCTGCGGCCATCCACCACGGTTGTTACGGTGGGTGGCGAGACGTTGAAGCCTGCGGAGGATGCTCGCGCCGAGGCGGGCACTGGTTATCTGCAACAGGTTTGGCAGCCACAGGAAATGACACCTGAACTGGCGGAGATTCACGTGCGCGCCGACAGTGTACATCCGGTTTTCGGGGCTTGTTATTGGCAGTATCTGGAAGTGCCGGATCAGGTGGAGGCCGCCGGCAGCGGGCTTACGGTCCGGCGCACATTGTATCACCAGCCGGCGGCCGGCGACGGTCGTACTGCCGAGCCGGTGACCGGTGACAACCCCATCCATTTGGGCGAGCGCATCACCGTGCGGGTGGTCGTCTCCTCCGACCGCGACTTGGAGTACGTGCAGGTCAAGGACCCGCGGGCATCGGCCTTCGAGCCGGTCAACATCCACGAGCGCAGCGGGCGGCAGGATGGTGTGTGGTGGGTGGAGAGCCCCCGCGACGCCTCCACCAACTTCTTCTTCAGCCGTTTCCCGCAGGGTACGGTTGTGCTGGAGTACGATGTTTTCGCCACGCAGACCGGCGACTTTTCTCTTGGTGCCACCACGGTGGAGTGCATGTATGCTCCGGAGTACAGGGCGCAATCTGCCGGCACCAGAATACAGGTGGGAAGTAAGTGATGATAAAGGAAATACATAATCAGCCCAAATAAAATAATGTCTTGGGGAGATTAAGCTTGTCGTTTGGAATGTTTTGGGGATTGGTGAGCTCTTTTAACCGAACTCCTCCATTTTTTAGTACCGAAGGTGGGACTTGAACCCACACGCCCGCAATGGGCAAGGGATTTTAAGTCCCTCGTGTCTACCATTCCACCACTTCGGCGCGTTCAAAGAACGTCTCATTTTTGAGGCCGCAAAAATACAAAAAAATACAATACGGCTTCTTTCGACGGGGATTTTTTTGTAATCGCACGCATCCTTTGTCATCTGTTCCGATTGTCCGTCCTTTTTTTGCGCCAAATAACTAACGGAGAACCTTATCGCAAGAGTGCATACTGAAAACAACGCTTTATTTTTCAATGTGTTTCTTGCAAAGGCCATAAACCTAAACAATCGTTTATTAAATATTGTCTTAAAAAACAACGCAAAAATATAAAATCCTACTTGATAAAGTTTAAATTCCTCTTTCGAAAATTCTCTCCCGCAGACTGACGCAGACCCTTTTTCTGCGCAATTCAGCGGGTTCTGCGGGAGAAATTTCTTGCAGGACTCGCTGATTAACATAGAATTTGTAAACAAACCCGTTTCAGTCCATTGACAAATCTTTCAGTTCCAATCCATTATCCAGAATCTGTAACGTGCTGAAGTCCGGCCCTGAGATATTGTATTTGATGGCCTCGACTAATTCTTCGTATGTTATAGCAACACAAGAATCACGCAAGATTCCTTTGTTTACGTATCCCGCCATCCAACCAGCATGATATCCTGTGATCTGAATGATCTGGAACACTTTGCCTTCTTCGTAACATTGTGCCAAGACAAAGGC
>JAEEGG010001295.1_pt1 | contig 68291 bp, 49 predicted proteins | sample 9134161 | NCBI WGS metagenome assembly JAEEGG01 (sample SAMN16246543, study PRJNA631951) | gut metagenome | biome: gut microbiome; feature: rumen; material: CR-attached | host: Bos | place: Iran: Karaj | collected 2018-10
GCTGTGAAATCTTGGATGCAATTGCCCAGCCAGCTTCGTCAGCCTCTTCGCTGATTGCCTTGCGGATAGCGTTCATGATTTTCGCATTACCGCGCAGCTTGTTGCGATCAAGAGGTTCAATGTTGTTTGTCGCATCGTCCGATTCGGTCGGCTTCTTGAACTTGTCGATATAGATAAAAGAATTACACGAGTCGATGAACGGCTGCGGAGTCTTTTCCTCGCCGAACCCGATGACCTGTTTTGACTTGGCCCGGAGTTTCATGGCAAGCGGTGTGAAATCCGAATCGCTACTCACGATGGCGAAAATGTCGACGCTCTCCGTAAACAGGAGTTCCATCACGTCGATAGTCATCGCGAGATCGGTCGCATTCTTCCCTTTCGTGTAGGGAAATTGCTGTATCGGCTGTATCGCGAACGGATGCAGGACTTCTTCCCAAGGGTTGCTCCCTTTCCAGTTGCCGTATGCCCTGCGAATGCTCGTCTCCCCGAACTTGGAGAGTTCTTCCATGATGCCGTAAATGGCATCCGCCTTGGCGTTGTCACAGTCGATAATCAGGGCTATTTTCTTTTCCGTGTCCATGTTAAGGAATATAGTTTTTTTGAGGGGGAGATAGACTAATTCTAATTTTTCATCTCCTTTAATGCGTTCTGCAGTGTTTTTGCCGAACAATCTAGTTTCCTTGCCGCTTTTTGTTGCGTCTTAAATTTCTGGTATGCATACTCTGCTAGAAAATGCTGGAAACACTTGGTCGCATCAGACCATGACAAGTTTTGAAATTCGGCAAAGTCCTCAATATTGAAATGATTTGATGCTGAGCTGTCTTTAAAAGAAATATCATCTAATATCTCTTTTGTTGTTTTTTTGTCTTGCCATGCGATAAACTGGTATGCAATCGTCTGTAGAGAGCGGAAGTTACCCGGCAAATTTGATGCTGTTAAAAATTTTTTCAAAACATCATCCATCGGAGCTTTGGCAGGAGAACTATCTAATCGAACAGTCTTCCAAACTTCATTCCAGTCATCAAAAATATCTCCACGGCATTCTCGCAGTGGAGGTAATACGACTTTATAAAAACTGATTCGATCATAAAAATCGGGATCCAGTTTTTGACGAAGTTCTTTTTCGGTCAAATTTGACGCACAGACAAGTTCAACATTTGCCTTTGTCTCCTTGGTATCACCAAGAATTCGGTAACGATGGTCTTTATCTTGCAAGGTTCGGAGTAATTTGCGCTGGACATTTCTAGGCAGATCTTGGACCTCATCTAAAAAAAGGATTTTGCCATCAGCCTCTTCCAAATAGCCCTTCCTGCTTTCGCTTGCGCCAGTAAAAGCTCCTTTTTTGTGGCCAAACATTGCGGATTCTGCCAATGTCGAATCCAATGTGCCACAAGCAACGGTAACAACCTTTTTCTTCTTTATTGTTGCTATATACGATTCTACCAAACGACTTTTGCCGATACCCCGCTCTCCAAGCAAAAGCATCGGAACATCTTGAACACTGGCATAAACCCTTACTTTTTCTAAAGCCTCTTGTCTTGCTTTTGATTTTGCCTCAGGTGCGTAATAAGGCTCATTCGGATTTTCCTTTTCGTATTTACGGAGTTCGCTTAGATAAGTGGAAATTGGAAAGTCAACCTTGTCGCAACTAGTTTCATCTGTTTTACGATTAATTTGATGCGATACCAATTGCGTCCCATTTGGGAGATGACCACCCGCGTATAAGATGAGCCATACGGCATGCATAGCAGGAGTGCCTGGAGAAGTGTTAACAACCAGATTTTGTTCTTCTCTTACCAGTGGAAGAATTTTGTTTTTTACTATTCCGTAAATCTCTTTATGTGCAGTCGGATTTTTGACATCAACTTCAATGGATGTAACTGGGTATATTTTTTTGATTTCTTTCAGCTTTTCAACATGTTCTTTTTGGTAAAGATAAATGACTTTATTGACATCGTATTCTTTACCCAATATTTCTAATAGCGATTTAAACGCCTTGGGATCGTTATTGACCGCCATCCAAGTGAGTATTGTGATTTTTGTTTTCATATCTATAAATATACGAAAAATATTACACATATGAAGAATTCTTTTTCGCATTGTGACGATTCGAGGCGTAAAAAATTCATCAAAATCACCATTTTATGCATTGGCATGCTATTTGCTTTACCATGCATATAAATAATTCAATTATTTATACACGTTGTTTGTAAAAAAATATATATATCAAAAAAAAAGGAACATATTATGAGTGTTTTCAATAATGTCATCGATTTTAAGTCCCGCCCGCTTCCTGTAATCATTCTCGCAGATGTGAGCGGTAGCATGAGCGAGAATGGCAAGCTCGATTCTTTGAAGCATGCTTTGAAAGATATGATCGCATCTTTCAAAAATGCGGCATCTTCAACTTTGGAAGCAGAAATCTATGTTTCTCTCATAACATTTGGCAATAATTCCACAAACATTGCTCTGGAACCGCAGTCTGCAAATGAAATAGCAAATGATTCGTCTAAAATGGACGCAATTGACAGAATGTGTGCCATTGGTAATACGCCTCTTGGTGGCGCGCTGACTTGCCTTGTAAACATGCTTGAGAGGAGAGATGTTTATCCGTCTCGCGCATACCGCCCCTTTATCGTATTGGCTTCTGATGGTTTGCCCAATGATTCTTGGCAAGGTCCATTGGATAGGCTTCTTAATAATGAACGGAGTAAAAAGGCAACTCGCCTTGCTCTTGCTATTGGGGCCGATGCTGATGAATGCATGCTGAAAGAGTTTGTGAATAACGAAGAAATTCCTGTTTTTAGGTCGAGTAATGCTGCGGAAATACAAAAATTTTTCAAATGCGTCACGATGTCCGCTATCAAAAGTTCTCAATCAGCAAAGCCTGGCGAAATCAATTCTAATGACATTATCGCTCTTTCTGAGAGTCTTAAGGATTTGTTTGACGAGGACTAGCTTTTGCTTTGGGAACTAATCACTCGTAGAAAATGGAAGATTCTCCAGTCGTCTGTTCGAGGGCCTGGACACATCAAAGACAATCTTCCCAATCAGGATTGTGCTTTTATTGATTTTGTTGATAAATTTCTACTAGTGATGGTTTGCGATGGCTTGGGATCCCATGTTCATAGTGATTATGGGGCTCAAACTTTGTGCAAGATATTTATGCCTTGCTTTAAGGAATGGCGTAAAGTTGTGCCCCATATTCCAACGGATTTTTTACGATTGCTGCATTGTCGTTGGTTAATGAATGTTCGAAATTATGGAGCTGACAAATGCGGTTGCACTTGCCAGTTCGCGCTCATTAATAGTAAAGGTAAAGGTTGGTTAGCTCAACTAGGCGATGGCATGACTCTTGTTAAACACAATGAGTTAGTTAAATCCTTTTCTGAAGAAAAAAAAGGCTTTGGCAACGAAACGTTTGCGATGGGAGATTATGATACGATTCCTTTTTGGCGAATAAATAAAATAGAGTTGAGTTCCCCTGGTGATAGGCTTCTTGTGATGACTGACGGAATTAGTGAAGACATTTTACCCGAAGCCACGAATGATTTTGTTTCTGTTTTTGACGTTTTTTTTAAAGATCCGATTGCGCAAGCCCAAAAGAATCTGAACGATGAATTAATGCATTGGCCAACACAACACCATATTGACGATAAAACAATCATTGCCATTGAAAGAAGGTAATTGTTATGTTTACGGATGAAATTGTAAAGAAAAACGGCATCGTAGATGTTGAAACTGAAAGCGCCAGTATATTCGAATTAGAAGAATGCATTGGAGAGGGGGGGCAAGGTGCCGTATATAAAACTCAGCGTCCAAATCTGCTTGTCAAATTAAGTTGCGCTTCCAAGGCATCGTTTAATCCCAACGATGCCTATAGACGTTATAGAAATTTTCGTTCTAGGATAGACCTGCCTAATAATTTGGCAAAGCCATTAAGTGAAATCAAGCCGATTGAAAAGGGTGGTAAAGTTTTTTACGGCTATGTTATGGAATTGATGGATGATATGGTTCCGTTAAGCAGCCTCCACTGCAAAAAAAATGAAAAATTTGAACTATACCTGGAACGACTTGGTGGAATACGGCGTATTTATATACTTTTGCGTAAACTTGCCGAAATACTTGATCAAATACATGCTGCAGGTTACTGCTATGGAGATTTGAATCCAAATAACATTTTTGTTTCTAGTAATACAGAATACAGTGAAGTCCAGCTTATTGATTGTGACAATATGACCATTGCTGCGGATTTCAAGGATTCAATAACTTTTAGAGGTTTTTCCGCACCTGAAATTGTTAGAGAACATAAGTCAAACACACCTTTGAGCGATACATGGAGTTTTGCTGTAGTTGCCTTTTTTGCTTTACGGCAGGAGTTGCCGTTTCATGGGAAACTCGTAACCGATGCAGCAACTATGGAAATCTCCGCCATAGAAAAAAAAGAGGATGAATCGGACCTTCCGTTTATTGACGACCAGAATGAAGATAACGCAGGAAAAACATCCATTTTTCGGGATGTTATGGAAACGGAAATGTTGCAGAGCCTTTTTAAAAGGACCTTTTCTGGTGAAAAAAGTTTTTTGACAAGGCCTGCCCTATTTGAATGGATTGAGGCGCTCCGAGAGAGCGAAATGATGTTCATAAAATGCAAGAATTGCGGAAAACATTATATCAAAGTTGGCAAGAAGCAAGAATGTCCGTTCTGCGACAAAGAATCACATACACCATACATTTTTATACGCAATACGATTCTCGCGGTTCTAGACACAGGGTTCAGCCCAGGGTTCAGCCATCCCGCATACCTGCTAGAGGATACATCTACCCTCATGGATATTCCCGTAGCACAAACAAAGGCTACTCGCATCGAGGCCTCGTTCAATGCCACCAAGCAGCAGTTGAGCATACAGCTGACCGACCAAAAAGAACTGAAGGCAACCTTAATCGTCACCGAAGAAAAAACCTCAAAGAACTGCACCCTGAAAGCGGGGATTCCCCTCCTTATCAATGTCAAGGAAGGCATGAAGTATCAAATCCTTTTCCCCGAATACACACTCGAAATTGATCGTGATGAAGATGAACCCAAAGAAGACGATTTCCCGAAATTCAGGAGCGTCATCATATTCACGTACCGGGGTGAAGTATGAACAACAAGCAACTGAATATCATTGCGTGCAATTCCGCCGCTCAGGTCACGGATGTCGTATTTGACGATGACGGCAAAACCGAAATCGTCCAATATGACGTATTGGAATTCACCGCGGGAGGATATTTCAGAAACTGCAACCATCCCGAAAGATTCTTCTGGCCACAAGGCACATCCGAATACAATCAGGAATCCCTCTACATTGTCGCTTCCATAAAACAGGCAAGCAGTTCCTATGAGGTGACCCTGAACCAGTGGGATTTTGGGGGCCCAGCCATTATAGGGACCGCCGAACAGACATGCAGCATTGTCGTTCCAAACGACAGGTTCATCGAAGTTATGAAGAAATATAATTTTAGGGAACCGGCACAGGCACTCGAATGGTTCAAGGACGAGTTCCTTTTCCAGACAACCGAAAACTCGTACCTGTTCTTTAGAATCCTGAGCAGCACATCTAACGTAGAAGGAGGATGGCTCGGGCGCAATTACATCGCAACTATTGAAAGCAAAAAGATAGATGGCAAGGAATTTCTCTTTGTCAGCAATCTAAGAAGGGCTCCCCAAAAAAAATTGAATGTCCTAAAAGGGATTGCATGCATTCGATTCGTATCTGAACAGGAAGCCATCGAAAGCGACCCCATCCTGAATGCACAGCTGGCACAACAGACTGCAGACCCGAACTCCATCATAAACCTCTGGGAAAAATACAACCAGGTCGATGCAAAAATGCTGGAGGATTACCAGATCCAGTCAGGCACCCTCCGCATAGAAAGGATAACGGGGAAAGGGGAAAACTGCACCGCCACGCTCCAGAACAAGCCCGAAGAAATAGAAAAATTCAAGAACATATACGACCAGCTAAACGCCAATCAAAAGAACACCTATTCCATCTACGTTTTTTCGAAGCGCAAGAGCTACGATGTCAGTGACGAACGGATTGACGAGAAAGCAAGAACGATTTCCTGGAAATGGGGCGAGAGAAGGCCTAAATATGACAATAGCGAGAAGCTAGAACTCGAGGGATTCGCCATCGATTTCAAACCTTGGTCAATAGCGTCCAACCGTAGAACTATAGCCCTGAACAGCATCCGTACACGCAATATCCCAATTCCAGCCATCACGGACATTTTAAACAAGACGATACTCCCCACATTTGGCCCCGCCGCCGCCCACAAAAGGCTGGACGACTTGAAAATCGAGGCCGCATTCGGTGACAGGAAACCCAACGATGCACAAAAAAGGGCACTAAAAGTTTGCCTAGGCACCCCCGACATCGCCCTTATACAAGGGCCTCCCGGAACAGGAAAGACAAGCGTCATCAATGCACTGCAAAAATACCTGCAGTCCATAGACCCCAAGCGCTCCCAAAAGATGCCCAGCATACTGCTTACAAGCTTCCAGCACGTTGCAGTCGATAATGTGGCTGACGGAAGTTCAATCTGGGGACTCCCTGTATTTCGTTTTTATGGAGAACAAAAGGATAGGGAACAAATCTTTAGGGGTCTCCAGAAATGGCAAGAAGATACCACGAAAAAAATTGATAATCAGATAAATAAATTGCAGTTTGGCTCGCAGTACATTGAATACGAAAAACTGCAGATAAGCCTTAATGCGCTGAGCGCAGCGAATTCTTCATACGAAATACGGAGCCTGCTGCAGGAAATCATCAATCTTTCCGCCACAAACAACTTCCTTTCTCCATCGGAAGTGAATGCACTCAAGGATTTTAAAAAGAAATTTCAAACCAAGCAGATAAACAAGAGGTTCTATCAATATCTAATGGGGTTGAGGACTACCGACACGGGATACAATGACGATGGCAAAAAAATGATTGAGCTTGTGCTGGAATACTACGACTTGCGCAAGGATTCATTGAATTGTTATGCTTTGGGAAAGGGATACGATAGACTGAAGAAACTAGCGAAGTCTAATCCCAGCCAAGATGATCTTGACTGGGTTGAAAATCTCAGAAACAAGTGCATTGCGCAAATGTTGCCCAATCCAATGGATTCCTTTGACAACCAGCTGTTCACAATTCTAAAGGACTATATCGATACAACCATTGTCCCCAACATCAACGAACGCATTAGGCAAACCGATATACAAAAATTGATAGTCCTAAATGGCTATAAGGAAAACGTTGGATTTAAGTCCATTAGGAACGCGATGCTTCGTTATGCTATGACCTATGCGGCAACTGTACAGCAGTCCAAGAGCAAGTCATTTGTAAGGCTTCTTGGTAAGAAAAACTTTGAGTTCGATTACGTTATCATTGACGAAGCTGCACGAGCAAACCCGCTCGACCTTTTTATCCCAATTACCCTAGCCCGAAAAAAGGTCATACTGGTAGGAGACCACAAGCAGCTTCCTCAGCTAGTCGACCAAAATATCCTGGAACAGATGGAATCCAGTAATGATACCCCGGAAGGGTTTGAACAGCTAAAGACCTTTATGGAAAAGTCTTTGTTCGAATCCCTATGGAACTACCTGAAAACGGAAAGAAACGACGGCATCAATCGCACGGTAACGCTCGATACCCAGTACCGCATGCCCCAAAAGCTGAGCGACTTCGTAAGCCGGAATTTTTACGGCGACGAGGCACACATTCAAACCGGCAAGGATCCCAAGGACTGCATCCACCATGTTTCCAGGTACACAAAGAAAAACGGGGAATGCAAGTGTGCCGTCTGGGAGGATGTCGATAGCAAGGAAGCCGGGAAGATAAGCAAGACGAACGAAGAAGAAGCCAAGCTGATTATCAAGCGCATAAAGGAAATCATCAAGGAAACGGATGAATCTATCGGTGTCATCGCCTCGTATAGCGCGCAGACCCGGCTCATTGACAGGATGGCGCAATCAGATGCCGAGCTCAAGAAAAAAATTGACAACAAACTGCTAGAAATCGGATCAATCGATGCTTTCCAAGGGCGACAATTCGATATCGTATTCTTCTCCGTCGTTCGCAGCAACGACAAAAATATCTTCGGGTTCCTAAAATCGGAAAACCGCCTGAACGTTGCTTTTTCGCGTCAAAAGAAACTTCTCGTGGTTGTAGGGAACCGCAAGATGTACGAATCGGAAAAAGCCCAGTCAGATGTCCCCGCCCTAGCGGAATTCATCAAACTTGCAGACGAGGAGCAATAGCATGGAAATCGCAGATCTGTTTTGCAATTCAAGCGAACTCCCCAAGAAGGGTGATACTACCTATTTCGCCTTGCCTGTCGTTGTATGGGATATTCTAGCGGCAGAAGCAAATATCCCCGAAAACTTTTTCTCGAATCTGATCGTAAACCTCCTCCTGACCGGAGACAAGACTATCCAGGAGCTCCACGAATTGACCAACCTGGACGAAGCCCTAATTCGTTACATTCTTGAACACGACCTCAAGCAGAAGGTCACAAGAGGGATTGACAGGTGGCACGTACCAGAAGGGGTCACCCGGACAGAGACCAAAATCAGGAAAAAGCGAATTGTATTGCTACAGTCCATGTTGACCGGGCAATTAATTCCGCACCCCTTAATGAACGGGGAACTCGCGTCCATTGATTACCAGCAAAGCGAAAAAGGAATCTCGATTGCCGGCGGATCCAAGGGTAGCCCGTGCAGCATCAGGCCGTTTGTTGTATACCCCAAACCAGACAAATCCGGCAGAAACGTGCCCGACATTTCGGAAGAAGATATTTACGGCATGTGGAGGGAATACCAGCAAATCGACTGCGATATCGCCTTGTCTGACTACAACGACATCAAGTCCAGCTACATCGAGCAACCCGACAAAATCATTTCTATCGAGAAGCGGAACCAGAACCCCGATGTATGCAATTTTCTGCTTGTCCAGGTCAAACAGATTTCTGAAGGCGAAGACTTCCTATGTATCGACATGCTGGAAGAACTCCCCCAAATCCCAATGGAGTTCCTCAAAAACGAGCTGAACATAGCCATTGAACAGAATGATAAAATGGGGGCCTTTTTAGGAATTAAATCAATAGAGATTCCCATTACGCTTCAGGACCGTATTCAATGCAAATATCCTCGTTTTGAAAACGAGATTATCACAGAGATATGCCGATTCTTTGTATTGAAAGATCTGCTTGCAGACGACACCGACAATTCGCTGGATCTAACTGACGCCTTCCTTACCAGAATGCAGAACATGTACGAAGGCATCCTTAGGACAAGGAACACTCCCTTTAACAACGAGCTCCAAAAGGTCGCAACTAAAAACGACCAGGAACGGTATTACTACCTAGAGGGCGGCCTGAAGATGCGCGATCTAGAATTGGACACGTACATAAAAAAAGCCTTGACGAACGCGACCGTGTGGAAAAACATGGCACAGCAGAAACCCTCACTAAAGTCGCTACTCATCAGGCATATCACCTATTACCTTTACCACCACACATCCCCTAATGCTTGGTTTACGGCAAGACTGGTAAAAAACGGGTCATTGAACGACGATCTTAAATTCATTCTTGAACTGGTAAACGCACGCAACACCTACGGTCACTTTAACTCAAACCGAGAAACTATTCCGTACCCCTACAATGATATTTACAACAGAATCGAAAAACAGTTGAATATTTTACACGAGGCCTACAAATGAGCAAGAAAAACAAAAACAAGAACAAGTACCAGCCCTCTACTCCGCAGCGTCGTGAACCCATAAGCACGACCGACATGAACAGCATATTTAACCAGACAAAGGCCACTGTCGAAAGTGCGCCTGCCATTTCTAGTCTCGACGGCACTTCACCAGAAATAAAAGTGCCCAAGGAATCTATACTGGATAAAATCAAAAAAACAATCTCTTCAGAGAACAAACTGTCCGACGAAGAAAAAGAAACTCTTAACGCTCTGCAAAACGAGCTCAACGAAGTTATTGGCTTGTACAAGATTGCCAAGGAAGATTTTGACAAGACCAAGACTGATTATGATTCTAAAATTAAGGAATTGGGGCAAACGGCAAAAGAGCTAGAGACCAAAGACGGCAAATTAAAGGACAGAGAAGATAAAGTAAAAGTGCGTGAAGACAATGTTGCCGAGAGAGAAGGCAAAGCAAAAGAAAACGAAGACAAAGTCACTGAAAGAGAAGGTAAGGCACAGGCAAAAGAAGACGAAAACAGAAAAGAAGACGAACGTTTGAAAAAAATAGAAGTGCAGATTAAGCAAAGGGAAGCCGAAGCCAATGCCGGCTTTATCGCAAACGAGACAAGATGGAAAAACGAGATTACCGAAAAGCTCAATCAAGACCTCAAAACAACAAGAGACTCGCTGCAAAAGCAGTTTGAAAAATACCAGAGTGAGCTCGCCTCTTTGAGCAAAGAGCGAGAAAAATGCATTCTTGAAAAAACGGAATACGAAAAAAGGAAAGAAGCATTTGATGATGTCAGGGAAGAGATTCAGCTTGAGTATGACAACAGACTCGCGCAAAGCAAGGAATCCTTCGAAAAGCAAATTGATGACTTGAATGAAGAAAATAAGAACCTGCAAAAGCAGTTAAAGAGCTACAAGGATATCAAGTCTCAACTCGACGGGATGAGTGCCGAAGAGGCCAAGGAGTTGATTGACAATCTTCGCAAAGAAAATGCAGCTCTCAAGTTGGAACGTAATTCTGCCTGGAGTCCTGAACACCAGCAGGAGATGGAAGATGCTTTGCAGAGTTTCAAAGACCAATGCGAATCAGCCATCGCCGAAAAGAACGCACTCTCTAAACAGTTAATGGACTGTCGAAGAAAAATTGTAAATAATGACGGCTTGGAAGCTTTAAACAAGACTTTGGAAACGCACAACAAGGCGCTCAAGGAAGCGCAAGAGCAGTTGCGGAATGAACTTGACGAACTCACCGCAAAAGACCAGGACAAGGACATTTTTGCAGAATTCAAGAACATCGATAGCAAATGCAATCGCGAATACAACAATTTTACCGGAGGTTCCGGTGAACTTAAGGATTTCGTGAATGCAGTCGGCTACCAGTTGACGCAATATCAGCCCAACCTTTTCTATACACCCGAAACGCTGCAACTATTTGTTGGCGGACTTGCCATGAGCCGCCTTATCCTATTGCAGGGTATTAGCGGAACGGGCAAGACAAAGCTTGCCCAGGCGTTCGCCTCTATCGTTGGCGACAATTCCAACGGAGGCCAATCTGACATCTATTCCTGTAGCTGCATAATCCCCGTTCAGGCCGGATGGCGCGACAACCAAGATTTGCTGGGTTACTACAATGCCTTCGAAAAGAAGTTCTACGAAAAGCCCTTCTCCAAGGGGCTCTATACCGCATCAACGCCTCAGTTCAAGAACCGCCTGTTCTTCCTGATCCTGGACGAGATGAACTTGTCGCACCCTGAACAGTATTTCGCAGACTTCATTTCGGCAATGGAACAGGCGAATAGTTCCATATTTGACCCACTCGCAGTGGAGCTGCTTTCGGGGATGTCCAAAGATATTATGGAATCAAAGCGCTGGCCCAAGCACCTCCAATATGAAAAAATCATTGTCCCCCCAAACGTGTGGTTTATCGGCACGGCAAACCATGACGAAACCACCATGGAGTTCGCCGACAAGACGTACGACCGCGCCCACATCATGGTGATGGAGCGCAATACTCAAAAAACGCACTACCAAAAGGTAACAAAGGGGGCGGCTCACTGGTCCACCGAGGATTTGAGGAGCGCCTTTGCCGAAGCACAGGAATCAGCTGCAGGTGAAAAACAGACCGCCTGGGTCACCGAAAAAATGCATGCCCTCAAGGATGTTCTCAAGTCGGAATTCGATGTATCCTTCGGAAACCGCCTCGAAAGACAAATCAGGGATTTCGTCCCCGTGGTCTGTGCCGCGGGCGGGACCAAGGAACTCGCCCTTGACCACCTCCTTGCCACAAAGATTATCCGAAAGGGCAAAATCACGGGCCTGTTCGGCGTGCAGGAAGATTCTCTGAAAAAACTTAAAGATGAAATCCAAAAGAATCTAAAACTAGATGAAGCCTCTGCAACCATCAGGCTCATTGATCAGGATATCGCCGCGAAGACACGGGGTGCCTAATGTTCGATATCTTCTTGCAAAAGGATGTCAAGATTGACAACCCCGATTGTGGAGGCCTTTATGCCCTAAGCAGAGAGGAGGCGCAAAAGGGGAATGTCATCTACCACTTTGACGACATCGAAGTCAAGGATTCCGAGCCCATACCCAACGATTTCCTTGCCGCATTCCGCCTACTTGACGAAGACAAGGATTCGTTCTTTTCGCTGTGCAATAATCCCGATGACCTTGACCGCAACCAGCTAGAAACGTTCCTGCAAGAAGACATTGACAAAATAAAGCGAAACGACCCTCTCACACACCTAAAGGAGGCCGTAGCCAGGCCAATCCTAGACCTGAAAGAAGAGGAAATAAAGCAGCCAACCAGCCGTGTAAAGAAATTCGCCACTCGAGCCCTGGAATACCTGGCAGGGCATTCCGAGGACTGGAGAAACCGTTCATTTGTCGGGGTCCACCCGCAGCGCCTGCTTTCTTTAGTCAGGGACGACAAATGGGAAACGTACGAAAACCGCTTGATGTTCACACTCTGCAAAATACTGATTTCGTTAATAAACCAGCGATTGCAGAGACTCAAGAATATCGACAATGCCTATAATGAAATAGAGTTGTATTACCAAGAAGTCAGCTATGTAGATTACCTATCCATGGAATCGGAACTGAGTTCCCTACTCAAGGAATACAGCATCGAGAAAGTCAAGGAAAATAGGGAACTGCTAAAGCAGACTATCGATTTCCTAAAATATCTGCAGCGCGTCATCTCCTCCTTCTGGAATACGTTACTGTTCAGTAACCTTAAAATCATTCCCAACGTTGAAGTGGACATCAATCACGACATCATGACAAACGTCCTGATGAACAACCAGCATTACCGATACTTACCCAAGATACAGAAAGAGGTTAAGCGCGCACGTATCAAAGCCCTTACAAAAGCTGAAAAAAAAGAAGAACAGGTCCTGCTGCAGAATAACGAAAAAGAATTCGTCAAGAGGTGTATCGAAGATTTCAGAACCACAAACAAGGATTGGGATTGCTGGAACTATATCAAGCCGGAATATAGAGAAACACCCCATAGCCTTGAACTAGAAGCAGACGGTAAAAAACTGCGCTTTGTTTTCGTCACGTCAAAACCCACAAGCAGCTACATCGACAACGTCCTTAACAGGTCTAACCCCTATACAGGCGATGTGTCGGTCCTTGTATATCCACAATGCAACCCCTACCTGAGCGAAGACGAAGACAACTTTACCATATTGCATGATATGTTCAAAAACAACGAAGCCTATATGGTACTAGGTATAGCACCGCAATCCATCTTCCCTAAGCTCCTAATCCAAAGGATTATTTTCCAGTGGTTCTGGGCAATGCTCATGAGCCAGTATCCGTTCAAGGTGCCCCAGAATAGGTTTATAAAGGAACTAGTCCCCAACATGCTAGGCGGCAAGTACCTGCTTGAACGTTACGACGACGATGAATTCAAGAAACAGGTCGATAAAAAAGAGCATACTGACAGAATCCAGAAAAGGGACCTGAGCATCTATCGCAAAAACCGCGATGAAGACATAGAAATTCTCAAGACCGGGAACGCCCTAATAAGCCTCATCCAAAAATGCCCCTGCTGTAAAGCTGACGCTACTAGGGCAAAGGGCTCTACCGAAAACAACTTCTTATTCGAGTGCCGGAACTGCCATAGTCGTTGGAGCAGAAACGCGAATACCATAAAATGGTTCTTCAAAGACGAAGGTATGAAACTTCATGGAAAATGGGAGCCATTTGAATTTGTTGCGATAAACTTATAAATGCAAAATCTTCAAAAGAATGTTCCTTATTCAAATGCGAAAAATTTTACTTATATGATGTAATTATTTTCGCACTACATAGATTCATCCTCTAAAATCTCGCTTTTAAAGCAAAATTTTTAATTGGCATGCATTTTGCATCTTGGGAATCGTCAAACAATTTTCCAGGAGGAAGCATGCCATACATATCCAGCGACAAAAATATTCGCGATTTCGTTCAGAACCTTCTACGTTCTGGACAATGGGAAATCGTCAGGCACGGAAAGCACGTCATCATTCGCCATATAGCGAAAGGAGCAAAAAAGACTATCGTGGTTCCGAGCACACCGAGCGACCCAAGGACATTCGCCAATTTTCGGAGAGACTATTTCCGTTATTTGCGACAATACCTTATCCAAACAGGATGGATTCAAAACAACTCCATTCCTGAAATTGATTCACCTTTAGCTGCATAAAGGAGGTAATGTTATGATGCAGATTCGCATGAAGGGTCCTGGAGGGCTTCCCTCCACCACGGGCAACAAGTCCGGTGGCGGACGGACCAACCTTCCGCCTAAGGGCAAATGAGGTAACGACCTCTTGCCGCACTCTCCCCGAGCCTCGCGCTCGGGGATTTTTTCAATCCCACTACATTTTTTCGAACGAATATCCTGCCAAAAATGACATTTTTTCGGACGAATATCAAAAAAAGACTAAACCCTCACCAGATTCCTCTCGACTTCCTGCACGAGTTTCTTGGGGACGTCATTCGCCTTGGCGCGCTTCTTGAAGCTGGCGAGGGAATCTTGCACTTGCTCGAGGATGCGCTTGTAGCGCCCTTGCACGAGGCCGGCACTTTTTGCCACCGCCTTGAAGTCGTCGAGGGCGAACTTTTCGCGCTTGCCGTTGAAGGTCATCTGGTGCGTTCCGGTCCAGCGGCCGGCGGGATTGTAGGCGTAGGTGACGTCAAAAGCGGGGGCGAGCGTCCAGTTGCCACGTTTGTCCATCAAAAAGCCGATGTTTTTCGTATGGTCGTCTTGGTTCCTTGCGCAAATATTGAATACGGCCCTGCGGTACATCTGCTCGATGTCGGCGGTCGTAAGCCCGATTTGCCTTGCAACGGCGAAGGCCTGCTCGTAGCTGTACGCCCCTGCAATGTTGAAGTCGTAATGCGCAATGGCCGCGAGCGACTGGTAGTGCAGTTTGCCACCGTTCTCGGTGCGGTCGAAGCGGCGTGTCATAAAGTGCCTGTGCTCGCCATCTTCCAGCAGGCGGCATTCCGTCATCTGGATTCCGGCTTCCTTCGCAATTTGGCTGTAGGTGTACTCAAGCGCCCCGAACCCGGCGGGGTCGGCGTTTTCTTTGTCGCGGTTGTTCTCGATGTCGTCAAATTTCAGGAGCCAGTAGCCGTACCCTTCGGGGGCACGGACTTGCCCGGAGAGCACGCTTTTTGTCGCTTCGTTGTAGGCGATGAGCACTTTGGCGCGAGCGCCCCCGGCCGATGAGCCGACCCGGACAATTTGTTCGAACGCGTCTTTTTCGCGAAGCTTGACTTTCACTTTTTTGCGCTGGTCCAGTATGTTTGCCGCGAGGGCGCGGAGCCTCTCGATTTCGATGGGTTCGCTCTTGACGGGGTCGGGGCCGGTGGCGGGGAAAAACTCGAGTGCGCCCATGCCGCGCGATCCGGTGTAGCAGAGCCGTTCAAGGGCCGTGAAGCTTTTGGGTTCCCTGCCATTCTGGATGAGCCACTGGTCGATAATCTTGTTGCCGAACTTGTCCGGGATGGAATCGGCGAAAAGCCCCGGCAACTTGTGGAATGTGGCGGGAGAAAGGTCCGGGAAGCGGTAGATGGTGCCGGCGCGCACGGGCATGGTGACCGGCGCGGGTTCTATGCCGCTGCGGACAAAGTCGGGATTGTACTCGAAAAAGGCGAAATCGTCGCCATCCTCCTGAGTGAGGGCACCGATAGTCGTTCCCCAGAGTTTGACCTCGACGGGAATCATTCATCCTCCTTCCATACCCAGGGGGCGGTGTCGACATCCTTCTTTTTGCGGCCGGCGCGTTGACGCTGGGGCAACTTCTGCGATTCACGGAGGAGCATCATGGGGCTACGGCTGTAATCGGGAACAATGTCGACGAGAGCTTCGGCGAAGCCGAACTGGAGCAGCACCTTGACCAGATGCGAGAGGTTCACGCTTTGGCCCATTTCGAGCCGGACAAGCGTATTTTTACCAATTCCCGCCTTTTCGGCGAAGGCTTCACGCGAAAGATTCAGGGCGATACGGTGCGCACGTATGCGTTCGCCAAGCTCCTTGAGAGCTGTTTTTTCTGTAAGCGGTGTCGCCCTGTACATATCGGCCTCCTGATTTTCATTCTTCAATATAGATTTTTTCTATTTACAAAACAACCCTAAATTAGGTTTTTAACTTTGTTTTATCGCTTAAAATCCCATTTTTGGGTTAAAAAAATTTACTTGACAAACCACCATATTATTTATTATTTTTCTTTATAAGAGGTCAAGGATGGAGTTTCGGTGTTTTCGCATATTTCTGCTTTTTTTCGCGTCGGCAATGTTTGTTGCCTGTTCCGAATCGTTCACTGACCCGCGCGACGAGCAGAGCTACGACATCGTGCAAATCGGCTCGGATGTCTGGATGGCCGAAAACTTGAATTACGATATCGACGGGAGCGTGTGTCCGGAAGGCGACAAGCGCAACTGTTCTAAGTTCGGGCGCCTTTACACCTGGGAAATGGCGCGGAGTTTTTGCCCCGAGGGCTGGCGCCTGCCCAACAGCGCAGATTTCGGGCGGCTCATCGCGAACGTAGGCGGTGCCGAGGTCGCTGGCGAGGCGCTCAAGTCAAAGCGTGGCTGGTACAAGAAAAAGAATGGTTCCGATGCGTTCGGGTTCAAGGCGCTGCCTGCGGGCTTCCGCAAGGCGGGCGGAGATTTCGACGGTATCGGCGGTTACGCACACTTCTGGACTGCCTCGAGTGCGCCGCTAGAACGCGCTGAATTCCTGATGCTGGAGTTCAGCAGAAACACCGCAGTGATGGACGCTGCGGGCAGGGGCGAGCTCCGCTCCGTGCGCTGCATCCGCGAACAGAGCAATATCAAGGTTAAGCCAATATAGCCTTCACGTCTTCCGCTATCTGGGCCGGCGTCAGGCGGTTCCTTTCCATCAATTCGCCGTAAGGCACTTTGTCGTAGAATTCCTTCTTGAGGCCCTTTACGAGAACTTTCATTTCGCGGGAGCCGTAGAAGCGGGCAATTTTCTCGCCAAAGCCGCCGTCAATCACGCCGTTTTCGAGTGTCACGACTACCTGGTGGTCGGCGCACAGGCCTTCAAGCACCTCGTTATCGACACCTGTCGCAAATCGCGGGTTGACAATCGTCGCGTCAATTCCCGACTTCGCAAGTTCTGCAGCGGCCTCCTCGGCGAGTGCATAGTAACTGCCGAGGCCAATAAGTGCCACCTTGCTGCCGCGCTTGTCGACCTTGTACGTGTTCAGCCTGGAGTAATCCTTGTCGAACGCGGCATTCCTATGCACAACCCCATTCGGGATGCGGATGGCGATCGGGCGTTCCGTCTGGTCAATGGCATAATCCATCATGGCGATAGCCTCTTCCACGCAAGTCGGGCAGAGGTATACCAGGTTCGGGATGTTGCTCATCATCGGGATGTCGAATATGCAGAGGTGCGTCGTGTCGTTCATGCCGTCGGCGCCGGACATGGTAATGAGCAATGTGGCCGGGTTGTTGTTCGCGCACAGGTCTTGCGAGAGCTGGTCGTAGGTGCGCTGGATAAACGTGCTGTGCGTGCTGTACACGGGCTTTGCACCACCCTTCGCGAGTCCGGAGGCGAGTGCGACGGCGTGCTCTTCGGCGATGCCCACGTCAATGAATTGCTTGCCCGCCGCTTTACGCTGCTCGGCAAAGAACCCGATGCCTGCGGGCACCGCGGAATGGATTACGACGACTTTCGGGTCGGCCTTGATTTTCTTCATCAGGTAGTCGCCGAGGATTGCGCCGTACGATTCGCCGTTGCCCCAATTTACCACGCCGGTCGGGATATCGAATGGCGCGGCCCAGTGGAAGCCTTCCTTCGCGTTTTCTGCAAAGCTGTAGCCTTTGCCCTTGAGCGTGTGGATATGCACCACCACGGGTTTATTGGAATCCTTGACCTGCTTGAATGCAGCGATGAGCGATTCGATGTCGTTGCCCTGTTCCACGTAGAAGTAATCAAAACCGAGGCTCTTGAAATAGTTGTTTTCACTCTTGCCCTGCGTGGCGCGAAGTTCCGCGAGGCTCGCGTAAAGGCCGCCGTGGTTCTCGGCAATGGACATCTCGTTATCATTCACCACCACGATGAAGTTTGTTGCGTATTCGCCCGCATTGTCAAGCCCTTCGAACGCTTCGCCGCCACTCAAGGAACCGTCGCCAATTACGGCAATCACGTTGCCCGATTCACCCTGGATGTCGCGGGCGGTTGCAAGCCCGAGCGCCAAGCTCACCGAGGTCGAAGTATGACCAATCATAAAGTGGTCGTGCTCGCTTTCGCAAGGTTCGGTGTAGCCGGTGACGCTCCAGTACTTTTCAGGATTCAGGAACGCCTCGGCGCGACCGGTCAGAATCTTGTGCGTGTAGCTCTGGTGCGACACATCGTAGACAATCTTGTCCTTGGGGGATTCAAAGACATAGTGCAGCGCGATGGTCGCTTCCACGAACCCGAGATTCGGCGCCAGGTGACCGCCACATTTTGAAATTTTGTTCAAGAGCGCCGTACGGATTTCGCCCGCCAGCGCCTTGAGGGTTTCGGAGTCCATTTTCTTGACGTCGGCAGGGGACGCAATCTTTTCCATCAGCATAGGGAACCGCCTTCGGGGTGGTTGATTGTTCAATACAAATATACAACCTGATATTTATATCAGGACAATCAAACCCGTCATTTTTGGTTCGTCCTGTAAACTACTGTTCTTCTCCGTAGTTCACCGGCGGGACCTCAGGTGACACCGACGGCTTTGACGGTTCGGGAGACGGCTCGGGAGACGGTTCCGCCTGGGATGTTTGCTTGATAGAATCCAAAATCCGCTTGTACGTACTGACAAAGTCGGAAATGGACGAGTACTCGATCGATTCGCGTTGATCTTTGCTCAACGCGTCGAATTGGACACTCTTATCCGGACGGGTCGCTTCCATATAATAGCCCAGCAACTGCGTCGAATCAAACTTCAGCGTGATTGTCCTGTCATCCGTAATGGAAGAATGTACCCTGGACGTCGCAAACGAAGAATTGCTCGAGCTACCACCAAAGATAAAGAAGTTTCCCCCATATCTGGCGTGCCTTTCAAAATCCTTGTAATAGGTCGAGACCTTCTGATTGGAATTAAACTCGAATGAAATCTTTATATCTCGCGCGATGAGCATAGCCACCGGATAAGACGGGAATACGCATTTCTGCATCGCATTCAGTCGACTATCCGTCATGCTGTCATAATCCTTTTCAGGAGATATTTTCTCGCTGCCCATTTTAAGCATGTCCTTGGTCAGGGCAAATACTCCCGGATTGAACCAATCGCGTTCAATGCCCACCTTTGCGACATTCATCTCAATGGTCACATTGCAATTCGAGTTCATCAGGCTATCAAGCGTCGACGTAGAGGAAGATTCCATGCTCTGCCGCTTCCCGAGGAACAGGAAGTTATACCCCTGGGTATATTCGCTCGTCGAGCTAAACTGCTCACTCTTGTTTTTCAATTCAGTGAAATTGGAATGAATAACAACCTGAGTAAAGCCCTTCGGGACAACGGCCGTCGAATCCGAGCTCTTCAGCTTGGTGGACTTGCTGTCGGCACTGAAGAAACCAGACGATATCGTCAGCTGGTTCTGCACATCAGCAATCTTTGCATTGATATCTTTCAGTTGCTTAATGACAGGCATAACTATTTTTTCGCAGCTTTGCGATTTATTAGCTTCCTCTACGATTTTTACCAAATGATGTAATTGGTTGATATAGTCCGCCTGCAATTCAGTTTCTCTTTGAAGGCGACGTTTAACAGCCACAACTCTTGCGGAAGAAAGAGCCTCTCGCCTATAAGTCTTTATAAGGGTATTAAACACCCTATCATTATTCCCTAGACTGGACTTTAGATTAACCGCTGAATAAAGGACATTGGATATCGTCGTTCCGTGATTCCTTACAATCGCCGAGCGGGAAGTGTCAATGGCTCTCTTGATGTCTTTCACCCTGTTCAATGCATTCTTTACATTCTCATCCTGCATTAGTTCTGCAACATTCTGCACGAAGGTGTAAAGTTCCATTCTTCGGGCCGAAAGCATCTGCAATCGTTCGGAAAGGGTTTCCGGGCTTTCCATAAAATCTGCAGAAGTAAACGAGGAACCGATTTGCTTGAACCAGTCGGGAGGGACAAAGCGGACCGGATAAACATAGCCGCCCTCCGGCGTCAGCTTGCGGACGTTGTTCAGCGTCTGCCTAGCTTCCTGAAGTTCAGCGCCGCAGCCACTATCCAGGACACCTTCGAGAATCTTCATGTCGTTCGGAGAAAACACCGAAAGGACCTTCGCACGTTTTTCATTAATCTCGTTCAGGTACAAATCCGCATTGTTCTCGAACCATTCCAAATAGGCCTGCTCGTAGTCGGCATTAATCTCGAACTGTTTTCTCAGCTCATCTTTCTTTTGCTGCTGGATATCGTTCCAGCGGTGCATTTCTTCGATATATTCATCGTACAGCCGAAAATACACTTCTTGGAGCGTATAGACCTTATCTGAGCCGTCTCCGAAATCGTAGGGATATTCGCTTATGAGCATTTGCCTCAGTCTGTTCTTGTAATCTCCCAAGGCCTTGTTGATTTTCGGAGAAAGCGAATCTAGGGCCATCTTGTATTGGTAAGGCAAAGAAAATCCGTTGTCGGTGGCCGTCATTTTACACGGATTAAACATCTTGTTCGCCAGCCGAGACTCGTTCGCCTCGACAATTGCCGTCTTGGCTTCCTTACCATCGTAATTGTAGGTAAAGTCATTCTCGTTCAGAATCGTACCCGGAAGCATCAGCGTCAGGTACTGATTGGGATTTGTACCACCGAGAGCACTGCTTATCCCATTATAAATCGTATCTGCAAAATTTTGATTATTGCTTGCCATATAAAAACCAATTTAAAGAAAACATGTAAAGGGGAACTCGTGAAATCCATTCCACGAATTCCCCTTTCGCACATCAGAAAATCTCCATAACGGCGATTTTCCTTGATTACTGCTTGTTCATCTTGATAAATTCGTCAAGAAGGTTTTTGTACGTCTCAACGAACTTCGTAATGGTCCAGTAATCATCAGCACCATCTTTATAGGCTGTACTTTCGTCTTCAGCAACGGCCTGAAGATAGAATCCAATGACCTGTGGTTCCGCAAACTTCAGCGTAATCGTCTTGCCGTCAAAATAGGACGTGCTGTGATTCGACTGATCTGTCGTCTGCGTAGTCTCCGAGCTATGATAGAATACATAGGAATGAGTCGTGGTCGATTCAGAATATGCATATGTAAGATCCTGCGTATCATAACTTTCCGCAGCTGTAATCTTAATAGTGACATCACGAGCAACCAGCATGGCCGTCGGGAAACACGGCAGGACACATTCCGACATATTTCCCAGATTTTCAGTCTTAAAGCCATCTGGCCCAAGGGACACCTTTATTTGGTTATCCACAAGATTGTACATATTCTTTGTCAGGCGGAACACGCCAGGATTAAACCACTGTCGTTCAATAGCCACCTTTGCGACATTCATGCCAATATCGATTGTTGTATCTTGTGCCGTATTGACCTTATTAAAACTAGTATTAACATCAACACTTGACGAATTATATTTGAAAATCCAAGCGCCGGCAGTTGTACTTTCCCTAGTTACATCAACATGAGAATCCGAATCCAAAGTACTGTAATTATTTTTATGAGATATCAACACCTGTGTAAAGCCCTTGGGAGCTGTAGGCGGTTCAGCAGAATCTGTAGAAGAATTCCTTGAAACCGCAAGACACATATCATTTGAAAGAGAATCAATTTGACTATTAATCTCAATCAACTGACTCTTCAACATCTCGATAGTTTCTTTTAATTGAGCCCGATTTGCCAAATCACCATAGTTGGCCCATTTATTAACACAATTGTTTGCCGCCTGATGAAGTGTCTTTTCTGCATTTTTCAGTAGACTTGCGCCACTAACCATATTGTCACTAATGGCATCGACAATCTTCGTCGTCAATTCCGATTTGCCAAAACTTTCAAAATACGGAATACAACTATCCCGAAGCAATTGAGTACTCACCGTAGCATAGCAAATAGATTTCACAACATTCTTTGCAAAACTAAAGAAAGCGTACTCTCCTGTAAAAGCTAGATTACTAAAGGCCTCATTGTAGGCATTATCAGCAGCTCTAGCCTCTGCTGCAGCCTGTTTCACTTCGTCCAAATTAACCGATATACTTGCAAGGCTTTCAATTTTAGAAATAAGCGTATTTCGTCTTGTATAGAGCAATTCCAATTTATCCGAAAGTTTGATCGGATCATGCAGCAAATCAACAGGAGTAAACGAAGTTCCTAAGTATTCAAACCAATTCGAGGGATAGAATTTGACCGGATAAGTATACCCACCATCCGGATTAAACTTCCTCAAGTTATTGAGCAACTGACGGGCTTCCTGGAGTTCGGCACCACTGCCGCTATCAAGGACACCTTCCAAAATTTTCATATCGTTCGGAGAGAAAATGGCAAGAATTTTTGCTCGCTTCTGGTTAATGATATTGAAACGGACATCCGCGATATCCTGATACCATTTAAGATAATCCGATGTATTAGGCCTATTCTTCTTTTCTCTGGCCTGTTCGTCCGCCCATTCCTTTGCAGCATTCAGATAATCCGTGTACAAATAGAAATACACGTCTTGGAAGGTGCAATCCTCTCTATATTCCGTGGAACCGTCCGCATTTTCGAAGGTAAAGGGATAGCGTTTCATCAGCAGTTCACGGAGCTTATTTTTTGACTTTGCAATGAAAGCGTTAAGTTTCGGCGTCAGCAAATTAAGAGCCGACAAATACTGATTAGGCAGAGTTGTTCCATTATCTCCAGCTACCAGCGAATACGGGTTAAACAGCTTGTTTGCAAGTTTTGACTCATTCGCTTCCACTACAGTGCTTTTTACATCATTTTCCACATCATATTCATAATCGCTCTTCGTAAGGGTGATCCCCGGAAGCAGCAAGCAAAGTTTCTCTTGCTCATTGGTCGTTACGACCCTATTAATTTCATCAAAAACCTTTTGAGCAAACTGCAGTTGCATGTTCTTTATCTGTTCTGTCTGTAAATTTTCAGGCATATTTTTAACTCCTTGGTATGGTGTGGGGTGTGGGGGTTGTTTGATTTGTGAATTTATTCGTTATTTCCAAAATAACATTTGCGTAAACTATTCGTAAGTTAAAAAATAATTACAAACAAAAGAAAATTCACAATCGATTCACAAGTGATTCGTAATGTTAATACAATGTATTACCACGTATTTCAAACAAGTTAAAATTTTTTGAATAAACTCGAAAACCAATTCACAAAAAAGTCTCCCCACGTAACTTTTCACACAGAATTATTATTTACTCACCACCCTAACTAAACCAGATTTTCCTTTTGCACAACAAAATGAAGAGACTTCCACGACAACCGGTCGGAAGCAGGCATACACCTATCAAGCGTCCGCACGTCGGTAGTCTCCATTCTAAAAGCATTTACAAAGCATTCAAAGGCACTTGACCTGTCCTCCCAGCCATCAACTTTCTATATTTACCCCGCAACAAAGAACCGCGTTTGCGGAAAGGATTAATCTATGTCGAAACTGACAGATTCTACGGAATGGAAGGCCCTCGAGGCCCACGCCGAAGTCGCCAAGACTTGGCACATGAAGGAACTCTTCGCTAAGGACCCGGCCCGCGCCAGCAAGTTCAGCCTGGAAGCCTGCGGACTCTTCCTGGACTACTCCAAGAACATCATCACCGACGAGACCATGGCGAAGCTCCAGGACCTGCTCAAGTCCGCGAACTTCGATGACATGCGCGCCAAGTACTTCGCTGGCGAAAAGATTAACACCACCGAAAAGCGCGCCGTGCTCCACACTGCACTCCGCTACAAGGGCAGCGACCCGATTTGCGTCGACGGCAAGGACGTGATGCCCGAAGTCCGCGCAGTTCTCAAGCACATGGAAGATTTCACTCACCTCGTCCGCAGCGGCAAGTGGAAGGGCCACACCGGCAAGTCCATCAAGTACGTTGTGAACATCGGTATCGGTGGTTCCGACCTCGGTCCGGTGATGGTGACCGAAGCCCTGAAGCCCTACGCCGAAAAGCCTATCGCCGGCGAGACCTCTCCGGAAGTTTACTTTGTTTCTAATATCGACGGCACCCACATGGCCGAAACCCTCAAGAAGGTGAACATCGAAGAAACGCTCTTCATCATTGCTTCCAAGACCTTCACGACGCTCGAGACCATGACCAACGCCGAAACGGCCAAGGCCGCCGTTCTCAAGGCTTTCAATGGCGACGAGAAGTCCATCGCTAAGCACTTCGTTGCCCTCTCCACCAACACCGAAGCCGTTGCGGCCTTCGGTATCGACACCGCCAACATGTTCGAATTCTGGAACTGGGTGGGTGGCCGTTACTCCCTGTGGTCTGCTATCGGCCTCTCGATCGCTCTCCGCATCGGTTTTGAAAACTACATGAAGCTCCACCAGGGCGCCTACGAAATGGATCAGCATTTCAAGACCGCCCCGGCAGACAAGAACATGCCTGTCATCCTCGCCCTCATCGGCGTGTGGTACAACAACTTCTTCGGCGCTTCCAGCTACGCCATGCTCCCGTACGACCAGTACCTGCACCGTCTGGCCGCCTACTTCCAGCAGGCCGACATGGAATCCAACGGCAAGACCGTTGACCGTGACAGCAAGCGCGTGAACTACCAGACGGGTCCGATCCTCTGGGGCGAACCGGGTACGAACGGCCAGCACGCCTTCTACCAGCTGATCCACCAGGGCACCAAGATGATTCCGTGCGACTTCATCGCCCCGGCAAACAGCCACAACAAGGTCGGCGACCATCACCAGAAGCTGCTCTCCAACTTCTTTGCCCAGCCCGAAGCCCTGATGAACGGCAAGACGCTCGCCCAGGCCCAGGAAGAACTCCGCAAGGACGGCAAGAGCGAAGAAGAAATCGCATTCCTCGCCCCGCACAAGGTGTTCGAAGGCAACAAGCCGACCAACTCCATCATGATGGACTACGTTTCTCCGGAAACGCTCGGCGCCCTCATCGCCATGTACGAACACAAGATCTTCACGCAGGGCGTTATCTGGAACATCAACAGCTACGACCAGTGGGGTGTTGAACTCGGCAAGCAGCTCGCGAAGAAGATCCTTCCGGAACTTGCCAAGGCCGACGCTGAACTCAACCACGACAGCTCCACCAATGGGCTCATCAAGTGGTTCAAGGCTCACCAGGCATAGTTAGACGAAAGAACGCTTCGCCTCCGGCTGCGCTACAGACGAGAGACGAGAGAGGCCGCGACTAAATCGCGGCCTTTTTTGTCCTTATTTTCGGTTTTTCCTTATTCTTCGTTGATGTCCATGAGCCGCATGGCAGCTTTCCATGTTTCGAGGTTCTGGAATCCGTCGCGTTGGCCGCCGCCGTAGCGGGCGTGGGCAAATTCCTCGACCAGGGTTTCCCAGCCTTCGAGCTTGCCCTCTTTCACAAGGGATTCCAGGTTCACGTCGGCTGCGGCAAGGCCCAGTTTTTCTTGGGCATATTCCTTGCAGGCGCCTTCGAGCTCCAAAAGCCACTCACGGCTATCGGCGACGTTCACACGCTGCTTCAGCACGGTCATACGCTCGCACAGGGCCTGTTCTGCCGCATTTTTTGCGGCAGCGGCAGCCTGGGCAGCCGCGCGCCGCTTGGCGCGCCACAGGCCCGCAAAAAGCACACACACGGCAACAACCAGCCCCATGGCCAACGGCAGCGGGTTGAACGGAGAATCCACGCGCACGGGCACGGATTCGCTACGCAAGTCGATGGAAGACCCCAATGCGGTCGGGATTTCGAAGCGGAGCGCAGGAATGCTCAGGTTTCCCGTGTCCTGCACCATCAACTTATAAGTAAACGTAATCGAGGCAATCTCGGCGCCGTCCTTTACGGACCGGGCGGATTCCTGGGACATCCCCAGCTGCGCAAGCCCCTTCGCTGTTGCGGAACTCACGGGAACCACGAGCAGGGAACTCCCCTGCACGCTCCAGCTGACGGTCACCTGATAATCGAACGTGTCGCCCACGGTCAATTCGGGCACCGGCCCGGACGAAACCGAAATGCCCAGCTGCTCCGGGGAAGGGAGCACCTGTTCGGGCGCAACAGAATCCACGGTGCCGTTTTCGATTAATGAATCACTATCCATAGCCAAGAATATACAAAATAGCCGCCGGAAAACCCCGACGGCTAAAATTTTTTTTAAAAGGGCGTCAATTCCAACAAATTAGAACGGTTTCACGAACTTTCCGTTCAGCAACTGGCTGTACATCACCAAAAGAATGTCGGTGAAGTAGCTGGTCGAGGTATTGAACAACGTCTTTCCGTTGAGTTCGGCAGTACAATCATTCAGCCATTTGGAATTGCCGGCAATACCAGTGGCACACCAGGCGCCGAGCCACATTCCCGAAACGGTATTAGCCGTTTTGTCTTTTCCCAAGTTCAAATCCCAGGAATAGGCAGTACCCAAGGCGGTACTCGTAACGCTTCCGGTAGACTTTTCCACAATAAATTCGTTCAATTTGTTCAGAATTGCCGCCGCACGGGTATCCTGGAACCAGTAGTAGTCCCACGCGATACGCCACGGGATACGCACGCTTTCCTTGTCGAAACGGAAATAAGTGGTGTTTGCAGAGCCGTTCGGGGCCTTGATTGCAGAACCGGCTTCATCGCTCCAGTCAGGGAACACGCCCGTGCCACCAGCCTGAACCTTCGCCATGTACGTGTACATAGCATCCAGCACGGCATTCCAATCATGGGCAGTATCAATCTTGGCAAACAGGCGGAGCGCCACCGGCGAGAAATAGCTCAGGTTGTATACAATCTGACCGCTCTTGCCGTTCCACATAGAAGTATTGCCCGACAGGATGAGGTTATTGGCCGGATTGATTTCTTCCTTCCACAAGTCATTGACGATAGCCAAGGCATCGGCCTTGTAGGCTTCCAGCCCCGTCTTATAGTACATCAGAATCAAAGCCGTCGCAATATCCAGGTCGGCATCGGTTGCACTAGCGGCGTCAACAACGTTGTACGAAAAACTTTCGACAATCCACGGCATGAGATTGCCAGTTCCATTGTAATGTCTGAAGGCACGGTTATAGTTCCAAAGTTTAAAGAAGGTATCCGCATCGTTGGCGAAATACGAAAGGAGCATGCCATACCCAATACCTTCCGACACCGTGCAGGCGCGGGCCTTCATCAGGTTGACCGTTGCATCGTCCTCGCTACACTGATTCTTGTATCCGCCAGTTGTCTGGGCTGACCACACCACTCGACTTGCAGGGAGATAATCAGCTTTGAACACCTCGGTAAAATCGTGCGAAAGCGTCGGGTAGGTGGCGGCATCGGCCTCATAGGTAGAGACGTGAGCGCCCACCCAGCCCACATACAGTTCGTCAGGCCTAACGGCGTTAATGTTCGTTGCCAAAGCGGCATAATTGCCCGAGGGAACAACCACCGGAGTAGTTGAAGAAGTTGGAGTCGGAGTTGGATCTACCCCGCTGCTAAGCAGCAGAGTGGGGTCAACAAAAATAGACGACGAAGAATTGCCCTCCGGCGCAACGGGATTGCTATCAGAGGACTTCTCGTCACCACAGGCTCCCATCCCCAAGAGGGATGCGCAGAGCAACGGATACAAGGCTTTCTTTGCGAACATACAATACCTCATTTTCCTTAAAATATACATTTAAATCATATTCCCAGTCATGCTGGGACGGAAAAACGCTTTTGAGCGTGACCCAACGCACCCCTACGAAGAATCCTTCTAAAAGGAATAAAAAAAGGGGAGCCGCACCGGCGACTCCCCCCTTTCAGTTTCTTGAATATTACTTCAGGACAATCTTGTTGGCGTAATCAACAGACTTTCCAGAAACGCGGACCATGTAGACGCCGGCATCGATAGCGGAAAGGTCGAGCGAGGCAGCACCCTTCACGGAGCCCTTCTTGACAACGCGACCCTGGAGGTTGATCACCTCGACAGAAGCGTCGGAAGAAATGCCAGAGAAGGAGAGCGTACGGCCAGAAAGCATAGCCTTCACACCACCAACAGCGCGGACATTCTTGATACCGGTACCATCAAACGGATCAACCGGAACTTCGTGGAGGGCACAACCGCTCTGGTAGGGACCGATTTCAATGATGTTGAAAAGACCCGTGGCACCGTCCTTGGCCTGAATCTTGAACTTGACAGCAACAAGCTTCGAAGCAGCGGTAGGACCATCGATCACTTCACCACCCTGAGAAACGCCCCAGCCAGCCTGAGAGAAGTCAGCCCAAGGAATATCCTTGACCGCACCATCAGAGCTCTTGACCAGTTTGCTAAACGGGTTGTCGTACTTAAGGGTCTGATCGACTTCATCGCCGAGGCCCAATTCAAGCACGGGCTGCAACACGGAGTTATAAGCGATACAGATACCACCCCAAGCAGTGGCGTCGCCAGCAGCCGGAGTATCGTCAGTTTCGCTAGTTTCACCGACAACGTTGAAGCCAATACCCACGAACGGGTCATAGGTCACGGAGCCAGAGGAAAGAACGACCTTTCCGCAAACACCGTGGCAGTGTTCGATGATCGGCTGCAGAGAGTTGTCGTCATAGCCATTTCCCGTAGGAAGCGGCCACTGGACGGAAGAAAGGCCACCATCGTTGGAGTCACTGTAGCTAAACCAGTAACCTGCCGTCTTGGTGGTATTGCCCAATTCCGTGTTAACCTGTTCGGCGTCGCCCTTCCACAGTTCGAAACCAAACGCAGTAGAAGCAGCCACCGCAATTGCTGTGCTATATAGAATTTTCTTGTTCATAATTCTCTCTCTTTGTTAAAGTGATGCCCACGCGAAGGGGCTAGTTTTGGCGCTAATATATTCTATTTAAATAAAAAAGGCAAAGAAAATCCTTTTTTTTAGCAAAAATTTACAATACGCGACGAAATCTTCGGAATTTGTAATTTGGAGCACAATTTTTTGCAAAAGCCCAAAATCCCGGTCAAAGCACGAATGTGCGCCATATCACCACAACACCAAAACAACCATCTTTGTGAGCCTGAGCTATCGCCGAAGGGAGCAAAGGAATTTATTTTTCATTATCAAGGATTGCGGTTGATTCAGGGAAACCCGTTTACGACCGTAACCATTTTTTTTCTAATATGGTGTATGCGATTGGGTCCAGGTAGCGTTATTTTGAAATAGCAGAAAACAGGAATACACTTATGAAAATGAAAAAGGTCCTTCTATCTCTAGCAATGCTTGCAGCAGCCCCTGCCTTCGCAGGAGCGTTAGACTGCACACCCAAGCGCGTCGGCCCAGTTTCCATATACGGGGCATTACACACCAGCGGCAACAAGATTGTTGGCGAAAAGAACAATGAGCAAGCGATGCTACGCGGCATGAGCCTGTTCTGGTCCGATGGTACCGGACAGCCCTACTACAACAAGAATGTTGTCGCCTGGGCGGCCGAGAACCTCAAAATCGATGTCATCCGCTTCGCCCTCGGCATCCAGTACTACGATAGCGACGGAGGCACGAAGAACGCCATTGCCACGGAGAGTTCCTACAAAGGCTCCCCGGACAGCTATCTGAACCTGATCGATAATATGGTCGCCGCCGCTATCGAAAGCGACATCTATATCATCATCGACTGGCATAGCCACCGCGCCCATACAGAAACCTCACTCGCGAAGACATTCTTCGAGACGGTTTCCAAGAAGTACAAGGACGTGCCGAACGTCATCTACGAAATCTACAACGAACCGGTCGACGGCAGCGGCGGCAGCTGGAGCGCAGTCAAAAGCTACGCCAACACGATTTGCCCGATCATTCGCAACAGCACGCAGAACCTGATTATCGTCGGAACGCCGAGCTGGTCGCAGAATCCGCAAAACGGAGCCTCGGACCCCGTCAACTCAACGAATATCGCCTACGTATTGCATTTTTATGCCGCAACCCATTCCAAGGGTAGCTTCAGCGGCAGAATAGACCAGACTCTAAATGCCGGATACCCAGTGTTCATCAGCGAATGGGGCACGACCGGAGCCTCCGGAGACGGAAGCCCGGATGCTAACGCCACAAACGATTGGACAAGCTACATGGACCAGAAACAGATTCCCAACTGTAACTGGAGCTTGCGCCAGATGACCAGCGCCATCGACAAGAAGAGCGAACAGTCCGCCATGTTCGAAGGCGACGAAGTGTTGAACAATGCCAACGCTCTCTCCGGCGCAAGTTATACCACCTCCGGAAAGATTGTCAAGGAATACCTCACAAAGAACGGGCGCAACTGGGCAGACTCGCTTGTCAAGGGCAAGAACACGGGCAACTGTGCATTCAAGAGCGTCACTGTCAAGCAAACTGAATCGCAGGTTACCAATGCGCTGAAGTCCGGCTGTACCTACACGTCCAGCAACGAGGCCGTCGTATCTGTTTCCGGCTCGACACTCGACATCCATGATTACGGTTACGCCATCCTCAAGGGCGACGACGGTTCCGAATCCGTTGTAACGGTCACCCAGGTTGCCGGGCAATCCATCCCCGGATTCTCCGACGCCTCCTGCGATTACACTGGCGACTGCAAGAACGTGAGGGGTTCCAGCCAAGCAAAGGACTTTGATCAGGACGGCAAGAAGGAATACGTGTTGACCGTGAATAACACGACCGTCGAAGGATCGAAATTCACGCTGAAATCCCTGAACCCGGATATCGTGAACGTCAAGAATGCGGTCTGCAAGATTGCCGCATGCTCGGGCACTATGCGCAACAACAATGTATGGATGTTCGAACTGAACAGCTTCGGCGAAGCAAAGATTGTCGCGACGGCCGACGCCGTGCCCGGCTACAGGGCCATGCAGGATACCATCACCTTCAATTACACCAAGGGCAAGAACAGAATTACCCCCGACTTCAAGGACGTAACTCTCGCCCTGGGGGAAACTAGCAAGGAAGGGGTTCTCCTCGACACGACGATGAAGGGCAGCAAGATTACTTACACGTTTGACGGCGAGCCCACCTCAAAGTATCTAACCCGCAACGGGACTAGCATCGTCGCAGGAGACCAGAACGCAATCGTCACGATTACGGCTTCCGCAGAGGAATCTGAATTATACAAGAAGATCGAAGCCTCCATAACAGTGACCATCGGTGATGCCGCGTCAGCCGTCAACCTGGCAGAGCACATGGCATTCTTGAACCAGGGCAACGAAGGCGATACCCCGGATGATGACGCCATCCACTATTCCATAGCGAGAAGCAGCGGATTGAGCGCCCAAATAATCGGCTCCACCCTCTCATTCAGCACCGAAAGGTCCGGAATGGTCAAGTTGGAGGTTTATGACGCTCTCGGCAACCGCGTTTTGAGCCAATCCGGCCGCTATGGTTCCGGAACGCACTCCGTACAGCTCCGTGGGCTCACCAGCGGCTCGTACGTAGCTGTCGTGCGCCAGGGAAGCCAATCGGCAAGCATCCGCTGGAACAAGCAGTAAAGGCCCTAGAAGCGCGATCTGGAGGCTTCACCGTTGAAGCCTCTAAGGAATAGCGTTAGGCATCCTAAAGCCTCCAGAAAGCTTAGAATTGCAAATAAAAATCCGTTCCCAGTCGGGAACGGATTTTTATTAATTGCTTTTAGCTCCGAAAGGATTACTTTTTCTTCTTGGGCTTGTAATCCATGTTCGGGCGGAGCTGCAGGCCGATGGTCACGAGGAGCGAAACAATCGGTTCGTGATGGTCCTGATCGAGCTCGTACACGGCAACGCCACTGAAGCCTTCGCTCTTGACATCCTCGGCAACGGCCTTCACGGAAGGAATTCCCATGAACACGATAGCTTCGGAATTGCTGACGGCCAGTTCGGACTTGGATTCCTCATCGAAGGTGACCTTGTAGTCGGGTTCGTCAAACTTGCCCATCAATTCGTTGTAGCCGAGATAACCTTCGTTACCGCTACCGAATCCCTGGTGGGAAGAACCATACCCAGTCGCACCGACAAAGGACTTGCCGTAGAGGTAAATCACGGGGAGCAATTTATCCTTGTCGATACCCATGTCGCTCACCATGGAAAGCATCTCGTGAATCTTGGTGGCTCCCTGGTTCGGGACGAGTTCGGAGGTTTCTTCAGTCATCTGGTCCGGCATGAACACATCGATGTAGGAGAGCTTGTTCATCGTCTCGGCAGAATAGGCTTCCTGGGCTATGTACGGATACATGGAAGAGGCCACAATCATGCCCGGCATATCGCTCACCAGCGCATTGACCAGCTTGGAGAAGTCCTCGGCATCTTCGGCAGTGATGTTCTGCCAGTCAAGTTCGATACCGTCACCGCCGTTCTTGTCGAGCCAGCTCTTGACATTGGAAACAAACGTCGGGAGAAGTTCCTCGGAAGAGGCGATTGCCTTCAGGTTACCTTCGGCTTCGTTGCCACCCACGGAAACGACGAGCTTCACTCCATTTTCCTTGGTGAACTTGACCAGGTCCTTGAAGTTGGGGGCGTCATTTTCGTCAACGAAGTTGAGCGAAGCATCTTCGCCAGGCATCAGGGACACATAGTGAACGTGAGTCACCGTGTTATAGCGGATGTCCTTCGGATAGAACTGGGAATACTGGCTCCAGTACGGGAAGTACCCGACAATCTTGTCCGCGGCAGCCTGTGCCGAAACAGCACAACCTAGGGCAAAAGCAAGAGCAACTAGTTTCAGATTCATATAAATACCTCGCCTACTTTATTTCACGGGCAGTGCCGTTGTCATCGCAGTACAGTTTAGTTGCAGGATACTCGACGCCATAAACCGGATCAACAGCCGCATTGGTCAGTTCATTCGCCTTGCAGCGGCGGTAGGCCCAGCCATGGCTCTTGCCAAACGCGACGAACTGAAGAGCTGCAGCTTCCGTATCCGGAGTCAGGTTATCCAATACGACCAATTCGTTTGTCACACCGTAGATATTGTACGGGAAAGCGTAATTTTTCACGGAGACATCGAGACCAGGCGGAATCGTATCGATTTTGGGAACCTCGTTGATCGAGGAAACGTCCCTCTTGGTCGCCTTGCTGTTAATCGAAATCGCGACCCTGTCCACCTCGATTGTCACCGTTTCGGTATCAGTCGAGTCCAGTTTTCCATAAACGACTGAAATCAATTCTCCGGTAGAATCCTTAGCGACGCTGTCAACAAAGACGACCTGGGATCCAGTCACCTTTCCATCAGCATCAAGCGAATCCAATGTAACCTTCGAAATTTTGAACACCGTGTCTTTCACCATCGTGGTGTCCATCTTCTCGATCCAGAGGCTATCCCACGTTGTCTCGTTTAAGCCCGCATATTTGGGGCTTGTATAGAACGTGTGCACAGAAGCCGTGTCAGCGGCAAAGGCAATCGAATCCTCCGTCACCTTGGCCGCATAGGTCGCGGCATCCATAGATCCCTTGAATTTGTCGTTTGCATCACTCACATAGTTAAGCTTCTGCATGGTCAGCAGTATCGGATGCAATTCCAAATAGACACCCGCATCAAAATCATCCGGGTAGTTTTCAGCCACGGCATCGACATCGTTGACTTCCATAGAAGAACAAGCCGTAAGGGCTGCCGTTGCAATAATCATCAAGCCTTGGTACAATTTTTTCATTTTCAAGACTCCTTAGAAATTAACCGTTACGTCGGCGGAAGCGACCATCTTGCCCACGGAAAGCGTAGACTCTTTCATAGCGCCGGTCTCATCCATAGATTTATAGGTAACATCGTTCTTCAGGTAGCCACCCTGCAAGTCCAGATAAGAAGCCGGAGCGATCTTCAAGCGGACACCTTCGAGAGTCAGCATTTCCTTGCTCTTGGAGATAGAGGCAAGGCCGTCAGCAATGACGAAGCCCGTTTTCCCGAATTCCTTATTGAACATCTGCACACTGCCCAAGACCGAGACCGGTCCCCAAACGTTCAAGGTGACACCGCCCATAATGCGGTCAGCCTTGCGCTTCAGGCTTGCGCTTTCCTCGGAATGGTCGTAAGAACCCTGAAGAAGGAGCTTGCGGTCCAAAGCCAGGAGCTGGCCGACATCGAAACCGAGGCCGGCAGCATAACGCGTGAACTTATTTTCTTCGATGGAGAGGCTTGCTGCACCGGCGGCATCATAGGACACCTTGACGCTTTTCGACTGGGTCAACATGTCGAAGCGGGCATTGAACATGACGATATCGTCCCAGTTCACATCGAGGGATGCCTTGATACCTTTGCGGTCAGGCGTAACGTCGCCATAGGGCATCGCAAGGCTTACCGTCGGATCGAGCGCAAACATATCCGACTCGATTTCGCGGCGGTTCATGATTGTCGCCGTGTAACCGTTGCGGTAGAAATGGCCATCCTTGTAGTTGTTATTCAAGCGGGAATAGAGGTAGTCGCTTTCATCCTTCTTGGAAAGGACATTTTTGGACTTCGAAGTCATGAGGTTCGTAGCGTTCAACGTCACAGCATTGTAGACATTGAAGTAGAGGTTTTCCAAGCTGGAGGAACCGAAGTTCGCAACAATCAAGCTGTCTGCCGTAGTCTTATACAGGGCATTCGAGTTCAGCACGACTGCACCGCCACGATAAGACGGAGTCGCAGCCATCTCGGACCAGTACTTTTCATCCGTCTGCAAGTAGCGGACCTTCACATTGTAATCGACATTGGCGGCATTTCCGCGAACAAAGGGTTCCACATAGAAGCTCTTGCCCTTGGCATCAGCATACTTTTCCGTCGCAATGTAATCCGAATCCTTTTCAATTGCCTTGTAATAGACAAACGAGTCTGCCGGAGCCGTCGGATTCTTACCCACCGTCAAGATGTAGTTTTTCACCCTCTTCTTTTCGCCATAATCACGATCTACATCCCAGTTCGACATGGCATATTCGCCATTGAACCCGAATTCCAGAGGCAGAGACGGCATCAGCGGCTTGCTTGCGAAACCGAGTTCGGCGTCAATAACGCGGTTGTATTCGTAATAAATCGTGTCACTCTTTTTATAGTCGCTCGGTTCGGCAAAATGAGCACGACGGCTCAACTTGCGATCGGAAACATTATAGATGTTGCCACCGACATGGACGCCCATAATGTCGACTCCCAGACGTGATGCAAGGAGGTATCTGTCGGAGAAATCAAAGTCGAAGAACACCTGGTCGCTCTTCTTGGCAATATTGCGCAAGCGAGCGCCGGTCATCTGCATAGTGACGTTGTCCACGGCACCAATCCGGCCGCTATTGTATTCGGCATTCAAGCCGTGCAGCAGGCGCCTATCCGTCGTATCGAGGTTGCGGCGAGCCAGAGCTTCGACCCTGTGAGAGGCGAGGATCTCCGGTTCCTGCAGCAAGTCGGGCTGCGGAGTGGCAATGGTGAGCGGAGTGTACCCGACACGCATATAACCGAGATTGAAGTTCAAGTGTTTGTTCAGGATGAGGCCATCGTACGAGAACCAGTGACCGATAATCGGGTTATTGTTCACGTCGTAGGCACTCTGCCAGTCCTTGTGCAGGCGCATACGGACATCGATATGGGTCTCGGCACTCGGATTTGCCCCGAAGCGCAGGTCCACATCGGTGAACGCTTGGTTTTCCTGCGTTGCAGAATTGTCAGCGAGGTTGTCGGATTTCGCGATAGACGTCAGGCCTCCAGCCTTCGCCGTACCGTTAACTCTCAAGCCGAGGACGGCATCGTTCAGGGAATCCAGAGTTTCAAGCAAAGACTTCTGCTGGGAGACAATGGAATCCTGCTCCTCGGCCATGGCGAGACCGGCCGAGAACAAGAAGGAGGAAACCAGCGCGATTGTTTTGATATTCATATTGAAGTTCATCTTAGTTACCTCCCATTAAAATTCCACATTAATGGAAGCTTCAAAAAGCATCTGAGTAAATTCATGCGTAAACTTCGCGGGGACGGCAGCAGCATCGGCATAGTAGTACGCCGGCAGGTTCATAGATGGATTACTGGTTTCCGTATAGGTATTGACCGTGTTGCCATTCTTCGTTTCCGAGGTGTAGGTTCCCGGAGCGCCGCCCATAGTCAAGCTATACTCGTTCTTGACCATAATCTGGCCTACATTGACCGAGAGCCAGGCGTGTTCTTCCATGGCGTAGTCCAGACCGACCATCCACTGTTTCTGAGTTCCCTTCAAGATCGGGTTCTTCTTTCTGTCGATACCGAAGAAGTTTAGCTTTGAATCCAAATCGGCCTGCTGGTCGTTGATTTCCGAAGTAATCATCTGGAAACCGGCCGTGAAGCCCAGACGAGGCAAGTACTGCAGATAGAGCCCGGCATTGATGAAGTTGCTCTTGAATTCCGCCGTACCGCTAGTACCCAGAGCAGGATCGTAATCGAGGGAACGTTCGGAGTGTTTGTAGGACCCGGAAATTTCAAGCGGACGCTGGAAACCGACCGTCTTGAAGATGTCCCACTTGGCACCGCCACCGTATTCCATGTACTTGGCTTCCTTGAATCCGTACAAAGCCTTGACCTGGTTGAAGGTGCTGAACATACCCTGGAGTTCGGCCAGGTCCTTCCAGTTGCCCGTCAAGACGGCGCGGGCACCCATGCGGTTCGATGTAGCGAGACCGTTCGGGAGAACGAGCTGGACGTTCGGGTCGGCAAGCTTTTCTAGCAAGGCCAGCTGGGCATGCGTATAGACGTTGGTCGTCCAGGAATTCTTGTTATAGACACCGATATTGTAGCTTTCCGTCTGGCCGCCCTTCGTCTTGTTGTCGTCCGTACCCAAAGTTGTCGCCACAGGGGCGAACTTCGGGGAGAAGTTGTAGAGAGCGTCGAAAGTGCTATACAGCGGAGCGTTCACACCGAAGCGAACTTGGTCGTAGTCCACATCGGAATTCATGATTCGCTGGGCAAAGAAATTCGAAGACTGGGCCAAGTTGTTGTACCAGCTGCTGTCGTTACGAATGAAGTCCACGGTAGCAACCACACCAAAACTATTCTCGACCTTGTAGCCAACATTCGCCGTTGCGAGGATGGCCATGCCTTTTTCCGATTCTTCCTTAGTCTTGATAGCACCGGTAGCAGCATCTATATCGCCAACCTCCACATTGTCAATCGACATCGCACCTTCAGCGACAAGGTCAGCAACAAGCGTCTTTGACCCAAGGAACCCGGCAACGTCTCCACCCAGGCGACCGCTCACGACAATCGTTTTCTGAGCAGAAGCATCAAACGGGTTGACATCGCCACGTTCATAGGCTCCATCTACATCAAAACCACCCGAACCATCGGAAGGATGCCTGTAAGCGTTGTGTGCATAAGTATTCTTGTTATCGAAGATGTACATCGGCGTAACACCGACATAGAGGTTGCGGTTCAGCGGAAGGAGTTCGAAGTTTCCAGCAGCAAGCCACTTGTCCATGTTGGAAGCCTGCGTAGCACCGGGGAACGTTCCGTTCGGCATGATGTTACCCTCGGCACCGCTGAAATCCAAGACGGACGTGCGGTTCACGCGAGCAAACAATCCCTCGGCACGAACTTCGCCAACGGCATCACCCAGGTTAGTGCGGAACTGGAGATTCACACCCTGCAAGTTACGCTGGTTGCCTTCGATCATCTGTTCCTTCTGCGCCATGTAACGCTTGCGGGCGAACACAGTCGGTTCGTACATGATGTCGATTCCCGGCAAGTAGAGAGTCAGCGGAGAATACTGCTGACGGAAGTCGCCCACAATCCAGTAGAACGAATTGCCGACGTTGCCTTCGACATTGATCCATGCCACAGTCAGCGTCTTGGCTGCAGCGGCGAAGTATTCCTGCATGCCGCCACCGAGGCGGAGCATCACGTTAGCACGAACCTCTTCATAGGGGCGGAAATGGAAATCGATGTCGGCAGTAACGAACTCATTGCGTTCTTCAGTCGGCTGTGAGATAGAACGGGACGGCAGATCCTGGTCCGTATCGAACGAAGAACGTTGAGCGACAGCCCTGATGGCACCGCCGATTTCAAAACCGCGCTTGGCATTAATGGAATCAGCCTTGCTTTCCAGCAAATCCTTATTCGCATTGACCGGGTTAGCCAGGGCAGCCACCGAAGCGGCAAGAAGAGTGAACAAAGTTCTTTTCATTTTCATATTCATCTTTAGCACCCTCCGTTAGAACCACGCCTTGGTTTCGGCGGAAATGTAATGGGAATGCCAGTCGTTTATAGAAACCGTCTCGTCGCTATGGGTCATGTACTTGTAACGGACGTGCAGACCGACGCGGTCAGCAAAATCCCAGTCAAAGCCGAGACCCAGAGCCGTCTCCCTATAGTTGATGGGAGCCTTCCTGAACAGGAACGTATTCACCTGCGACTTGTAATTAGAAGATTGGCCTACAGACGAGGTCAACTCTTCTGCCACGTAGGTCTTGTCGGAACGGAACGTTTCAAGACCGAGGATACCCACCATGTGGAACTTGGTGGTAATGGCGATAGTCGGTTCAAATTGTCCATAGAAAGACGTCAGCAACATGTCGGTCTGTTTCTCGCTGTAAGCAATCGGAGCTATTGTACTTGACACACCAGAAAGGGCAATCAAGGCAGTCATCATGATATTGCGGTCGGTATTGAACCAATGGCCAATATCGTAGCCACCCATGAAGGAGAAGTAGGATTCCCACTTGGCATGCATGGGCACTTCCCCATCCGCGATCTGGCCAGCATTGTCGTAGGCCGCGAAGGATTCCCAAAGTTCCCAGGTTCCACCATAGAGGCCGCCACGCTGGCGATAATACTTAACACCGTCGGAAGCGGCCATCTGGACGCCAGCACGGTTCACGTAATTGGCACCGTTGTAGTTACCGGAGTCTGCAACGAAAATCGGTTTGTGCTTGGTCCAGGAATTCGAGCTTTCCCACATGGCGCGGCCGTTCAAGCGGTAGTTGAACACGACAACGTCCTGGCCTTCCACGACCTGGCGGTGCAGGCCGTACTGCAAATCGAAGTAGCCTCGGTTGAAGGTCGGTTCCAATTTGAGGTTAACACCAGTGAGGTTGGACGAATAGCGGAGAGAACCGCCGTTCAAATAGGCTTCGTCCTTGCGCCATCCCGGGAAGCGGGACGGGTTCGTGATAGCATACGGAGAATAGAAGTTCTGGGAGAAGAACGCGGCTTCGACCGTGAGCGGCCAACCCTCGATATACTTGCTCTGGGCCTTCACGTACACACCCACCTCAGGTTTACCCCACTTGTCGAGGTTGGCATCGTCCGAGAAGCCGGAGTTCGCATTATTTTCGTTATATCCCTTTGTTTCGGAAGAGCGGTAGAAGATAGAGGAGTCCACCATGTTCACGGCAGCATCGGCCATCAAGAACAGTTTTGGAGTGACATTGCCCTTGATATCAAGAGAAGCGACATGGTTGTTGAGAAGCACCGGGCTCGCACCCAATATCGAGTCATACCTATAGGCAGCGGCAACCCACTGCTGGTTGAATTCCGGTTCGTAGACCGTACCCTTGTCATAGACGACGCCCAAGTAGTTGACACCGAGCGTAAGATTGTCGGCAATCTTCTCCTTGGCGACACGGCCGTGGTAGACACTTCCGCGCAGGTCGTAGGAGCCCACCATTTCAAGTTCGCCCGGCTGACCGCCGTACATACGCAAGCCATCGCGGGTTCCCACGTCAGCATCCATCGGCTGCGAGACAAGGAACTGGGCCTTCATATTTGCGGGCAACTGATACACGTTACCAAAGACGCCACCGAACGAGCGGTTGGTCCAGAACGCGCGGCCACCTTCCTTAACCGGCTTGAAGGACTTTTCCTTGTAGTAGGTACTGACGGTCTTTTCGTCTTCGTAAAGTTCATACTGCCAGGAGAAGCGGGCCATGGTTTCGCGTTCCCACATGGTAAGCGGGGAGGCGTTTGCCCAGATAACACCACCGGCCGTGACATAGGCGCCAAAGACGCCGGCACGGATGTCCACACCCACGTTGAATTCTTCGTTAAGCGTGGAGGAGTAGTAGTCCGTTGAGTGGTCGTAGAGAACGCGTTCGTCGTTCGACGGGGCGTTCGTCGGGTTCTTCGCCAGGTTGTTCGTGTACGTACCGGTCATGTCGAACGGGAACGACAGGTTCGTGAACAACGTGATGTAGGAGTTCGGCATGGCGACCACGTTCACGTTGAGCGTAGCATCCACTGCCGTCCTGGCTCGGTCATCCCGGACCCAGGGGCTCGGCTCGCTATACTGGAAATTCTTCAAGCGGAAGGCCATGTAACCGGAAACCGCGAGCGGCAAGTCGTCTTTGCCAAGCAAAGTGGACTCCATGTTGTTGGACATGGTGTCCAACGCTGCGTGAAGGGAGTCAAGTTGCAACTGCGGAGGAAGTGCCCAAGCCGCGCCGAGGCAAGAAGCAAGTAAAATACTAAAAACTGGTTTGCGCATAAAATCCTCTTAAATCTCGTTGCGGAACGGATAGTAGGCCGGGCCTTCGTACGGCTTGCCGTGCTTCTTGATTACGATATCGTCTATCCAGACCTTGAAGGACTCGTTTTCATCCTTACGGACTTCAAGACGGAAACCCTTGAACTTGTCCCAGGCGAACGGGAGCATCACTTCGCGCGTGTTCTTGGCATCCCAGTAGACACCGGTGTTGCCGAACAGCTTCAGAGGAATGCTGAAGTGCTTCCATTCGGTGGTGATTTCGCCGAGACTCTTGGAACGGAGCTTGACCTGCAGGGATTCGCCGCCACTCTTCACACCATCGTCCACCAGCACGAACAGGGCGTTTTCGCCGCCCTTGGCACCCTTGATCCAGAACTCAAGGACGCCCTCTTCGAGATAGGGGGTCAAGTCGACGGAACCGGCAATACAAATAGCAACGCCGGAATAGTCGCTGGCGATAAGTTCGATTTCCATGGAAAGAGCGCCTTCCATGGCATACTTGTCCGTGAGAACCGGCTCGGGGTTTTCGCGGGGATACTGGTAAGTGTAACCACCACCACGAGGAATAGCTTCACGCATAACCACCGTGACAACTTCCTTATCGGGGCGGAAAGGCTTCGCGGGCTTCATCACGAAGCGGGACTGGTCACGGTCGCGATAATCGCTGAACCCATAACCTGCAAAAGACGAAGAGGCTAGGACCAGTGCGGCGAGGGCACCCGTCCATATGGCTTTTTTCAAATTTCCATTCATATAGGTACAAATCTCCATATTCGGATTGGCTACAATATAGCTTGTTTTTCGGCCATTTGAATTTGTAGTGCAGAAAAATGTGATGGATTTACAGAAGCGAAAAGCGCATAAAGGCTGATTTTGTGGCCCAAATCATGGTTACTTACGTAAACACTTTATTTTGGGGATTTCGGTCTGCGACCATTTTAATTTAAGTATTTTTACAAAGGGCCCTAACGGAGGATTCACTATGAAAAAAAGTTTACTTTTCCTTTTTGCGATTTCTGCCATCGTAGGCATGTCGACAAGCCTTGTCGCATGCGACAGCAGCAGCGCACCTCCGGCAGCAGCCGTATCGGACCCGGGTGAAAACGGGGGCAGAAAAGCCGTTCCCGTCGACTATTCAGCCGGGCGCATCATGAACGCACGCCTGGGCAAAGGCATCAACTTCGGCAACTCCTGGGAAGGCGATGCCCCCAACTGCCACACCGACGCCTGCTGGAGTAACCCAATCAAGGATGAAGACTTCAAAATTGTCAAGGATGCTGGTTTCAACTCCATCCGTCTTCCCGTCCGCTGGCAAAGATATTCCGACCGTGAAACGCACACTGTCGACCCGGAAATGCTCGCCGGAGTCAAGGAAGACGTTACGCTAGCCATCAATGAAGGGCTAGTCGTGCTCCTCGACTTCCACCATTACGTAGAGCTCAACCATCTCGGTGGCGGCGCACACCGCGGAAAAGCCGATACTATAGCCCTTTTTCAGGCGGAAAAAGAGCACTTTGTCGCTCTTTGGAGTCAAATTGCCGCCGAATTCGACCAATTCCCCGACTCCATGATTGTTTTTGACATTCTCAACGAGCCGACAATCCCTGACACAGCGCTGCTCAACGACGTACTCCTCAGCGCCTACCAGGTCATCAGAGCCGTGGCGAAAAACAAGACAATCATGTTCGAATCCAACAATGCGGCAAAATTCGATCGACTGGGAGTCCTCAACCTACCCCAGGACGGCAACATCATCTATAGCGGGCACTATTACGAGCCCTACACGTTCAGCCACCAGGGGCACAATTCCGATTGCCTGGGCGATGCCGTATATTCGAACAATGCCGACGCCGACCTCAAATCTTACGTCAGGATAGCAAAAACGCTCTACCCGGATGTAAACGGCACTGACGTCATTCCCCTGAACATGGGCGAATTCGGTATTTCGGGCGGAACAATCCAAGCAAATAAAGCCTCTTGCCAAGAAGATCATCAAACGCTCCCCTCTGCAGAAGCAAAGGCCAGGTGGGCAAAAGAAACCGTAGCAGCCGCACTAAAATATGGCATGTCATTCCACTATTGGGGATTTACCTTTGTCGGCGGATTCCAGGCGTACGACCGTCAGGCAAATGCGTGGTTCACAGGATTCCCGAACGCATTGATACAGTAAATTTTACCCAGAGAAATCAGGGGCGAATCAGCGTCCCTGACCAATGATCGTCGAAAAAGGTCTGGAACAGAGGTTCCGGGCTTTTTTTCAATTCATCGATTACCTCGGCAATCGGGCGACCGCTCCGGTAAAGGGCATGGAAAGCCCGAGAAAGCGCATCGATGCGGGAAGGAGGGAATTCGCTTGTATGTAACCGCAGGGCATGGAGATTCAGTCCGCCCCACTTGGGCGGGATACCAAAAGCCTTGCTAGCCGGAGGAACGTCCCGGTCTACCTTGAGCGTACCGCCCACAAAGGCGTAGGCGCCGACCTGGTTGCGCTGCTGGACCCCGGTCACTCCACCAAGCGTAGCATACTTGCCGATACGAACGTGTCCACCAAGCTGGCAGCCGTTGGATATTACCGCATGTTCTCCGATATCGCAATCATGGCCGACATGAGTATAGGCCATGAGAAGCACTCCAGTGGCAATGCGGGTGCAACCGCCCCCCTGTACCGTACCACGGTTGAGCGTACAATATTCACGAATGACACAATTTTCACTGATTTCTAGGCGGGTCGGTTCCCCAGCATACTTGAGATCCTGCGGGGGCGCCCCAAGGACGGCACCATCGTACACGTGGGTATTGGCAGCAATGGAGACCCCGCCGTACACATGCACACGGCTCTCGAAAATGACTCCCGGACCGATTTCGGCACCTTCGTCCACTAGGCACCAGGGCCCGACCGAGGCGGACTCATGGACTTTAGCTTGTGGGTGAACAAATGCGGAAGGATGAAGCATGCGGTAAAGATAGTAATTAGAGGCGATGAGGGCGGCACTTCGTGCCTTTGAGGTGTGAGGTCGGTCGCTAACGCTCCCTTTGAGCAAGCAGCGATGAGTGGTAAAACTACCGAAACTATACCTCATACCTCAGAGTGCGAAGCACGACCTCATTGCTCATCGCTCACTGCTCACCGCTCATTGCTCGTGCCTCGAGCCTGGAGCCTCGTGCCTGTTTACTATATTTCGGCCCATGGGTGGCATCATCATCGCAAGCCTCACCGCGCTCTACGCACTCCTGTTCCTATTCTTCATAATAGGGCTTGTCCGCACGCACCGTTACAAGGGCCCCAAGGCGACCCCGAGCGTCTCGGTCGTGGTGCCGATGAGGAACGAAGAGGAATTCGCCCAGCGCACATTGGAAGCGCTTGCCGAGCAGGACTACACCGGCGAATGGGAAGTCATCTGCGTAAACGACCGCTCCACGGACTCTACCCGCGAAATCCTTGAAAAATTCGCCGCAACACACCCGCGGTTCCGCGTCCTAAGTCTCTCCCCCGACCTGCCGCAAATTGCAAGCCCCAAGAAGCGCGCCCTCGAAAGCGCATTCAAGATTGCCAAAAACGAAGTGCTCCTGACGATGGACGCCGACTGCATCCCGCGCAAGAGCTGGATTACCGCGATGGCAGGGCGTTTCGTGGACGGAGTCAGCATTGTGCAGGGGCCCAAGCAGAACAACGGCACCCGTTCTATGCCGCACCTTTACCAAAAGCTCGAAACGCTCGGCTATACCGCCATGGAAGCCGCCGGGTTCAGCCTAGGGCACCCGATTGTCGCCTCCGCCGCCTGCCTCGCCTACAAAAAGGACCTGTTCTTCCAGGTCGGAGGTTTCGGCGACCTCATCAACCTCTCGAGCGGCGACGACGACATGCTCATCCACAAGATGATGAAAGTCCCGGGAACCAAAGTGTGCTACAACCTCGACAAGGACGCCGTCATCGAGACCGCCCCCGTACATACGTGGAAGCAGCTGTTCAACCAGCGCGCCCGCTGGAGCAGCAACGGCACCAACTACGAGAGCAAGGCCTACATCCTGCTCCTCACCTTGATTTACACGTACTACATCTGGATGTTCGTGAGTCCCTGGTGCGTTCTCTTTTTGGATTGCCCGTGGCAGTGGTGCGTATTCAGCATCTTGCCCAAGATTGTCGTCGACTTTGTCTTTTTGAGCATCGCCTCGTGGAAACTGCATTCCAAACGGCGCATGTTTGCCTTCTTGCCGGTGGAGCTCATCCAGATTCCGATGATTGTCTTCTGCGTTCCCGCTGGCATTACGGGCATGTTCCGCTGGAAATAAAACGCCCTAGGGCTTTACTTATTTCCCTTTACAGTCCCAAGCGACACGATACTGAAATAGCCCTTCGAGCGATCTATAGCTTGTATCTTGAACACAATCTTGACTAGCTGTGTGGCGGCTTGTTCGCCCGTAATATGGCCTCTCCGACCCCACCCTTCTTGCTCAAAGTCGCTCCATAAATAACATCTACCTGCTCCAGAAACGCTCTTGGGCAACCGAACCCTAGGCAAATCGTATTCCACTGTTTCATTGACCGAGTCTCCAAGATCCAGCAATAGAGTAGGAATAACATCCGCCGTATACTGAATACAAATACCTTCCCAATTCGAAACATCAACGGCGATATCCCTTCCGTTAGAGTCAAGCCCCACCAAGTCAAAACCGACGGCAACAAACGGATCATAAGAAAGAGCGTTCCCGTCCAATTGGAACTCGCCACACAGGCCACCGCAATATTCAATTATTGGGTCTAGGGAAGCTTCATAATACGCCGTTCCGGGAAGTACCGGCCAAATAATTCTTGACTCTCCACCGTCAATGGAATCCGAGTTCGTAAACCATAAACCAACATCTCTATTATGCCACGTTTCCCCCGCATAAACATCCGTATTCACAGCAACGAGATTCCCATACCATAAATCAGTATACAAGGGTTTATCAGAAATCGGAGGAATATCAGAACAGCAATTCTTATAGGAACTTGAAGATGACCTGGCGCTCGAACTTGAATTACTGGAAGATGACTCAGCACTCGAACTCGAATTGCTAGAAGATGACTCGGGCTTTATATTGACTTCCGGATTATCAAAAGACTCTGGACTCTTGTCGGCAGAAGACGAACTGCGCACCTCATCCGTTTTTTTAGAACTGGAGGAACGTTCATCCCATTCATCCGAGTCGTCATAAAAATCTTCATCCGAATCAAAGCCATCATCCCAATCGTGGTCTTCATCCCATTCTTCCGAAGAGTAGTCTTCGTCCCATTCTTCCGGATCGGAGGCTTCCTCGTCCCAGGAGCTAGAGGACGAACGGCGCCTCTCATCCAAATCATCCGAGTCCTCTTCAATATCCTCGCCGTTCAAGGCTGCCAAAAACAACCGTTCAGCAGAAGATCCATCATCACTCTTGTCATCCGAACAGGCCCAAAACGCAAGCAAGCTGCACAAAACAAGGAATTTCTTTTTCATATTCCGCCTCCTCAACCCTTCATTTTTTGCTAGCGAATCCCTCAAGCCAAAAATCAATAATTCTTGACGCAGCGGACAGCATAGCCCTCGTTCTTGTAGCCGGAGTCAAAATACAGCATGTCGCCGCCGAGAGTCCAGCGGTACGCATCATAGGTATTGCCGATACCTTCGCTTGCGCTCCAGTACCCGGCAGAAACGCCCATGTCCTCGTAGTTGCTGATCATGTCCCTACGGCCACTCGGAATAGCGGTAAAGCCGGACGTATTTTCTCCATTAGGCGAACTGTCCCCGTCCTCGGTTTCCCAGCCGGAGGCCGCCTTGAGCGCCTTTCCCACGTTTTTCCAGGCACAGACGTCAGCATCGTTGCAAGAATCCTTTTCGGCCTCGACCGCCTTGGCCAGGGACTCCCATTCAGCATTGGTCGGCACATGCCAGCCAACGGGGCAAACGCCCTGGTGGTTCTTCTTGAGTTTCGCGGTATAGCGCTCTCCCTTGAACCTGTCGGGGATGTTCATCATGCCGAGCCAAGTGTACAGGCGCCCGTTCTTCTTGCAGAGGGTAAAGCGGTCGTCGTAGCAGAACGACTGGGGAATGCTGTAATTCAGGTTTTCAGCCATCCAGACCAGATCGCCAATCTTGGCCGTCTTGTACACTTTCCCGTCACGGGTATCTTTCAGCTCTTCGGGCGCAGGTTCCGGAGCCACGGTTTTCGGGGCGGCAAGCGCAACGCCTGTCGCGAGGCAAAGCAAGAAAAGGGCCGAGTACTTCATACCGATAAAGATAAGTTAATTTCTTTTGCCCAGGCAAGCGCATCCGAAATATTTTTTATTTCGCCATCCAGCTGGAGCTCGAAACTCCGCTTGATAATGTTGCCCATCTGCTTTCCAGGCTTCATGCCCATATCTAGGAGCATCTTGCCGGTCAGGTAGGGCTGCGGGGCGGCATCGTACACGCCGATTTCACAGGCGGCATCCCGCAAAGCGGCGGCAAAACCGGGTTTTTCGGCGACAGGCGCCGGTGTCGACTGCACAAGCAGGCAAAGCAACTTGAGCCCGTCGAGCCGAACGGCAAGGCGGCGGAGTTCCGGAGCGGAAGGGACCTTCTCGAAATCGAGCCCAGCATAACATGCAAGGATTTCCGGCACCTTCTTCAACAAATGGATTTCATTGGTGATGCGCGCAAGAAACTTCCCGGCCATGTCCTTCACGTTCCCCTTGTCATTTGCAAGGGCGTTTCCCGAAAGCAGGGCGGCAAAGGCCAGTTCAGAGCACTCTTCATCGCTCAATGCAGAGGGATTGCTGCGCAAAATCTCCGCCCGGCCATCCGACATGCTGTCCAGCAGGCTTCCAAGGGCTTCCCAGGAACCCGCCAGGGGAACCACCTCCGGGAAGAAACCTTCGAGACCGATATCCAAGAAAGCCTTGAGCCCCATGGACGGCTTGCCCGGCTTCAGCAACCATTTCTTGAACTCCTCGAAAAGGCGTTCCACAGAAAGGTCGGCAAGAGAAAGCGTACGGCACAATTCAACAGTTTCCGGAGCCAACGTACACTCGAAACGACTCGCGAACTGCACTCCACGCAAGATACGCAGGGAATCCTCGGCAAAGGCAGGGCCCACATGGCGGAGCACATGCGTCTTCAAGTCGTCGATACCACCGTATGGATCGCAGAGGGTCAGGTCCGGCAGTTCCATGCCCATCGCATTGATGGTAAAGTCGCGACGGAGAGCCGCCTCCTTGAAAGAAAGTTTCTCGTCGGTATGCACCACGAAACCACGATGGCCGTACCCGACCTTGCTCTCGGTCCGCGGGAAAGAAAAATCGAGCGATTCACCCTTCATCGCAAGGTGGATTACACCGAAGGCCTTGCCCACCAGGTTCGTTTTCCCGTACTTCTTGAGAATCGGCACCAGTTCGTCCTGGCCGATATCGTAAACTTCGATGTCGTAGTCGCGACAGTTCTTCCCCAGGAGCGCATCACGTACCCAGCCACCCACCAAAAAAGCACGACCACCCGCCTCGCGGATATCATGGACAATATGCAGAAGCCGCCCCGGAAGCTCCGGAGCGAATTCATTGCCGGCAAGGGTCGTGACGGTCGCCATGGTTTCCTTTATCAGTGAATGAGGATAAACTTACCCTTCTTTTTTCCAGAAGAGTTCTTGACTACGTACCAGTAAACTCCAGGTGCAGCGACATTGCCCCTCTTGGACTGCCCGTCCCAATCTACGGAACCGCCCTTCGTCTCGTTTTCATTGAAGGAACGCACCAAGTGGCCTGCACGGTTATAGATGGAGACTACGGCTTTTGCGCCGACATTGTCAATGGTAATATGGGAATGTTCCCCAAGGCGGAACGGATTCGGGTACGCAATGAGATCGTGCTTGACGGAATCCCCCTTCGCTCCCGAAACATCACGAAGGTCGCCACGTTTATACATGGTCAAGCCTCTTTCGTGCGAAAACCAGGCCTCTCCGCGCACCGCATCGATAGCGATATCAAGCACCTCGTTAGAAAGCAGTCCCTGCTTGGCAGTAAACTGCTTTGCCGTAAGCGTATCTTGCGTAACGCCCTTGCGAGTCAGGCGATATACGCCTTGGTCCATCGTACCCAGCCAGAGGTTTCCCTGCACATCGAACTCCAGGGAAGTGTATTCAGAACCGATGACACCCTTTATGACATGCGGGGCCTTGACGGTATCCTTGTCCGTATTCCCAAGGTCCCAGTATCCAATCTGGTCCTTCGTCACGACCCACAGGTAATCCCCTTTCTCGTCGTACGCCAGGTCAACAGGGGTACTCTTGAACCCCGAAGAGACGACCTTATGTTCGAGCACTTCCAGGCGGCCACCCCGTTTTGCAGGATTTGCCACGCGGAAAACATCCAGAAGGGTATCAGAGGAGACTTCGGATTCGTAAGATGCGACCTTGCGCGTTCCCACAATCACAAGCCAGTCCGTAGAATTTTCTGCCGGCACCGCGATTACGGGTCCTGCATAATTCGTCGAGCCGACATGATTGACGCAGCTGAATTCTCCGTCTTTCGTCACATAAATCAGGTCGAATCCACCCTCCGTCGACGTAGTCGCTATGAACCCGGACGAATCCGGAGCAACGGTCGTCCCCGCCGAGACAACGAAATCTTTGTGTTTCTCCGAAGCATCAATCCCGTTATAACAACGGTTCTTGTCCGTAGCGGTGCTCTTGATGAGTTCATGGCCGTACTTCGAGAACAGATAGAATCCGCGTCCCCATATGTGGTAAAAAACAATATCGGGAGGAAGGAAGGAGAGAACCTTCATCCTGTTGGACAAGGCACTTACGCCGTTTGCATGCCCTTCATCCGGGAAAGCCCGGTATTGCCAGACATTGTCCACCGTATGGGAAATTCGTCCTTCAAGCGACGCCGCGATGACTCCGCCCCCTGTCTTCGGACGCACCTCATAGCTTCCGTCCAATGTAAAGTTGCTGATTTCCGAATAATCAATGAACGACTTCTTTTTGGTGTCGTAACCGAGAACAAAATATTCGCCGACCAGGAACGCATAGGTGTTGCTCAGGCCAACCCAAAAAACGCGGCTCAAGCCTTTTTCGTCATAAAGGAGGTTTTCCAGCAGCGGGGTCCCCTCCACCATGATTTCCGTAGAATCTTGCGCCGACGTAGTAAGCCGGCCCTTCTTGTCCCATTCCCACTGGCCCCTGACAGGATATGTCTTCAGGGAGTCGCCCTTCCAGGCAATGGTATGGACATCCACGTCCTCCTGCGCGACACTCCAGGACTCGGGATCGACAAGGCGGACATCGTTCTCAATATGATCCCAGTCGACGTAACGCTTGTACAGGGTCTTGCCGACAGAGACATAGAGCGTGTCGTTGTGGACGCTCAGCGCCTGGACCGGGGTTGCAAGCAGCGAGTTCTTCCCGACCTTATTGATTGTCAAGACTGAACGCTTCGCAAGGACATCAAAAAAGGCAAGACGGTCCTCGAACGCGAGAACAAGGAACTTCTTGTAGCCGAAAGCCATATCCGGGATAAGGCGGACCGCGTTCGAGACAAAGGAGCGGTTGATCACATTCCAGTTAGCAGTCTCGATATCCCACCCAGCAATCAAGCCGTACTCGGAAACGGCAAAAATGCCCTCCTTACACAGAGTCAACGCATAGAACGACGACGTTTCCAATCCGGTCACCGTAGAAAAAAGAACATCGAGATCTGGAGTGAGGTAGCGGATGCCCGAGGCTGTTGCCAGCAGGACGCCATCACCATAGGTGATATAGGAACGTACCGGGTACGGACGCGCAAAATTTCGCCACAGGTCTTCCGCAAACGAAGGCACCGACAGCGACAAGATCAGGATTAGATATGCAAGAAACTTCACGAAGCAAAATTACGAAATTTTGCACTCTCAGAAAAATCTTCTCCCCAAAAAGGCGCTACATATGCGCTCAATCCGGCCTAGTTAATCCAGGAAGGCGGAATATCCGAAATATTTGCGGCCTTCCTCATTTTCTCCTTGGCCTTCGTCTTGGCCTTTGCGACCTTGTTGGGCGTAAGCCCGAGCGTTGCGCAGACCTCCCTGGAGACTATCCCCTGAATGGACGTGAGGTCGAGAATGCGCTTTTCCGTAGGGGAAAGCACACTCGACAATCGGTCAAAACAGTTCTTGCTGACATCATCGATTCCGAGGACGTAATTCGAGACGACCCTTTCGTCAACGCGGGTGCTATAGACACCCGGTTTTTCCATCAGGTGCGAAAAAGGAGTTTCCCTGTCCCGGTGCCTTTTTTGGTCTATATAGGCATTCATCAGTACGCTGTGCACATACGAGAAAATGGTTTCGGGACTCTCAATTTTATGGATGTTCTTGATGAGTCTATAGAGCGTCACTTGGCAAAGATCCTCAGCTTCTGCCGTCATGCCGCAAAGCCTATAACATTCCGCCTTTATCTTCTTTATAAGCGACAATGCCATTCCTTGTTCCCCCCAATGGAGAGGCTTTCCACAAATTCATTGTCACGAAAAAGCAAAATATCTGCAAACAGCAGTGTACAAGGCCAAAGAACAAATATGGTCCATATTTGCCTTAAAACTTGTTTTCACCGTTGTCAGGTTGTTGCTATTTTCAAGAACAAAAATTCCTGGAAGCGCCCCAATTCCTAGTCCATAAATCAATAGCGCCTAGCAAATTTTTATATTTTCTAATGCGCCCACATCCCGCGAAAAATATATGAAAAAAATCATGATTACGTCGGATAATATATTATTACGAAAGCCAAAATTGCTTATTTGGAATCTTTTGGCCATTTGCCTTTTTTTATTTAACATTTCCTATGCCGAAGAATTCAACATGAACAATATGCCCCCACCGGACATGTACATGAACTATTCCGCCGGCGCCGTGAAAAAAGGCTCAAGCGTCACCGTCACGATTACCATTCCCAAGAACTGGCACGTGAATGCGAACATCGCTGCCGACGAGTTTCTCAAGCCGTCGTCCATCGAGATTGCCGCCATGGGCATAAAGTTCGGCGAGCCCAAGTGGCCCGAGCCCATCAAGGAGTACAGCGAGGCGCTTGACCTGGAAAACCTCGTGTTCAAGGGCGAATTCCAAGTCGTGCTCCCCGTTGACAGTGTCGAAGCCGACTACGACACGCTCACCACCAACGTGACATTCCATTACCAGGCCTGTGACAATTCCATCTGCCTCGCACCATCGAAAAAGACAATCAAGATTGGCGAACGCGGAATCAACGGATTGGGCAGCAGCTTAAAAAAAAACGGAAATGAAGAAACGCTAGCGCAGGGCAACGGCGGGAACGCCGACATGTCTGTCCTCATGCTGCTCCTGTTCGCCTTTATCGGCGGAATCATCCTGAACCTGATGCCGTGCGTATTGCCGGTACTCTCGCTCAAGCTTTTCAGCCTCATCAAGCAGGCGGGCGAAAGCCGCGGACGGCTCCTCGCCTTGGGAGGAGCCACGACGGCAGGCATCCTCGCAAGCTTCTGGATTCTGGCCGCCGTCGTCGCCGCCGTCAAAGCCGGCGGCGGGTCCGCGGGTTGGGGCATGCAGTTCCAAAGCGCAGGCTTCATCGCCTTCATGACCGTCATCCTGACCGCATTCGCCATGAGCTTCTTCGGCGTATTCGAAATTTGGCTCCCGTGGAGCGCTACCACCAAGATGGACGCTGCCGGCCACAAGCAGGGAATTGCAGGCGCCTTCTTCACGGGAGCCCTGCTCGTCCTCTTGAGCACTCCGTGTTCCGCCCCCTTCCTCGGCACCGCCATGGGTTTCGCCTTCGCGCAGAGCACCCCGGTGCTGTTCCTGTTCTTTACCGCCGCTGGACTCGGGCTCGCCCTCCCCTATATGCTGGTCAGCGCCTTCCCCGCCGTGCTCAAGGTGTTCCCCAAGCCGGGCGCCTGGATGGTCCGCCTGCAAAAAGCCATGGGCGTCCTGCTGCTCGCAAGTGTTGCATGGCTCTTCTGGATTGTGAATGAACAAGCCGGGCTATCCGGCGTCGGGATATTCGCCATCATCGCTATCGTAAGCATCGCCTGCAGCGTGCTGCTCGGCAAGTTCGCTCCGCCGGGAACCGCATTCTCCCGCGAAGTCGCAGGCATCACCCTCGCCGTCATCGCGCTGTTCTCGATATGGTTCGGCATCGTCGCCCCCGAATACGAACGGGCGGCCAGCGAAAAATTCAACGCCCGCATGCAGGAGCAAATGACCGAAGACGGATGGTTCCGTTACAGCCCATCACTTATCGAGGATTTCGCCAAGGCAAAGCGCACCGTATTCATCGACGCGACTGCCGACTGGTGCCTCACCTGCAAGGCTAACGAAGCCGCTGTGCTGAATCGCGACGATTTCCGCCGTGCTATGGACAGCCTGAATGTCGCGCTCGTCAAAGCCGACTGGACTCGTGAAACTCCCGAAGTGAACGCACTCCTCCAGAGCATGGGCAAATCGGGCGTACCGGCCTACGCCATCTACCCCGAAGGAGATGCCACAAGACAAATCGTGCTGCCGGAATTGCTCACGACAGCAGGAATTGTGGAATTAGTAAATAGGGAATAGGGGCTAGGATCTAGGGGCTATGAGGTATGAGGGCGCTCGCAAGCTCGCTTTGAGGCGTGAGGTTTTATACTCACCGCTCACAGCTCATGGCTCATAGCTCATGGCTCACTGCTCATAGCTCATTGCTCGAGCCTCTACCTCTTCCCTTCGCGTTTGTAGCGTTCGATGCATTCCTGGTAGAAGTCGAACGTCTGCTTGGCGATGGACTTCCAGCTGAACACGTCGATAGCGCGCTTGCGGCTGACCTCGCCCATCTTCTTCGCAAGTTCCGAATTTTCCAGAATCTTGTTTAACTTGTTTGCAAAGTCGGTCTGGAAGGCTTTCGGATCTGCCGGTTCAAAATCCGTCTCGGACTTCGCCTTGAGCGGCACCAGGAATCCGGTCTCGCCGTCGACGATAATCTCGGGGATACCGCCCACCGCAGAACCCACCACCGGAGTACCGCAGCTCATCGCCTCGAGGTTGATAATGCCAAACGGCTCGTAGAGCGAAGGCGTGGCAAACACGGTCGCATGGCTGTACAACACGCGCAGTTCCGTATGCGGGACAGGCTCCTGGATCCACACGACTCCATCGCGAGTCTTCTGCACCTCTTCGATAAGAGCCTTGCACTCGTCGGCCAGTTCAACCGTGTCGGGAGCACCCGCACAGAGCACCACCTGGGCAGCCTTGTCGATCTGCGGAATCGCCTGAATCAGCTGGCTGATACCCTTCTGACGCGTAATGCGGCCCACGAACAGCACATAGGGGCGCTTCGGGTCGACACCCCACTTTGTCAAAATGTTTTCGTCGAAAGTCGGCGCATAGAAATCCGGATCGATGCCGTTGTAAATCACTTTCACACGGTCTTCGGGAACGCCGTAAAGTTTCATCACGTCGCGCTTCATGCCTTGGCTCACGGCAATCACGCCGTCGGCAGCCTCGTAGGCCGTACGTTCAATCCAGCAACTCATGGCATATCCGCCGTCACCGAGCTGCTCGGCCTTCCACGGACGGTGCGGTTCCAGCGAATGCGTCGTCAAGATCAGCGGGCACTGCAAAAGACGGCTCGCCAGCACGCCACCGAAATGGCTATACCACGTATGACAGTGTATGACGTCGATGTCATTTAGCGCGGCGGCCCACTGCAAATTGATATCGAGCGGTTTGAAAATCTTCTGGAAACGGTCGTCCTTGGGGTCCAGGCCCAGCTTTCGCGTAAAGCCCAGCGCCCGGATATTGTCCTCATCGACATCCTGGTCGCCAAAACAACGGGCCTCGATATGGCAAAGCTTCGCAAGTTCCTGCGTCAAAAACTTAACATGAATACCGGCACCGCCATAGATTTCCGGCGGAAACTCATTAGTAAGAATAGCAGCGTTCATACAATATACTCCGTTACGCTATTAAGATAGCTTTGTTTTCGGCCATAGGCAAAAAAGAAAGAAAAAATTAAGGGCATACAAAAAGCACCCCCGCCCAGAGGGCCGGAGTGCCTTTATTTTTGGAGTGTGGAGTAGTTAGAAATTCTTGCAGGTTCCTTTCCAGTGACCCTGTTCACCAATGATTTCGCCATTGATGTAGCGGCCACTCGAACCGACGAAGTCAGCCTTGCGGAAGTCTTCGCCACCGAGGTGCCAGCGCATCCAGGCAACCGTGGCAGCCATGCCGCCCCACGGACCGGAACCGTGGCCCCAGCCACCTTCGCCGCCCTGCGGGCCACCCGTCATCTGGATGAGGCAAGCAGGAGCCCTGACACCGTTGTTGTTGTAGTCGGCTTCGGCGTTCGGGCGTTCCATGCCGGCTTCGCCGTACACGATACCGATGGTTTTGTCGGTCGGAACGCTAGCCATAGCCGTATGTCCGAGGTCACCGCTATTGTTGAGCATCGCCGTAATCACGCGCTTGTCCTGGATAACCATCTGTTCGGATTCAAGACCGCCCATGGAGTGGCCGGAACATCCAACCTTCGTCATGTCGAGTTTCTGGTACAGCGGGTCGTTCGGGTCATTGTTCTTCTGTTCGAGCCAGTCGAGTGCGGGCTTACCCTGGGAAGCGTTACCCGGAGACTCCTTGAGCGCAATCACCACGAAGCCGTGGGAAGCAAGACGATGGATCATTCCACCATAAGCACCGGGTTCAGTACCACCACCGGGGCCCCAAACGACAATGCCATGTTTCTGCGTGTCAGAGAGACGCTTCGGATAAGCAAGGATTCCACCGCCATCCCAACCGGTATGCTCGATGTAGTTGATTTCCATTTGGTCCTTGTTTTCGTCCGTGCCTTCGGCAAGGAAAATACCGCTAGCCGCAGGAACCTGAGCAGCCTCGGAACTGCTAGCCGGAGCCGCAGCACTGGAGCTGGCCGGAGTCACGGTAGTACCAGCAGAACTGGAGGCAGGCGCCGGGGCAACATCACCGCCCTGCTGCCCGGAAGAAGCCGGAGCAGAAGTCGGCGAGGCGTTTTCGCCACCAGCCGAAGATGTCGCAGGAACCAGATTACCACCGCCAATGGCCGACGATGCAGGCACAGTTCCCTGTTCAATTCCCTGGCTTAATCCCTGGCTATCCGAAGAAGCCGGAATCGCGGCATTGTCGCCACCGACAATAGAGCCAGAACTGATTTCGGGCGTTGTCGTAGGCGCAAGTCCATCGCTACTGGATGTAGGAACACCACCCTGTTCCTGCAGGGCATCTTCCACAGCCGAAGTGGTGTCATCACAATTCACCAAGGCAAAGGCGCACGCAACGACCATGCTTGTCAATATTTTAGATTTCATTTCTTGTCTCCTTATTCTAACCAAAAATCAATATCGTAGAAATAAAGGTCGTGCACGGCCAATGTTTTTTAGTTTATTCAAAATACCGCAAAGACAGCACTCAAAAACGTCTTGGCGAATACGTCAAAAACAAAGAAAAACATTGTATGGGGATTATCGTATTAAAGTGAATGCAACAAAACCCACATCGCCATACATCCAAACATCTATTTCTTTCACCCATTACCAAATTACCTAATTCCCGCAAATTCAGAAATAGGCAAAGCGCTTTTTTTATGGACAATAAATCCAAAGGCCATGGACAAAATGTCCATGGCCCGTAATAATAAAAACATTTCAAATTACTTTATACTAAATCTATCCATAATGGACAAAAAGTAGTATTGGCGGCTACATTACCGAGGCGCGTAAATACGCGACATAAATTCAGCACGGGTTTTCTCGTCGGTCTTGAAGCGGCCCAAAAGCTGCGTCGTCACCATCGTGGCACCGGGCTTTTTGACGCCGCGCATGGTCATGCACATGTGGGATGCCTCGAGCACCACGGCCACGCCTTTCGGGTTCAGTTCCTTCTGGATGAGTTCTGCAATCTGGCGCGTCATGCGTTCCTGAATTTGCGGGAAGCGCGCGTAAAATTCCACCACGCGCGGAATCTTGGAAAGGCCCACCACGCAGTCGCCGGGGATGTAGGCCACGTGGGCTTTGCCCGTGAACGGCAGAAAATGGTGCTCGCACATGCTCGCAAACTCGATATCCGGCACGATGATCATCTCGTCGTACTTTTCATGGAAACGCGTCTTGAGGATATCCTCGGCGCGGGTTTCGCCCGAAAGCCCCGTCATGAGCTCGGCGTACATCTTCGCGACACGCTTCGGCGTATCCAAAAGACCTTCACGGTTCGGGTTTTCGCCCATGCCTTCCAGAATCATCCGGAAGCCATCTTCCATCTTCTTGAAATCCATCATAAATAGTGGTTGGTGGTTAGTGATTAGTGGTTAGGTTTTTGCACGGCAAAGATAGAAAAACTACCCGAATATCTTTGCGCAGAGGTCGGGGGCGAACTTGGAGAGATACCCTTGAATAAGCAAGATGGAAACAAGCACAGGCAGCACCCACTTGAAATAAATCTTGAAGATGGTGTTGCTCGGAATCTTGTAGCCCTTGCCGGAGTTGATTTCGGCAAAGAATTTCTCCTGCCCCCAGCCGTAACGGCTGGAGCAGAAAATCACGATGAACATGCCGCCAAGCGGAAGCATGGTGTTACTCACGATAAAGTCTTCGAGGTCCAGCACACAGCTGCCGGGGCCGAACGGTTCAAAGCCCGCAAGCACGTTGAAGCCGAGGGCGCACGGGAGCGAAAGCGCGAATACGACCAGGATGTTCCAGAAGGCGACCCTTTTACGGTCGTACCCCTTGAGGTCCATCCAGAACGAGACGAGGTTTTCGAACACGGCAATCAAGGTGGACAGCGCCGCGAAAGACATGAACAGGAAGAACGCTGCGCCGCAGAACCGGCCTGCCGGCATCATGGAAAACACGTTGGAAAGCGTGACGAAGATAAGGCCCGGGCCCTGTCCCGGAGACTGGCCAAAGGCGAAGCAGCTCGGGATGATGATAATACCAGCAACAAGCGCGACGACCGTATCAAGGATGCAGACACTCGCAGCTTCCTTGACAAGGGAATGCTTGCGTCCGATATAGCTGCCGAAAATGGCCATGCTGCCGATACCGATACTGAGCGTGAAGAATGCATGGGCGAATGCCGCGAAGATGGCTTCGCCGACGCCCTTGCCCGACTGCGTCAAACGTTCAAAAGACGGAAGCAGATAGAATTGAAGACCCGCAGTAGAACCCGGAAGTGTCACGGCACGGATCGCGAGAAGTACCATGATGACGAGCAAGCAGATCATCATCTTCTTGGTGACGCCCTCGACACCTTTCTGGAGCCCAAGCGATACGACCCCAAGGCCGAGCACGATGGCGACGGTCATCCAGAAAATCATAAGCGCGGGGTTCGCAAGCATTTCGCCGAAGCCGGCCGCAATCTGGTCGGGAGTTCCCTTGAGGAAACTTGCGTCGGTGACCATCTTGTAGAAGTAATAGAGCATCCAGCCCGTCACCACCGAGTAGAACGCCATCAAGATGTAGTTCGCCGAAATCAGCGGGAACTTGGCCCAGTGCCACTTGGTGCCCGGCTTTTCCAGGTTATCGAAGGCGCGGGCGACACCGCTACGGCCGCCACGACCGAGCGCAAGTTCTGCCATGAGAATCGGGAGCCCCAAGAAAAGCAAGAAGCCAAGATAGGGCAGCACGAAAGCCGCGCCGCCGTACTGGCCTGCAATATAGGGGAAACGCCAGACGTTGCCCAACCCGATGGCGCAACCGGCAGCGATAAGGATAAAACCAAGTCTTGATTTAAAATTTTCGCGTTCCATGAAAAGAACAATAGAAAAAAAATGTAATTTGGGGACATGCCTACACCGCAAAACATTCCCAATCCGATGACCGTCCACCCGATTGCGGGCTACGACAAGGAAATCTACGTGAAGCCGACGCTCAAGAACCCGAATATCATCGTGGGCGACTTCACCTACATTGCCGACAGCGAATTCGAAAGCCACGTGACTCACTTATACCCGTGGAACAACGACAAACTGATTATCGGCAAGTTCTGCCAAATTGCGGCGGGAGTGGAATTCGTGATGAACGGGGCGAACCACCAGATGAACGCGGTATCGACATTCCCGTTCTATACGCTTGCAGGCTGGGACATGAAGGCTCCCGCCCCAGAAGACATGCCGCTCAAGGGCGACACCGTCATCGGAAACGACGTGTGGATAGGCCAAAACGCAACGATACTCCCCGGAGTGCATATTGGCGATGGTGCGATAATCGGCGCAAGCAGTGTCGTAGGCAGCGACGTGGAGCCCTACACCATCGTGGCCGGGAATCCAGCACAGTTTATCCGAAACCGCTTTGACGACGAACTCACCAACCTCATGCTCGAATGGCGCTGGTGGGACAAGCCCATCGAAGAAATCAATTCGCTCATCCCGGTACTCACGAGCAGCGACTTGACAAAAGTCAAGAAGAAAGTGAAAGAAATGCTCGGGAAAGGGTGAATGTAACCATTGCTACCAGCATTGAATCTAATGTTACTGAATTCCTTAACATTAAAATCGGGGTTGCAATGACAATGTTGTGCCGAGATCGAGACGATATGGCGCTATTCATTTTTTCTCAAGCATCGCCATAATGCTGTGGTACGCCTGTGTGTATTCTATCTGCATGATGGTGGTGATTTTGTTGCCGGCGTCTTTGCTGGATGCTCCGCAGTGGAAGAGCTTTTCGCTTTTCAGTCCGTAATCCAAGAAGATGTAGCGGTCGTGAAATTTGTCTTTTGTCTTGTTCATGGCGAATTTGACATCGGGGCGCACGGCAAGAAAATCTTTCTGCATCTGTTCGGTCAGCGTTTCAAAACTGCGATTATCACTATAGATTGTCACGGAGACTCCTTTCGCGATTTGTCGCAACAGGTCAAGCGTCTTCACGCCGATATAGTCGTCAATAATCGTGATGGATTTCTTCGCCATGCCGTAAATCTGCGTGTAGGCGATGTCGGCGTCTAGCCGCTGGCCGTTCAGAATCAAGAAGTGCTTGTGAGTACTCGGATCCACGAAATTTTCCATGACCTTCTGGAGATCCATATTCATCTTGTTGAACTCGCCACGCATCTCATGCACCTCGCCAGAGAGGGCCTTGACATCTGACGATACGTCGGCAATATCCCTTGTGTTCTGGGCTGTTTGCAATGCCAGCGGAATGACGTCTGCGCCATTAGTTAGCAAGCCTTCTGAAAGGGCGTAATCTTTCAATCGTTTAAAAAGGCGAATGAGCGCTTTGCTCTGGGCTACGGCTTGTTCGCCTTTGAGAACGGTCATGAGCATATAGATTCCCTGCTCGGTAAAGGCGTAAGGCATTTTTCTTGTTCCGCCTCGGTTTGATATCAAAAATTTTGATATCAAACCAGCGAATTCCGTTTGTGTTATCTGAAAACGGAAATCATCATCAAACTTTTCAATATTATTTTTGACTTGCTGATTAAAGGCACCGGTGCTATACCCGTAAATTTCAGCCAAATCAGCATCAAGCATCACCTTTACCCCGCGAATGGTATATATCCGCGACTTGAGCAAGTTTTCGTCAATCAGTGAAAATTCTGATTTCACTGCTACCAATTTCATCTTCTTCTCTTTTCCCTTCATTTTACCCCCTTTTGCAAAAAAGGACCGCCCCGCTTGCGCGGATAGCGATCCTTAATACCACCCTTTCTGGTGTTTGGAGTAATATACAAAAATCACACGAACACGACTTCGTTGCCGACGCGCGGGGATTCCGCGCGGTTCGGAAGGCCACTTTCCGTGTCGGCGTAGCCGATGGCAACGGAGGCGTACACGCGTTCGTCTTCGCGCAAGCCGAAGCCACGCAGGTATTCAAGAAGCGTCGGGTCTTCATTCAGCCACTTGAGCTGATTGATGTAGCAACTGCCGAGATCAAGCTCGTTCGCCGCAAGCATCATGTTCTCCACGGCACAAGCGACATCGGCCATATTGTTGCCATATTCCTTCTTGTTCGCGACTACAATCAGCACAGGCGCCGTATAGCAGAAGGAGTAGTTCCCTTTGCGCGCAAGCGTGATGGAATTCTTGAGGCTCTTATACAAGTCTTCGCGGAGTTCCATCGCAGCAAATGCGGACTGCACCAACTCTTTGAGTTTCGCAATCACCGCAACATCCGAAATCACGAAGAAGTGGTTGCTCTGCGCATTGCCGCCGGTAGGCCCGAACTGGCCCGCCTCGACAATCTGCTTCAACTTTTCGAGTTCAACAGACTGTGCCTTGAACTTGCGGGTACTGCGACGAGTGAGAATTGCTTCAAGCGTATTCATAATAACTCCTAAAAAGACTAATTATCCTGGACACACAAAACCTGCACCATCGGCAACAAATCCCTGGGGCATTCCATGACACCATTCCCTATTTAATCTTCTCTGGAAAGGTCCGATTCACTTGCCCTTTGCCAGTAATACAATTGCCTGCCAGAAGTGGTTATCAAATTGCAGATAAAATACTCGTCATCGTACTTTTTGATTTCGCCTTTATTTACTGGACCGCACGAATCACCGCGCACAACAGGCTTATAAACGCTATCTTCCGGGACTTCGCTCCACTTTTCGTTTGAGCAATAAAAATACTGGTCACCATATTTTTTATAAACAGGATCAATCACCCAATTGCACAAATCGCCCTTCACTTCTGGATAGGTACAGGGTTCCCATTCTGTTCCGCCATAAGTTCTGCACTTATAGTAATCCCCATTCGGCATCTGGCCAAATTCTATTTGATTGGAGGTATTATGACATATCCCCATATAATACGACAATGTATCGACCTTTGCCCACCGATTCCAATGGCAGCGCAGCAAGATGCTGTCCATCACCTGTTTTTCGCCTCCATGGTCTCTGCAATCCCCATAAAGACGCGCCGCCAAAATATTGACAGTCGGCGTATCAAGTACAGTCCACTTAAAGTCTTCTTTCACTTCGGACCATCCGCACTGATCGGAATCATCGCAGTCGCAAACATACGTTTTATCTTCATGATATCCGAGCACGCCATAAGACCAAATGCCCCTATTGCACTCCTCCGAATACTTATGGTTCAATATGGAATCAACGTCACTTAACACTTCCCATCCCGTCCCACTTTCGTATCGACACAAATAATAGATTCCGTCATGTTCCACAAAATCCCATCTATTGCACAAGCAAGTGCCAATCGTATCTTCAAGAGTCGTCTGCAAACGCCAACCATAGAGCGACGGACAATTACTTTCATAAACAAACTGACGCCCATTATAAAGGCTAAGTTCATTCATGATTTCTATGGAATCCTTTTCGCTCCAAGAGCGGTCCAGTTCATACGCCCATGCAAAGAACGCCGTATCTATTTTTTTCAACCTAGAAGACGTATCGCGATTGTCACTTTCAAAATAAAACTTGTCCCTAGAATCTAACCGCAAATCGAACGTGGCCAGCCAGGAATCAGCCGCACGCACCTTGATCGTCGAATCAAATTTTCCGTCTTTCGCAAAAAAATCACGCCATTCCCTAAAATCGCTGTAGAACAGGCTATCAGAAATTTCATATCGACAAAGAACATAGGGCGTCATATCAAATAGGCCCGTATTAGAATAATAATCATTGCCTTCATTAAAGGTTCTGTATTGCGGGTCCTCTAACGAAATCCCCATCGATTTTTCAAGTTCCTCGTAAGCCTTGTTAATGGCATTGTGCAAACTGTACTTTTTTTCTCGGACCAAGGTTTCAACGCGGCCAGAAATCAAGGCACCATAGAATTGCAGGTATACGTGCGTATTATACGTATCCAAGTAATAATACTGGGACAATTCCATTTTTTCTTTCTTGTTAAGCGGGAAAATCGTCACAAGTTTTAAATACGGAGTTTCATAATATCGTGCGTCAACAGCAAATTCAATAGAATGCCCGCGTTTTGGCCCCACCGTCACTTCAAAAGAATCAATCGGATTCAAATCCCTGTCTACCTGGAAAATCCGGACTCGTTCCGCATTCATAGACGGCATATATTCTATGGAGCCATTCAACGCTATCGAAGAAGATTCTTCATCATCTTCAATCAAAGACATAAAGGCTTTTTCATCGCTTTCGCCATCAGAACATGCGGCAATCCACAGCAAGGCAAACAGCAGTGCTATTTTCTTAAAAGCCATGCAACCCCCAACCGTGAAATTCCTACTTGTCAAGCGGGAGTATCAATATGCGCGAGTTACGCTTCTGGTTGTAGTTGTCCCGCTTGCTCTTGGGCAAATCCTCAACCGTGCCGTCCTCAAATCCGAACGGGTAGAACCAGTCAAGCGCCTGCGTCGTGAGCAGGAACAATTTCTTGTAGCCCTTCATGCGCCCGATAGAAATCAGGTGCCGTACAATCGCGTCGCCAATGCCCGACTTGCGGTAGTTCGCGCCCACGGCAATGCCCGCAATCTCGGCCATGCCGTCTTCGAAGGCGTGCAACGCACCACATCCGTGAATGCTGTTGTCGATGCTGTACACCACGTAGTCCTTGAGCTTCTCGGAAATGCTTTCCTGCGTGCGCGGCACCAGGTAGCCCTTCGCGATGTAGTCCTGCATAATCCGGAGGATATCCGGGATGTCCTCGATGTTCGCGGGCCGGATGCTCGAGTACTGGTTCGCGTACACCATGGTACCGTCACCACGTGCGCTGAATACTTCCTGCAGCACGCTACCCTGGAATTCACCGCTCAGCAGGTGAACACGATTCGCGCCCGCCTCGCAGGCGTGAATGGCGTTCATCAAGTAATCCATCTGCGCAAAGTTCAGGATATCGGAATTGAGTTCCAACAGTTCCTTTGCCTGGTCCACGTCCAAAGCCGAAATCACGCCCGACTCGGTGGGTTCCAGATACTTGGTGTTCTTGCCGGTCACAAGCCCCTTGAGCTTGATACCGTTCTCGTTACCGATGAAGAACAGCTTGCCCACCTTCATGTATTTGCAGATTTCGGTCGCAAGTTCGGTGGAGCTGATGTTGTAGGCATGCCCGAGCTTGTTCCAGCCAATCGGCGGAATGATGGGCACGAACTTCTCGTCCAAAAGTTGCTCGAGGATGTCGCGCTGGATACGCTCGATCCGTCCTGTCCGCATGTAGTCCACGCCGTCGATGACGCCAAGGCTCCGCGCCAGCACCCAGTTGCCCTGGATGCCGCTGAGACCGCTCGCCGTGAGGTGGCTCATGATGCGCTGGGCAACACCCAGAGACGCCTGCTCGATAAGGGGCAGGGCTTCTTCGCTCGTAAGCCGCACACCGTCATGGAACCGGGACTCGATTTCCCAGGCCTTGAGCTGCGCGTCGATACTCTTGCGCGTACCCGGCACGATAATGATGCGGATACCCGCCTTGTGCAACAGGGCGATATCGCGCATAAGCACCGGGAACAGGGGGTGGTCCATCAGGCTGTCGTCAATCTTCAGGATGAAGAGCTGGCCCTTGAACCGTTCCATGTAGCCGAAGACTTCCCGGATGAATCCGGCGACTTCGAAGTGCTGGGAGTTGAAATCAGACGCTGACTTGTTCATGGCTGCAGACATAAAAAGCTAGTTCTTGGTAGCAGGTTTCGCAGCAGCGCCATCTGCTGCAGGAGCCGACTCCGCAGGAGCTGCGGGAGCGGCCGCCGGTTCTCCTTCCGGATTCTCGGCATACACCTTCAAGAGTTGAACTTCGAACACGAGGAGCGAGTTCGCGGGAATCATCGGGGGGACGCCTTCCTCGCCATAGGCCAGGGCGCTAGGAATCCAGGCCTTCACCTTCATGCCTTCGGTCATGATCATGAGGAGGTCCTGCCATCCTTCGATAACCGCGCTCACCGGAAATTCCAGGGGCTCGCCGCGTTTGACGCTATTGTCGAATTCCGTCCCGTTGAGCAGGGCGCCGACATAATGTACCTGGACCTTGTCCGATGCCTTGGGGGTAAGCCCCTGCCCGGTCATGATGACCTTGTACTGTACACCCTTCGGCGTCGTTTTCACCGTGGAATCCAATATATTCTTCGCCAGGAATTGGGCCTGTTCGTCAAGATTCTTCTTGGCCGCAGCCTTTTCCTCGGCTTCCTTCTGCTGCTGCATGCGCAAAAGCAGGTCCTGCATAGCCGTTTCGGCAGCAGAATCGTTCATCAAGGGTGTTTTCGTCGAATCCATACGGTCGTCAATGGCCTTCTTGACCAAATCCATCCGCAGGGGGACATTCACATTGGCAATCGCCCGGCCCAAGTCCATTCCGAGGGCATAGCTGAACCGATCCTGGTCGGTAACCAGGGTGTCAAGGCGAGCCGGAGCCTGTACCGCAGCAGTTGAATCGGCGGCCACGGGTTCGACAGAAGGCTTCTGGGAGCCGCCGCAGGCAAAAAGACCTGCACAAACGGCAAGAGCGGAAGACTTGCATATTATATTCATTTTTCCCTCGAACATGGTTAGAATCACCCAAATTTCACACTATAAATGTAGGATATTATATGATATCCGTCACAACACACCCCCGAGAAAAGATAAAAAAATGATACCAAATGCATTTTTTTGAAAAAAAACGGCAATTCCGTGAGTTAGAACACAGAAAATGCACAAACGTAAACAAAATTCAACAAACCCCTTTGATTTTTGTAACTTTTTTCTATCTTTACTAATGGATTGGGTTTTTTAAAGGAAAAAACCATGTACAACAATTTTGCACACATCATCGAAAATGCAACAAGCCAGAAGCGTTTGTTCGATTCCTCGATTGAAAGCGTGAAAGACCTGTTGGACCAATCCGTCCGGGGCTCAGTCGAGAATCCTGAAAACATTCACAAGGTGGAATTCGCCCGCAACGGATTCCGCACTGGGTGGCTCCGTGGGTCCCTCTCGTATCCGTGGGTCGTTGTTTGCATCATAGTCCCTGCGGTGCTTGACACCCTAATCTAACCGAAAGGCTAGACTAGATTATCTACGCTGCAGGAAAGCGTTTCACCTTTATTAGCCCCTTTGGGGGCTTTTTTTTATTTCCAGAATATCTATCTTTGTTTCCGAAAAAACGGGCAAAAACGCCCAAACGGAGACCTTATGGCAGCACTCATCCTCGACGGCAAGGCCCTCGCCAAGACCACTGAAGAAGAACTCAGCGCCCGCGTGGCGAAACTCAAGGAAAAGACGGGCAAGACCCCGATTCTCGCCACCATCCTGGTGGGCGACGACCCGGCCAGCGCCACGTACGTGAAGATGAAGGGCAACGCCTGCGCCCGCGTGGGTATGGAAAGCATCCGCGTGGTGCTCCCCAAGAACACCACCACCGAGGAACTCCTCAACAAGATCCAGGAATTGAACGACAACCGCGACGTGCACGGCATTCTGCTGCAGCACCCGGTCCCGCGCCATATTGACGAACGTGCCGCCTTCGAGGCTATCGACGCCCGCAAGGACGTGGACGGCGTGACCTGCCTCGGCTTTGGCCGCATGGCGATGGGCGAACCCGCCTACGGATGTGCGACTCCCGCCGGCATTATGCGCCTGTTGAAGGCCTACAACATCCCGCTCAAGGGCAAGCACGCCGTGGTCGTCGGCCGCAGCGCCATCCTCGGCAAGCCCATGGCGATGATGCTCTTGAATGCCGACTGCACCGTGACCATCTGCCACAGCAAGACTGAAAACCTCCCCGAATTCGTGAAGCAGGCCGACATCCTCGTGGGTGCGGTCGGCAAACCCGAGTTCATCAAGAAGGAATGGATCAAGCAGGGCGCGGTCGTGGTCGACGCCGGTTACCATCCGGGTGGAGTCGGCGATATCGAGAAGGGTCTCGACGACGTAGCCAGCGCCTACACGCCGGTCCCCGGTGGCGTAGGCCCCATGACCATCAACACGCTCATCTACCAGAGCGTGGAATCCGGCGAAAAGTTTTTAGAGCTATGAGCTATGAGCGGTGAGTAATGAGCCGTGAGGCTAGGGTCTCACACCTCAAAGCGAGCTTGCGAGCGGCCTCAAAGGGGCTTTAGCCCCGACCTCACACCTATTACCCCTTCCTCTTATATCCGCTCAGGCCAAGCAGAATCAGGGCCGGGGTGTAGAAGTACCATACAAAGTTATTTGCGACCGTAGCGACAATTTCTTGGACGCTGTGGTCATCGCCCGTAGCCAAGGAAAGGCCGACGCAAGCGTCGCAGCAGAAGAACAAGATCATGCCGCGCTTGATATTCCGAGCGTTCTTTTCGGGGAAGTACCCCTTCTTGGGCACCTTGCAGGCGACAATCAGCGAGCAGATGAGGAAGGCGCCGTAGGTGGCGACAATCGGGACCGTCGGGCCCTCGAAAATGCGGAACAGGTGCAGCGCATTCGCAATGAACATCACCCCGAACGGGATACACAGAATCCACGGGGAACTGTTGTCCGTGTCGCTCGTGCGCGTGTGACGGTAAATGAACAACGCCTGCACCACCATGAAGAAGCAAATGCCGAGCAACGTGTAGTCGCTGCGATGATCCAGGAAATGGGAATAGTTGTGCAAAATCTTGAGGCAGAAATCCGCGCACAAGGCCATCGCGAAACCGGCCTGTAGAAAGTTGCGGTCCCTAGAGCAGAGGCAGTTGCCACCAATGAAAAACACGATGACCGTCATGATGCCGGTAACCGCGAACTTGGCGATATTCTGGTAGTTGCTGCTTTCAACGAGGCACTGTTCGACGGCGCCGCAGCGGTAAAACACAAGCCAGTCCATCACGAAAAACGTGATCATGAGGATGCTGACGAGGACTAAAAGCAAAGTAATGAGAAATTTCTTGTTCATGCAATTTAATATAAGCAATCTATTTCAAATTTGCAATAAGATAACTTTTTAATAACGAACAAGTCCTTCGAACAAGCGCATGCCCGACTTGTCAAGAATCTGGACAACATAGTGTCCGCGCGGCTGTGCGGAGCCCATAGGGACAATCCCGTCTCCGATAAATTCAGCCGTTTTCACGGGAACGCCCTGCATGTCGTACATCCGGAACACGGTCCATCCGCCGTTTGTACCCGTCACCCGGATTCCGTCCCCTAGCCTGTAGGCTCGGACAGAGGACGCAAGCCGCATATTTTTGAAGGATGTCGTCGACGTATCCTTAGGAGGCAATGTATCCTCGGGCGGTTTTTCGACATAGGGATGATCCGGATCGTCCACCACGACCTTGACCTTCAATTCCGTCTCGCAGCCCGACGGGTTCACGTACTTGCCCGTGTAGATTCCACTCTTTGTCCCGTCCATGTTCTTGAAGCGGGCCTCGCGGCCGAGGTAATAGTAGTCTTCCGGGCCGGTCCAGCTCCAGCGACCGCCCTCGTACGGGTGCGGGCCAATCACCAGCGAATCGCCCTTCTTGAGCGACACATCCTTAGATTCTTCCCAATCGCCATTGTGGATTTTCACGTAAGAGATGACCTCCGACGGAGTGCAATCCGTCCCTTCCACATCCGCGACAACCATCGTCGTGACGGTATTCGATTTCGCCGTCATCGCAAGCGAAGTGCCGCTGATGGCGATATCGTCAGCCGGTTTGAGGCTGCCCGGCAGCTCGAAGCGTACGACCTTCGCCGTTGTCCCCAACTTCTTGAACTTGCTCAAGTCAAAGTTGTACTTCACGTCGCTGCTGCCGCTGTTCCGCACGACGATGACCAGCGCCCCGTCGGGGCGCAGGGCGGCAACCGTGTTGCCGTTGTCGCTATCGA
>JAEEGG010001297.1_pt1 | contig 68216 bp, 60 predicted proteins | sample 9134161 | NCBI WGS metagenome assembly JAEEGG01 (sample SAMN16246543, study PRJNA631951) | gut metagenome | biome: gut microbiome; feature: rumen; material: CR-attached | host: Bos | place: Iran: Karaj | collected 2018-10
TAGATGTTCTCATGATGGGCATAGCAAAGCAGATGTCGCCACTGCTCATAGTCGGCAATGGTGATGAGGTCGTCGGTCACCCAACGGTTGTCACCGGTAATACCTGCCTTGATGAAGCATCGCAGCATATTGCCGGTCTGCGGTTTCATCAGTTCAATGGTATTGCTGTCAAGCACCTTGCGATAGACGGTATAGGTCTTTTGTGCCATTTCGGTAGAGGTGATGGAGTGGGTGATGATGGGGTTGCGGATGATTTCCATGCGCTGGTTCCAACCCAGTTTCCGAATGCATTCCTCTTCCATCTTTCCTTGAATGATAACGGCATAAGCCTCTTCGACGAGGTGGCGCTGATAGAGCAGTTTCTTAGGCAGCTTCTCTTTCCAGTAATTCTCGTCGACCACCCACGGCTCCAGTTGTCCATAGGGCGAGAGCACCATGCGGACACCTTTGCCGGCAGCCATTTTGAAAATGCGATAGGCCGACCGTTGCCAGCAACCGTGAATATGCAGAATATCATAGGGACTGGAGTTCAGACTTTCCTTGGCGTCACCTTCGGAAGTGGCAACGGTGTTGTTGGCCTCGAGTCCCATGCTGTCAGTAAGCAAGTTGACATAGCGATTGATAAGGTCGTCGCTTTGTGGGATATAATGCAGTATCTTCATGGGAATAGTTGAATGTTTAATCTATCAGATTCTTGAAGAACACCTGAAGGCGAAGCCCCACCAGACTGAACCACTTAATAGAAGTGTCATAGAAGCGGATGGCATCATAGATTCGCTGGGAGGTAATGGCAACCGCATCGTAATTGCCACGCTTCAGTTTATAGTGTCTGGCCTGATGCCCCTTGCCAGAACGGCGCTCAGCCTTGCGGAGCATTGGTTCTACCTCTTCGAGCTGAGTGAACAATTGGAATGTCACATCATCAGGATGTTTACGACCGGTATAGATCATGACTACCTCAGAGAGATGGTCTGCCATTTGAGCGACTAACCCGTCAATCCACTGAGGTGATGTGGGCGGACGATTGATGTCGGCCAGCACAATGATGTCGCTCTTGGCTGCCTTTACGCCCACATAGAGCGCCAATTGCATGCGACTCGGATTTGGCACTGACTTGGGAAGAAACGTAACATGCAGCTGCGGATATCTCACCTTCATGCTTTTCAGCAAATCGGATGTGTTATCAGTCGAGGCATCATCGACAACGATAACTTCATAAGGGGTGGCACACTCCTGGTGGAAAAACTGCGCCAGATGCTGCTCGATAGCTGTTTCATCGTCGTGAACAACCATGACGAAGGACAGTTGTGGAACGTTGCTGTTTGTCTGTTCTGTCATTTCTTTAGTTTATAACTCATCTGCCGTATAGCCCTGCGGCAAACGGCGACAATTGTATTGCGAAGCCATGATTTCGCCATAGGCTCCGGCTGAGCGGATGGCCAGCAAATCACCACGACGACAAGCGTTGAGGTCGATATGCTTGGCAAAAACATCAGTCGATTCGCAGATGGGACCTACCACATCGTAAGACTGGGCAGTCTCCTCGCTCGTGATGTTTTCTATCTTATGGTAAGCCTGATAGAGCGCAGGACGAATGAGGTCGGTGAAACCGGCATCGACAATGCAGAACTGCTTGGTGGCCCCCTTCTTTATATATAAGGTACGCGTGATAAGACTGCCGCACTGAGCCACAACGGCACGTCCCAGTTCGAAATGGAGCGTCTGGCCAGGGCGCAACTTAAGTTTCTTGGCATAGGTATCGAAATAGTCCTTGAAATCAGGAATCGGCACGCGGTTAGGATGTTGATAATCTACACCCAATCCGCCACCTACATTGATGTGCTCCATGACAATGCGGTGTTGCTCCAACAGATTCTGCAATTCGTTGATGCGATTGCAGAGTGCCTCGAAGTCGCCCATATCGAGTATCTGACTACCGATGTGGAAATGAAGCCCTACAACCTTGATATGTTGCATGGTCTTAGCTTCCTCGATGACACTCAACATGTCGCGCATGGCAATACCAAACTTATTCTCAGCCAATCCTGTAGTGATATTGGCATGAGTATGGGCACCGACGTTGGGGTTGAGACGGAAAGCCACACGGGCCGTCTTGCCCCTTTGGGCTGCCAGTTCGTTGATAACCTCCAGTTCGGGAATGCTTTCGACATTGAAGCAGAATATGTCGTTGTCGAGACCGAGATTGATTTCCCAGTCGCTCTTGCCGACACCGGCATAAACAATCTTTGTTGCAGGAAAACCGGCGCGCAGCGAGGCTTCTATCTCGCCACCGCTGACACAATCGGCGCCAAGTCCTGCCTGGCGGATAGTGCGCAGTATTTGAGGGTTGGCATTGGCCTTGACGGCATAGTGAACCACAAAGCCCTCATGCTTAGCGGCTTCGGTATTGATAGCCTGCAGCGTCTTTCGCAACAGTTCCGTATCGTAATAGTAGAACGGTGTCTGCAGCTGCTGGAATTTATTGATAGGAAATACTCCTTTTGCCATTGTGTTGTGTTGCTGTTGTGTTATTTTTTAAATAATGTGTTGCTCAAACTCTGGAGGGCACGCTTCTTGTCTTCCTCGCGGATGAGGAACGAGATGTTGTAGTTAGAACCTCCATAGCTGACCATGCGAACGGGGATATTCTTCATGGCATCGAGTGCGAGTGTTTCGAAACCGATGTTCGACCAGTCGAGGTCGCCCACAACGCAGATGATGCACATATTGGTATCGACGGTCACTGTGCCGTATTTCTTCAGTTCATCGACAATCTCACCTAGGTGGGAAGAATTGTCAATTGACATAGAAACACCAACCTCAGAAGTGCACACCATATCGATAGGAGTCTGGTAGCTCTCGAAAATCTCGAATACCTTGCGCAGGAAACCGGTAGCCAGCAACATGCGGCTCGACTTGATTTTAACGGCGATGATGTTGTCCTTGGCAGCAACAGCCTTTATCTTGCCATATTCCGTCTGATTGGAAATGATAGTGCCCTCGGCATCGGGATCCATCGTGTTAAGCAGACGGACAGGAATGCCGGCATATTTAGCAGGCTGAATGCAGGTGGGGTGGAGAATCTTGGCTCCGAAGTAGGCTAACTCGGCAGCCTCCTCGAAATGCAGCTGATGAACGGGATCCGTATGGTCAACCACGCGGGGATCGTTATTGTGCATTCCATCGATGTCTGTCCAAATCTGAATTTCCTCGGCATCCAGTGCAGCACCGATGAGTGAAGCGGAGTAATCGCTGCCACCACGCTGCAGGTTGTCGATTTCGCCATAGGCATTACGGCAGATGAAACCCTGAGTGACATAAACCTGATAGCCCTCGTTGTCGGCCATGATAGCTGACAACTTTTCGCGGATATAGACTGGGTCGGGCTCGGAATTCTTGTCGGTTCGCATGAAATCGAGGGCATTGAGCAGCACGGCTTTGATGCCTATCTCGTTCATGTAGTTGACTACCATATTGGTGGATATCAACTCGCCCTGAGCCACAATGCTCTTCTCTTCAAACGATGTGAAGAGTTCTTTGGTGAAAGAGCGCAGATAGTCCATCTCATTGTTGATGAATTCGCGGGTAGTCTCTTTCTTCTCGTTGGTAGAATAGAGTTCATCAATGTGCTTCATGTACTTGCGCTCAAGGACATTGATGACTTCATTGGCACCTTCTGGATTCTTCTTGTAGAGATAGTCAGAGATTTCCACCAGCGAATTGGTGGTTCCGGCCATAGCTGACAAAACTACAAAAACAGGCTCACCTGACTTGGTGACCAGTTTCGTTACTTCCTTCATGCGGTCTGGGCTTCCTACCGATGTACCGCCAAACTTCATTACTTTCATTGTCGTATGTTTTAGTTTTTACATTTTTTCCTATTATATGTCCTCACGTGTAGAATAGTCAACCTTGCGAATTTCCTCTGGCTCATTCTCCTGTTCGTAGGCGGCTATCTTGTTGTAGTCGTTGGTGATTTCCTCTACATGACCGTCGATGCAACGATAGACAATACCGGGGAAATCCTTCAACAAAGGGATGTTGTGAGTAGTCATCACAACAGAAGTACCCATCTGGGTAACCTGACGCAGCAGGCTGATGATGTTGGCTGCTGTCTCGGTGTCGAGATTACCGGTAGGCTCGTCGGCGATGATTATCTTCGGCTTGTTCAGAATAGCACGGGCAATGGCGATGCGCTGTTGCTCTCCTCCGGACAACTCGTGAGGGAAACGGTCGACATAGTCTTTCATTTCCACATCCTCCAGCACGTCGTTGATTCGCTCTTCTATCTCGTCCTTATTCTTCCAACCTGTTGCTCTCAGAACGAAAGCAAGGTTGTCGTGAACGGTGCGGTCGCCCAGCAACTGGAAGTCCTGAAAGATGATACCCATCTGGCGACGAAGGGCTGGGATGTACTTGCGCTTCAGTCCGCGAAGGTCGTGGTTGAGTACAAAGGCATTATCGGCCTCGTTGACATCCAACTCGAAATAAAGGGTCTTCAACAAGGTGCTCTTACCGGCACCTACACGACCGATGATGTAAATAAACTCGCCCTCGTCAACGTGGAAGTCAACTTCTTTCAGCACGAGAATGCCATCTTTCTGATAGATATTTGCTTTCTGATAATCTATTAACATCTTATTATTTTATTTGCTGGTTACAATTTATTTCATTTCGCCCTTGGCCTTGGCTTCACGGCGTTGCTTGTCCCAATTGGGATCGTGGCGCTGTTGCAGTTCAGAAGCAACATCCTCGATACGAAGTCCCTTCTCTGTCAGCAGCACAAGAAGATGATAGAGCAGATCGCTGGCCTCATAGACCAAATGGTCGTTGGTGCCGTTGGTGGCCTCGATAACTGTTTCCAAGGCCTCTTCGCCCACTTTCTGGGCAATCTTGTTCACACCCTTGGTAAAAAGGCTGGTGGTATAGGAGCCCTCGGGCATCTCTTCCTTGCGCTTATTGATAAAATCCTGGAGTTCACCGAGGAAGAGTAGGGGATTTTTGTCGTTGTCCTCGCCCCAGCAGGTATCGGTTCCTTTATGACAGGTAGGACCGACAGGGTTGACCTTTACCAGGAGCGTGTCGTTATCACAGTCAATCTGCATACTGACCAAATTGAGGAAGTGGCCGCTGGTCTCTCCCTTGGTCCAAAGTGTCTGGCGCGTACGGCTCCAGAAAGTGACGTGCCGGGTATCAATGGTCTTTTGATAGGCTTCCTCGTTCATAAAGCCTAACATCAACACGTTCTTTGTCGTTGCATCCTGGATGATTGCGGGTACAAGTCCGCCCATCTTTTCGAAATCTATCTTCATAATCTTACATTAATTCCTTCGTTAGCTAAGTATTGTTTTAATTCGGGTACAGGTATCTCGCCAAAATGGAAGACGGAAGCTGCCAGAGCAGCGTCGGCATGACCTTCAAGGAATACATCACGGAAATGTTCGCGCTTGCCGGCCCCACCGCTGGCGATTATGGGAATAGAGAGATTGTCGGCCAACTGGTGAAGAGCCTCATTGGCGTAACCATTCTTTGTTCCGTCGTGATTCATCGACGTGAAGAGTATCTCGCCAGCACCACGCTCTTGCGCCTCGTGAGCCCACTCGAAGAGTCCGCGCTCGGTGCGTTCACGACCTCCTTTCAGATAGCAGTGCCATCCATCTTCGTCTAAGCGGGCATCAATGGCAACGACACAAACCTGACTGCCGAACCGGGTGGTTATCTCGTCTATTAGTTCTGGACGGCGAATCGCAGCACTGTTCACGCTCACCTTATCGGCACCGGCATAGAGCAGTCGCTCCACATCCTTCAGCTCGTTAATGCCACCGCCTACAGTAAAAGGGATATTCAATGTCTCAGCCACCTTGGTTACCATTTCCGTAAACGTCTTACGGCCCTCAAAGGACGCTGTGATATCAAGGAATACTAGTTCATCGGCACCCTGCTCGGAATATGCCTTGCCCAGTTCTACTGGGTCGCCCGCAGAACGGAGATTGATAAAGTTGGTTCCTTTGACCGTCTCACCGTCTTTTACATCCAGACAAGGTATAATACGTTTTGCTAATGACATATTTCTCAAATTACATTTATCAGTTCATGAAGGTCAATCTTCCCCTCATATATTGCTTTTCCGAAAACTACAGCAGGAATGCCGGCTGCATCGAGGGCGCGGATATCGTCGATGCTCGAAACGCCTCCACTGGCTATCAGGTGCAGATCGGGATATTCTTGCATCACACGCTTATAGAGGTCGATGGCAGGACCTTGTAATGTGCCGTCTTTTGAAATCTCTGTGCAGAGCACATTCTTGACTCCTGCATCAATGTATTTCTTAAGGAAAGGAAGCAGGTCTTCCGTCGAGTCTTCTTTCCAGCCGTTAATACTGATTTTCCCGTTACGGACATCTGCACCCAGTATCAGTCGGTCTGCGCCATAAATCTTCAGCCACGAGATGAACAGGTCGGGATTAGTAACGGCTATCGAACCTACTGTCACCATCTCGGCACCGTTAGCAAAGGCTGTCTCAATATCATCGTCAGTCTTGATGCCTCCTCCGAAATCAACGCAGAGATGGGTTTGTAAGACAATCTGCCGGAGAACATCGGTGTTGACGATGTGTTTTGACTTTGCACCGTCGAGATCTACGACATGAAGACGCTTGAAACCAAAGGATTCAAACTCTTGAGCCACTTCGGCAGGCGAGTCGCGATAAACGGTCTTCTGATCGTAATCTCCCTTGGTCAGGCGAACGCATTGGCCGTTGATAATGTCGATGGCAGGAATCAGTTCTATCATAATGCTAAGAAATTCTTTAAAATTATTTCTCCAACAGCTCCACTCTTTTCCGGGTGAAACTGGCAGGCATGGAAATTGCCCTTGTGCATGGCTGACGAGTAGGGCAGAATGTAGTCGGAAATGGCTGCAGTCTCAGAGCAGAGGGGCACGTAAAAGGAATGGACGAAATACACATAAGGGTGTTCGCCCAACCCAGCAAAAAGGGGGTCTCTTAGCGCAGAGCCCTCATCGCTAAACTTTATCTCGTTCCATCCCATGCAGGGCACCTTGTCTTCGTGGCGCTCAGGCAGGAATCGCTTCACATCGGCATCGAAAACACCAATACAATCGGTATCACCCTCTTCGGAATGACGACAGAGCAGTTGCTGACCAATGCAGATACCTAAGACGGGTTGTTTTAAATCGCGAATAATCTCGTCGAGTCTGCGTGCTTTCAGATAGTTCATAGCACCACGGGCCTCTCCCTGTCCAGGAAACAGAACGCGGTCGGCTTTCTGCAGTTGTTCGGCGTTGTCAGTTAGCAGAGGCTCAATCCCTAGTCGTCGGAGGGCATTGACCACTGAATAGATATTGCCGGCATTATATTTAACGATAGCTACGTTCATGAGAAAATAATCGTCTTGTTCTTATAAGTCAGTATCTTACGCTGGATATGTTTTGAAACGGCATGTGAAAGCACTATCTTCTCTAAATCCTTACCCTTCAGCACGAGACTCTCGGGAGTATCCTTGTGGGTGATGCGTGTAACGTCTTGCTCAATGATAGGTCCGGCATCCAGTTCGGCTGTCACATAGTGGCTGGTGGCTCCAATAATCTTCACACCGCGCTCCCATGCCTGATGATAAGGCTTGGCACCGATGAAGGCAGGAAGGAACGAGTGGTGAATGTTTATGATGTGGTTGGGGTAGGCTGCAATCATCTCGTCAGAAATAATCTGCATGTAACGGGCCAATACGATAAAGGTGACTTCGTTCTTACGCAACAGTTCCATTTCGGCTGCTTCTACTTCAGCTTTGTTAGAGTGGTCTTTCTTAATGCTAAAGACATAGTAGGGAATATTAAACTGTTCGGCAACATAGCGTAGGTCGTCATGATTCGACACGATACAGGGAATATCAATCTCCCATTCACCTGCTTTCCAGCGAGCCAGCAGATCGTAGAGGCAATGACTCATCTTCGATACAAAGATTGCCATTCTTGGACGCTTGTCGCTGAAATAGAGCTTGCAAGTCATCTTATAACGCTGGGCATATAGCGTATTGATATATTCCTGTATTTTTTCGCGTGGAATCAGGAAGCTTTCAAGTTCCCACTCGATGCGCATGAAAAACATGCCGTCCTGTTTGTCAACATATTGGTCGAGATAGACGATATTCCCTTGATTATCAGTGATAAAGCGAGTTACTTCTGATATAATACCCTGTTGATCGGGACAATGCAGAAGCAAGATGGCTGTTGGTTTCTTCATTTCCATTCTAATTTCAGTTTACTATTTAGCGTGCAAAATTACAAAATTAATTTCACATTACCAAAGGTAATCCTGAAAATCAGCTATTGGAAGTTGCTCGAAGAATAATACTAGTGGCTCCAAGGGTGAAAAGAGTGCCATCTTCTATCCTGCGACGCTCACGGGGCTTTAGTTCGACATTATCGACGAAAGTTCCTGTATTACTATTGTTGTCGCTCAGCGTGTAAATGAGCTCTCCACGCTTGTTACGGCTCACATTGAGAGTGCAATGATTGAGATCGACACTGGGGTCAACAGTTTCAAAAGGAGTATTGATGGGATTGCCCTTCTGATAGCGACCTATTACATTATCTCCCATTTGAAGGGGAATTTCCTGCTTGAAATGGAATACATTTTCAATCACAACGATGCTGCCATACTCGGTTTCAAGGGAGGATGTCTGTAATTTCAGGTTCTCTTCCTTCTGCGTGTCTCTCAGTTTGGAAACACCAATGCGGATGCCAAACTGCTTGCCACACTCGTTGCATTGGAAAACAAGCGACTGCCCTGGCTCATACTTGCTTTCGTCGAAAGATATATAGGTATCACATTTGGGACAACGTACTCGCTTCATCCTTCTATACTCCTTTTATATACCCATCCTTCCTCGAAATCTTCTTCAAAACGTAACTCGTGAAGCTCGGAATAAGCATCTCTCTCAGACTTGAAATGTCCATATACAACGCGAACTACTCCATTATGTACATTAATGTCTGTGTCCTTAAAACCTCTGTTACGTAACTTTTTGACGAATATTTCTGCATTGGAACGCTTGACCTGACTTGCCAATACTATACAATAGGGATTGGCTGTGGCTTTGTCAACTACTTTGTCTTTGGGCTTCGACTGTTCTGTTGAACTGTCATGTTTTGTGCCCTTTTCTGCTTCTGTCTTTTGTGTTACCACATTCTCAGGAGCAATCACAGGGGTTGCAGGAGCCATATTGGAATCCTTAGGTAAGAGTCGGTCTATTACCGAGTTCTTCAACATGCTCATGGATTGCGATTGCATATCGCTATTTGCAACAGGTGTGGTCAACAGGAAAAAGAGAACTATTGCTGCAGCAACGGCAACGGTGTTCCGAATCCATGACATTTTGACATGAATGGCATGGTCATCATCCTCTTCCTCCATAAAGTCGATAAGCGACGGGCTTTCTGTTTCGTTTTCTTCTTCAACCTTTTCAGAAGAAGCTGCTTCTACGACTGGTTCCCTTGCGGTAATAGACTTTGTATTAACGTTTTGCGCTGATTTTAGTAAACTAAATTCGAAAGAGTTTAAACCGTAGAGATAAGGGGTTAGAATGCCTGCTCCATAGGGAACAAAGCTATAGCTGCCTTCGTCATTAGTTCCCAAAGTGCCGATTCCGTTTAGAATATAATAACCTTCTCGTGATACTATTTCCCTTATTTCATCGACTTCTTGTTCTATCTTGCGCAGGGCTTCAGGATAGCTGATGTCGTAAGCTTCTACATAAGATTGAACCAGCAATGAGTCGTTCATCTTCAATTGAGAATTGAATCCTGTGGTACGCATTGGGGGTAAAAACATTCCATCATTCTCGTCAATACGGGCAGGAACGTAATGTGCAACAAAGCCTCCAAAGCCAGGCACTGCCACACAATCATTGCTCAAAAGGAGCGTTTCAATATGTTTAGCTAATTCAATCACAGTGCAAAAATAGATATTTTTTATGAAACGTGCAAGGAAAATTCATTTTAAAGTTATAAAAAGCATAAAAGTTTTTGTTTTCCGACAAATAATTACTATTTTTGCAGTGTCATTTTAGAGTATGGAATATATAGAAACTGCAATCAAAGGTGTGTATATTATTGAGCCTCGTGTATTTAACGACGCTCGAGGATATTTCTTTGAGGCTTGGAAACAAACCGAATTCAACGAGAAAATCGGACCTGTAAACTTTGTTCAAGACAATGAGTCGAAGTCGTCGAAGGGCGTTTTGCGTGGGCTGCATTATCAAAAAGGTAGTGCTTCGCAGGCAAAATTAGTGCGGGTTATCAAGGGATGTGTACTTGATGTTGCTGTGGACATCCGTAAAAGCAGTCCTACTTTCGGCCAGCACGTGATGGTGGAATTGAGCGAGGACAACAAACGTCAGTTCTTTATTCCACGTGGTTTTGCCCATGGGTTCCTGGTTTTGAGTGAGGAAGCTATATTTACTTATAAGGTGGACAATCCCTATGCACCACAATGTGATGCAGGCATCCGCTGGAATGATCCTGATCTTAACATCCAGTGGCCCATCAATCCCGAGGAGGTTATTACCAGTGAAAAGGATTTGAAACAGCCTTTAATGAAAGATGCAGAACTTTTCGATTAACTTTTTAATTATCAATTATATATAGAAATGAATATAGCAGTTGTTGGAACGGGTTATGTTGGACTCGTATCTGGTGCTTGTTTCGCAGATACAGGTGCCAATGTAACATGTGTTGATGTAGATGCAGACAAAATCGAGCGTTTGAAGAATGGAGAGATTCCTATTTACGAACCGGGTCTCGATGAATTGGTGAAAAAGAACTTTTCTGCTGGTCGTTTGAAATTTACGACCGATTTGACTTCTGTCTTGGACGATGTGCAGATAGTGTTTTCTGCTGTTGGCACGCCTCCTGATGAAGACGGCTCTGCAGATTTGAAATATGTGTTACAGGTAGCTAGAACCATCGGTCAGAATCTTAACCATTATGTGGTTGTTGTTACAAAGTCAACAGTTCCTGTGGGAACGGCCAAAAAGGTGCGCCGTACTATTGAAGAGGAATTGCAGAAACGTGGCGTCGATATTGAGTTCGATGTGGCTTCTAATCCCGAATTCCTGAAAGAAGGTAATGCCATAAAGGATTTCATGTCGCCCGATCGTGTTGTAGTGGGCGTAGAGAGTGAGCAAGCCAAGAAGGTATTAAGCAAACTTTATAAGCCGTTCCTTCTTAATAATTTCCGTGTGATTTTCATGGATATCCCTTCCGCCGAAATGACGAAATATGCTGCTAACTCTATGTTGGCTACCCGTATTTCATTTATGAATGATATTGCAAACCTTTGTGAACGGGTAGGGGCTGACGTTAACATGGTTCGTGCTGGTATTGGCGCTGATACTCGTATCGGTCGTAAGTTTCTCTATGCCGGATGTGGTTACGGCGGTAGCTGTTTCCCCAAGGATGTAAAGGCACTCATCAAGACAGCCGACCAGAACGGTTATTCGATGGAAGTGCTGAAGGCAGTTGAGCGTGTCAATGAGAAGCAGAAGTCAATCCTCTTCGAGAAACTGCAGAAAGCCTTTGATGGCCAGTCGCTAAAGGGCAAAACTATAGCAATGTGGGGTCTCTCCTTTAAGCCTGAGACCGACGATATGCGCGAGTCAACAGCGTTGGTGATGATTAATTTGCTGCTCGAAGCGGGCTGCATGGTTCGTGCCTATGACCCCGTTGCCATGAACGAATGTAAGCGCCGTATTGGTGACAAAATCACATACTGTCGCGATATGTATGATGCCGTTTTGGATGCTGACGCTCTGCTTTTGCTGACGGAATGGAAAGAATTCCGCTTACCCACATGGGGTGTTATCAAAAAAGCTATGAAACGGCCTTTGGTTATTGACGGACGAAATATTTTTGATATCGAGGAACTACACGAGAACGAGTTCGAGTATCATTGCATAGGTAAATAGTCGTTGGGATATGAAAGTTACTCTCTTACAGACTGATATAGCATGGGGCGATGCCGATGAAAATATTCATAGGGCTGAGCAACTGATGGATTCAGCTGTAGGGAGTGACTTGTATGTCCTTCCAGAGATGTGGAGTACTGGCTTTGCTACACGCCCTGAAGGTATTGCCCATGACGAAGAAGACAATATTGCACTGATGTGGATGAACCATATCGCTTCAGAAAGAAAGTGCGCCATTTGTGGCAGCCTGGCTGTCCGTTTGACTGATGGTACGTATAGGAACCGACATTATTTTATTAACGGGCGCAGTGGCCAGAATGCCTATTACGACAAACATCACCTGTTTACCTATGGAGGTGAGCATCAGTATTACACCGCAGGGCAGACACATACTATTGTTGAATATGAAAGGTTCCGGATTCTTCTGCTGACTTGTTATGACTTGCGTTTCCCTTGTTGGAGTCGCTATTCTGACGAACACAATTTCGACATGATGGTGGTAGTTGCCAATTGGCCTTGTTCGCGACAGTCAGCCTGGCAAATACTTACCCGTGCTAGGGCTATAGAAAATCAAGCCTATCTCATAGGTGTAAACAGAGTGGGAGATGATTCCTATTCTCACTATGCAGGTGCCAGTTGCGCTATAGATGCTATAGGCCGTTCGTTAGGACAATGCCGAATAGGCATTCCCAATGCATTGACAGTAGAATTGTCATTACAGGAACTTCAACGTCGACGTTCCAAATTTCGGGTTCTTGACGACCGAGATTGAAAAAATACCTATATTTTCTTGTTGATTGACTTTTTTTTTATAACTTTGTCGTCGGAAACTAAAACTTTTGTTTCATGACACTGATTATAGTACTATTGCTAATAGCCTCTTACCTGTTGATTGCAACAGGACACCTGACAGGTGTAAATAAAGCTGCTATCGCCATGTTTCTAGGCACAGCAGGCTGGGTATTCTATGTGTGCTATGGTACAGACTTCGTAATGCAGCAGTATCCAAACGACTATCTAGGATATCTTTCTGGTGCAGAGCCTACAAGTGAAACCGTAAAGTTTTTTATATATGATCACATCTTTCTAAATTATGTGGGTAAGGCGGCAGCCATTGTAATGTTTCTGTTGGCAACTATGTCTATCATTGAACTGCTTAACAACAATGGATGTTTCGATTTTATTACGGAATGGATTCGTACTCGCAATTCTAAACGCTTGTTGTGGACCATTACCCTTGCCACATTCATTCTTTCTGCCAATCTTGATAACTTGACCACCACCACTATGATGCTGGTCATTATGCATAATATCGTTCAGAGCGGTCGTCAACGCATGCTAGTAGGTTCTGCCATAGTACTTTCTGCTACCTGTGGTGGATGCTTTACAGTTATAGGCGACCCGACAGGATTAATCCTATGGGGCGATGGGGCTGTTACAGCAACTCATTTCTCTGCCTATCTCGTTGTCCCGGCTCTCTTGGCATGGATAGTTCCCACTATTTTTATTAATTACCAATTGCCTGATCGGCTTGATTGCGAATGGAGTACCTCGCCATATCGTGGTGATGACACCCGCTTGAATCGTTGGCAACGCCTTGTGATGCTTTTTGTTGGTATTGGGGGATTGTGGTTTATCCCTACTTTCCATAACATCACTAAACTAGCACCATTCCTTGGTGCATTGTGTACACTTAGTGTATTGTGGGTTGTCAACGAGGCATTCAATCACAAACTGATGAATGCAGACCAGATGGCTCAGCGTCGAATTCCCAGAGCCTTACAGTATGGCGCTATCCAGCAGATGCTGTTTGTGATGGGTATCATGTTAGGGCTAGGTGTTGTTGCCGAGACAGGTGTCTTTAGCGACATTGCAGCATGGTTCGACGATTACATTCATAATATCTGGTTCATCGGCATTAGCTCTGGTATCTTCAGTTCTTTGATTGACAGCTTTACCATTGCCGTCAGTGACATTATGCTTTATCAGATTTCAGAAGTAGGCGATATGACCACCAATGGTGCATATTGGGAAATTATAGCATATTGCACAGCCGTCGGTGGTTGTTTGCTTTGTGTTGGCTCTACCAGTGGACTTGCTCTGATGAAGATGGAACATGTGCGTCTTTGGTGGTATCTTAAGAACCTTACTCCGAAAGTGGCTGTTGGCTGGATAGTCGGTCTATTGGCCTTGTGGATTGAAATAAACCTAATCTAAGATAATTATGAGTAAAATTAAAACTATTGGAATTTTGACATCTGGAGGTGACTCCCCAGGCATGAATGCAGCTATTCGTGCCGTCACCCGTGCTGGCATCTACAATGGTTTCACCATCAAAGGTATTTATCGTGGCTACGATGGTCTTATTAAGGGTGAAGTCAAGCAGTTTACAACTGAGAATGTTTCTGGTATTATTACTCGTGGTGGTACCATCCTTAAGACTGCTCGTTCTAAGGAGTTTATGACTCTGGAAGGTATGCAGAAGGCTTACGACACTTGTATGAAGGAAGAAATTGATGCTTTGGTTGTTATCGGAGGTAATGGTTCGCTCACAGGTGCTCGCAACTTCGGCATGGAGTTTGACTACCCTGTGATAGGTTTGCCCGGCACTATTGATAATGACCTCTATGGTACTGACTCAACCATCGGTTACGATACAACGATGAACACCATTATGGAGTGTGTCGACCGTATTCGTGATACAGCCAATTCCCACGAACGAATCTTCTTTGTTGAGGTGATGGGTCGAGATGCAGGTTTCCTCGCTCAGAATTGTGCTATTGCGTGTGGTGCAGAAGCTGCCATTGTTCCAGAAGAGGCTACCGATGTCGACCAGTTGGCTGAATTCATGGGACGAGGTATCCGCAAATCTAAAAAGTCGTGTATTGTCATCGTATCAGAGAGTCCTAAATGTGGTGCACTTTTTTATGCCGATCGTGTTAAGAAGGAGTTCCCTGAGTTCGATGTGCGTGTCTCTATCCTTGGTCACCTTCAGCGTGGTGGTACTCCGTCAGCTCGCGACCGCATCTTAGCTTCCATAACAGGTGTTGGTGCTATTGAGGCTATTAAGCAAGGACAGCGCAATGTGATGGTGGGCGTTCGTAATAATGATGTGGTCTATGTGCCCTTCACAGAGTGCATTCGTACCGACAAGCGTTTTGACAAACGACTCATCAAGGTGCTTAATGAATTGAGCATTTAATGTTCTTTTATCGAAATCCCTGTGATTTGTCAAGGTAATGGAAAAGGTATAGAAACTGTCCGATAATTCTTGATATAGTATAAAAAAAGAAACATTTGCGAAAAAAAATCGCGAATGTTTCTTTTTATTTAAAAATTTTAGTATCTTTGCAATCACTATTGACTAAAACATAAAGAATAATTTAATATTAATACTGCTTATGTCACAAATTAATGGACGCATTTCGCAGATCATCGGTCCTGTTATTGATGTGTATTTCAATACAGAGGGACAGGATGCGGAGAAAGTGCTCCCTAAAATTCATGAGGCGCTGACCATTCAGCGTCCTGATGGCTCGCAGTTAGTAGTTGAAGTACAGCAACACATTGGTGAAGACACCGTTCGCTGTGTGGCTATGGACAATACTGACGGACTGCAGCGTGGATTGGAGGCAAAGCCGATGGGATCGCCTATTCTGATGCCTTCAGGTGAACAAATTAAAGGTCGTATGCTGAACGTTATCGGACAGCCTATCGACGGTATGAAACAGCTTAACATGGAGGGGGCTTATCCCATCCACCGCGAAGCTCCGAAATTTGAAGAACTGTCTACCACCAAGGAGGTCTTGTCTACCGGTATTAAGGTGATTGATCTGTTGGAACCTTACCTGAAAGGTGGTAAAATTGGTCTGTTCGGAGGTGCCGGTGTAGGTAAGACTGTACTTATCATGGAGCTGATTAATAACATTGCTAAGGGGCACAATGGATTCTCAGTATTTGCCGGAGTGGGAGAACGTACTCGTGAGGGTAATGACTTGATTCGTGAGATGATTGAATCGGGAGTTATCCGGTATGGCGAGAAGTTCAAGGAAGCAATGGCCCAGGGAAAGTGGGACCTCTCACTGGTAGATCCAGAAGAAATGAAGAAGAGTCAAGCCACCTTGGTTTATGGTCAGATGAACGAACCACCAGGAGCACGTGCTTCTGTAGCATTGTCAGGATTGACGGTTGCTGAAGGATTCCGTGATGGTGGTGGAAAGGACGGAGGTGCTGCCGATATTCTGTTCTTCATAGATAACATCTTCCGCTTTACCCAGGCTGGTTCAGAGGTTTCTGCACTTTTGGGTCGTATGCCTTCGGCTGTAGGTTATCAGCCTACACTAGCTTCTGAAATGGGAGCTATGCAGGAACGAATCACTTCAACGAAGAAGGGTTCTATTACCTCGGTACAGGCAGTGTATGTGCCGGCCGACGACTTGACAGACCCTGCTCCTGCTACTACATTTACTCATTTGGATGCAACGACGGTGCTCGATCGTAAGATTGCCGAGTTGGGTATTTATCCAGCCGTTGATCCTCTAGGTAGTACATCACGAATTCTAGACCCACTTGTAGTAGGCAAGGATCACTACGAATGTGCCCAGCGTGTGAAGGAGATTCTGCAGCGCTACAAAGAACTGCAGGATATTATCGCCATCTTGGGTATGGATGAACTCTCAGACGAGGACAAACTGACAGTAAACCGTGCACGCCGTGTGCAGCGTTTCCTCTCACAGCCATTCTCTGTTGCAGAGCAGTTCACTGGTCTGCCTGGTGTGATGGTACCTATAGAGGACACTATCAAAGGCTTCAATGCTATTCTCGACGGTGAGGTTGACGACCTGCCCGAACAGGCTTTCCTGAATGTTGGAACTATTGAAGATGCTAAAGAGAAGGCCAAGAAACTCTTGGAAGCTGCTAATGGATAAGTTGATAATAGATAATCGATAATTGAAATTATGCTAAAGCTGAAGATAGTTTCGCCCGAAAAGATAGAATTCACTGGAGAGGTTGAACGCGTTGTCGTTCCAGGCTTGCAGGGTCAGTTTGAAATTCTGAACAATCATGCTCCCATCATCTCTGTATTACAAAAGGGTGTGGTAGTATATGACAAAGAGAAATTGCCTATTTTAGGAGGTTTTGTTGAGGTCCAGAAGAACGAAGTTTCACTCTGCATTGAGAAGTCGGAATGACAATTGAGATAATACTCGCAGCATCATTCTTTACACTCTTGGGGGTTGCCTACGTGAAAGGCTATGACATTGTCAGACAGTATTCGCAAGACCATTTACCCCAGTTCTATCTTATCATGGCAACGATACGTATTTTGCTCGTCGCAACGACTTTTGGGCTTTACGTATTCTTCACAGATAATAGAGAAAACACTATCAGATTCGCTATTATATATATAATAATGTATGGAGTGATGATGGTGGTTACACTGAAATTAAGACATTAAATGATTATAATGAATCACACGAAACGACTGCTTTGCATGGTAATCATGTTGATGGTAATGATACCTGCGATGAGGGCAGAAGACTTTTCAGCCAAAGATGTGGTGCTTGAACATATCAAGGACTCACATGATTGGCACATCACCGACATCAAGACGAGTGATGGTGAGTTGGAGCCCGTGGCAATTCCCTTGCCTGTCATTGTCAAGAGTTCAACAGGATGGCATGTGTTCAGTTCCTCGCAGTTTGAACATCATGCTGATGCAAACGGACTCCGCCAAGGTCCTTTTGGACTCGCCATTGCTACAGAAGGAGAGCATGCAGGCAAAATAATTGAGAATGGGGAAACAGTTCTCGACCTTTCGATCACCAAGACAGTAGCTGTGATGTTCATCAATGTCATTATCTTGCTTTGCTGTGTCCTGCTATGTGCACGCTGGTACAAGAACCGCAAGGCATCAGATGATGCTCCTGGTGGATTTGTAGGCTTCATGGAGATGATGGTGATGTATGTGGTGGATGAAATCATTAAACCGGGTATTGGTAAAGGCTATGAGAAATACGTGCCTTACTTGCTGACCTGTTTCTTCTTCATCTTTACTTGTAATGTGATGGGGTTGATTCCGTTCCCTCCAGGCTCTGGTAATGTGACGGGTAATATAGCAGTGACATTCTTTCTTGCTTTATGCACATTTATAATTGTGCAGTTCTCAGGCAACAAGCACTATTGGAAGGATATCTTCTGGCCCGAAGTTCCTACCTGGTTAAAGGCTCCACTACCTATCATTCCCGTTATTGAGTTTGTAGGCATTTTTACAAAGCCTTTCGCCTTGATGATCCGTCTTTTTGCCAACATGATGGCAGGTCACGCTATTGCTGTAGCTATCACTTGTATCATCTTCCTGGTGGCAAGTCAAGCAGTGGCAGTACAACTTTCTATGTCGGCATTAAGTGTACTGATGAGTATATTTATGATGTGCCTAGAGTGCTTAGTATGTTTCATTCAGGCAATGGTTTTCACCATGCTTTCAGCCGTTTTCATCGGATTGGCACGTGTAGAACCAGAACATGAGTAATAACAATTAAATATTGATAAGAGTAAATTTAATAATAACAATTTAAAACTTTTAAATTATGATTACAGCATTATTAGCAGCAGAAGGTGTTGCAAAGTTAGGTGCCGCAGTTGGCGCAGGTCTCGCAGCAATTGGTGCAGGTCTTGGTATTGGTAAAATCGGTGGTCAGGCCATGGACGCTATGGCTCGTCAGCCGGAGGTAATGAATAAGTTGTTTACCAACATGATTGTAGCAGCCGCTCTTATTGAGGGTGTTGCACTATTCGCAGCCGTTATTGCATTCCTCTGTATCTAAAGAAGAGAGAAGAGATAAGTGAGAAGTGAATAAAAATTCAGCGTATGGATTTATTGATTCCAAGTACAGGCTTACTATTCTGGATGTCGCTGACATTCCTGGTTGTGCTGTTTATCTTATGGAAGTTTGGCTTCCCTGTCATCACTGGTATGGTGGCAGAACGCAAAGCTTTCATTGACGACTCACTCAGGAAAGCTCACGAGGCAAACGAGAAGTTAGCCAATATACAAAAAGAAGGTGAATCCATCTTACAGGAAGCGCGCGAGAAACAGGCTCAGATTCTAAAAGAAGCTGCTGAGACCCGCGATGCCATTGTAGAGAAAGCCCAGGAGAAGGCGAGGGTAGAAGGTGCCCGACTCCTTGACGATGCACGTGCTGCCATCGAACAGGAGAAGAAGGCTGCCATTGCAGATATCCGAAAACAGGTGGCTACGCTCAGTGTCGAAATTGCCGAAAAGGTTCTGCGTCAGAATCTACAGGGGGATAAGGCACAGATGGATTTAATCAATCGTATGCTGGATGATGTTTCTGCTAACTAAATAGAGAGTTTTCGTATGGATATCGGAGTTATATCTGTCAGATATGCAAGGGCACTGCTGAAGAGTGCAACCGACCAGCAACTTGAGGCGACAGTCTATAAGGAGATGATGACTGTTGCCAAGAGTTATCTCGAGGTTCCTCAGTTGCGCCAGACGATAGACAATCCCATGCTCTCCAAAGACAAGAAGGAAGTGCTCTTACTGACAGCTGCAGGGCCAAATCCTTGCGCACTAACAAAGAGTTTCATCCAACTTGTACTGCGTGAAGACCGTGAAAACGTGATGCAGTTTATGGCAAACAGCTATATCACACTCTATCGTAAGCAGAAAAACGTCATCCGTGGAAAGCTCACCACAGCTGCGCGTGTATCGCCCCAAACGGAGCAGAAAATGCGACAGATGGTTGAGAGCAAGACTCAAGGTACTGTAGAGTTTGAAACCGAGGTGAATCCAGATATCATTGGTGGCTTCATCCTTGAATATGATACTTACCGGATGGATGCGAGTGTTAAGACCAAACTCAACAATATTCTTCATACCTTAAGAAGGTAATAAAGTATAAAGGTAAAATAGAAAACAAATGTCAGATAAAATTAAACCAAGCGAAGTTTCCCAGGTTCTGCTCGACCAGCTGAAAGGTCTTTCCAGCGAGGAGAAATTTGATGAGGTAGGCACCGTACTCACTGTGAGTGATGGCGTGGCTCGTATCTATGGTCTCCGTAATGCTGAAGCCAATGAGTTGTTGGAGTTTGAGAACGGTACAATGGCTATCGTGATGAACCTAGAGGAAGACAATGTTGGCTGTGTGCTTCTGGGTCCTACAGCAGGTATCAAAGAAGGACAGGTGGTAAAGCGTACAAAACGTATTGCTTCCATTCGTGTTAACGATAACATGCTTGGACGTGTTATCAATCCACTGGGCCAGGCTGTCGACGGATTGGGTGATATTGATCTCAAAGACTCTTTCGAGATGCCGCTCGATCGTAAAGCTCCAGGTGTAATCTATCGCCAGCCAGTAAAGGAGCCTCTGCAAACAGGTCTGAAGGCTATTGACTCGATGATCCCTATCGGACGCGGACAGCGTGAGTTAATTATCGGTGACCGCCAGACAGGTAAGACGGCTATTGCAGTTGATACTATCATCAATCAGAAGAGTTTCTATGATGCAGGTAAACCTGTATATTGTATTTATGTAGCAATTGGTCAAAAGGCCAGTACCGTTGCCACTTTGGTACAAACCCTGAAGGAACATGGTGCTATGCCTTACACTGTCATCGTAGCTGCTACGGCAGCAGATCCTGCAGCTATGCAGTATTATGCTCCTTTCGCAGGTGCAGCAATCGGTGAGTATTTCCGTGATCGTGGCCTGCCCGCTCTCGTTGTTTATGATGACCTTTCAAAACAAGCTGTTGCCTATCGTGAGGTGTCATTGATATTACGTCGTCCTTCTGGTCGTGAGGCATATCCTGGTGATGTATTCTACCTACACTCTCGTCTCCTAGAGCGTGCAGCTAAGATGAACGAACAGCAGGAAGTTGCCGAGCAAATGAATGACCTACCAGAGTGTATGAAGGGTCATGTGAAGGGTGGTGGTTCACTTACCGCACTTCCAATCATTGAGACTCAAGCTGGAGACGTGTCTGCTTATATTCCGACCAATGTAATTTCTATTACTGATGGTCAGATATTCTTGGAGAGCGATCTGTTCAACCAAGGTTTCCGTCCTGCCATCAATGTAGGTATTTCGGTATCTCGTGTTGGTGGTTCAGCTCAGATTAAGTCGATGAAGAAAGTTGCTGGTACACTTAAGATTGACCAAGCTCAGTATCGCGAGTTAGAGGCTTTCTCTAAGTTCTCCAGTGACATGGATGCTGTGACGGCAATGACACTTGACCGTGGTCGTAAAAACAATCAATTGCTCATACAGCCCCAATATAGTCCAATGCCTGTAGGCGAGCAGATAGCAATATTGTATTGTGGTGTTCATGGATTGATGCGTGTAGTTCCAATCGACAAAGTACGCGAATGCCAGACCGCCTTCCTTGACAAGTTGCGTTCATCAGCTCCTGAGGTAATTGAGACCTTAGCAGCAGGTAAGATAGACGATGCAGCGACAGACAAGATTGAGGAAATCATGTTTGATATTGCCGGAACTTATAAAGCCTGATAGCCTATGCCAAGTCTGAAGGAAATCAAAGGACGTATTGCCAGTGTTAATAGTACTCGTAAGATTACTAGTGCTATGAAAATGGTGGCTTCGTCGAAACTCCACCATGCTCAGGTAGCCATTCAGAATATGCTGCCCTATGAGACTTTGTTGGAGCACATCCTGAAGTCATTTCTGGCAGCGGAGGCAGAAGCACAGACCATTTATGACCAAGAACGTACAGTCAAGCGTGTGGCAGTTGTCATTTTCTCTAGTAACTCCTCGTTATGTGGTGGATTTAATGCGAATATCATCAAGATGATGCAGCGTGGAGTTGAAGCTTTGTCAGCTGAGATAGGACTTGAGAATATTGACATATATCCTATAGGTCGTAAAGTGGAAGAAAAGGCACGTAAGTTAGGCTATCAGGTGATGGGAAGCTATGCCGATATGATAGATCATCCTAACGTGCATCAGTGTATTGAATTAGCAATGGAGTTAGGACGTCGATTTGCTGATGGCGAGATAGATAAAGTAGAGTTGGTTTACCATCATTTTAAGTCTGCTGGCTCACAGATTCTTACTTCAAAAACTTTCCTTCCCATTGATTTGGAGAGTGAGTTGGACAGGGATCATGAGCGCGATCTGACTTCAAATAGGGTTACTAAGAAGGCGCAGGATTATCTGAAGAAAAATCGTCGTAAGCGTGAACGCAAGGAAGACGAGATAATGCCTCTAAATGACAACTTTATTGTTGAACCCGATATGTCGACAGTGCTTTCACAGCTAATGCCTAAGTTGGCACATCTGATGCTTTATACTGCTTTGCTCGACAGTGTCGCTTCTGAGCATGCAGCCCGTATGGTGGCAATGCAAACGGCTACAGATAATGCAGACGAGTTGTTACGACAGCTGAACCTGCTGTATAACAAGAGTCGTCAGCAGGCTATAACCAATGAATTGTTAGACATTGTAGGAGGTTCTGTCAACAATTAGGTTAACGTATAATTGCAACAAAAATAAAAAAAGAAGGTGAATCATCGTGATGGATTCACCTTTTTTTTGTACCTTTGCATCGATGATGATTTATGGAAACAAAGAATATTCATATTAGCGACTATAATTACGAGCTCCCAGACGACCGGATAGCCAAATTTCCTTTGAAGGAACGTGACCATTCGAAGTTGCTCATTTACAATAAAGGTAAAGTAGGTGAAGACGTCTTTTTTAACTTGCCTAAGTATTTGCCAGAAGGTGCACTTATGGTATTCAACAATACCAAGGTGATTCAAGCCCGTATGCATTTTCGTAAAGAAACAGGTGCCTTGATAGAGATTTTCCTACTAGAACCTGAGACTCCGGCAGACTACGAACAAATGTTTCAGACTCGCAGTCACTGTTCTTGGCTCTGTTTGGTTGGCAATCAGAAAAAGTGGAAAGAAGACACTTTGGTTCGTGAATTTGAGACTAGTGGTATTGACGGTTCCAGACACAAAATAAAAGCAACACGTTGTGGTGAAAAAGGTACCAGTCAGCTCGTTAGTTTTGAATGGGATGGTGATATCCCATTTGCTGATATCATTGATATAGTTGGCGAGTTACCTATCCCCCCATATCTTAATCGTGCCACGCAAGAAAGTGACAAAACAACCTATCAGACTGTTTATTCCAAGATAAAAGGCAGTGTGGCAGCTCCTACTGCAGGACTCCATTTTACACAGAATGTTCTTGCGGAAATTGATGCACAATCTATTCTGCGTGAGGAATTGACGTTACACGTTGGAGCAGGCACTTTCCGTCCTGTCAAGAGCAAGACGATTGGTGAGCATCCGATGCATACAGAACATTTTGCCGTGCGCCGTCACACCCTTGAGCAACTCATTGCACATCATGGAGAAGCCATTGCTGTTGGAACTACGAGTGTTAGAACACTGGAAAGTCTATACTACATGGGACTCCAAGTTATGGAAAATTCAGAACTTTCAGAAGAAGAGTTACATGTTAATCAGTGGGAACCATATGTTGAGAAGAGAGAAGAGTGTAGGGTAGGGAGCGTCGTGGCACTTCAGGCTTTGCTCGACTGGATGGACAGTCGTCAGCTCACCTCACTTCATGCTTCAACACAGATCATTATAGCACCAGGCTATCAATATCATATCGTAAAGATGCTCATTACAAATTTTCACCAGCCTCAGTCAACGTTGTTGCTATTGGTAAGTGCCTTTGTCAATGGCGACTGGCGCTGTATCTATGACTATGCCTTATCTCATGATTTCCGTTTCCTGAGTTATGGAGATTCATCCCTATTAATACCTTAAAGAATTAGAATATGAAACATGGACTGATTACTGTGGCAGCAGCTGTTCCTGCCGTAAAAGTAGCAGATGTTGAGTACAACGTAGTTGAAATCGAGAAATTGATATCCATTGCTGAAGGGCAGGGAGTAGAGATTCTTTGTTTTCCGGAATTAGCAATTACAGGCTACAGTTGCCAGGATCTTTTCAAGGAACAATTATTACTTTCTAAGGCAGAAGAAGGCTTGATGATGCTGATGGATTTTACACGTAAACTGAACGTTATATGTATTATAGGAATGCCCATTCAAGCAGGAGGCTTGTTATTGAACTGTGCTGCGATTATTCAAAGCGGTTCTTTGTTGGGTTTAGTTCCCAAAACTTATCTGCCAAACTATAACGAGTTTTATGAGAAACGTTGGTTTGCATCGGCTCAAGATCACAATTCCACCGATTTATATCTTGCAGGTTCACATATCAATATTTCTGCAACGCCCAAATTGTTCCAGACAGCAGGAGGAGTCAAGTTTGGTGTAGAGATTTGTGAAGATGTTTGGGCTCCTGTTCCTCCCAGCAATAATCTAACGATGGCAGGTGCTGACATCATTTTCAATTGCTCTGCCAGTAACGAATTGATAGGTAAGCACAATTACCTGCGTTCTCTTGTTGCTCAGCAAAGTGCGCGTACAATCAGCGGCTACGTATATGCATCATGTGGTTTCGGAGAATCCACTCAGGATGTTGTCTATGGTGGTAATGCCATGATCTTCGAGAACGGTCATCTGTTAGTAGAGGGCGAACGCTTTTCCTTCCAACCGCAATTGAAGGTGACACAAATCGATATTGACAGATTGCGTACAGAGCGGCATACAAATTCTACCTTTATCAATGCTCAGCGTGAGGCGAGGGCAGAAGTGATAGAGTGTAAAGGTGTAGAACTGCCAGAGTTTCAGCTCTTGCGCTCTGTTAATCCTCATCCGTTCATACCTTGTGACGATGATATGGCGTCAACTTGTGAGGAAATATTGAATATTCAGACTGCAGGACTTGCAAAACGCTTGATTCACACTAACTGTCAACATGTTGTGATAGGCATCAGCGGAGGTCTCGATTCCACACTGGCTCTCCTTGTATGCGTGCGTACTTTTGATAAACTGGCACTTAATCGCAAGGGAATTGTAGGTGTTACAATGCCTGGTTTCGGAACTACCGACCGTACACACGACAATGCAAATTCGCTCATGCAATCATTAGGTATTTCTCAGATGGAAATATCTATCACCAAGGCCGTTTCCCAGCATTTTGAAGATATCGGTCATGATATGAATCATCATGATGTGACTTATGAGAATTCACAGGCTCGCGAACGTACTCAGATACTGATGGACCTTGCCAATAAGTTGAATGCAATGGTTGTGGGAACAGGCGATCTTTCTGAGCTGGCCTTGGGATGGGCTACCTATAATGGTGACCACATGTCAATGTATGGAGTCAATTCTGGTATTCCCAAGACACTGATTCAATATTTGATACGCTACGTTGCACAGCTCCCTCAGTTTAAGAGTCAACAGGAGACATTGCTTGATATCGTTGACACTCCAATCTCTCCAGAACTGACTCCTGCAGATGCAGAAGGCAATATTGCACAGAAAACAGAAGACCTCGTTGGACCATATGAGTTGCACGATTTCTTCCTTTATTATTTCCTGCGTTTCGGCTTCCGGCCTTCTAAGATTTTCTTCTTGGCCAGCCAGGCATTCAAGGATGAGTACGACCATGATACTATCAAGCATTGGCTCACTACATTCTGTCGTCGTTTCTTCAATCAGCAGTTCAAACGCTCTTGTCTGCCTGACGGTCCGAAGGTGGGTAGTGTCAGTCTGTCTCCACGTGGTGACTGGCGTATGCCAAGTGACGCATCAAGTGCCCTTTGGCTGAAAGAATGTGAGTCGCTTTGAAAGAGTTTAGAGTATAAAGTTTAGATTTTAGAGATATATTGATTAATGCCAGAGCAGAACAACCAGCGTCGTTTGCGTAGAACGACTCAAAATGACAATACCTATGCTCACGTTCAGCCGCAGGCCCGTGATATAGAACGTGCAGTACTTGGTGCCTTGATGATTGACAAGGATGCTTATACTGTGGTATGTGAAATGCTATACCCAGAGAGTTTCTATGAACCCCGCAATCAGAAAGTATATCAGGCAATTCGTGATTTGGAGTTGAAAGAACAGCCAGTAGATGTCTGGACTGTTACCGAACAATTGGCTCGTCAGGGCGATTTGGAGGACGTAGGAGGACCAGCCTATGTGACAGAACTGTCATCACAGGTGGCCTCTTCTGCCAACATTGAATATCATGCCCGCATTGTTGCTCAGAAGTTTCTGGCTCGTCAACTGATTTCCTATGCCAGTTTTGTAGAAACCAAAGCTTTTGACGAAACCATCGACATAGACGATCTGATGAACGAAGCAGAAGGTGCCCTCTTCGAACTCACACAGAAGAATCTGAAGAAGGATTATACCCAGATTGATCCTGTTATCAAAAATGCTATTGATGTTATTCAAAAGGCTGCTGCTAATAAGGATGGTCTGACCGGTGTGCCTACTGGTTATCATAAGCTTGACGACATCACCAGTGGTTGGCAATCTTCTGATCTCATCATTATCGCCGGGCGTCCTGCTATGGGAAAAACGTCGTTTGCCCTCTCAATGGCCAAGAATATTGCTGCCGACTATCAAGTACCGATGGCATTCTTTTCTCTTGAAATGAGTAACACCCAATTGGTTAACCGTCTTATCTCAAATGTTTGCGAAATACAGGGTTCTAAGATTCTGAACGGTCAGCTTCGACCTGACGAGTGGGAACGATTAGACAAACGTGTCAACAATTTGTTGGGTGCACCTCTATATGTTGACGACACACCAGGTCTATCAGTCTTTGAACTACGTACTAAAGCTCGTCGTTTGGTGCGCGAACATAATGTTCAGATTATCATGATTGACTATCTTCAGTTGATGAATGCCAACGGTATGCGATTCTCCAGTCGTCAGGAAGAAGTGTCAACCATCAGTCGCTCGCTCAAAGGATTGGCCAAGGAACTCGAAATACCCATCATTGCTCTTTCACAGTTGAATCGTGGTGTGGAAGGTCGTGAGGGATTGGAAGGCAAACGTCCACAGCTCAGTGACCTACGAGAGTCTGGAGCCATTGAGCAGGATGCTGATATGGTACTTTTCGTTCATCGTCCTGAGTATTATCACATCTATCAAGACGATGGTGGACGTGACCTACGTGGTATGGCTCAGATCATAATTGCCAAACACCGTAAAGGTGCTACAGGCGATGTACTGCTGACATTCCGAGGCGAGTTTACGCGTTTCGAAAATCCAGAAGACAGCAAGTTGTCCAAGAGGAGTGACGGTGGTGATGATGGTGGAGAGATAATAGGCAGTCGCATTAATGGGGGTAATCAGCCATTAGATCCCTCTGGCGACCAACCTCCTTTTGGATATAATAGCGATGGTCCAGCCCCTTTCTGACTATGATTTTTGAGATAATTCAAAAAAAAGTTTGCAAAAAGTTTGGTAGTTCCATAAAAAGTGCGTACCTTTGCAACCGCAAAACAAAAGGATGGCTCCCTAGCTCAACTGAATAGAGCATCTGACTACGGATCAGAAGGTTGTGGGTTTGAATCCCGCGGGAGTCACTTAACGACGAAAGAGGTGATGTGATTGAATGTCCATCACCTTGTTTTATATCTGTAAGTTATGAGATACAATCCATACAATCAGCAAGGAGAATACGACCATTATGAGGTGTTGAAGGAACAACCTCTGCTAGCGTTTCTTTTGGAGAACGTGAAACAGAGTCATAACAAGATAAAGTTGACGCTCCAAGGTCGTGGTATCCGTGTAAACGGCAAAACCGTTACGCAGTTTGATTATCCGCTAAAGCCTGGAATGAAAGTTGCTGTCAGTAAGACTAAGCGCAATCAAACTCAGTTCAAGAGCCGTTGGTTGAAGATTGTGTATGAGGATCGCTGGATAATAGTCGTTGAAAAACAAACAGGCATTCTTTCTATGGCAGCAGGTCATTCTTCCTTGAATGTCAAAACTGTACTTGACGACTATTTCAAGAAATCACGTCAGAAATGTACGGCTCATGTGGTACACCGTTTGGATCGCGACACCTCAGGACTGATGGTTTATGCCAAGGACATAGAGACAGAGCAAATTTTAGAGCACTACTGGCACGATATAGTGTATGACCGCCGTTATGTGGCTGTGCTCAGTGGGGAGATGATGCAAGATGAAGGCACTATAGCAAATTGGTTGAAAGACAACAAAGCCTATGTGACCTATTCGTCACCAACAGATAATGGTGGAAAATATGCTGTGACACATTTTCATGTGCTCAACCGTACTACCGAACTTTCCTTGGTAGAGTTTAAGTTAGAGACAGGACGTAAGAATCAGATTCGTGTTCATGCTGCTGATATGGGACATCCGGTATGTGGTGATGTCAAGTATGGCAATGGCTCTGATCCGATACATCGTCTTTGTTTACATGCTTTTCTGCTTTGTCTTGAACATCCTGTAACCCACGAACGTATGGAGTTCGAAACACCTATCCCTGTAGCATTCCGACAATTATTTAAATAAACGACAATGGATAATTTGACCTATTATATCGCCTTGTTGCTGATGGTTATCATCGGTTTCTTTGTAGTAAAGAAGATTGCAGGCTGTCTGTTAAAGAGTATAGTGACCATCGTGTTGATTATCGCCATGATAGCCCTGTGGTATTTCTTCCTCAGAGAAGGAGCAACCCCGCCGAAACTGTAAGTCCGTAAACCAGGATATTCCTTGCTGTCTCACCCAGACATTCATTCAGTTGTTTTCCTTGGTGTATGCGCTTCATCTTTAACCAGGTAAAGAAGTGTAATACCAAGTAGATGAGAGGTAGTATGAATGCCAGTATATGATAGTTCACCCAGAACGTAATGCCTAAAAGACTTGCAGCAATACCGATGGACAAATACAAACTCTCTGTAGCCTTTTCTCCTATTTTTACAACCAACGTATTCTTTCCGTCCCTGCGATCATTGTCCCTGTCGCGATAATTGTTAACTATCAGCAAGGCATCAATCACAAGTCCGCAGGCAACAGAAGCGATAAACACTTCGAGTGTGACAACGTGCAGTTGCACATAATAAGTCATGCAGGCAGGTACGATTCCAAAAAACAACAGGACGAGAACATCGCCCAAACCGAGATAGGACAAGTGTGTTGTATAGAGGAAACAGAATATCACACAAAGCATTCCTATCAAAATCATTTCAAATCCTCCATAATAAATGAGTGGCAATCCGACGACACATGCAGCGCAGGTTGTCGATGCAATAGCCTTTTTCATGGCATCGGTACTTACCCAGCCCTGTGTGCAAGCTCTGAGTGGACCCAATCGCGTCTCTGCGTCATCATTACCACGGGCATAGTCGAAGAAATCATTGATGAAATTAGCATCAATCTGCATGATTAATGCAAATAATATACAAAGAACTGCAGCAGTCCAACTGAAGACACCTTCTTCGTACAGTTTTGCGTCGGTATATGCCAACGAAAGACCGATTAACACAGGAACAGCAGCTCCTGACAACGTCTTAGGACGGGCAGCCAATATCCAAGCCTGCCATGAATTTTTCTTTATAGTTGTATCACTCATTTGCATTTTTATTATAAATCTTCTTGCAAAAGTAAGGAATATTGTTTATATTTGCAAAAATTTTCACCTTTTTCTGATGATAAACAATACTGCCAGTCTTGATTTAGTGGAATATGTGGAAACGCAAATTCTTCCTCGTTATGCTGAGTTTGACAAAGCTCACAATCTGTCACATGTCACTCAGGTCATTCGTCGTTCCATGGATTTGGCCAGGCGCACAGGGGCTGATATGAATATGGTATATGTCATTGCAGCCTATCACGACTTGGGACTATGCGGTCCACGTGCTATTCATCATAAAACCAGCGGAAAGATTCTCATACAGGATGCTCGCCTGAAACATTGGTTTTCGCCTGAACAGTTGAAAATCATGAAGGAAGCAGTAGAAGACCATCGTGCTTCTGCCTCTCATCTTCCACGCAGCATCTATGGCAAGATAGTGGCAGAAGCCGATCGCGACCTTCGTCCGGAAACAGTCATCCGTCGTACCATCCAGTTCGGGTTAGCTAATTATCCTGAGTTGGACAAGGAGGGTCATTGGAAACGTTTCTGTCAGCACATGAACGAGAAATATTCTGTCAATGGTTATATCCGTTTGTGGATTCAAGGATCAGAAAACGAACGCAATCTGAATCAATTGCGTTCGCTTATAGTCCAACCTACGGAGATGAGGAAGGTGTTTGATAGTCTGTTCCTAGAAGAAACCCAAGAGGATTAATTATAGAAATTCCACGAAATGCCGAAGCGGAGAATATTGCCGTTGGTAGGGTAGTGTGGTGCCAGGAACATCAACTTGTTTCCTGATGCATTGTTCACATGACTCATCATCACGAAGAAACGAGCCCGCTTCAGATGGAAATTGGCATAGACATCAATAAACGGATAATTACCCAATTCTATTCTACTGTTTTCTGTTCGCTGAATGGCAAACTGGCCTAACTGTGGCACATAGTCGGGTGCATAGTATTTGGTGAAGAAAGTAATGTCGCCACCCAGTTCCACGCTGAGCACTTTGGCAATCTTAAACTTCAGATAAAGGTTTGAAAACACATTCAGCGTGGGCAGTGGCAACACATCTTTCTTGCTCGAATTCTGGTAGGTGACAACGTTCTCCCAGTTCAGAATACCCAGTTGGAAGTCCTGCTTCAGTTGAGCTGTCAGCACATTGATGTTGCCGCTCTCTTGATAGACCCCAGCCGTCATACCGCTACGCAACTTTTGTTCCGTCACATCATAGTTCATACCGAAATAGGTGTAGTTCTGTATCTCCTCCACGGCAACACGCAATTTCGTGCGCGTCCTAGGATAAGAGAATATACCCTCTATATGTGTACGCGTTTCAGCCGAAAGGTCATTGTCCCACCAAAGATGCTTAGAATGATATTTCTCCTCGAAGAATCTGGGCTTGTTGCGAAGGAAGAAAGCCCTGGCAGCCAACTGCACTGTATCGCCGAACAAAGGGAAATTCACATCTGCATGGAAATCGATGTTCACACGACCGGCATCCATACCTGTCAAACACGTTTCTGCCAGCAGGTTATAATGAAGAGTCTTGCCTTGAGTCTTCGATAACTGTCCACCAACGCTGACACAGTGTCCTGTCCATGAATTCAGGTAGTATGAGTCGGCATCTTCCTGCAATTCGGGCATCTTGAACCGACGGTATTCATAGCTGAAGAACCCCTTCAGACCAGCCTTCGCCCATTTGTTAAAACCTTCGAGCAGGGCTACGGCAAACGTATTCTTGATAGAGAGATACTTGTTTTGGTCGTAAATAGAGTCAAGACCGTACTTCCCATCCTGGTTATAGGCATAGAAAGTATCCATATAATAACCGTCAGGCGAGGCATAGGCTTGATAGATGCGGCTATGACTGTTCAGGTCGAGTGTATGAATAAAGCTGGTCACCGGCACATATTCCGTCTTCATCGTCGCATCAATAGAGTCCTGTCGCGCTTGTGCAGCCATCAGGCTGTCCATTTTCTCCTGCGAATCCACCTGAATACGTGTAGAATCAATCACAGGTTTCTCTCCGCTTTTAGGCAAGTCCCCAGCAATACGTGCATTATCCGGACGTCCAGACGGAATATCGCCTGCAATCTCCTCGTTGCCCCTGCGTCCCAAGCTCTTGTCCTCTTTCTCGCCCTTTCGCTCCCTTTCCTGCTTCTCTTTAGCCGATGCTGCAGCAAACTGACGAGCTTTCAGTTCTGCTTCAGTCATTTTTACCTTTCGGTAGAATCCCAAATTGTAGCGATGACTCAGGAAGAAATGAACAGAGTTGTTACGATTCCAGTTCTTCGATAGAACCGAAGGAATTTCCTCTTCGCTGAATTCCGTCTCCATGCTCTCCGGATGAGTGATGAAGTTATCGTCCGTAATACCGCCACTTTCAGCAGCTTTGCGGTGATAAGTCGAGAAGAGCGTGTGCATCTGATAACGGTCTCCAATATAGGTAGCAAAGAACGAGGCTCTGAAATGAGATATGTTTTGATTCATATAGTAGCCTCGGGCATAGTGGTAATCTAAGTCAAATCCCATACCCAGCCGTTTGTTGGCATTGATGGCAAATTTTGCGTCGATATGGTCTTCACCGTTCTGTTTGTTACCACAGGTCTCGTAACTGATATTGGTATAGGGCGACAGCGTGTTGACAAACAGGAAGTTGTCTGGCTCTACTGTCGTGTAGTCGTAAGGCTGTGTAAAGAAGAAGTCGCTTATCAATGGTCGGTTGATGAAGATACGGCTCAAGCGTGGTGTATAGTTGCTACCGGTTGAGTTGTATTCTCCATATAATCCAGTATTGAAAATGGTGTTCTGAAACAGGTGTGGCATGGTGTCCATCTCAGCCGGTCGCACGTCACCGAAGTGTCTGTCAACCGTCCAAACATGTACGCCACGTGGTATTTCCTTGTTACCAACGGAGTCACGACGATTGGGATTAAAGTTTCCGTTTCTTTCATCCCTTTGGGTAATCATTCCCGTTTCGTCAATCTGATTATACACTTGTGCCTGTGTTGCTGATGATATGCCCAGGCACAAAGTCAGTATGTAGAGTGTCTTCTTCAATTTTTATCTTCCAGTTTAAGCAGCCGCACAACAACTTCTATGAATTTGAAGACCATGGCTGCAAGAATAATATAAGTACCTGTCTCCTTATGACCTAAATAGAAGACGGCCATGCCGGTTAAGGCACCAATGATAAATATCGTATTGAGAATGTTGCGGATGAGTCTCATTTCAACAATCCCTCCAGCTTATCGAACAGATAGTCTTTCCTGTCAATGGTCTTGCGACGGAACTTGCCTGAGAAGGGCAATAGCTTCGTGTTCTTTTTGTTCACGGCTTCTTCGTCAGTAATCCATTCCTCGGCCTTATAGCGCTGTGGGTTACGCTCCTCTTCATAGAAATACTTGATGTGACACATTTCTATGGTCACCTTACCGTTCTGGCATTTAGCTATCAGGACATAGTAAAAACGGGTACGGTCCAGCGAAATGGCATTGTTGCGGAACACCAGCCATTCTTCATATCTGGCACCCAATTCATAGTCGGTCGTGTCAGCTTTTACCAAACTGCTGTTCAACTGGTTGGGCTCTTTTGTCTCGTCCTGCAGAAACTGTCCTACGATGTTGTAAATCTGGAAAGCAGTCTTTCCGGGAGCCTTTATCTCCTTTCTGAACACCACCTTGCCGTCCTCTACAGGAACAGCGCCCTTCAGATATTTCGCATCGGGATTGGGTTTAGCCACCTCTACCACTTTCGCGGCATCCTCTTTTTTAGTTTCTTTTTTCTCCCAAGTGTTCTGAGCAAAGCTCATCATCGGCATGCTTACTAAGAGCATGGTCCATACCATTTTATTCATAGTTTTCCTTATTTAAATTTCATTTTATGGTGCAAAAATACGAATTATCAGCATAAAAGCCTAATAATTTTTGATAATTTATTTTAATTCGAGCTCTTTCTGTAGCCTGAGTATTTCATCGCGATACTGTGCGGCCTGCAGGAAATCAAGTTTCTTGGCAGCTTCTTTCATCAGTCGCGTGGTTTCGGCAATACTCTTTTCCAGTTGCGGACGCGTCATCTGTTGAACGATGGGATCAGCTGCAAAAGCACCTTGTTCCATTGGTCCGGTATAGGCAGCTTGCTCGTTTCCTCCTGCTTCTTCGCCTTCCGCAAACTGCCGCAGGTCACTCTGCTTGATGGCCTTTTCTATTTGCTTTGGTGTAATGCCGTGTTCCTCATTATATTTCATCTGCTTCATGCGCCTACGGGCTGTCTCGTCAATGGTCAGTTGCATGGAGGCTGTAATGGTGTCAGCATACATAATCACCTTGCCGTTCACGTTTCTTGCTGCACGTCCGGCAGTCTGTGTCAGCGAACGGTGTGAACGCAGGAAACCCTCCTTGTCGGCATCCAATATGGCCACCAGCGATACTTCCGGCAAGTCAAGTCCCTCACGCAGCAAATTGACGCCTACCAACACATCGTAGGTCCCGTTTCTCAGATTCTCCAAAATCTTTACACGGTCCAGTGTAGTTACCTCGCTGTGGATATAGGCTGTCTGAATACCGTTATTCAGCAGGTATTCACTCATTTCCTCAGCCATGCGCTTGGTAAGTGTTGTCACCAGCACGCGCTCTTTACGATGGGTGCGCGTCACTATCTCGTCCATCAGGTCGTCAATCTGGTTTTCCGTCGGACGAACCTCAATCTCGGGGTCCAACAGTCCTGTGGGGCGTATCAGTTGTTCTACAACGACACCTTCTGCTTCGTTCAGCTCATAATCGGCTGGGGTAGCACTGACATAGACCACCTGATTGGTCATCTCCTTGAATTCCTCGAAAGTCAGGGGACGGTTGTCGAAGGCTGCAGGCAGTCTGAAGCCGAATTCCACCAGATTTCTCTTACGAGCCCTGTCGCCACCATACATAGCACTGATTTGCGGCACACTGACGTGACTCTCGTCAATCATCATTAGATAGTCTTCTGGGAAGAAATCGAGCAGACAGTAGGGTCGCTCACCGGCTTGTCGTCCGTCAAAGTATCGGGAATAGTTCTCAATACCCGAACAATGGCCCAGTTCCTTGATCATCTCCATATCATATTCTACGCGTTCCTTGATGCGCTGGGCCTTGATGCTGTCACCCATTTCCTCGAAGAAAGCCACCTGTTTCACCAGATCGTCCTGAATCTGACGGATGGCAATATTTGTTTGCTCTTGCGATGTCATAAACAGGTTAGCAGGATAGAGTTTATACTCCTCAAACGATACCAGACGGTCCATCGTCACAGCATCCAGTTCCTCCAGTGTGTCTATCTCGTCGTCCCAAAACGTGATACGCAAAATCACCTCACTATAGGCCATTGCCACGTCCACCGTATCACCTTTTACACGGAAGCAGCCACGTTTCAGTTCCAGGTCGTTCCTGACGTATAGTGCCGCTACCAATTTCCTTAACAATACATTGCGGTCTAAAATCTGTCCCCTGTGTAATTCTATCACATTCTCGTGCAGAGCCACAGGACTTCCCATACCGTAAATACATGAAACTGAAGATACAACAATCACATCTTTTCTTCCTGATAGCAAAGCACTTACCGCACGGAGTCTCAATCTATCTATCTCTTCGTTGATAGCCAGGTCTTTCTCAATGTAAGTATCGGTAGTTGGCAGATAGGCCTCTGGCTGGTAGTAGTCATAATAGCTGACATAATACTCAACGGCATTCTCTGGGAAGAAACCTTTCATTTCTTCATACAACTGGGCTGCCAGCGTCTTGTTGTGCGACAGAATCAGGGTAGGGCGATTGAGGTTGGCTATCACGTTGGCCATTGTAAACGTCTTTCCCGATCCGGTAACGCCCAACAGCACCTGGGCTTTATCGCCCCTCTTCAGTCCGTCGGTCAGTTGTCGGATGGCTTCGGGCTGGTCGCCCGTCGGCTTGTATTTTGATGTCAATTGAAAGTTCATAAGGATGGCAAAGTTACGAAAAATCTTCGTAACAAACGTTATAATCATAAGATAATTGCTAAAAATCGTTCGTTTTCCTTTGTAATTAACGGAAAAATGACTACTTTTGCACGTCAAATTTGATAAAAGAATGAAAAATAGAAATCTGTTATTACTCTGTATGGCTGTTTTTTTGAGCAGCTGCGCTTCAGAGTTCAATAAGGTCTATAAGACTGCGGATAACGATTATAAATACGAATATGCCAAGCAATGTTTCGCTATGGGAAAGTTCCAGCAGGCGAGTTCGTTGCTTCAGGATTTGGTGTTGGTGACCAAGGGTAGGGACCACGCTCAGGAGTGTCTCTATCTGCTGGGAATGGCTGAATACGGCAATCGCGACTATGAGTCTGCCAGCACCACCTTCAAGAAGTATTATTCCAGTTATCCCAAAGGTATTTTCGCAGAACAGGCTTGTTTCTACATCGGTCAGTCGCTCTATCGCGGAGCCCCCGAGCCCCGTTTGGATCAGACGCCAACGATAGGAGCCATCAATGCTTATCAGCAGTTCCTCGACATCTATCCCGATTCCGAATTGCGCCCATTGGCTCAGCAGCGTCTCTTTGAGTTGCAGGACAATCTGGTGCAGAAAGAATTCCTTTCCGCTCAGCTCTACTACAACCTTGGAGGTTACTTCGGAAACATCAATTCCAATACCGAGAGCAACTACGAGGCCTGCATCATTACTGCCCAGAATGCGCTGAAGAACTATCCCTATTCCAAAATCCGCGAGAAATTCTCAGTGCTCATCATGAAGAGTAAGTTCTATTTGGCTGAGAACAGTTCCGAGGAGCGTCGTCTCGATCGTTATCGTGATGCCGAGGACGAATGCTATGGCTTCATCAACGAATATCCCGAATCCAAGGAAATCGTGACTGCCGAGAAATTCATTGCCAAGTGCAAGCGTGTTACAGGCGATTAATTATTATAATGTATATAGTTAAAATTGCAAATATAAAATGGATTACAAGAAATCAAAAGCACCAGTTAACACAGTGACCCGCAACATCATGGACCTCTGTGAAGAAACGGGAAACATTTACGAGAGTGTCGCTATCATTTCCAAGCGAGCTAACCAAATTAGTATTCAGATTAAGGAAGACCTGAGCAAGAAATTGGCTGAGTTTGCTTCTTATAACGATTCTTTGGAGGAAGTCTTCGAGAACCGCGAACAGATTGAGATTTCACGTTATTACGAGAAACTCCCCAAACCTTCTCTGCTGGCTACCCAGGAATTCATCGAGGATAAGGTTTATTGGCGTGATCCTGTGCGCGAGCAGGGTTATCAGGAGGATATGTTCTAATTATGATACAGCGTAAGCAAACTATTTTCCTCTTTTTGGCTGCTGTCATCGGCATACTCTCTATGTGTATGCAGTTGGCAACAGTTTCTTTTGAGGGGCTCACCACCTACCGCATCTTCAGTCTTTGGGCAATAGGGCAGAGTGGGGCACACACCTTCATTCCCTGTCCGTTGTTCATCCTGATGCTGCTGTCAACCACCCTGAGTGTCGTCACTATTTTCCTCTATAAGCGTCGTCCTCTGCAGGCGAAGCTTTGCATGGTCAATATCTTCATCATGGTACTGTGGTTCCTCTCGATGATTGTGGTCAGCAAGCAGTTGTCACCTGATGCCATGAATTTCCATCTGGAGATGGCGTCGTCGTTCCCTGCCGTTGTGGCTATTTTGCTTTTCATGGCGCGTAAGGGCATCTTGGCTGACGAACGCCTCGTCAGAGCTGCTGATAGAATTAGGTAAACGCGTCACATAACAAAAAAATCCCTCCCGAGGTTGAATCCTTAGGAGGGATTTTAATTTTTCAACAGACTTTATTTCTGAGCTTTCAGCGCTGCTATCGATTCTTTCAGGGCAGCAATCTTCTCTTCCGAGTCGTGCTGCTTCTTACGCTCCATAGCCACCACCTGTTCTGGGGCATTCTGTACGAAGCGTTCGTTGCTGAGCTTCTTCATCACACCAGCCAGGAATCCTTCCAAGTGCTGCAGCTGAGCCTCTGCCTTGGCTATCTCTGAGTCAATGTCAATCATGTTGCCAAGAGGTACGGCAAACTCGTCGGTACCAATCATGAAGGCTGATGCCGTGGCGTCTTTTTCCGTCACCACGTTGATGGCGCTTACATTGGCCATCTTCTGAATGGCTGCATTGTATTTGCTATAGTTGTTGGCGTTGACAGTCTGCAGTTCAAGAGCCTCCTTGGGCGCAATGTTCTTCTGGCTTCTCACCATGCGGACACCGCTCACAATCTGTTTCACCTGCTCAAAGTCGGCTATGAGTTGTTCGTCCTCAGCAGGGGAACTGCTGAGCACCAGTTTCTCGCGCATGATGCTCTCGCCCTCCTTGCGCTCGTAGAGTGCCTGCCACAATTCCTCGGTGATGAAAGGCATGAAGGGGTGCAGCATCTTCAGCAATATGTCGAAGAAACGAAGTGTGGCGTCATAGGTGGTGCGGTCGATGGGCTGGGCCTCACCGTTGATGTAGGCTGGTTTTACCATCTCCAGATACCATGACGAGAATTCGTCCCAGAACAACTTATAGACAGCCATCAGTGCCTCGGATATGCGATATTTCGAGAACAGGTCTTGCAATTCTTCGTTGACAGCTTTCAGTTTGGCGTCAAACCAAGCCACAGCCGTCTTCGAGGCCTCTGCCTGTTCTACATCAGCCACCTGCCATCCCTTTACCAGACGGAAGGCATTCCAAATCTTGTTGTTGAAGTTACGTCCCTGCTCGCACAGTGCCTCGTCGAACAATATGTCGTTGCCGGCAGGAGCTGACAGCATCATACCCATGCGCACACCGTCGGCGCCGAACTTCTCAATCAGTTCAATGGGGTCGGGCGAATTACCCAGCGACTTCGACATCTTGCGTCCCAGCTTGTCGCGCACGATACCGGTGAAATAAACATGCTTGAAAGGCATCTTGCCTACATATTCATAGCCTGCCATAATCATGCGCGCCACCCAGAAGAAGATGATGTCTGGACCCGTCACCAAGTCGGAAGTGGGGTAGTAGTAGGCCAGTTCCTCGCTCTGGGGATTGTTGATGCCGTCGAACAGTGAGATAGGCCACAGCCAACTGGAGAACCAAGTGTCGAGTGCATCCTCGTCCTGATGCAGGTCGGCATCCGTTACGGATGGATTCTTCTGCTGAGCCAGTTTCAAAGCCTCCTCTCGTGTTTCTGCTACCACGAAGTCGCCTTCCTCATTATAATAATACGCAGGAATGCGGTGTCCCCACCACAACTGGCGCGAGATGCACCAGTCCTGGATGTTCTCCAGCCAGTTCTTATAGGTGTTCTTGTATTTCTCCGGATAGAACTTGATATCGTCGGCCATTACTGGTGGCAGGGCGATATCGGCAAAGTGCTTCATCTTGAGGAACCACTGCAGCGAGAGACGCGGCTCAATGGCTGTATCGGGGTTGCGCTCCGAATAGCCCACCTTATTAGTATAGTCCTCAATGCGCTCCATCAGTCCTGCCTCCTGCAGGTCTTTGGCTATCTGCTTACGGCAAACCATGCGGTCCATACCGACATAGAGGGGCGACTGCTCTGAGATAGTACCGTCGGCATTGAAAATGTCGATTGTCTCCAGATTGTGCGTCTTACCCAGCATATAGTCGTTGGTATCGTGAGCTGGCGTCACTTTCAGGCAGCCCGTACCGAACTCGATATCCACATAGCGGTCTTCTATCACGGGAATCACGCGGCCCACCAGCGGAACAATCACCTTGCGACCTTTCAACCACTGGTTCTTCGGGTCCTTCGGGTTGATACACATAGCCGTATCGCCCATGATAGTCTCGGGACGAGTTGTAGCAACAACGGCATAATATCCCTTATCGTCCTTGTGGATCACGTTGCCTTGATTTTCCAGTTCAGCTTGATTGTCCAGTTCAACCAGTCCGTCAACATAATATTTCAGATGGAACAGATGGCTCTGCTCTTCCCTGTATATAACTTCCTCGGTCGAGAGGGCTGTCAGAGCCTTCGGGTCCCAGTTCACCATGCGCAGACCGCGATAGATGAGCCCCTTGTTATAGAGGTCAACGAAAACCTTTATCACACTCTTCGAACGTTTCTCGTCCATGGTGAATGCTGTGCGGTCCCAATCGCACGATGCACCCAGTCGGCGCAACTGCTTCAGGATGATGCCTCCATGTTCGTCAGTCCAGTCCCATGCATGTTTCAGAAATTCCTCACGCGTCAAGTCGTGCTTCTTGATGCCCTGCTCAGCCAGTTTCTTCACCACCTTTGCCTCGGTAGCGATAGAAGCGTGGTCAGTGCCAGGCACCCAACAGGCGTTTTTACCCTCCATGCGGGCACGGCGCACCAGAATATCCTGAATCGTGTTGTTCAACATGTGACCCATGTGCAGCACACCAGTCACATTGGGCGGTGGTATCACGATGGTATAAGGCTCCCTGCCGTCGGGTTTCGACGCAAAGAGCTTGTTGTCCAACCAGTACTGATACCATTTCGATTCGACCTCTTTTGGATCGTATTTACTTGCTAATTCCATATACCTTATTAAATAATTGGCGGCAAAGTTACAAATTTTCTCTGAATTAGTAAAATTATTGGCCCAGAATCTTACACTTTTCTTATCTGCAATGCTCTGCTGGGACTGCAAATCGATGTCATCCTGCCAAAAACAAAAAGCCCCTCTCCTTTATTAACCCATCCTTATCGCGCAATAAGGGAATGTTATTACCTGATAAGGACGGGTTATCGGGGAATTGATATCGATAATCTGTATTCATAATTTCTTTTGTTATTTTGATGATTTTGTTGGCGGATTCTCGTCCGTCCGTCAGAACCTCTCTATATATAGGTGGTTCTGACAAACGGACAAAAAACTTTTCGCGGTCAGAATGCCAAAGAGGTCTCGTCGGAGGCATGAATTATGTCATTTGCAGCATAAACAGACCCGTCTTGAATCCATTGACTGATGATTGATGCAACGGTTGGACGCTTCACCTCAAACTTCTTAACCAGTATCCTTTAAACTTAAAAGAGGTGAAAGATTCAAATTTTTTCCCTTTTTTCCGCTTTGGTTTCGCTAAAAATTCGTACATTTGCCAGAGCATAGATAACTAACCATTCATAGCATAACGATAACATCAAGATGAAAAGAACTGTTTTTATATTATTGGCGAGCGTTTTACCACTGCTGCTCTCAGGTCAGCCACGACTGGAACATCGCGGCAACGGTAGTGCAAGGATTGTTGCCAACGGCAATCCGATGCTGATGATTGGGGGCGAAATGGGCAATTCGTCAGCCTCGGTGCCAGAGGATGTCAAGCGCCACTTCTCGCATCTCCATCAGATGGGCCTCAACACCGTGCTCGTTCCTCTGTCGTGGGAACTGGTGGAACCACAGGAAGGTAAATTCAACATGAGTTCGCTCGACACTATCCTGGCAGAGGCAAGGCACAACGAACTGAAAGTGGTGCTGCTGTGGTTCGGTGCCTGGAAAAACTCGATGAGCTGCTATGCGCCGGAATGGTTCAAGCGCGACGTGAAGCGTTTCCCCCGTGCCCATACTGCCGAAGGGAAACCCGTTGAGGAAGCCTCGTCGCTCAGCAAAAACGTGCTGGAGGCCGACAAGCGCGCCTTCTGCCGCGTGATGGAGCATCTGCGCGACCATGATGCTCAGCAACAAACGGTTGTCATGGTGCAGGTGGAAAACGAGATTGGCATGATAGAGGTGGCTCGCGACTATTCTGCTGATGCCACACGAATGTACCATAGTGCCGTGCCCCGACAACTGACTGACTATCTCAGGAAACATCATGAGTCGCTGCATCCCTATCTGAAAGAAAAACTAAAGACAAATGGCGCGAAACCGACAGCCACCTGGGCGCAAATGTTTGGTGACGACAGTTATGCGGAGGAGATTTTCCAAACGTGGACTTATGCCAAATATGTTGAGCAGATAGCCCAGGCTGGTCGCACCATCTATAACCTGCCGATGTATGTCAATGTAGCACTCGACAGCCGCAATCGCAAGCCCGGACAATATCCCTCGGGCGGACCGCTGGCACATCTCATCGACCTGTGGCATTGCGCCGCACCATCCATCGACGTGCTGGGCGTTGACATCTACGACAAGGGCATCAAGTCGTGGCTGGAAAAATATCACTTGCCCAACAATCCGCTCTTCGTCCCTGAGATACGGCTGGAGGACAAGGACGCCATGTATGCCCTCTATGCCTTTGGTCATCACGGTGCTATGGGTTTCTGTCCGTTCAGCATTGAGGACTATCCGCTCACCAAGGCGTCGAATGCTAACGACTGGAAGCAGATGGACCTGTCGCAAGACGACCAGCTGAATGCCTTTTCCGCTGTCGGCACATCGCAATCGCCCCTGGTTGCGGCATACCATTTGTTACGCCAGGCTGAGCCGTTGATGCTTGAGCGACAAGGCACAAAGGACATGGATGGCGTGCTTCTGGATAACGAACAGCGAACAGCCGAAATAGTGACTCCCGACGGTATCCGACTCTCCGTGAAACATAGCTATAGCCTCGGTTGGGAACCAGGTGCCAAGGATGCGGAATGGCCCGAAGCAGCCTGCATCATCCTAAGGCTTGGCAAGGAGGATTATCTGGTAGTAGGGAGTGGGGTAGTGATTACCTTTTCGCCTGCACAGTCGTCGGCGAAATGGCATCAAGGCGACCAATGCATCGGTTTGGCAAAATGCGAGCAAGTGACGATTGCCGGCGGCAAGCAACGCATCGTCCGCCACCTCAATGGCGACCAGACCCACCAAGGCCGTCATGTTCGTATTCCCGTAGGTTCATTCCAGATACAGCATTTCAGATTGTATAGATATTAATCAATAAAACTAAATATATTTAGTTAAAATTTTGGTAAGATAGTGCTGTTTAAGTAATTATTAGTATTTTTGCACCCGGAAAAGATGAGATACTTTATCTGGTTTAACTACGACGGAACTAACTACCACGGGTGGCAATTGCAGCCGAACGGTAATACGGTGCAGGCAGAACTGCAACGAGGATTGACGTTGTTGCTGCGTGAGGAAATAACCGTAACTGGCGCAGGACGGACTGACACTGGGGTCCATGCCCGCGAGATGGCTGCCCATTTCGATACTGAAGCGGTGTTCGACGAGGCTGAACTGACAAAGAAAATGAATGGTGTGCTGCCACAGGATATCAGTGTGCTCAAAGTGGAGCAGGTGAGCCCCGATATGCATGCACGATTTTCGGCTAAGGCCCGCACTTACCATTATTATATACATACACGCAAAAACCCGTTCCTGAGGCATTTCTCGCTGGAACTGCACTATCAGCTGGACTTCCCACTGATGAACGAGGCGGGGCGCATACTGATGGAGTATGACGACTTCGGGGCTTTCTGCAAAGCTGGCAGCGATGTGAAGACAACTATCTGTCACGTGACGGCTGCCCAGTGGCATCAGACTGCCGAAGATGCGTGGTATTTTGAGATAACAGCCAACCGTTTCCTTCGCAACATGGTGAGGGCGGTGGTAGGCACTTTGATAGAAGTGGGTCGGCACAGAATGACGCTCGACGAGTTCCGACAAGTGATAGAAGGCGGGCGCCGCACTCAGGCTGGTGAATCGATGCCGGCACTGGCATTATGTTTAGAAAAGGTTGAGTATTGAAATGACGTGGTTATTGTTAGCATTTGCATCTGCAGCATTATTAGGTTGTTATGACACGCTGAAGAAAGTGGCTCTGAAGGATAACGCTGTTATCCCCGTGCTGTTCTTCAACACTTTGTTCTCGTCATTGATTTTCCTGCCATTGATTTTTCTTAGCGGTGCTACGAATGTGCTTGACGATAGTATTTTCCATGTAGGCAGTGGCGGATGGGAGATGCACAAATACATTGTGTTGAAGGCCATATTGGTGCTGTCGAGTTGGATTCTCGGCTATTTCGCAATGAAAAACCTGCCGCTGACCATCGTCGGCCCTATCAATGCCACCCGACCTGTGATGGTGCTGGTGGGTGCGCTGCTGGTATTCGGCGAGCGGCTGAACGGTTGGCAATGGGCTGGTGTGCTGATGGCCATCCTCTCGTATTTCCTGCTTCGCAAAAGCGGAAAGAAGGAGGGCATCGACTTCCGGCACGACAAATGGATTTATATGACCATCGGTGCTGCGGTGTTAGGAGCAGTCAGCGGACTGTACGACAAATTCCTGATGGCTCCGGCAGACCAGGGCGGGGTAGGGCTCGACCGCATGATGGTGCAGTCGTGGTTCACGATATACCAGTGTGGCATCATGGCTGTTTTGGTGGCAGTGATGTGGTGGCCTAAGCACCATTCGACCACTCCTTTCCACTGGTCGTGGTCAATAATCGGCGTCAGCATATTCCTGTCGGCAGCCGACTTTATGTATTTCTATTCGCTGTCCATCCCCGATGCGATGATTAGCGTGGTGTCGATGGTGCGACGCGGTAGTGTGATAGTGAGTTTCATGTTCGGTGTGATGCTGTTTCATGAGAAGAATCTGCGTGCCAAGGCACTCGACCTGGCATTGATGTTGCTGGGACTGCTGTTCCTGTTTATCGGTTCGGAATAAAATTTAAAGATATAATCTTTCGAAACTTTCTAAATAAGCAACGAAGATAACTCTTTTTGAGCGAGCTATGAAGCAGATTTTTGAATATTTGTTTTGTAGTTCGCTCAATTTTGTGTAATTTTGCACCACGAAATGAAGAATATAAAAGCTGCATTATTCGATTTGGATGGCGTAGTGTTCGACACAGAACCGCAATACACCGTGTTCTGGGAATCCCAATGTAGGGAATTTCACCCTGAGCATCCAGGATTGGAACATGAGATAAAAGGCCAAACCCTTGACCAGATTTACGACGCATGGTTTAATGGTAATCTGAAGGAGATTCGTCCGTTATTGACGGAACGACTGAATGTCTATGAGGCACAGATGGATTATCTTTATGTGGAAGGGTTTGAAAATTTTGTATCTTCTTTGAGAAAGCAAAACGTCAAGACAGCAGTGGTGACCAGTTCAAACCAGCAGAAGATGGAGAGCGTGTATAGGAAGCATCCCGAATTCAAATCGCTTTTCGACGCCATTCTGACATCTGAGGATTTTGAATATTCAAAGCCTCATCCAGATTGTTACTTGAAGGCTGCTGCCCGTTTCAGAGCTACACCGGAAGAGTGTATGGTGTTCGAAGACTCGTTCAATGGTCTGAAATCGGGTAGGGCAGCAGGTATGACGGTGATAGGACTTGCCACTACTAATGCGGCAGAAGCAATAGCTCCGCTTTGCGACCAGGTCATCAAGGATTATTCAAGTTTCTCATTATAACAACATATCGAAATAACGAAATATCGAAATAACGAAAAAAAAGAAAATTATGGGTGGATATTTAGTAAGTGACTCACGGAAGGTGACGACACATCGTTTTATAGAAATGAAGCAGAAGGGAGAGAAAATCTCCATGTTGACATCATACGACTTTACAACTGCCGGCATTGTTGACCGTGCAGGAGTAGACGGCATTCTGATAGGCGACTCCGCTTCGAACGTGATGGCTGGTAATCATACAACCCTGCCTATTACTGTGGATCAGATGATTTATCATGCCCGCTCAGTAGTAAAGGCTGTCAACCGTGCCCTGGTTGTTTGTGATATGCCCTTCGGTTCTTATCAGGTAAATGTGGCTGAAGGCGTGAAGAATGCCATTCGCATCATGAAGGAGAGTGGATGTGACGCGTTGAAACTGGAAGGTGGGGCAGAAATTGCCGATACAGTAAAACGTATTCTTGATGCCGGTATTCCCGTGATGGCTCATTTGGGTCTGACTCCGCAGAGCATCAATAAGTTCGGCACTTATGCCGTTCGTGCCAAGGAACAGGAAGAAGCCGACAAATTGATGAGTGATGCCAAGCTGATGGCTGAGATAGGTTGCTTTGCTGTGACGCTCGAGAAAGTGCCAGCTCCGTTGGCTGCTCAGGTTACTCAGGAAATCAGTGTTCCTACTATTGGTATTGGAGCTGGAAACGGTACTGACGGACAAGTTCTGGTGATAGCCGATATGCTGGGGATGACTCAGGGATTCTCTCCTCGTTTCCTGCGCCGTTATGCCGATTTGAACATGGTGATGACGGATGCCATTGGTAACTATGTCACTGATGTGAAAAACGGTGATTTCCCTAATGACAGCGAATCGTATTATTAAATAATGAACAGTCAGAATACGCCGGTACACATCAAACTCTGGCATAGGGAGTTCTGGCAGTTGGCTGTAGCCAACCTGCTGCTCTCGATGTCGGTTTATATGCTTATTCCTGTATTGCCTCTATGGCTGATACAAACTGAGAATTTCACGATGTCAGAAGTGGGATGGTCTATGGGCGTGTTTGCGGTAGGACTTTATATGACGGGACCTTTTGTCTCGTATCTCGTTCAACATTATCGACGCAACAAGGTTTGCCTGTGGGCTATCTTCGGACTCATTATGACATTAGCTCTACTGAGGTATATCGAGACGTTGAAGGGCGAATTTGTGGATTTGTTCCTGATACTGTTGCAACGTTACGTCATGGGCATTTTCTTCGGATTGGCACAGATGGTGTTGGCCAGCACGCTGGTAATAGATACCTGTGAGTCGTATCAACGCACCGAGGCTAATCACAGTGCATCGTGGTTTGGGCGTTTTGCTCTCTCTTTAGGGCCACTGATGGGACTGGTTGTCATTCAGATGTGGGGTTTCGAAATGGTTGTTCTTGTGGCGATGGTTTTGGCTTTGCTGTCGCTGGTGTTGATTGAGATGGTTGATTTCCCATTCCGTGCACCAGAGGAACACGTTCATATGTTCAGTTGCGACCGCTTTTTATTGAATCAGGGCGGATTGTTATTTGCCAATCTGCTGATGATTTCGCTGGCCTTGGGCATCATCATTGGTCAAATGACAACGTTGCCTCAGTTTGGGATGATGATGGTTGGATTCCTGTTTGCGCTGCTGGCACAGCGTTTTGTATTTCGTGATGCTGAACTGAAAAGCGAGGTCGTTACAGGATTGATATTGATGTTGGCTGCCCAGTTGCTGATGATAACCAAACAGACTCAGCCTTCTGCAGAGTATATCTCATCAACATTTATCGGAATGGCAACAGGTATCATCGGTTCAAGATTCCTGTTGTTCTTTATCAAACTGAGTCGCCATTGTCAGCGCGGAACTTCGCAGAGCTCGTTTATGCTGGCATGGGAGACAGGTATTGCCGTTGGTGTAGCCATGACTTACGGTTTGAGTCAGATTCTGCCTTTTAGTATGACGCTATTAGCCATCGTATTAACGGTGGCGGCATTACTGCTTTACCACAGTGTGACGCACTCGTGGTTTATGAACCATAAGAACCGTTAAGATTTACCACACAACTGCACGAAAGGACAATATCGGCAAGCCTTCGGATCAGATGCCGGCTGGAAAGGTTTGTCGGGATTGAAAATTTCGTCGACACTCGTCTGCAATCGTTCGATAAACAGGGGAGTATAGGGCTCAACGTCAACAATTTTGTCTTGCCCGAAGAAGAGTGTGGGGTCGTAACCGTCTTCGGCAGAATGTTGGATGAAAAGAAGGGCAGGACTGACAGGCAATGCCTCAGGATTCAGTCGTGCATCTCGTCGGACAATGCTGCTGTAGAGCAGAGTCTGCAGGTAGTAGTTCTGATGCGATTCGCTACTGTCGAATATACTTTCCACATCTGGCAGGTAGGTTATTTTACTGCCTCCCGTCTTATAGTCAATCACACGAATGCATTCCTGTTGGTCACGAGTCACGGAGTCGAGTCGGTCGATGGTGCCTCCGATGGTAGTCTGCCAAATTTCATTGCCCTGATGGATATCGAAATCGCAGAAAACTTCATATTCTAACTCATGGATGGTGAATGGCGCCAATTGTAAGTCGAGCTGTAAGAGCTGGCGCACATAATGGATGATGACCTCACGATTGATGAGTTGGAGTCCGTTGTATTCCTTGTTGGGAATCTGCTCACGGAAAGCATGGTCGACAGCCATTTCGATAGCTATCTTGGAATCAAGCAGTTGCTTGAGTTGAACCTTCTCGATGAGGTGGCTCTGCTGCATGAGTTGCTTGTAGAGATATTGTGAGGCAGCATGGAACACAATGCCGAAGAGACGGTCGTCAATTTGTACATCGTCCTTATCCGGCTCACGGAGTCCGCAGGCATAGCGATAGAAGAAACTGAGCTGACAATGGCGATAGGCATTGATGGCAGTTGGTGTAAGCAGGGCATGACGTGTATCGGGCTGTTTGGCGAAACGCGCTTTCAGGAGTTGCATCACCTGAGGTGTCTTCTCAACAGCAACTGCACTGCGACTCAGGGTGAGTTGTCCTGCCTTTAAGGCAAACTGATTGACGGGGTGACCACCTTCAACCAAGAGTTGTAGCATGAATCGGCTCATTTCGCCAGTTTTCCCGCCTTCAGTTGCACTGTTATAAACGAATGTTATATCTGAAGCGCGTTGCAGGATGCGATGGAAATAGTACGAATAGATTGCCGTCTTATGGTCAATGGTTGTCAGTTCGTAAGCCTTGCGCAAACTGTAGGGAATGAAGGAACTGTCGTTGACTCCCTTCGGCATATTGCCATCGTTGCAAGAAAGCAACAATACATGGTCGAAATCGAGGTTGCGCGACTCGAGAATACCCATTATCTGAATGCCCTCAGCAGGTTCGCCATGAAAGGGGATAGAAGTTGACTGAACCAATTGGGTGATGAGTCGCTGGAGGGTTGTGATATCAACTATCAAATCACCATTTCTCACCAGCGTCAACAGCCGATTGACGAGGGTATAGGTGCGAAATAGTGCTTCGTTGCGCAGAGCGTCTTCTCCATCATCGCGATGTGCTTGTTTTGCCACTTGTTGTAAGACTTGTGCAACCCACTGAAGTATGGTTTCGGTAGGAAAGAGTCCTAAGGGCGGACAACTGTGCAGCAATTCGTCCGTCAGATATTTGGCATAAGGATGGCGACGGAGAGTATTGACCAGACGAGGGCGGAAACCACCTATCTGTAGGTTGATAAGCAGATTAACCAGATTGCCGGCTGGTGTCTGATAGAGAGGATAGCCTGTGGTGATGTTAGCCTTCTCGACCTCAGGTGGAATACAGTGAATGACAACAGGCAGCAGATTCTCGTCACACAGGAGAATGGCAGTTCGTCGCCCATCGGCATAACGACGGCTTTCTCTTAACCATGTGCTGACATAGTGGGCCTGTATATTCTCCGTTGATGCAGAGATATACCTAATCTGTTTGGGTTCTCGGAATTGGCGATAGATGGCATCATCCTTAATATCCAACTCATTGGGAAAGTCGGAAAGATATTTCGAAATGTAATGACCAGCCTCATGCTGTTGCATGTAGTAGTGATCGAAGTCCCAGTAAAAGAAGGCTTTTCCGTCTTGCTTCAGACGACGGAACAAACGTTGTTCAACCTGATGCAGCAGATTGAAACCAACAAATAGGTAGCGGTCGTATTCGAAAGAGAGGTTGGAATCTTCAGCCACATGGCGATAGAGAGCTCCCTCGTAAGCAAGTTGTTGTTTCTGGAGCAACTGATTGTAATAGTGATAGATATCCGAGAAACGGCTCCATAATTTCAGGAAACGCTCTTTCAGTTCACTGTTATGATTATCAGAGAAATTGCTGAAAAACTGTCGGATAATAGCTCGCTGTTCGTCAGTCAGATAACTGACATCATCGAGTTCATGAATATCGCGAAGGTTTGCGAACACCTTATCGGCATCGGCCATATTCTTGTCTATATCATCGAAGTCGGAAAGCAACAACTGTCCCCATCCGTAAAAATGGTCGAGCGTCTCTTCGATTCCTGTACACTGGACAAACGACTGATGAAGGTCGCATACCAGTTTTATGGAATCGGGAACTTTGAGTTGAGCGTGAGAACGGAACAAGTCGCTGATGGTGATATAGACAGGACTCCATACAGGACGTCCTGCCAGTTTCGCCAGGTGTTCGTTGATGAACAGCGAGGCACGCTTGTTGGGAAATACAATAGCGGTACGCGACAGGTCATGTCCGTATTTGCGGATAATATCTTCGGCTACATATTCTAAGAAACTCTTCATCATTTTAACTTTCAGCTTTCACCTCTTCTATTTTATTACTATAGACATACCACAGATAGCCTTCAACCTGTGAATGTCCCATCTGCTGCAGCAGTTGCATATACTCCCTTACCTGTTCGTGGTATTCGGGACGAGGATGACCAAACTTGAAATCGACAACAATCATTCGCTGTCCGTCGCCCATCACACGGTCGGGGCGACGTTCTAACACTTTTCCGTCGCCGTCAGTGGTGAGGATGGAACACTCGTTATAGAGCGTCCAGCGAGGAGAGAACCATTCGTTGACAATAGGATTCTCCAATCGCTTGCGGAGTAGGGTAGTAATCTTCGAGGCTGTGACCGATTCGTCGTAAAGCACACCGTCCTGCTCCAACTGCTGGAGGGCTGATTCGATGTCAGCTGTCGTGTGGATTGTTGAGAAGACATGATGCAGAATACTACCGATTTTGATATAACCTTGTTGGGTGGCATCATCGTCGCCTTCTGATTCAATAAACTCACGGCTCTTATTGCTCTGACGAAACTCCGTTTTGCCTTCGAATGTATCCATATCTACAGCAATCTGACCAGACGATTGCATGAAGACATTGTCAGAATAAGACTCTTCGCACTTAAGAGGTGTATAGAGGGTGCCGTAATTGAAATACATTTCGGCTTTTTCGTCGTCAACACCTTCGAGCAGCATTCCGTCAAGTTTCAGTTGGGGAAGTACACTTTCTATCAGATAAGAACGGGTAGATTTTGATTTCCGTTTACCGACGATAAACAGATTCTTACAAGCGCGCGTGAAGGCGACATAGAGCAGATTGAGATTATCTACTGTCAATTGGAGATGTTCGTCGAGATAGTTTGATTCATAAATGCTGCCCATCATCTTGGAACTATAGTCAACGGGAATGACGGGCAATTGGTTGAAGGGCTCCACGTTGGGCTGACACCAGACGGTGGTGCCGATACGCTCCAAGCGCCAGTCGCAGAAGGGCAACAGCACATGATCGTATTCCAATCCCTTACTCTTATGAATGGTGAGGATGCGTATTCCTTGCAGTTCGTCGCTTTGGATAGTCTTTCTGTGGAGTTCCTGTTCCCACGTCTCAATCAAGGCATCAATGCCGTTATTGTTTTCTATCATGAACTGAGCCAAATAGTCACAGAAGGCACAGACATAAGCGCTCTGGGACTTCAGACGACTCAGCTCAAAAATAGTATAAAGGCGCTCAACCAATTCGTAGAGCGGCATCATCAGCAATTCGTCAAAATGGCGGATATAGGCTTCGGGCAATAGGGTGTCGAGGTCGATATTCTTCAGTAGCAGTTCGGCATCCGTCATCTGGTGCCCCATCACTTCTATTTGATAGGCTTTGACGATGTGGGCTTTTGTCAGTTTGTCGGTAGGATGAATAAGCAACCGAAGCGCATCAATCAAAAGCATCACAGATGTTGACGTCTCTAAGCGGAAAGCCTCGTCGCTGACAATGCTGACTTCAGGCATTTCCTCTGTCAGATAATTGGCAATGAGCGAAATGGTGTCGTTGGTGCGAACGAGGATGGCAATATCGTTTTGGGAAACACCCTTTTGGAGCAATGTCTCGATAGTCTCTTTTATATATAATAAGGTATGCTCCTGATAATCGTCCGCAGGAAGCAGTTTTATTTCCACATAGCCTTGTGGCTGACGACTGGAGGGCACCTCCTGACTGACATCATCGTAAGCGTTATGCAACTGAAGGGCTCCCGACTCGTTTTGCTCGCCGATGTGCTGCTGCTCCTGTTGCGAAGCCTCCTCAAAGAAGGCATTGTTGAAGTTGATGATATGACGCTCTGAACGGTAGTTCGTCTTCAGCGTCTTCACCTGCATCATCTCATTGGAGAATTGTTGGTCAATATTGTTCAGCAGTCGCCAGTCGCCCGAACGCCAGCGATAGACACTCTGCTTGACGTCGCCAACAATCAGATTTTCAGACCCCTCATGACTCATGCATTCGTTCATAAGAATCTTAAAGTTTTGCCATTGTACGGTACTGGTGTCCTGGAATTCATCAATCATGATATAGTGCAGTTGGGCACCAATCTTTTCGAAGATAAACGGAGTGTCGCTCTCTTGTATCAAAGCATGCAGCAGATGCTGGGTATTGCCCAACAGGAAGACATTGGCATCGTCATTGATTTCCTTCACCTTCTGTTCGATACTACCCAATAGTCGGAGGTTGTTCAGATGAGCAAGCGTAAGCTGAGCCGACTGATAGAGTCGCCATTGCTTCTCGCGTTCCTCGATAGCATATCTTAACAAGGGGATCAAAGTCTGGTCGGCCAGCATATGGATTTCCGCAGAACGCGGATTAGTCTTAGCATACCAGTTCTCTGGTCCATCAAGAGCAGTGTATACCGTCTTGTTGACGATATCAGGTGTGAAATTGCCGTTGCTCATTTTCAGAAAGAAACTGGAAACACCACGATTCCCCGACTTGATATCGGCAATGGTGAGGTTCTCCTGTTCCAACGTGTCAAAATAGGATGCTGCAATCGTTGCCATCCGCTCCTTCGACTTGTCGCGTATCTCACGAAGCATCTGGGTGTAGTTCTCGAAAAATCCTTCCTCCGACATTTTCTCGTTGAGCGCCTGACGGTGTTCCTTATAGTAATCACGGAAAATGGTCTTGCCGAAATTCTTTATTTCGCGGATGAAACTGGTTTTCTTTTCGTCATTACTGCTCCAACTCCTATCTTCGTTCAGACTGCTCATGATATAGTGTAACAGCCATTGCAGAATGGTGTCGGTATGTTTCAACTGATCAACCAATATATCAACAGCCAGTTCCTCTACTTGATCGCCACTCAATCCTACACGAAGATTGGCTGTAAGTTCCAATTCACGGGCCAAATTGCGTAACACGCTTTGGAAGAAAGCGTCGATAGTCTGAACACGGAAGCCATTGTAGTTATGAAGCAACAGCCGGAGTGCTTCGCCCGAACGTTGACGGATGACTTCGGCAGAGAGTCCGGTCTCGGCCTGTACCTTCTGGGCATAACTGTTGGAATCGGGCAGTTGCTGCCATATTCCATAGAGCTGACTCAGTATGCGCATCTTCATCTCCTCGGTAGCCTTATTGGTAAAGGTGACGGCAAGGATGGAACGGTAATTGAGGGGATTCCTCACCAGCAACTTAATGTATTCCGTGGCAAGCGTAAATGTTTTTCCACTTCCTGCGCTGGCTTTATAGACGATTAAGGGTTTTCTGACTTCTACCATTTTCTGAACAACTCAAACGTAAACTTCAGTCCGAAATTTTCCCATTTATAACTGAGGAAACTACTGAAGGCTCCTATAGAGACAAAACGTGTTGAAATACTATAGCCTAATTCTGAATATGGGCGCGTGTGCTGAATAGAAAGCAGGCTCAGGTAGATGCGCTCTTTCTCGATAAACTTACCCACAAAGGGAAGGAACGAGAAGACGAGTAGGGGAGACTCGTAGGAAGAATTGAAGCGCAAATAATATTTAGAGGTGTTATACCACATTGAATTGAGTAATTGGAAATTACCTGTCCATTCATCTTCCCATCCGCCAGGCAAATTCTCGTCACGGAAATTGGCATAATCGAGGAAAAACGAAGTCTTGCTATTCGTATAAACACCGAAGCCTCCTTTTAAGTTGATGCTGCGCAACCCCAGCAACTTGAACCTATGACTGGCATCAAACTCATAACGCTCATATTCCAGATTAGCCCCCATGATGCCCTTAATGCTTCGTTCATAGTTCAAAGTGAAATATGGACCACGGCGCCAGGGAGAAATGTGCAAGGTAAGGGTAGGGGCAAAGCTTCGGTAAACGGTGGGCATATTGAGTTTCTCCATCACCGACGGATTCTTTGGCTTGCGGATATGGTAAACAATACCAGCCTTTATTTCCAGCCAATCATAAGCCTGTACGTTGTTAATGGCCTGTATGTAGTTGTCATTGAAATAGTCCATTTCCATCTTCTGATAGTGCTTTGCACTGTCATTGCCGTAGATGTTGCGAATCACCTCGATAACACTCGAATTGGAAATACGGTTACCATTAGCGAACACGATTTCAGCATAACCGTTTCGCTTTGGGTTATAGGTCATGCGAATGGGTGTGTAGTGATAAAACTGCTTGATACCGAAGTTATAACCTAATTGTGGCTGAATGGTCAGATAGCGCTTGGAGTTCCAATGGTATCTGACACCAAACTGTATCTTGTACGAAACACCTTTAGCCTTCGAGTAACTGATATACTGAGGGTTGATGATTGGAGAGAGCGTAAAACTGGCAGCGCCTGCGTCCTTATGCGAACTGGTCACTAATTTGTCGCCGATATTCCAAAGAATATCTCCCAGGCTGTGCTTAGGCTTTTTGGTAGAATCAGCCATTGCTTCTTGCTTAGCTTTTTCTTTTGCTGCCTCTTCTTTCTCCCGTCTCTCTATCTCATCGTACTCATCATAGATTGCCTTTTCTTCTTCACGGAGTTGGATAGGACGTAATTCGTCCATCCATGTACGACTTTCATAATCGTAGAGAGAATCCGGTAGGGTAGTGGGGGTGTTGAAAACCGACAAAAATTGTGACGTGATACGATTGCCCATAAAATTGAATTTGATATCTGCCATACACCTCTGCGGAACAGTGGAATTGGTGTTCTCTGTTCCTTGCAAAACATCAAGGTGAAAATTAACCATATCGAATTCTCCGTCAAACACTGTCGAAATGATGCGTCCGGTATTGCTGTCAACGGTGGCATATCCCTTTACCAACTGAGTGTTCTTCAATTTGGGACGAAATGAAATCTTAGCCAGATTAGTACCGTCGTGCTCTATCTCATAGCGATAATAAATGCGGTTGAAACGATGGAACGGCGAAAGAATTCTATCGCTGTATATGGAAATGTCATAAATGCTAGGCGACAAATAGTCGGTAAAAGCTTCACTCACCTGTCTATTATGATAAATAGTATTACTGGTCACTTGGGGACGGAAACGAAAATTATGTTCGTTCAGTTTCTCCATACTGCCATAAATCTCCGAAATGTTTTTGCGCTCCCCCTTGGCAACAGTATAAAGGGTAGGAATCAAGAACATCGTAAAGTTTCTGCGATTGGTCACCATCGTGTATCGCATATAAGCATTCATCTTGCCGCCATCAACTTTTTGGGCATAGTTGCGCTTATAATTCCACACCTTATTTAATATATTTAAGGAGTCAGAATTATCCTTAGAAAAACAAATGGCGGGCATGAAAATTATCATGCTCACCATCATGGTTATGATATGCATTTTTATCTTCACAGCCCCAAAATTAATCATTTTTTTTGAGGCTGCAAAGAATTTAGCCCAAATATTTCATCAAAATGCGTGCATTTCCAGATTCACGCAACTTAGCAATGCTCTTTTCGCGAATCTGACGAACACGTTCACGCGTCAAACCAAGTCTGTCACCGATTTCCTCCAAACCCTTCTCATGACATCCAATACCGAAGCACTCACGGATAATGGTAATCTCGCGATCCTTCAGAACTTTCTGTAGAACCGTGTTCAGCTCCTGAGCCATCGACTCGTGATCAACCTGGCGGTCAGTACGTGAATCATCACCGCTGGCCATCACGTCCAACATACAGTTGTCTTCACCGTCCTGGAATGGTGCATCAATAGAAACGTGGTGTCCGTCAGCCATCAAACTCTGTCCGATTTTGTCCTCATCGAGATTGGTGGCCTCGCTGAGCTCAGAAACGGAGGGATGACGCTGATTCTCCTGTTCGAATTTATTGATTTCGTGATTAATCTTATTCAAACTTCCTACCTGATTCAGGGGAAGACGTACAATACGGCTCTGTTCGGCAATAGCTTGCAGAATGCTCTGACGAATCCACCACACGGCATAAGAAATAAACTTAAAACCACGTGTCTCATCGAATTTCTGTGCTGCCTTAATCAATCCAATGTTACCCTCATCAATCAAATCAGTCAGCGTCAATCCCTGATGCTGATACTGCTTGGCTACAGATACTACAAATCGGAGATTTGCTGTCACAAGCTTGTCTTTGGCTCGTTCACCTTCAGGACCACCTTTACGAATCTTCTGAGCCAGCTCAATTTCTTCGTCAATACTGATCAGTGGTGCACGTCCAATTTCCACCAGATATTTATCCAGTGCCTCACTTGAACGATTCGTAATACTTTTTTGAATCTTTAATTGTCTCATTATTAGCTTTTCTCTTTTTCCTTAACTACTTGAAAATCAAGCGCCTGTATTAATTAATACCGTTAAACGCTGCAAAATTACAAAAAAATCCAATACGTTGTTCTCCAAACACCAATTATTTTTCTTAAAAATGGTTAAGCAATAATCTAAATCAATTTAGCTGAATCGGCATTATGATAAATAGTATTATTTGGACATTAGGGATACAAGATATTATTCACTATTTACTATTACCTTAATTTTCACTATTTCCTTTAATCTCTTCACTTCTCAATATTGGAAGCGAAAGATGATATCTCACAGCTAAGAATCTCATGAGGCATGTTAATACGAATGAAGATATAACTGTTACTTCAATGGGAAATCCCAAAACATCTAATGCCCAGAATATTATACCGCCTCCAATAGCTGCAATGGCATAAATTTCCTTGTGGAAAATCACAGGCTCGTTATTCAGTAAGATGTCGCGGATAACACCACCTGCAGAACCTGTGATACAGCCCATTATGATAGCCACCCAATACGGTTGTCCGAAAAGAAGCGATTTCTGGATTCCGGCAATATTAAAAAGCGCCAATCCTAATGTGTCAAACACGAACCAGGTATTGCGCAGCGATTCAAGATGTTTGGCGAACATCACGACGAAAACGAGCGCAAAGGCTGTACAAATGATGTAAAACGGATTGGTCATCCAGAATGGCGTTGTACCCAGCATCACGTCACGAATAGTACCGCCTCCGATAGCTACTGCAATACCGCAGACATAGCCTCCAAACCAGTCGAAATGTTTGGCTGCAGCGTGTCGTATGCCTGAGATGGCAAAAGCAAAAGTGCCCAAAAATTCAATCACTTGTTGCAGTAACTCATCATATTCCATCATTTCTTATACCTTTCTCCCCAATAGTTTACCATCCGTTCGTATAGTTTTTCCTCAACCGGTGAATGCTGCCCATGCCAAAGCCGTTCGTTGACCAGAGCATCAGGCATATATTGTTGAGGTGTGAAATGTCCTGGGAAATCGTGTGGATACAGATATCCGTCGTGATAACCCAATTCCTTCATCAGTTGTGTTGGTGCATTGCGTATGGGCAGTGGAACTGGCTGATTACCAGTACGTCTGACCAAATCGAGTGCTGCATCTATGCCCAGATACGCAGAATTGCTTTTGGGCGATGTGGCCAGATAGACCGTAGCTTCTGCCAACGGGATTCTGCCCTCGGGCCACCCTATTTTCTGTACGGCGTCAAAGGCAGCATTGGCTAGCAGCAGTGCATTGGGATTGGCCAGTCCGATGTCCTCGGAAGCTGAAATCACAAGCCTTCGGGCAATAAACTTCGGGTCTTCCCCACCCTCAATCATTCGTGCCAGCCAATAGAGTGCGGCATCAGGATCCGACCCGCGAATGCTCTTGATGAATGCCGAGATGATGTCGTAATGCATTTCGCCATCCTTATCGTAAGCCAACGGATTCTGTTGCAATCGTTCTGCCACAAGTTGATCGGTAATGACAATATCGTCCTTTTCACTGGCAGCTTCAACTACCAGTTCCAGTATGTTCAGCAATTTACGGGCATCTCCCCCACTATACCTGAGAATGGCGTCCGATTCCTTCAGTACTATCTGCCGTTCCTTCAGGATGATGTCTTGTGTAATGGCTCTATTCAGCAACTTCAGCAAATCGTCTTTCTCCAGCGGTTTCAAGACATATATCTGACAACGCGACAACAAGGGGCGGATGACTTCAAATGACGGATTCTCCGTCGTTGCACCTATCAGCGTCACAATCCCCTTTTCAACGGCTCCTAACAGCGAGTCCTGCTGCGATTTGGAAAATCGGTGTATCTCGTCTATAAATAAAATAGGTGAAGCCTCTGTGAAGAAACGTCCCTTCTGGGCTTTCTCTATCACGTCGCGCACATCCTTCACACCGCTGGTTACTGCCGAAAGTGTATAGAATGGCGTCTCCAACCTGTGTGCAATGATTTGTGCCAGTGTGGTTTTTCCCACTCCCGGAGGTCCCCACAGGATAAACGACGACACCCGTCCTGCGTCAATCATCTTACGCAAGACAGCACCTTCACCCACTAAATGCTGTTGTCCGATATAATCGTCAAGTGAGCGCGGTCTAAGTCTTTCAGCTAACGGTTCTGCCATAAAAAACGGTTCAAAGGTAGCACTTTTTAGGAAATTAACAAAAAAATATGATAGAAATACTTGTATTTCGTCACTTTTTCCATTAACTTTGCAGCAATTATCATCAATAAAGCTTTATAAGACATGAAAGAATCGAAATCAAAGCAAGCTCAAGAGCAGCCCCAAAACAGTAGTCTGAAGAACATCACCAAGAGTTCTGTATGGGATATCCAAGAGAATGATGTGTTCAGAATAATCAATAGCGGAAGCAAGGATGCCGAAATCAAGGACAACCTGCGTCACTATATTGATATCATCCGTTCAGCCTTCACGGTTGAGGAGTTGAAAGACGACAGCGCTCCTGTTAAGAAGTCCTACGAGAAACAAGGTTATAAAGTAGGCTCTATCACTATCGACGAGAGCACCAAGATGCTGTTGGCTATCCGTAAACGCCCCATTATGCGTGTTACCGATTTGACTTACGAAAACATTCGTCATATTACAGCCTCTAAGCTTGTCGAGGTGTTGGAACGCAATTTCGGAGGTGGTTGGGACTCGTTGTCTCAGTCCATTCAAGATATTATCGAAAGCGGTTTCGACATTTCCACCACTACCCTACCCAAGGATCGTCTTCACAAGAAAGGGGGAATGTACGAGAAGAAGATTGCCGACGGCTACGAAGTGCTCGAGGTTCCCAAGGGCACATGGGTCGAGGCTATTTTTGCCAAATTGAAACCCGAGGTCATCAAGCCACGCATCAAGTACGACGAGTCTGATATTGACAATGAGGACGAGGATGCTGATGTAGTCGTAGAAGACAACTATGTCAGCCACGATGAAGTGGACGAGATAGACGAATTCAACGAAGACGAGATGACGGAAGAGAACTATCGCACAACTTTCGAGATTGAGAGCGACCCCGACGACGAGGCTGTTGAACTCTCGGAGTACAGTAGCGAGGAATAACGTTTCGCGTCAATCACCGAAACCTATAGAACTATTATAATTTTTTTGTTAGTATGAATATACCATGTGTATTTTGGCTCGTTCCCATTGCCTCTCTTGTGGCATTGGGAATGGCTTGGTTCTTCTTCAAGAGTATGATGAAGGCCGACGAGGGAACCCCTCGCATGAGAGAGATTGCAGAGTATGTACGCAAGGGCGCTATGGCGTATCTTTGGCAACAGTATAAGGTTGTCATCTTTGTGTTTGCCGTCCTGGTTATCCTGTTTGCATTCATGGCCTATGGATTGAATGTACAGAACCCCTGGGTGCCGTTTGCCTTCCTCACAGGAGGTATCTTCTCCGGTTTGGCAGGTTTCTTCGGAATGAAGACCGCCACCTATGCATCAGCACGCACAGCCAATGCTGCCCGCCACAGCCTTGATGCCGGGCTGAAGATAGCATTCCGTTCCGGTGCGGTGATGGGACTGACGGTGGTAGGTCTTGGACTGCTTGACATTGCCATCTGGTTTGTGGTCCTCAATCGTTTCGACACCGAGGGACTCATCTCCATCACCACCACGATGCTTACCTTCGGAATGGGTGCTTCCACCCAGGCACTCTTTGCCCGTGTGGGAGGTGGCATCTATACCAAAGCAGCCGATGTGGGTGCAGACATCGTCGGCAAGGTCGAGGCCGATATTCCTGAGGACGACCCTCGCAATCCTGCTACTATTGCCGATAATGTCGGTGACAATGTCGGTGATGTAGCCGGTATGGGTGCCGACCTCTACGAGAGCTATTGCGGATCCGTTCTTTCCACCGCTGCGCTTGGTGCCAGCGCCTTTGCAGCCAGTGCTGCCGACGGCATGCAGCTCAAGGCTGTCGTAGCGCCTATGATTATCGCTGCCGTTGGCGTCTTCCTCTCGTTAATCGGCATCTTCCTCGTTCGCACCAAGGAGGGCGCCACGATGAAAGACCTGCTCCATTCGCTCTCTCTCGGAACCAATGTCAGTGCCTGTCTCATCGCCATCGCCACATTCGCCATTCTCTATCTGTTGGGGATTGAGAATTGGCTGGGGCTCTCCTTCTCTGTGATAACGGGTCTTGTTGCTGGTGTCATTATCGGACAGGCCACTGAGTATTACACATCACATAGCTACAGCCCCACTCAGAAGATTTCCGAGGCAGGACTTACCGGTTCGGCCACTGTTATTATAAAAGGTATAGGAACCGGCATGATTTCCACCTGCATCCCCGTACTCACCATCGGCATAGCCATCATTCTCAGCTATCTCTGTGCCAACGGCTTCGACCTCAGCATGAGCTCATCCAGTTTGGCCCATGGTCTCTACGGCATTGGTATTGCTGCCGTCGGAATGCTGTCCACACTCGGCATCACTTTAGCTACCGATGCCTACGGACCTATCGCGGATAATGCTGGCGGCAATGCTGAAATGAGCGAACTGGGCGATGATGTGCGCCATCGCACCGACGCGCTCGATGCCCTTGGCAATACCACAGCAGCCACGGGTAAGGGCTTCGCCATTGGTTCGGCTGCCCTCACGGCTCTTGCACTCCTCGCCTCTTACATCGAGGAAATCAAGATAGCAATGTCGCGTGCAGGCGTGATGATTGAAAACGTACAGGGCAAAGTCATCAATGCTACCGATGCTACCATCCCCGATTTCATGAATTTCTTCCAGGTCAACCTCATGAACCCCAAGGTGATTGTCGGTGCCTTCATCGGAGCTATGGCAGCCTTCCTTTTCTGTGGTCTCACGATGGAAGCCGTAGGTCGCGCTGCTCAGAAAATGGTGGTTGAGGTGCGTCGCCAGTTCAAGGAGATAGCCGGTATTCTGGAAGGCACAGGCACCCCCGATTACGGACGCTGTGTCGAGATATCCACCCGTGCCGCCCAACACGAAATGGTATTCCCCTCCATTCTCGCCATCATCATCCCCATCGTCGTGGGTTGCGTCCTGGGTGTAGCCGGCGTACTCGGTTTGCTCGTTGGCGGACTTGCCAGTGGTTTCACATTAGCCATCTTTATGGCCAATGCAGGAGGCTCATGGGACAATGCCAAGAAATATGTCGAAGAAGGCAATTTTGGCGGCAAAGGCTCGTTTGCCCATAAGGCAACCATTGTTGGCGACACTGTTGGCGACCCCTTCAAAGACACCAGTGGTCCGTCGCTCAACATCCTCATCAAACTCATGTCAATGGTAAGCATTGTTATGGCTGGTCTAACCATTATGTTCATGTAATTTGCTCATAAAACCATAAAAAACAGGCTCCAACAACCATGTTGGGGCTTTTTTTTGGCTTTTTTTGAAAAAAGTTTCGAAAAAGTTTGTTGGATTCAAAAATAGTTAGTACCTTTGCAACCGCAAAACCAAAAGATGCGCTTGTAGCTCAGTTGGTAGAGCACCTGACTCTTAATCAGGGTGTCCAGGGTTCGACCCCCTGCAGGCGTACAAAGGTGAAGAAAGCGACGAACTGTAAAAAGTTTGTCGCTTTCCGTTTTTTATCAAGCTAAGTAAGAAATCTCACTTCTTCATCGCCCACCCTCGGGCGATGAAAGGCACCAGCTCTTCCTGCTGTTTTACCGTCAGTCCGCACTCCATCGTCGCCATAGCCAGCACGATGTCGCACCACATCACCTTCGTTTCCTCTTTCATCGGAGGCAGCTGCTGGTCGGGGCTCAGTCCCGTGTGCTTGCACACCGTCTTGACGTAGGCGCCAATCACCTTTGGTCCTTCAGGGTCCCACCGTGCCACAATTTGCCGAATCGTCCGGCATCCGTGTTTATTGTAGTAGGTGCGGAGCAGCTAAAACGCTGCCCGCAGTCCATACTCCAAGGTTTCAAACTGGGCAAAGTTCGGGTCCGTCGAAGGCTTCACCTCCCCCTGCCAATTAATTTTCTCACTCTTAATAATATTCAGCGGATTATTGTTCCGCAGTCCGCGTGGAAGGTTTTGAGGTTTTGAGGTCATAAGGTTATAAGTTTTTAAGTTTATATTTTTCGCTCTTCTTAAAACTGTCAACTGTCAACTGAAGAATATACCCACGCGTTTTCCATTGCGAAATCATCTTTCTGGTATTGTCGGCAGACAGTCCTTCCTTCTGACGTACACGAATGGCATCCTCTGTGGTAAACTCATCAGGCAAATACATCAAAAGAGGTTTCGGTCCGCGAACTCCTATTCTGCTTTCTTCAGTCTTGTTAGCCTCCTCGATTTTGTTACCGAAGAATTGCATCTTACACCACAGATCGTAGTTCAACGACCAGCGAATAAAGTCATCTATGGACTTTTCCCATTTCTGACCATTGGCCACGTAGAGCACGCAGGCTTTCAGCCACGCAATGACACAAGCACGGTGTGACAGGTTCCAGTAAGTGTCGTTCTGACTCAACTGCGCAAACTCCGCACACTCTTCCTGCAGTTTCGTAATCAACTTATAGGCCTGTGGGCACACTATCAGTCCACGAGCCGCCACGAGATTGTCGATATAAGGTTTCAGAGCTTCATCAAACTCCGAATCGTACTGTCCATAGACGGGCTGCTTGGCACCGATCTCCTGTTCTGGGATCGTACAGAAGTTAATACGGCTGATAGGTCCGTCGGTCAGTACATTACGGAAAAAACGACGTCCTTTGAGAATGGTCGTACAGGCGTTCCAGTTAAAACGGCACATAGGTCTGGCAGTAACTGACTGTGTGCCTATACGTGTCTGACCATAGGTGGCGTCCGAGTCGAATGCCAGGCACATCAGCTGGAAGTGCTGCTTACCTGTCGCGCCCTTCAGTTGTTCAAACAAATCCAACTCGTTCAACTTCACATACACAAAATGACCTTCTGCCTCATCCATGCGTGTCACAAGCGCGGGTTTCGTCATATCCGGGTCAATAATCTGAATCACCAGACCCTCGGGACGTAACAGTTTATCCTTGTTGGCACCTTTCTTCTGGCAGTCCTTCTTCCACTCAGCCTCACGACGCTCGTTCTCCTTGTCCCTGCGCTCTATATCGGCCATGATGCGCTCTATGGGTTTGTCTATACAGCCCTTACCGGCTCCAGTACCTGCCATCAGGCAGTTCATCAGCGTCGCCTCGTGCTCCACATTGTCCGTATAGCAGAAGCGCACTTCTTTCAGGTGAGTGGCCAATGGTGGGAATACGGCGTGCGCCACTGCCGGCTGATAGACCTTCGGCGTCTTCGAGATAAGCAACTGAATCAGTTTGGGCTTCTTCTCTGGCATCTCAGGAGGAACGGAAGATGGATTCCCCAAAAGACCGACGGGCTCTTCCGGTTTGTTCAACTTCAGACTGCGTGCCAATACCCGACGCTGGAACTGAGTCATCTTCTGCGACGGATCGTGGTATTTCGAATAGAAATCGTCCACCAGCGTCTGAATATTTTTATCTTGCCAGTTCTGAGGCATCATCTCGCTCAGCGCACCCAGAAACTCATCCTTCGTCAGCAGCTGTGTGGCACCCACGCTCAGAATGCTCTTCACGGCCTCGTGACGGGCACCTTCAACCACCAACACCTCAGGTTCCAGTTCACACTCACGCATACACGCTTTAAAGATGTAGCGAGCCTTTTCCGTGCAACAGGGTTGAGATTTCGGAGCATCTTCCCCTCCCTTTTTGGGGATTTCGGTAGAGGGAAACTCCCTTCCATCCACATCAAGACCACGCATCAGGAAAGCCTCACGGCGCTCTTCCAACTCCTGTTCCGACAGCGGTTCCAGCCAGTGTTCCGAGCGGTATATCTCCTCGTCGATACCAGTCAGGTAGATAAAGCGTTCGGGGGTGATACACGACTCGTCGTATGGAATCCCTATCTCTTTACAGAATTCAGACTGCGTCTCAGCAATTGTCTTACCCACAGGCAGGCGAAGCCAGATGTGCAGCTTCTTGCGGGCTGAATAGTCCATGCGCAATATCAGTTCCTGCCAGTCCGACATATCGTCGGCAATGAGAGCCTTGGTCTTGCTGATGGCCTCCTCCACTTTCGATTTGTCATCAACATCCACGCACGTTATATAGGTGAATGCCTCAGGGATGATGTCGGCCTGTGCACGGTGATTGTTGCGGAATCGTGCATAGTGCGGACACACGAAGGGCAGTCGGTCCTTCTGTTTGACGTCGCCCTCACGGATAGCCTTCACCATCTGTCGTAGCCAGTCTTCCGACAACAGCTTGTCAAGTTCTTCCGACGTCATCGGTTCAGCGTAACCGCGACTGTCTCGACTGTGATCACCAGTGTGCTGGGTATTAACTGCTATAGTCTTTCTTTCCATTATCTACGGTTGTTTTTATTGACGTGTTTGATGACTTTCATAACCTCTTTCAGCAACAGTTTGCCGAAATCCTTGCGCTGCTCGTTAGGCAGATAGAAGAAGTAGCGGTCGATACCATCGTTGCAGTATGACAGACTGCTATGATCCTGTTTCAGTTCGGGTTTGCCGCGTTGGCGAGTGCGGCGCACAAAATCGAACGTGCCGTTGCTCAGCATCTGACCGTAGCCCGCACCATGGAACGGCATTAGCAGTCCTACTCTCGGATTGTCGGGCATCACCTGAACATAATCCATACCACTCTCTGTCTTGCTGACGGCCACCTGGGCACTCAGCGTTGTTGTCTTCTTGCTCATTGTATATTTCTCAAACTCTAAACTTTCAACTCTCAACTCTCAACTTTCAACTTTCAACTCTCAAATCACCATTCCTGATCAAATGGACGCACGGCAGGCTCTTCGGCTGATGGCGATGTGAATACACCTATCTTCCGCCAGAGAAATATCCAGTGCTCGTGCATCTCAGGCGTATACTGGGCTTCGTCAACCTCTTCGCAGAAGAGTCGGAAGTGCCATTGAGCAGCACCGTTCTTGAAGCGGCTCTTCTTTCCTTCAATCACATAGCGAAGCATGGCGTAGTACATCTCCTGCCGACCTTCCGGATAGTAGTACTTCATGTAGCGCAATACATGCTGTTGCGTCTCTTCCGGCAGCCATTCAAACAGCAGTTTCCTCATCAGCTGTTCCGCTTGTGCGATGATGAGTTCTTGTTTGGCAATCTGCTTCTCCATTTGTTTCATCTTGATGGTTGTCTCGATGCTCACTTCGTTTGTCGGTTTTGTCTTCTTTGTTGTTTTCATTGTCGTAAAAATTTAATTTGTAAATGATGTTGGAACTGATTTCCGACGGCAAAGGTAGATGAGCTGAAAATCCATGCAAATCTGAACGGAATTTGCATGGTTAAATAATGTAAACGAAATGGAAGTGCCTAGAAGTCAACAAAATAGAAACCGCCAAACCTCAAATTAAGCCTATTGAGATTTGGCAGAATAGCGATTCAGATTTATTCAGATTATCTGAGATTACACATCATGGGGCAAATAGCGGTCGAGCAACGGAACGACCGATTTAAACTCACCCAGCACCCCACTCTTTCCAGGACGCCCTTTGTCAATATTGCTGTATCCGTCTGCAGAACCGAAAAACAGCTTGCAGAGCGAGGGCGAACCCTGATGCTTATGAAACAGTCTGTGCTCGTCCCAATAACCAATCAGATTCTGGAACGTGATGCGCAAGGCATCGCCTCCGCGACGATGTTCCAACAGGCTCCACAGCGTGTCGGACAGTTCCATTTCCGTAACCGTCAACCCACGTTCCCCTACTCCCAATACCTGTCGCATCGACTGCTTCATATTCTGCTCAGTAGCGGGCAGTTTCCAATCGCCTTTCGCTATGAGCAGGTCAATCTGCTTCAGAATGGATCTCCGTTCGGCAGTCAGCTCTCGTTTTTGTGTTGGCTGGCCACCATCATCAACCACAACAGCCTCCTCAGCATCATCGTTCAAGAATGCACTGATAATACTCCTTAACGACTTTTCCGACACACTGCCAATATTTATCTCCTTATGGTGGTCATGGTGTATAGCCCCAGACTCGTAATGATACTTCTCACTCATTGCTTAAACATTTTAGTTTTGCGACATTCTCTGCCGTTTCTCCAATTGACAGCTGTTTACGATGGTCATCATGTGTTGCCCCTGACGCATAATATGCGCCATAAGTAGGCCGTTCAGCCGTTTTCTTTATTGCCGCAGTCAAATCTTTTTGCTCTTCATGATATTCAAACAACCGGGCACGATATTTTTCAAACAAAGCAGGATAATGTTCTCTCCATGCTGGCTGCATACTGATAAGAGGATTCGATTGTGTTTGGATTAGAAGGTCCCAGGCCATTTCAGGAGGGTATCGCATCAGTTCCTTGTCAACATCCTCGATGAGGATTGCTGACAGCAAATTATTTTGCAAAATAATTATTTATTAAGGATGTAAACACTCTCAAGTTGACTGATTCCCATTTGCCACCCTCTTCGACAGAATATCATTTGATGGACTTTTTCTTTATAATATATAATTTTAGTCATTGGTGTATTGTTTTCTTTTGGAGCGCAAAGATAGAAAAAATCCCGCTCATTTCATCAACGAACGGGAAAAATTTTCTGTTAATGATTCTAAAGACACACAAGGAGGCGATTCTTTTTGTGCACAAACACCATATAAAACTCTTTTTTCTCTAAAATATCATCTTTCAAGTTCTCTGATAGGATTGATGTAGAACAGAATTTGCTTAGCCTCCCAACGCCAGTCACCTTGTGGGATGATGCTACTGATGCTATAATGCAGGTGGTGGGGCTTGCCTGCCGCATTACCAGTATTGCCCACCTTACCAATAACGGAACTCTTTGTTACGACAGCACCAATATGAGTATCTATCTCGCTCAGATGAGCATAATAGTGTAGTCTCCATCCAGAGCTGAGTATTAGTAAACAGTTTCCACCAGCACCTAAGTTATGTCCCGTAAGTAGTACTATTCCACCAATGGCAGGGTGTACGTTAGTTCCTTTCTTGGCGAAGATATCTATTCCTGCATGTCGATGGTCACCCCAAGGATGCCAGAATGATCTTGGATTATAGCTCTCCTTACCACAACCCTCAACAGGGTTCTGGATTTTCGTTGGCAGTAGCATATTGACAGCCAGTAAAGCAATCACGCTGTAGAGGACAATCTTTAGCTTCTTCTTTCTCATCATCTGTGTGACATATCAATTCTTTTTACGATGCAAAAATACATTTTTTTATTGGTATATCCAACAGAATCAGATGCCGTTTGTACGAAACACCCATTTGGCTGTACGAAAAGACTATGATAGCATTATCGCTTACTAAACAGTAGTCACTTATCCTTCATTTTAGCCTTCCTTTCTATCTTCTTGATTGACTCTAAGTAGGCCTGCTCTACAGGTGTCAACGTCTTCACTTGGAACTATCTGTACTCCGACAAGGCCTTATCCATCGCTTCCTCATGGGAAACAGTACCGGCCCCCACTAGCAAATCTTCGCCATTGGCAGAAAGAATGTTGTCCAACTGTCGCACATAGTCTTCCATATACATCGGACGGTGGCGAAGAGCCTGAGTTTCTGCGAAGTCGAAGTATCCAGATACGAGGTTGTTCAGTATCTTCAATTCATCTGCCGTCAGATAGTTTTTGGCAATCTTGATATCATTAATACAGGGCAGTTCCCCTTTGAACGAGGTTAGCCCCATGAATGGCTTTTCGGCATCCGCTCGGTCATAGATAACCTCCGCAGCCGTATGCCCATGAGCCGCATAGTGCAGCTTGTTCTGTACCATCTTGAAGAACAACCTCGAATACTCTGTGCGGGGGTCATAGTCAACACTGGTGGCATAGAGGTCAAGCACCTGCCGATACATCACCTTCTCAGAGGAACGGATGTCGCGGATGCGGTCTAAGAGTTCCTTCCAGTAGCCTCCACCACCCAGATTCTTCAGCCGTTCATCGTCCATCGTGAAACCTTTAATGATATATTCTGCCAATCGCTCCGTGGCCCATTGGCGGAATCGTGTACCCACTATAGACTTCACACTGTAGCCTACAGAAATGATGACATCGAGGTTGTAGAGCATGACTTCTTGGCTCTGCGTTTTACCCTCCACTGCACCATGTTGAGTGGTATGTCGGATTTTCCGACATACCTTCTCCTTTTCCAATTCTCCTTCCTTAAAAATATTAGAAATATGCTCTGTTATCGTTGATCTGCCTTTACCGTATAGCTGAGCAATTTGTTCCTGTGACAGCCACACAGTTTTCTCCTCCAACCTGACATCGAGTTTTATCTTACCATCTTCCGACTGA
>JAEEGG010001298.1_pt1 | contig 68185 bp, 60 predicted proteins | sample 9134161 | NCBI WGS metagenome assembly JAEEGG01 (sample SAMN16246543, study PRJNA631951) | gut metagenome | biome: gut microbiome; feature: rumen; material: CR-attached | host: Bos | place: Iran: Karaj | collected 2018-10
TTCCACAAACAAGCCAAGCAATAGTATAGCGGTAAACGCCTACGAGTAATCGTGGGCTTTACTTACTTGCTTGGCAGGTCGTGGAACACCTAAGTAGGCGTAAGAAAAGTTCCACGATTTTTTATGCCAAGCAACGAAAACACAAAACAAATCAAAAGCCGCCAAAGGGTGGCTGACCATGGCGAGGTGTTCACCAATCCGCGCGAGGTGAACGCTATGCTCGACTTGGTGCGCGACGAGTCGTTTCGGCTCGACAGCCGCTTCCTTGAGCCTGCCTGCGGCGATGGGAATTTCCTTATCGAGATTCTGCGCCGCAAACTCTCCCTTTTGCAAGACATCAAATCCCAAACGGAATGGGAGTTCAAGATCCTGATCGCCGTAGGCTCCTGCTATGGCATTGACATCCTGCCCGACAACGCCGACGCTTGCCGTGAGCGGTTGTTTGCCGAAGTGATTGACCAAATTGGCAAAAAGGGCTGTACAAGCGGCTATGAAGAGAGCCTCCGATATATGCTGCAAAAGAATATCGTCTGCGGCGACGCACTGACCTATCGCACTGCCGAGGACAAGCCCATCACTTTCTGCGAGTGGACACCCATCGCGGGCAGCATGCAGTTCTCGCGGCGCGACTTCCAATTTGACTTCCTTGTCACAAAAAACCACCAGTACAGCCTTTTCGACGAACAAGGCGAAGTGCAAAGTTTCGACGAGCCTGTGCGTACCTATCCACCGTTGCATTACACCCAACTTTACCGATATGAAGAACAACTATAGCCCCGACATCCTCAATTGTTTGGCCAATCTGAGCAGCGATGAGGTCTTCACCTCGCCCGAGTTGGCTAACCGAATGCTCGACCTGTTGCCACAGGAGTTGTTCCGTTCCAGCAAGACGCGCTTTCTTGACCCTTGCAGCAAGAGCGGTGTTTTCCTGCGCGAGATTGCCAAACGGCTGTTGGCAGGGCTAGAAGAGCAGATTCCAGACTTGCAACAACGCATCGACCATATTATGACCAAACAGGTCTTCGGCATTGCCTGCACCGACCTCACTGCTGAGATGAGTCGTCGCACACTCTATTGCACCAAACAGGCCAATGGCGAGTATAGTGTTGCCACCTGTTTCGATGATGCGCAAGGCAATTTGCGCTACATGCGATGCCAACACACGTGGGAGAACGGCAAATGTAAGCATTGTGGTGCCAACCGTGCCCAATATGACCGTGTGGAAACCATCGAGTCCTACGCTTATCCTTTTATCCATAAACCAATCAAAGAAATACTCAAGAAAGATATGCAATTTGACGTAATCATAGGCAACCCGCCATACCAAATGAGTGATGGTGGCAACAGTGCGAGTGCGATGCCAATCTATCAACATTTTGTTCAACAGGCAAAAAAACTGAAACCACGTTTTCTAATAATGATTACACCCTCTCGTTGGTTTGCTGGAGGAAGAGGATTAGATGCATATCGTGAAGAAATGCTTAATGACAACAGAATAGAAAAGATTGTAGATTATGCAGATTCCCAAGATTGTTTTCCAGCAGTAATTATCGGCGGTGGAGTTAGTTATTTTCTATGGGATCGGGAATATCATGGCAAATGCACTGTGGTCAATATTGCAAAAGAAATAAAGTCTGAAACACAACGTTGTCTCAATGAATACCCAGTATTCGTTCGTTCCAATGAAGCAATAAACATAATTCACAAACTTGGACTATTTACATCATTGAGTTCAATAGTTCTTCCATCTAACCCTTTCGGATTTAGGACATTTATTCGAGGAGAAAGTAAACCTTCCCTTGACAGTATTGCATTAATAAATAGTGAAGGAGTTGGCTATGTTAAACGTTCGGATGTGTTGAAAAACATTGATGCCATCGACAAATTTAATGTAATTCTTACTCGTGCTATGTCTGGGGGAAATAAGCCGATGTCTGATGGAAAGTATCAGATTATTCCAAGCACTATGAAAGTAATGAATGCTGGCGAAATATGTGCAGAAACCTACATCTGCATTGGCAAATTTAGCAACAAAAAAGAAGCCGACAATTTGGTTTCATATTTAAAAACCAATTTTTGTAGATTCATGATGCTACAAGCAATGACGTCAATAATGATAAACAAAGATGTTTTCAGATTCGTTCCCCTCCAAGACTTCTCTCACCCCTGGACAGACGAAATGCTTTACAAGAAATACGATTTGGACAAAGATGAGATTGCTTTTATTGAGAGCATGATTCGCCCAATGGAATGATTATTATAAAACATAAACAGAACGTTCTTTGAAATTTTAGGAGAAAACTGGCATGGTTTAAGAAAGATGTGTATTTTTGCACTGTAAAAACATACATGACATGGCAAAAGATTACTCCACAGAAGAATCTAAAGCTTCGATAGCCTCAGAACCGACTGCTGCTTATGGAGTAGCAGAAAAACGCAGGGTTTTTAGCGAAGAGGAACTTTCGCATGGAATTCCCCTCGAAGAATCTCGTCGTCGGTTAACAGTGCTGATCTATAATCATTATCATCAGCAGCAATGAGGATTATCATCGACGAGAAGGTTCATCAGTCCATAGAGAATTTCTATCGGGCTGCCATGAATAAACACATCACACTAAGTTTTCAAACTGTTGAAGACAAGAAAAATCGTCTGTATGATGCTATTGAGGACTTGAAATACAATCATCGCATTTATCCCAAGGCTCGACTGAAACAAGAATGGATTGACGCAGGATGGCAAGAGTTTATTTGTGAGGATTTCCATTTCGCATACGAATCAGGTTACGATCAGTTTGGCGAGGAAGTTGTCTATGTTTACGACGCTGTTCATAGTCTTCTTTACTATTAGTCTTTTCTCCTAACTATTTCTGCATAAGGACGTTCGCTTATAAAAACGTAAACGAACAAACTGACATATTATGCAGACGATAGACCAGATACTTCCTAACGAGCGGCGGACGATACCGCAGATTTACATGTACGACGACACATCGTTTCCAGGATGGATAAAGATAGGACAGACCACCCGCGCCAATGTGCGGAAACGCATCGATGAACAACACCCCATCACCGAGCCACACAAGACCTACCACCTGTTGTGGCACGACAATGCTTTCTATGCCGACGGCAGCGGCGAGAGTTTCAGCGACCACGACCTGCACGAGTGCCTGCGCCGTATGGGTAAGGAACTCATCGGCGAGTGGTGCCGTTGCTCGCTACGCGAAGCACAGGCAGCATACGTGGCCGTGCGCCACCGCGACACACAGGTGAAGACGGATCGTGACCTTGACTACAAGATGCGCGACGAACAGGAACAGGCAGTAAAACAAACCGCCGACTACTTCGCCAAGATGGACATAGAGGAGCCAAAACGTCCCAGCCACTACCTTTGGAATGCCAAGATGCGTTTCGGCAAGACCTTCGCCACATATCAGCTCGCCAAACGGATGGGTGCCAAACGTGTTTTGGTGCTCACCTTCAAACCCGCCGTGGAAGACTCATGGCGCGACGACCTGCTACGTCACCGCGATTTCGAAGGCTGGCGGTATTACAGCAGTCGCATGGACGAAGAGTTTCCTTCATTGTCCTCGCCAAAACCATTGGTTGTCTTTGGATCATTTCAAGACTACCTCGGCAAAGACCGTTACGGTAACATCAAACCCAAAAACGAGTGGGTGCATTGTGTCAATTGGGATTTGATTGTGTTGGATGAATACCACTTTGGTGCTTGGAACGACAACGCCAAGAGCCTTCTCGACCTTGGGGATGCCGATGCCAAAATGCGACAGACAGAAGAAGACGAAGTGATGAGCGAAAGCGGCATCGATGTGGAAAGTGGTCGCGCTTGGGACGATGAGGATGTGCCTATCACGGGCAACCATTACCTTTACCTCAGCGGTACGCCGTTCCGAGCATTGGCTACAGGCGAGTTTATGGAAAGCCAAATCTTCAACTGGACTTATCAAGACGAGCAGGCACGGAAAGAAGCCGTCGGTGGTCCCTATCTGGAGATGCCCACCATGGTGATGATGACCTACCAGATGCCGCAGGACCTTGGAGCCATGATTGAGCAATGGGACATGGACGGCTTCGATCTCAACGAGTTTTTCCGCGCAGAAGGTAAGAAATTTATCCATGAAAAAGCCGTGCAGAAATGGCTCGACATCATCCGTGGCAAAGCCTCCATCTTCGGCGATGGCAGTTCGCCGCTCAATGTACGACCTGCTTTGCCCTTTGAGGACACCCGTCTGCTTGACCTCTGCGCCCATACGATGTGGTTCCTGCCCAATGTGGCTTCTTGCGATGCCATGGAAGCACTACTTCACCGTCCGGCTAACGGATTCTATCAGAACTACACCATCATCAACTGTAGCGGCGCCAAGGCAGGCATCGGAATTGATGCCCGAGGACCAGTGCGTGAGGCTATGGGCGACAACCCTTTGAAAACACGCACCATCACGCTGACATGCGGCAAACTGACCACAGGAGTAACGCTGCGTCCGTTGGGAGGACTGCTGATGCTGCGCAATTGTTCTAGTCCAGAGACGTATTTTCAGACGGCTTTCCGTGTACAAAGTCCGTGGACGGCCACCGACAAGGACGACCCCACGAAGCATACGATTCTCAAACCCACCTGTTATGTGTTTGATTTCGCCCCAAACCGTGCCTTGCGCGAAGTGGTGACCTACGCCAACCAGTTAGATGTGGACAGCAACCGTCGGATCACCGACAAGGTAGATGAGTTCATCAACTTCCTGCCCATCTTGCAATTCGATGGCAGTTCTATGAAACGTGTGGATGCCACCGAGATACTTGATTTCGTTGATAATGGCACCAGTGGAACATTGCTTGCACGTCGTTGGAACAGCGCACAATTAGTCAATGTCGATAACGCCACCCTTCAACGAGTGCTTGACAATCCCGAGGCATTGGCCACCATCATGAAGATTGAAGGCTTCCGCGCCTTGGGCAGCGACATCATCGAAAACATTGTCAACCGAGCCGAGAAGATCAAGAAGTTGAAGCGCGAGGCGGGCGACAATAACGACCCCAAGAAGAAGAAAGAACTCACCGCCGAGGAGAAAGAATATCGTTCCAAGCGGCGCGAGGTGCAGGAAAAACTGATGAAATTCGCCACCAGAATCCCCATCTTCATGTACCTCACTGATTATCGTGAAGAAAGTTTAGAAGATGTCATCCGCAAACTGGAACCAAGATTATTTGAGCGCGTCACAGGCCTCACCATCGACGACTTCGACCTGCTTTTGCGTGTCGGTGTCTTCAACCGCGCCCAAATGAACGACGCCATCCTGAAGTTCCGCCGCTACGAGGATGCCTCGTTAGAATACACCGGCGTAAACCGCCATGCCTCCGACACCCGCATCGGCCTGATGGACAGCACCGTGCCGATTGAGGCGATGCTGGGTTCATGCTAAATGATTTATGAAATCAAAAGCTATCTCGCCAGAACCGACCTCACCATAGAGGAAATCGCCGCCCACATGAACTACGACAATGTTTCATACCTCTGCCGTTTCTTCCGCAATGCCATAGGGCAATCGATGATGGAGTTTCGGCGGAAGCAGCGGTGACGCAACGAAACCGTACCCCAAGCCTTTGCCCGAATTGCGGATGCGTTGACGATTATTCTAATTCCATCGGTATCTTACTTACAATGCCTAACAAAGCATGAGAATATAGCCAAACTATCCGGGTCTGTTTTGAACATGTATTCGGGATGCCATTGGACAGCCCAGACAAAACGTTTGCCCACCATTTGTATTGCTTCGATGATACCGTCAGGGGCGACAGCCATTGGTGTCAAATCACTGCCGAGGTCTTTGGCGGCTTGGTGATGCAAAGTATTCACTTCGATGATGTCTTTGCATAACAGTGTTTTCAAATCTCCGTTCAGTATGACCTTATGCATCGGGGAACCGTATGGCTTGCCTTGTCGGTGGACAATCTCCGAAGGGTGTTCTGAAGAGAGGTCCTGCCAAAGCGTACCGCCCAAAAACAAATTGATGAACTGAAGACCACGGCAGACTCCAAGTATCGCCTTATCGGACAGCAAGGCTTTCGACAGCAGCAACGTTTCCAACTTATCGCGTTCCGAACAAGAACCGACATCCTGACCACCTGTAAACAGGAATCCGTCGCAAGTCTCCACAATACGGTCTGCGTCCTCTTCTGCCATCTCAAGGGGCAAGATAATAGGGATACCTCCGGCAGCCTTAATGCCTTCCAAGTAATCCGGCAGCATCCAAACACTTTTGCGCTCCGCATCCCAAAGCGGCGTAACGCCGATTATTGGTGATTGTTTCATAGATACCTTCTGAATGGGATATAATTATCTTCTCCAAGCTCCGATGACCTCTCCGACATAGACGGTGTGAATACCGGCATCAAAGCCGTCATACCATTTTTTGGGAGTGCCGTTGCGGAAATCCTGCTCTGTCTGGTGCCAAACCGACATGGTTTCGCATTCGATAACCAAATTGGCCTCCTCGTAATATGGTGTGCCATGTTCGGTGTATGCTACATGGAGTCCAAGCGCAGCAGCTTTGTCGCCATCACGACCGCTGTTGCTGCCCATGTATTGCCACACTTTTGAGTCATCAAACTGCATAATAGTGAAGCGCGGATATTTCTCCATGAACTCCCATGTGTAGCGGCCAGGGGCCACATAAACGGTTACTGCCGGACGGTCGTGGCCCAAATAGTTGCCAATGCCGCCCCAGCCAATGGTCATGGCGTTGTTCCGTGTGGTGTCGCCGCTGCATAAGATGAGGTTTTCGGTGAACCATGTGAAGCCGTTCTTCTCAAACGCTTTTTGCACATCAAAAGCAGTCAATTCGTTGTTTTCCTTATTCATAGTTTGTTGTTCTTGTTCTTTGTTGTTGCAGCCGGCGGCCATCATCAACGCCACTACTGCGAGAAATAATGCTTTTTTCATTTTAATTAGTTTTGCTGCAAAAGTATAAAAAATGTGCGAAACAAATTACTTCGTTCCGCACAGTATAACTAATGTGGAAACAAAACCGCCACAATGGCACAAAACCTTTGTGGAGAGTTATGTCTCTTATAGCAAATAGTACCTACACCCAAGAAAAATTCTCCTTCCCTGCCCCAATCTCAAAATGGTATTTTGCAATGCCGAGGTCGAGGTGCGAATAGCCTATGAGAGAGAACTTTGTCTGCGCTTCCACCTGATTGTTGTCGTGAAGAACGAACGCAAACTTCTGCTGGTTGACAGCTGTGGGCGCAAGCAGCGCAGCCTCTACGCCATGTACGAACCAGTCGGGGAAGCTGGCGGCGACCGACTTGTTCACCGCTATGTCGTCGAGGGTCTTTTTCTGCGGGTGTGGCTTGCCTTGCGTCGCACCATACCCGAAAGAGATTACGCATTTCAGTTCCTCGTCCTGCTCCACAGAATAGGCCTCTTTGACCTTCTTGAAAGACCCGCCGACCCAGCACGAATTGAGTCCGAAGATTTGTAGCTGTAGCACCAGCTTCTCACCATAATAGCCAGCCGTCACGGCACCGCTGTTACCTTTGGGCGCAACGATGGCGAGATAGTTGCCCACATTCTCAAACTTGCCGTATTTGGCCAGCATTGAAGCGAACGCCTTGGGTTCATTGGCAATCAGTTGGAAATGTACACTGCCTTCGCGATTGCAAAGGGTGATGCACTCTTGTATCGCCTCGATTTTCTCCGCCTCAATGGGTTTGTTTAGATACTGCCGCACGGAATGTCGGGCAGTGATGGCTTCTGTTAGTGTCATATTGTCGTTTTAGTTTATTGAAATAGTCATACATTGGAGACCCGAATCATGCCTCTGTGAAGTGATTACTTTACCGAAACTTTCCGTTCAAAGACCATTCCGTCGACAGCGGTGATGCGCAACAAATACATGCCTTCCGCCCAATCGCTGACATGGATTTCTGTCGCATTTTTGAAAGTCTTCACCTTTTGGCCAAGCGCATTGAAAACTTGCACTTCCGCAGGCTCAACACCTTGAATGTAAAGTGTTTCCGAAGCGGGATTCGGATAGACCATCACCTGTTGCGCCATTTCGGCAATCACATCATATTCTGTTTGGAAGGTCATGGGTGCGCCCCATTCCAACCAACTTCCGTCGTCAAACTCACAGGCCATCGTAAACTCATAATAAACGTCTTCCTCAAGGTCCTCAATAACAGTCTCTACATAACCATCAGTCGGCACGTCCACTTCAATCCACTCAGTATCGTCCAATTTATGATATTTGAAATAAGCCCTCGCAAAATGATCATTGCCCTCGTGAATCCATGCTGATAGCTTGGCAGAGTGCGTGGTGACATCAGAGGCTTCATAAAGGATGAAACTCGATAAGCCATGGATAGGATAGCCGTTGTTGGTGCCGTTGTCCATCACAAATGCGTGTGAACTTTGGTCGAGTTGGTTCTTGAACTCCTCGGTCTGCATTTCTTCGGCAGTCATGCCCGTACCGTAACCGTTGTTGCCTCCAGCTGAAGTCAGGAAGAAACAATTGGTGACATCAATGGTATTTTCCGCCTTGGTCGGGTCGATGGGGCTGACCATGCCGAAAATGCCGCCCGAAGTGCCTCCGCTGACTTGACCGACATTGTAACAATCCATAACATAAGTCTCTGCCGACTCCACCGTGGCACCCAACACACCGGCGGAAATGCCCATCAACATGGCGGTTGCATTGGCAGAACCTGTGTTGTAGCATTTTGCAATTGAGGCATTACCCTGAGCGAAACACACTACACCGCCTGCCACAGCAGCACCCATGAAATTGCTGTTGGTAGCCGTGACATTGGCCGACGAAGAGCATTCAACCACGCTGCCGTTTTGGACACCAGCCACCACACCTGCAGCCCCGCAATAAGAACCACTGTTGGTCACACTGACCGAGCCTGAAAAACTGCAACGGTATACCATCCCACCTTCAGCAACGCCACCTACTACACCTGAAGCACCTATGCCAGTAGAAATGACCGTGCCGCTGACCGAAAGGTTTCGAACACAACCTTTTTCTCCGCCCACTGCGGCAAACAGACCCGCCAAGTCGGCAGAAGTCTGAATCCGCAAGTTCTCGACCTGATGATAGCCTCCGTCGAAGTAGCCGGCAAAATAAAAGCCATTCATGCTGTAGTCAACATTGCCGATGGGTGTCCAATTAAGGTTGTTCAAGTCAAGGTCATCCGTGAGCAAGAAATATTCCCCGACAAAAACACCCTGTTCTGAGGATTGATAACCTTCGTTGACTTTTTCGGCCAGATAAGCCAAATTCGCGGCTGTCTCAATACGGTAAGGATTGTAGAAAGTGCCCTCACCTTGGGTCCAAGGCTCAGACGTGCCGTCCCAAATGCTGGTTCCCATTAGATTGAATGTCAATGCCATGGCGATGATGGAAAGTGATAATTTCTTCATTTTGTTCGATTTTTTCCTGCAAAGTTATAAAACATTTCGACGAAATCAGCGTTATCATCCTATAAATTCGTATTTTTACCGCCTAAAATGTATCGTATGAAATACTTGAAGTTTTTTACCCTCATCATAGCCTCATGGCTCGTTTCGGCCAACCTTTTCGCCCAAGACGGTGTCTCCATCGGGAATTGGCGCACGCACCTGCCTTATCAGAAAGTGATTGCCGTGGAGCCAGTAGGAAACAAGATTTACGCTGCTACGGAATATGAACTGTTCTATTACGACAAAGAGGACAACTCTATTAATATCTTGAACAAAATCAACGGTTTGTCCGACATCGGCATCAGCACTATGCGCTACAACACGAGCCAACGAAAGCTGTTCGTCGCATATACCAATGCCAATGTCGACCTCATTGATTCCGAGGGCAACATCAAGAATATGAGCGACATAAAGGATAAGAACATCGTAGGCAATAAGAACATCAACCATGTATTTTTCGACGGTGATTTGGCGTACACGGCCTGCGGTTTCGGTATCGTGGTTTTCGACCTGAAAAAAGAGGAGGTGAAAGACACTTATTATATTGGCAACCAAGGTGATGCAGTGAATGTAACCGATATTGCCATCTTCAATGGCCGTATTTATGCCTCAACCGACGATGGCATATATTACGCCTCACAAGATGCTCAAAACCTGGCTAATTATTCGGCTTGGCATTTCGATAACAGCCTGATTCATCCCCATTTGGCATACACCGAGATGGAAGTGTTCAACGGAAAGTTGTATCTGAATTATGATGGTGGCTATGAAGCCGATACACTTTTTGTCAACGATGGGAATCTCTGGGGTTATTTTGACAAACAGGATGTGAACCAAAAGTTTGAGCTGCGAGCCTACGACGACCGTTTTATCCTCACCAACCGCTACAAGGTTTCGGTGCGCGATGCCAATCTAAATGAAATGTTGGGGATTTATTCTCCTGGCGGTTCCATTGAACCACTTTCGGCTGCCGTTGACAACAGTGGCAACTATTGGATTGGCGACACCCGACGCGGCCTCGTCATGACAAGTGACGGCTGGAACAACATGGATGTGAAGCCCAATGGTCCTGCTTCAAAAAACGTCTTTGAACTTCAAGCCTGCGGTGACCAAGTTTGGATTGCTACAGGTGGCCACGCCGCCAACTGGGGCAAACGCTATATGAAAGAAGGTGTCGCCCGATTCAACGGATTGTGGACGATTCTCAACAGTTCCACCCTGCCTGATTTTGGAACATATTCGGATTTTGTTTGCACGGTCACCGACCCCAACGATCCTTCCGTAACATACGTCGGCACTTGGGGCAAAGGGCTTTTGAAATTCCAAAACGACGAATTGGTCGAAGTGTACAACGCCGACAACAGCACGTTGGACTATTGGGTGAAAGACCAAACTCTAATCAATATCAGCGGTTTAGCCTTTGACAGTAAAGGGAATCTTTGGGTCGCCAATACAGGTGCCAACAAACTCCTTTCTATGATGGAACGCACCACCGGCAACTGGCGTTCCTTCAACTTGGGTGGCAGCCTCAGCGGCATTGACATTGGCACATTGCTCATCGATGACAATGATTATAAGTGGATGATCCGCCGTGGCGGTGAGGTCATCGTTTTCAATGACAGCGGCACCTTCGACAATCCCACCGATGACCAAGCCGTCAACCTGAATACAGCTGCGGGCAACGGTAAACTGGCTGGTGCTGTCAACTGTCTCATCCTTGGCGATAAAGGCGAAGTTTGGGTCGGAACCGACAAAGGTCCTTGCCTGTTTGACGACACAAAGAAAATCTTCAGCGGCTCCAACTTCGACGCCATCCAAAAGGAAGTGCCCCGCAATGATGGCACCAACCAATACGACTACCTCTTCGACGGATCCAATGTGCTTTCAATGGCTGCTATGGAAGGTTCCAACCAGATTTGGTTCGGCCTTGAATCGGGGGTTTATCTCATGTCATTTGAAAACAAACCCAAGGAAATCCACTATTTCAACACCGACAACAGTCCCTTGTTAGACAATGCCGTCACCACTATGGCTGTCGACAAGAGCGGCGAAGTGTTTTTTGGTACAGGTAGCGGTGTCATCTCCTATCGCGGCGAATATGCCACTCCAGAGCCGATTATCAGCGAGGTAGTAGCCTATCCTAATCCTGTACGGATGAATTATTCGGGTTATGTCGGAATCAAAGGCTTGGTTTCCAATTCTTTAGTTAGAATCACCACTGTGGACGGCACTTTTGTCACGCAACTAATTTCGGAAGGTGGTCAGGCCGTTTGGGACTGCACCAACATCAATGGAGAGCGAGTGGAGCCTGGAGTCTATTTCATCTTCGTCAGCACCAAGCAAGGCACCAACAAGTTCGCCACCAAGATTCTCGTTCAAAACTGATGGATGACAAAATTCAAGGCATCGTCCTGCAAACCATCCGCTACGGTGACACCAGTTTGATTGTCAAGGTGTTCACCCGCAACTATGGCTTGAAGTCTTATATGGTGAAAGGTGCTTTCAATCGAAGTTCCAAAAACCGTGTAGCTTTGTTCCAAAACCTCAACCTTATTAATTATATAGGTGTGGAAAAAGCCAACAAAGGCACGTTGGGCTATATGAAAGATGTGCAGCTTTCTTTTGTCTATCAAAATCTCCCTTTGGTGATGAATAAAAGTGCCATCTTGATGTATGTCAGCGAATTGCTGTCAAAGACCATCACAGAGCAAGAGCAGAATGAAGCACTTTATGACTTTATCTTCCGTTCCCTTCAGTGGCTCGATTTGGTCGAAAAAGACTATGCGAATTTTCCGTTGTTCTTCACCTTGGAACTGACACGTCACTTAGGTTTCTATCCCAAATCAAATCATAAAGAAGGGTATTGCTTTGATATGATGGAAGGCTCGTTTGCACATGACTATCCGCTGCATCCCTATTATTTTGATACAGAATCTGCTGCTTTGCTTTCGCGTTTGCTCGATGTGGGCATTGACGAAGCTTGTAGCATTCCGCTTCGGGTGTCATACCGTCGTGAGTTACTGGATAACCTCATCGTATTCATGCGCCTTCATGCCCCAATCATGAAAGACTTCCATTCCCATGAGGTACTGAAAACCGTGTTGGAATAAAAAAAGCCAGCCTTACGACTGGCTCACAAACAATAAATGAAAAAAACAAAACTTTTCTAAAACAAAACTACTTCAATTCAAGTGATGTCTGTCCGATTAACTTGCCCCCTTGTTCATAGATATCTATGAAATAGGTGCCAGGCCTGAATTCAATATCGGAAGGCTTAGTGTAATAAGCACGCACATCCGTTTCCTTTCCCTCATAATTGACCCTGACCTTTTCGGTAAACTGTAAGGTCTCTCCATTGGATTCAAAGGCATATTCATCGCCTATACCCTTGCAAATGACCGCTTTGGTAGGATTAGCGATACGGACATAAAAAATCTTGGTCCCAGGTTGAATCAACTCGTTTTCTGCAACCGTAAAATCAATTCTGATGCGTTCGGCACGACTGGCACGGTCGGTCGACGATTCCTTGCCGCTACCTTTGAAGCGTACACCTTGAGCCGAATAATTGTGGAGTTTCATCGTAGCTGCCAGATTCACCTTATTGGTCAATTCTTCCTTCTGACGCGTGAGATTGGTATTCTGACGGCGTTCGGCCTGAAATTCCTCACGGATACGCTCGTTTTCAGCCACTAACTCTCGGTTGACAGTATAAAGTGAATCCATTTGACGCACATAACGCTGAGAAATCTCTTGTAATGCAGCCAATTTCTTCTTGATGCGGTAATAATCCCATTGAGAATCAAGGAGCTTCTTGATTTCAACGGCATCGGCTTGGATGATGCTGTCTTTTTGTGCCAATTCCACACTAAGTTCTCCATAGCTTTCCTTCAGTTCGTTATGAACTTTCATCAAGCTATCAACTTCAGCTTGAAAATCAGCACGCTGCATTTCTTTCTCAGCCTCAAGCACTTTCAATTCCTCCTTCATAGAAGCGTTTTGGGACGACTTGACGATGACAAGTACAACGGCCATGACCAACGCTGCAAGAAGGACATACAACAATATTTGTTTTTTAGTGTTTTTCTCTGCATCCATGATATTCTGCTTTTAGATACACATTATATAACGTTGCAAAAATGACCTATATTGCGCTACTGCAACATCTCTGCCTTAATTGGTTCCACTTTTGTCCGCGGAATGTTGACTGGCAAATATTGACCAACCACATCAATATAGACTATCAGGCGACGCTTGTCTTTGACAGACTCAAGTCGGCCACAAAGTCCTTTCATAGGTCCGCTGATGATTCTCACCGTCTGACCTTCCTTCAAGTCATCCTTGTCCATTATCCTGCCCTCATCGTCCATCTCATAATCCTGAATAAAACGCTTGATGGCAAGTATTTGATTTTCAGGAACAATTACAGCCTTTCGTTCAAAAGAAACGAACTTGACCACCCCATAAACACTCACAATAGGCAAATGCTCTTTCTCGTTGGAAAAGACAAATATATACGATTTAAACAGCGGCTCCTCAACTTTCTTACGACGGTCGCTCCATTGCTTGAGCCGAGTAATCATCGGCAAGTATGCCTCTATGCCCAAGTCTTGCAACTGAGTCAAAACCTTTTTCTCAGCGCGTGACCTGACATAGAGGGCATGCCAATATCTCGGTTGTTCCATCACCTAAAGTGATTAGCTATTGCTCTTTTCCGAATCTTTTGAATGATGGTGGTGGTGATGCTTTTTTTTCTTACCTGTATCCTCTTGCGGATTCTCACCATAATAGTCGTTGCCATAGTAACCACTATTACTGCTACCGTATCTGCCATAGCCATAGCCGTAAGCATAACCGTAGCCATAGCCGTATTTCTTACCATAGCCGTAGCCATAACCCTTATTTGTCTGGATACCGTTAAGGACGATAGACATCTTGAGACCGCGGGTTTCCATATCTTTGATGATGGTACCGAAGATATTCTTGTTGGTGACACCTTGACGAACAATGAACAAGTTCACGTCACTATGTCTCATCAACAGGAAGGCATCGGTGACCAAACCGACAGGCGGAGTATCGATGATGATGTAGTCGTAACGCTCGCGGAGCAGTTGGAAGAGTTCATCGCACTTCTCGGAAGCAATCAATTCAGCCGGATTGGGCGGGATAGGACCACTGGTGATGATATCGAGGCTGGGAATAGCTGAAGTAGATTGGATGATGTTTTCAAACGGTTCCTTGTTGGAGAGGAATGAACTCAATCCGATATTGTTGTTCAAGCCGAATTCCTTAAAAAGTTTCGGTTTACGTAAGTCGAAGCCCAACAGAACGGTCTTCTTACCATAAAGTGCGTAGATGGACGCGACATTAATGGCATTGAAGGTCTTACCGATACTCTGCATGTCACCCGTAACGAGGACGGTACATTTCGTCTTGCCTTGCGTAATGAATTCAATATTGGTACGGATGGAGCGAAACGACTCGGCGATAGGTGCCTTGGGTGAATTGACGACCACGAGCGGATCCTTCGAAGAGGTTTGTGCCACCTGGCCAATAATCGGGAAGTTGGTCAGTTTCTCCACATCCTTGCGATCACTGATGGACACATTGAAGAAGTCCTTGAGGAACAAATACAAAGCAGGTATCAACAGGCCAAGGATGATGGCAATGAGATAATTCATGGAAGTACGAGGAGAGATACAATACGTTCTTTCCATTTTGGCCAAATCAAGAATCTCATTGTCAGGTGTATTGGAAGCCTTCAGAATTTGAGCCTCAGCACGACGCTGCATCAAATATTTGTAAGTCTCTTCGCTGAAATTGAAATTACGTTGGTAATCAATCAACTGTTGTTGCTTCTCAGGAAGCACTTTGGTTTCAGAAACGGTCTTCGCTATACGCTTGTTGATTTCATCAAGACCCATCTCGGCATTAATCACCAAGTTGTTGATGGTTTCCAACAAGGTTTTCTTCGTAGTAACAATCTGTTCGTTGAGCTTCACAATCTGAGGGTGCTGTTCCGTTTGGGTAAGCAATTGGGTAGCCTTTGTCTGCGACAAGGTGACAAGGTCTCTTACCAACTGATTGAGCAAGGGGTCGGCAATACCCATCGTACTGGGAGCTGCAAGATTTTCCGGATCATCAATCTGTTCCTTAATATAATCCTGCAAACGCTTGTAAATCTTAACATTAACAGTCATTTCAGCTCTCTCTTTCTCCAAAGCCTGCAAATTGTTGTAAATCTGAGAGGCTTGCAAATCAAGATTCATAAGGTCATTTTGTGTACGGAATTCTTGCAACTCAGTTGCAGCACTGCCCAATGACTCTTGAATTCCTGTCAATTCTTCATCAATGAAACGAATGGTATTCTCAGAAACCTGGTTCTTCTTTTCCAATCCACGATTAACATATTCTGTCATCAACATATTAATGTATTCAACGATTTTGTTAGGATTGTTACCTGTTATAACTATGGAGGCAACAGAAGATTGCTTGCTGGTTGTAGTCACTGTATAATTGCTCAACTGACTAACCAAACTTGGATAGCTATTGAGTTTGAAAGACAATTTTCGGCTGTTATCGGTTTCTGCATTGTAGTTTTCGTTCAAAACAATACGGAAACGGTTATACCCATTATCAACCCACTCGCCTTGCTTGCATTTTGTATCTATTTCAATTTTTCCAAGGACACTTGGCAATGATCGGCAGAGCACATAGTCATATTTTGCAAGGAAATCTGAGGTGCCGTGCAAACTCATTGTCTCGCCACCTAAACCAGATATCTCGTAGGTCAAGCCAACCGCTTGCGGAACACTACGGTCAAATTCAACCATAAATGGAGCGGTTTTATACAATTCAGATGTAGAAACACGTCCTTTTTCGTAATACGAGACCTCCAAGTTCATCTTTTTGATGGCTCGTTCCATAAGTGTATAAGACCTAAGAATGGCCATTTCGTTTTCAACATTTGATTTGCCCATGTTCAAATTTGTCATAAGCATTGTAGGGTCAAATGCCTGATCGCTTTTAATAAGCACTGTACCTGAAGTTTGATACACGCTAGGCTTATATCTGTTGATAACAAAGCCTATCGCTAAAGCGACAAAAACACAGATAACAAAAAGATACCAATGGCTCAAGCATATATAAATCAATTGCTTGATATCAACGGATTGTTCCTCTCCACTCTGTTGAGGTCTGAAATTTGTTGTTTCGTTCTGCATGACTATCTCAAATTAAATTATTTACTTCTTAATTTACTTATCTTTTAAATGCAACATACAAAGTGACTGCCAACGAGACAGCTGACAACACCGTCGAATAGGGGAATGCCGTGAAACCCCACTGCTTGATCTTCATCGGTTCGACATAAATGATATCGTTGGGCTTTAAATAATAATAAGGTGAAGCAAGAATGTCAGCCTGACCCATATCCACAGTAACAATCTCGGACCCATGATCGGTTTGACGGATAATCCTTACCTCGTCATTTTTTGCAAAATTGGTCATATTGCCCGCTAAGGAAATAGCTTCAAACAAATTAATCTGCGATTGATAGACCTTATACATACCAGGACGCGTAACTTCGCCCAGCACCGTAAGATTAAAGTTAGACAATTTTACAATAATGGTAGTCTGATTAACATACTTGTCAAGCTCAGTTTGTAGTCTTGCTTTAGCTTCATCAATAGTCAAATTTTTCAATTCAATTTTTCCAGTCAGCGGCATCTCAATACAGCCTTCCTCATCCAACGTATAAGACTGAAGATAAATTGAAGCATCTGATGATAATTGCGTGCGAACTCCAGTACTTTCGCCAGACAATGAAGTAGCAGTTCTCTCATCCACCGTGTTCAGCACACGAATGTACAAATTGTCACCAGGTTGCAATTTGTAGTTGACCGAACGGTCGTTGACATACTCTTGTGAAATGTTTGCTGCCGCCATTTGAGCGTCTTTAAGATAAATCATTTTCTTTTGAGGAACACATGAGGCGAACATCATGGTTAAAACTACTGTAAAGATTCCAAGTTTTGTAATTTTGTTAAAGTACTTCATACGTATTATGTTTATTTGTTTTTCAAATTATTGTCTGTTAATGTCAATTCTTTTATGCCCACCAAAGGAGTGATGGGCATTCTATATTCGATTTGGAAACGATAGATTCCTGGGTCGGTAATCAAAAACTGTTTGTTGATGGGAAAATCGAAAGTATAACATCCGTCTTTCAATTCAGAATTCCAATGACCTTCTTTATCTTTCAGGCTAAACTTGTAGCCCTTGCTGCGATATGGATTGCCCTCATTGGTAAAAACGGTAAAAACCATCGAAAAATAGTCGTAAGGATAATCTTCTGTAAAACTGACCCGCATACTCAAATCAAATGTGGTTTCTTCTTTGATCTCAACGTCATTGCGCAAATAATCAAAGCGTTCCCACATGGTGTTGAAAAAACTCCGCTGAATCAATGCGGAATTTTTCTCTTGTTGATTACACCCTGTTAGGAACAAACCCAACAATAATAATATGAATACACACTTCTTCATTTTAAGCATAAAAAAGCGTGCAAATATACAAAAAAACTGAATCACCACAATAATTGGACTGTTTTTCATTTTTTTTGCGTCAAAAAAGTGTTTTTTCAACCCAAAAAATAGTTCCAAAAAAAACACCCATAAACAAAGAAAAACCTATACCTTTGTACACGGCTTTAGATGTCATGAAAACGAGAAACAACAATCTGTCTTCCAGAAAATTAGTTGTGATGGGTATCTTCATCGCAGTGGGTATATTGTATCTCATCAGATTGTTTTCGCTTCAGGTCATCGACAAGCACTACAAACAGTTGGCCGACAACAATGCCCTCCGTTTTGTTACACAGTATCCTGCAAGAGGAAAAATTTTCGACCGAAACGGCAATTTGTTGGTGTTCAACGAGGCCGTCTACGACTTGATGGTCGTTCCAAAACAAGTCATAGAAAGGACGAAAGATACCCTAAACCCATTTGACACATTAGAATTCTGTCGGCTGCTTGACATAGACAAGACCTCGTTCATCGAAAGGATGAACAAGGCCAAAAAGGAGTCTTATTTGAAGCCTTCTCCTTTCATGACCCAAGTTTCAAAAGAAAACTACGCGCACATTGCCGAAGTACTTTACAGGTATAACGGTTTCTATTTCCAGACCCGAACCGTCCGTCATTATCCTATGGCCATAGCGGCACATACGTTGGGCGACATCGGCGAAATCAGCCAGAACGAACTTGACAAAGACGAAGAAGATTACTACCGCCAGGGCGATTATGTCGGCAAGTCGGGCATTGAAAAGTCGTACGAGAAAGAACTGCGTGGCGTGAAGGGCTTGAAAGTGATGATGGTGGATGTGCATAACCGAGAAATGGGCAGTTTCATGGATGGTGAACTCGACAAAGACCCTGTCGCGGGAAAAGACATCTATCTCGGCATGGATGCTGAACTGCAAGCCTACGGCGAGCGTTTGATGCAAGGCAAAATTGGCTCCATCGTGGCCGTGGAACCCTCAACGGGGCAAATTTTAGCTTTCGTCTCAAGCCCCACCTACGACCCCAATCTGTTGGTTGGACGCGAACGTGGAAAAAACTACAACGAACTCCAGAAAGACCCGATGAAACCTCTGATTAACAGAGCTATCAGCGGAACTTATCCTCCCGGGTCAACCTTCAAAACCGTTGTTGGACTCATTGCTATGCAAAGCGGCACCATTACTCCTGCCACACCTTTCCATTGCTCAGGTCCTGCCTCACTGCCCATCAAATGCACTCACTCCCATGGAAGCAGCCCCGATTTTGCCAACGCCATCATGAATTCGTGCAATCCTTATTTCTATGAGGCTTTCAAGGCGACCATAAACAACCCGAAGTTCGGGAACATGAAAAACGGCTATCAGTATTGGAAAGACATGACCTACAAGATGGGTCTTGGCCGCAAGTTCAACACTGACATTCCTTACGAACGCTCGGGCAACATCCCGTCTCGCGAATACTACGACCGGATGTATAACGGACAATGGAACTCCGTGACTATCCGTTCATTAGGTATCGGTCAAGGTGAAGTGTTGGTCACGCCTTTGCAATTGGCCAATATCGCCGCCATGATTGCCAACGAAGGCTACTATTATCCGCCACATCTCATCAAATGCTTCGGCGACACCACAGCCATCCCCGAAGTGATGACCACCCGCGTCGACCCCGGCATTGACCCTCGCCATGTCAGAGTGATGAAAGCTGGTCTGCGCACTGTGTTCAGTGGCCCCGCAGGCACAGCACGACGTTATGAAATGAAAGACATCGCCCAATGTGGAAAAACCGGCACCGCCCAAAACCCGCATGGAAATTATCACTCCAACTTCATTGCCTTTGCGCCCGCGGAAAACCCGAAAATCGCCTTGGCTGTCATCATCGAAAACGGCGGTTACGGTGCCACTTGGGCAGCTCCCATCGCCAGCTTGATGATTGAAAAATACATCCGAGGCTATACCACACGCGAAGACTTGGAACAACGCATGATGGAAGGCAGAATCTCATACAAGAACGAAAGATGAACGAAAGAAACAGTATCATAGGAAAAGTCGACTGGGTGACCATACTTATCTATTTGGCATTGGTGCTGATAGGTTGGTTCAGCATTTTCTCGGCCCGATACAATGAAGCACACCCCAGCATCTTCGACCTGTCGCAAGTCTATGGAAAACAGTTGATTTGGATTGGTGCCGCGCTCTTTATGGGCTTTGTCATATTGCTTATCGATGCCAAGTTTTTCAACGCTTTCGCATTTTGGATTTATATCGCTGTATTAGCCGCACTATTCATGGTGCTGGTCTATGGCAAAGCCACCAAAGGTGCCACCTCCTGGATTGAGTTCGGTCCTGTCAAATTCCAGCCTTCCGAGTTTGCAAAAATGGCGACGGCATTAGCAGTAGCCAGTTATCTCGGCAGATTAGACGTCGACCTCCAAAAGCGTAAGGATCAAATCTTTGCTATTAGTCTCGTCCTTATCCCGATGGCTCTTGTGTTACTTCAGAATGATACTGGGTCGGCTATCGTTTTTGTCTCATTTATTTTCATTTTTTACCGCGAAGGTCTCTCTGGAGCAGGGTTAGTAATGGTAGCTGGCGTAGTTGCCGTAATTTTGTTCGTTCTCACCTTGATTTGGTCGCAAAAAATCATGTATCTCATCCTCGGCGGCTTGCTCATACTCACCTTGACTTACTATCTGATTACCAAGAAGAAAGGCCTTGTCCAGATGCTGGCTGTCTTCGCATGCATGTTTGTGTTTGTCTTTTCGGTTGACTATGCCTTCAACAAGGTGCTTCAAGAGCATCAACAGAACCGCATCTTGGTGCTTTTGGGTCAACTTGATGATCCAAAAGGTGTAGGATACAATGTACACCAATCAAAGATTGCCATCGGCTCCGGTGGGTTAACAGGTAAAGGTTTCTTGCAAGGCACGCAGACCAAATATGACTTTGTCCCTGAGCAACATACCGATTTCATTTTCTGCACTATAGGTGAAGAAGGTGGTTTTCTTGGCACCGCTACCGTGGTGCTACTTTATGTGGCTTTGTTGGTTCGACTCATCATCCTCGCCGAACGACAACGATCTACCTTTAGCCGCGTGTACGGATACGGTGTCGCGGGAATCCTTTTCGTCCACGTGGCCATCAACATCGGCATGACAATTGGATTAGTTCCAGTCATCGGCATTCCCCTACCCTTCCTGAGTTACGGCGGCTCAAGTATGCTGGCTTTCACCATGATGTTAGCCATCTTCGTGAAACAGGATGCCTATCGGTTGAATGTATTATAACACCTTGTAATACAGATTCCTCACCAAGCCACCATATTTTTCCTCCGTCTTGGCGTAGACATAGCCTTCCTTCAGGAAATTGTTGATGCTGAAGTCATTATTGGGCGCAACAGTGGTGCAAAGCAGGTTAAAACCTCTCGTAATGGCAATTTTTTCCACCTCACGGATAAGCTTTCTTTGCAAGCCTAAACCTCGATAACCCTCACGCACAAGAAACAGCTTTTGGTTTGCGGATTTATACTCGCCTTGCAAACCCAAATCATGGAAATGGTCTTCCTCAATGCATTGCGGCACATAGAGCATTCCTATGGCTACCAATAAGTTACCATCCCAAATGCCCAAAGTCACGTTGGGCTCTTCCAAACAAGAAGCAATCATTTCGGGCGAATTATGGCGTAACACCGTCTTGTCAGGCAAAGCGGCATAAATCGTCTCATTCAGGTCCATGACGGCTTGTAAATCAGAGGGTTGGCATTGACGAAGCTCCATCATTCCTTGTAAATTGAAGTGACAGCAAATTTCGTGACATCAAACAACCCTTGGTCGCTGAGCTTTATCTCAGGAATGACGACCAACGCCATGAAAGCCAAGGTCATAAAGGGTGCATAAAGTGTTGAACCCAAGCGTTTTGCCAAGGCATCGACATTCTGATAGGCAGCGGCCACCTCGTAACCGTCTTCATTGCTCATCAATCCAGCCACGGGCAAAGGCACGGCCACCATCTCTGTACCGCAATAGGCCGTCACGCCGCCTTTATGTTCAATAAGCAGGTTGACTGCATGAAGGATATCGCTGTCCGTGGCACCCACTGCCACGATATTATGGCTGTCATGGGCTACACTCGAAGCCAACGCACCGCGCCGCAGCCCAAAGCCCTTGATGAAAGCCACCGCAGGCTTGGTCGGTTGGTAGCGATTGACGACCACAATTTTCAGAACATCACGTTCCACATCGCTGACAATGCCGCCATCCACCACTTTAGGTTCTGCCGTAAAACACTTGGTAATCAACATGCCATCCATGCATCCTATCACCTTTATTTTCTTACCTTTATCGGGAACGAAGATGTCTTCCGCTTTGATGAAATTCGCTTTGAAAATGTTTGGGGTCGCGACTTCCTTGTAACGAATGTTCGACACACCGTTTTCAGCCACTAGTACACCTTTAATATATGTCTGTTTGGCAACAGGATGGTTCAAGTCATCCACCACGATAAAGTCGGCATCGTCTCCCAATCGTAGCATTCCAACGTTGAGTTTGTAATGCTTCACGGCATTGAGCGAGGCAGCTTTCAGCACATCCATCACATTGTATCCCAAAGAAATAGCTCTTCTCACCAACACATCAATATGGCCATCATCCAACTCATCAGGATGTTTGTCGTCGGAGCAGAACATCAGTTTGTCGGGATGGGTGGCCATTAGCGGAATCAATGCCTCAAAGTTTCTGGCTGCGCTGCCTTCGCGGATGAGGATTTTCATGCCAAGGCTGATTTTCTCCAAAGCATCCGCCAAGCTGAAGCATTCATGGTCGGTGGTGATGCCCGCGTTCACATATTTCAGCAAATCGTTACCTGTCACCTCGGGCGCATGGCCATCAATAGGCTTGCCGTAATGTCGGGCTGCGGCGATTTTTCTGAGGATTTCTGGGTCTTCATGGATGACTCCGGGATAGTTCATCATTTCGGAGAGGTAATAGATGTTTGGCGAAGCCATCAACTCTTCTATGTCATCGGCATCGAGTGTGGAACCTGAAGTCTCAAATGCCGTGGAAGGCACACAACTCGGAGCGCCAAAGAAGAATTTGAACGGCACCTTTTTGCCATTGGCTATCATATAACGGACTCCTTCCTTGCCGAGCACATTGGCGATTTCGTGTGGGTCGCTGACGGTGGCCACCGTGCCATGACAGGTTGCCAAACGGGCAAACTCCGACGGCACCAGCATGGAGCTTTCGATATGCACATGCGCATCAACAAAGCCCGGCATGATGTACTGCGTGTTGCCAACTGGCTGCTCCTCTATCTTGGTGATTTTGCCGTTCTCGACGACAACAACGCCCGAAAAAATCCTCGAGTTGACGAGGTCGACAATCTGACCTCCAATGGTGAAACTGTTATTCATGGATGCAATTTTGGGGCAAAGTTACGGAATCCATTTCATATTCATCAAACTTGGTGGAAATATTGGTTGTTTTCCGCATTAAGAACAAAAAGCGGACTTGACAAATGCCAAATCCGCTTTCTGCTATTATTGTGGTTATAAAATCAAGTCGTCTCCATCATCTTCCTCCACTTGACATAGCCAAATACCGCGATGATGACATACAAGGCATAAAGGCTGGCTTTGAAAGGAATATCTTTGTAGAAATAGAGTGCACAAGTAACCACATCGACCACAATCCAGACAAACCACTGCTCAAGGTATTTACGCGCCAGAGCCCAAATGCCTACAATGCTCAAGGCGGTGGTGAAGGCATCGGCCACAGGGACATTGGAGTTGGTGAAACGACTGAGGATGAAATAGATGCAAGCCCAAATAACCAATCCTGCACCAAGCCAAACAAAAGCCATTTTTTTAGGCATGTGGCGTATAGGAAGGTCGGCAACCTTTTGATCATGTCGCATCCAGGCAATGAAACCGTAGACGGTCATGGCCAGATAATAAAACTCCATGCCGCAATCGGCATAAAGACCTTTCTGATAATACAAAACAATGCCCAACGACTGCATCACGAAGCCAACGACCCACATCCATACGCTGGCCTTGTATTCCAAGAGAATATAAGCCAAGCCTAAGGCCGTGGTGGTGATATCGAGCCAATGGGCTGCAAAAAAAGACATAAGGGTTATTTATTCTTCAGCATTTTACGTTCTTCATCGGTCAATTCCTCGTATTCATCCATACTTATGCCGTACATTTCTTTTACCTTTCTGGCAATACGCTTGCGGCGTCCCAACATCCAATACAAGCCGAAACACACGGCAATACTTGCAACGACAGTACCATAGAGTTGCCATTGCATAGGCAAATAAGACCTTGAAAATATTGCAAAAACTAAAATTATCAGCATGTTGAGCATGATTTCCAACAAAGAAGCTTCCAGATGATGGAATCCATAATCGATAAAGGCGTGATGCAAGTGTGTCTTGTCGGGATAAAACGGTGATTCTCCCCGACTAATCCTACCCAGCATCACTCTTACGGTATCGCAAACTGGAACAGCCAACACAGCATACGCATAACCAATCATACAAATACCATTATTTTCCATTTTTTCAGTGCAAACCGAATCCTTCGTAAGCATGGCCATCACCATGTCGCACAATGCGATGCCCAACATCATGGTACCCGCATCACCAATGAACATTTTCGACCTTTTTCCAAACACGTTCATGACAAAGAAAGGAATAAGTGCTCCAATGATCGAAACCCCCAATGCCGCACGGATAAAATCATGTCCCCTAAAAAACATCCATGAATAAAAGCCAAAAGCCATGATGCAAATGCCCGATGATAGGCCGTCGATGCCGTCAATCATATTGATGGCATTGATGATACCAACGCAACCGATAATGGTAAGAGGCCATGCCACCCAAGGCGAAATGTAATGTCTGCCCCATAGGCCGTGAAGGTCGTTAATAGGATAATTGTTACCAAGTGCCAAAGCGGTCACAATCAGAATTTCCAAAACCAACCGCAAGCCTGGCGGAACCTTCCTTAAATCGTCCCAAGCACCAATAATCAACATCATTAGCATGGCAAGTTGTATCGGAACAATAGACAAACAGTCATACATGAACCAATAACACAAGGAGCCTGCCATAGCCCCAATAAACACGACAAATCCTCCCATCACCGGAACAGGATGTCTTTGCAATTTCCTTGCTTCAGGATTGTCAAAAAAGTGATGCTTTTTGGCATAACTCAGCACAGGCTGATGCACTAATGAAGCAACAACAAGAGAAATCAAAAAAACAGCTACAATAAAATAAATGTCATGCATATTGAAAAATAATATTAAAAACCTAAAAAATGACTTTTTTAAACTATTGCTTGGTTCACAATGAGATTCTTTGAGCCGAAGACCAGTCTAACATACGGTTTGCCGTTTCAATGTCGACAAACTGAAAATCAGACAACCAATGTCGCAGTTTTTGTTCTGCACCTTTCAGTCCTACATATGACCGAAACTTGCGCACAGCCGAGAGGCTCTTGATCATGGGCTGTCCTGGATCCAAGTCACGAGGATGGATGTAACTCAGCAAATAATCGTCGGATTCCTTGGTCCATTTCTTAATAAGCGGATAAGGGAACAGACGAAAATAACCTCCTCCGGAAAACATGATGTGTTTGCCTGCTATCGTCTTGAATCCTACGGGAAATTCCTTCATTTGTACACCATGATATTCGATAATTCCTGGTGCGGCTTTCGGATAGGAGGGCATGCCGCCATGGATATGGGCCGCAGGAAACACCGAACAATCGTATTTTATTCCCAAATCGGATAGAATTTCGAAAGCCCAAGCTTCTGATTCACGGATGCTAAACCCTGGTGCACGGAAACATTCCACTTTCTTCCCTGTGATGTCTTCCAGCATTTTTGTCCCTTCCTCTACATCAACCTTAAACTCTTGGGGCGTTTGTTGCCAAACCAACTGATGATTCATCGTATGGCAACCGATTTGGTATTTCTCGGAAATCCTTCTGACCAAATCAGGATAGGTTTTGGCAATCCAGCCGACGATGAAGAACGTACCCTTGGTGTGGGTGTCCTCCAGTACCTGGAACAAACGTTCCACATTATCATATATGCGCACCTCATAGTTCTTCCACTCGTTTTCGGTGCGGGTGGCATCACAGTCTAGGATGTGGAACCATTCTTCTATATCGAAGGTGAGGATATTCATTATTCGTAATACTTTTTCCCGACCAGTCTGCTCCAAAGAATGGAACAATAGTACGACAGGAGCACAAAAGTTTTTTTGATATACCACCAAAGCAATTGCGGCTTGCTTTTACGTCCAATATACATACCGCCCACACCCATCTTCTTGGCCCATTCAGGGGCATCCTTCACCTTTCCAATGGAGATTCTGAAAGCTCTACCTACACCTATCATGACGACATGGGGAAGATACGCACACAACTCTTGGTTGAATACATCTTGTTTGGGGGCCGTCATGGCGGTCCAAATCACATTGGCACCACTTTCTTCAACCATTTTTGCAATGCCTGCATAGTCAAACTCGTTCACCTCAACAAAAGGCAACGAATACGTACCCACAATCCCTGCATCTCTGTAAGTGGTGACAATCTCATCCAACACATCTTGTGTGTCACCTAACAGAAAATGTTTCAACTGTGGGTTAGGATTGGACATCATCTTCATGAAAGTAGAAGGACCTGAAGTACATTTCACTTCTTTCAATCCCCACATTCTTCCGCACCAGCTCAACGGTCTTCCGTCAGGCCAGTTCATAAAGGAATCCTTCATCAGCTGATTGTATTCAGGATGCTCTCCCGCATATTGAATCATGCGCATGTTACTGACGCAAATGTATCCACCTTGGCCATTCAAAGCAGCTTCGGTCACTCTCGCGATAGCATCCTCAGGATTAGTACGCGAAATGAAGGTTTTTCCAACTCTATACTTTGTCGTATCCATAGCTCAGTGTTTTCTCTCTGCCATGTCTTTCTTGTAAGTCTGAATGTGTTCAATGGAATAAGTGAAGAAAGGCAAAGGATCTCTCCAACTCCAAATATAATCGTTATTGTGCCTGAAATTGAACCATGAAGGTTTTGCCTTGAATCGATTAGGGGATTTCAAAAGCCAAAGAATGTCTGTATGGAAATACCGCAAAGCTATCTTTTCTGGAATGGGCTTAACCATCGGCTTCAGTTCCTGGTCATACACGAGATCCAACATTGTCTTGACTGGTTGGGCACCCACAATAGTACATATCTTGATGCTGGCAGGAATCCTACCGTTGATTTCGATGACTTTGGGTGTCCAATCTCGTGGATCCATAATGAAACTGACATGGGCAAAGCCCACCCAATCCATAGCTTGGAGCAATTTTTCTGCGTAAGCATTGATGTCGGGTCTGTTGATGGTACGGATATAACACCCAGGACCTCCGTCAATCGGGAAGGAGCGGCATGACTGTACAGTGACATCGTAAATAACCTTGTGATTCTTATCCAACATCACCCGACTTCCATAGCGATAATCCGTTTGGGGAATGTATTCCTGTATCACATATTTCTCGACTTCGATGACACCTTTTTCTATATAGTCAAGCAGCTCTTCCTTGCTGTTCACTTTCTTGAAACCTGCGGCACCACTTCCCTTTCGAGGTTTGCAAGCCAAGGGAAACTTGACTTTCGCCAAGTATTCGTCCATAGTTTCATCATCCATCTTGGTACGAGGACAAGGTATACCGTTTTCTTGACAAATCCGCATGGTGGCTTCTTTGTCGTATGCCTTGAGAAAAGCTTGACGCGGTGCCACAATCACCTTTACATCGCCAGTTTTGCCCTCTTCCACCATCCGAGTAAGTATATCCGTAGATTTCTCCACCATAGGAAGAAACACATCATAATTCCCAGATTTCAGTTCGCGTTCAATAACCCTGGCAAGCAAATCCACATCATCCCTGATGCCGTGTTCGACAATTCTCTTGTCGGGATACCTTGAACTGTATCCGACATCCAGTTTCCTATCGTTCAAAGTCGTGATGACACAACCTAAATCGTGCAATTCTTTCAGGATTGCCGGCACCTGTCTTCCGAAGCCGTCCAGGACCAGCACTCTTATTCCTTTATAATCCATATTGTTGGTAATAATCGTTCTTATTACTGTCTTTTGTCAATAATTTGTACTTTTCTTCCACCTCGGAGCGTGTCATGGGATTCTCTGGTTCCCCTTTCGGGTAATCCACCTCCCACGAATACTTATTGCCTCCGATGGTTGTAATGCTTACAATAGCAGCCCTCTTTTGTGGTGACCACGATGTCAGTTCGTCATTCACTATGACTTCAACTCTTCGGCATAAGTCAAGAATGATGCTGTCGTGGATATTGGCAAGGTTAAAGTCGTCAATACCGGCTTGGTCTTTCACTAAAGCCAAAGCCACACTGAAAGGGGTACTTAGTTTTGCGGAGGCCACACCTTGAATGCTCTTGTGGTCGTGTCCGCCTACCGCTAATTTGTATGTCTCCACACGCACTGATGCGATATCATTTACCATCAGACCATGTTCGCGTTTTATCCTTAATGCCGCTTCGATGGCAGGATGGCAGTGACGGCAAGCGGCGTATGGTTTGCGATAGATGCGTTCTATCTCATAACGGTCTTCAGTAAAGTGGGTAAGCACTTCGATGTTAGGATGCTCAGACATAACCGCCAACAAACCACGTTTGCCACCCATCGGGTCAGATGGTCCTAAATAGCCAGCCAAAGCCGCGTATGCTGCCGTGATGCCGCTGACCGCCGCATGAGCCAAGTTGTAGGGCTTCAGTTCGGAATCATCTTCCTGCATTTCCAATAATCCTGCAGCACCAGCAACTGCGGCGGAAAGCGCGTTTTTCATCTCTTGTCTAGTGAAAGGCAGTGCTGCAGCAATAGCCACAGCAGCACCAATGGTTCCGCATGTACCTGAAGTGTGATACCCCCGCATCTTATGCGATGGCTGCATGGCCATAGCTGATAACACGGCAGCCTCATAACCCACAACCGCGCCGCGAAGTACATCCTCCTTGGCAATACCTTCTAATTCTGCCACAGGCAACAAAGCGGAGAAAATCGAAGCACCGAGGTGTATCATCCCAAGACGGTGTCCATCATCCAACTCTGTGGCATGGGCATTCATGGCGTTGAGGAACGCTGCGTTATGCAAGGTGGTCTTTGCCTCATGACCCATGACGGTACTGTTGCCTCTTTGTTTGGCAACAGAGGCCAGAAATTGCATGTTACGCTCTTCCATCATCCTGGCTCCAGCCGTGACACAGCCCACATAATCCATCGCACACAACTTGGCCTGCTCCATGATCCGTTCAGGCAATACACGTTGACGCATCTCGAATAGATGGTCAACAAAACAATCAGTTATGTTTATAGTATTCAAGGGTTATAAGATTCTTTTAGAGGCAATCTCATCCAACCGTCCTGCCTCAAATGCTTCAATATTTTGCATGGCTCCAAACATCATGCTTTCAAAAGCCTCGTAACTCAATCCACCAATATGGGGTGTCAGTATCACATTGTCAAGTTCCGCCAGACGATAACCATCCTTGATGGGCTCCTCGTAATGTGTGTCTAAAGCGGCACCTGCAAGGTGGCCTGACTGCAAAGCTTCATACAAGTCGTCAGGATTGATGAGTTTGCCACGGGCTGTGTTTATTACAATCGCACCTTGTTTCATCAAGGTCAGAGTCCGCTTGTTGAGCATTTCAGTGTTTTCCTTGGTCAAGGGGCAGTGGAAGCTGAGAATGTCGCATTGGGGTAGCAGTGCCTCAAAACTGTCGCAGTAGGTCAAGCCCAAGTTGTTTTCCATATCTTCCTCTTGGCGGAACACATCAGTATATAGCACTTTTGCGCCAAACGGCTGCAACATGGCTGCCACCAAATGCCCGATGTTTCCCATGCCAACTAAACCAACCGTCTTTCCGAACAGCTCATGGGTAGTTACGCCTTGTTGTTGCTTCTTCCATACGCCACTATGGGTTTGGGCATTGATTTGGGGCAGTCGTTTCAGCAGAGCCAATATCAGGGTAAGCGTATGCTCAGCCACACTTCGGGCATTCACTCCCGCATTCACATAGACATGAATCCCGCGCTTCCTGATTTCTTCCACGTCAAGCATCTCCGTCCCCACACCCGTGCGTTGAATCATCTTCAGTTCTGGTGCGTTGTCTAAAACCGCTTTATCTATAGGCAAACGACCGCTTACGAGGAAATAATCGGCATTAACAGCTTCCTTTATGAGCTCCTCATGGGTTGCAACGTCGAGGGTTTTTACGGTAAAGCCGTTTGGGCAGGCATTTTGTAAGATTTCCAAGGGAAGCCCAACATATCTTGCTGTATGTAAAACTTTTGGCATAATCTATAGCTCCACTGATGCTCTACGTGGCTCAAAACAGCAGCAAGGTCTCAAAGCAACAATGCGAACACCGCTAGCGCGTTGCGGGCCTATCTTTGCAAAAGTGGCCAACGCACTGTGCTTGCCACCAAGGCCAAGAGGACCGATATGGGCTTCATTTACCTTATTGGTGATGCGCTTCTCGAAATCGCTCTGCTCGTTGAAATTACCATAAGCCATGGCTTCCATCATCATTGAGGTAGCCTCAAACTGACTTCGTCCGATGCCCACAGCCAATACACAGGGAGAGCATCCCAACTGGCTGACGGCAGGAACGGCTCGATTAACGATTTCATCAATCACCACATCCACGCTGTGCTTATGGAACACACGCTGCGTGATGCCTCGTATAGCGGGGCCGCCTCCAAGCATCAACACCGTGAGGCGAAGCACGTCTTCTTTCACCGGTTTGATGAGGATGGGTGAGGGGACCAATGCCCCACTGTCTTCGTCCAAGCCATCGCTCTGGTCGATGCGGGCAAAGTCGTCGCCTTTGATGGCCATAGGCCGTCCCGGCAGTTGCCGCAAACCGAGTGCGACACCTTCCTTTATCTGTTCCAGCAGTTCACCCGTAACATTACGGTTTGGCCCGACCTCAATGAACAGGTGGGGGATGCCAGTGTCATCACACAAAGGACTTCTTCTTTGCTCGGCAACAAGCGCATTGTCAAGCACCTGCCGCATTACCCAGCAGGCGTTACTGTTATCTTCGTCTGCAATGGCCTTGCGATAGGCCTCCTTTTGGTCTTCACGGAATGTGGAACCCGCTCGAACGAGGCATTCGGCTACTTTATCAAATATTGTCATGTTTTCTTTACGTTGGCTTTTGGCTAATGGTTAATGGCTAACAGCTAATTGCTAATAAACTAACTCTCCAAAAATCTCACCATGTCATTCCACTGTGGGTACATTGTGGCCATCGTACTGTGTTGAGCCAAGGTGTAAGCCACGCTTTCATCCACAGTCATCACAATTTTAAGTGCTTCCAGCGCACGGTTTACAACCTCAACCAGATCATCTTTATTAGACAATTGAGCGGCGGGATGTGCCGCATAGAATGACTGCAATTCCCTTTCCAGTTTGATATCACTAACAATTACTTTTCTGCCAAATACCTTGTCAAACTTCTCCAAGTATTGACCTTTGTATTGTTTTACCGCAGCATCGGCCACACAATCAGCATTGAACCTTGACCTAATGATAGATTCTTGAACCGTCATGGATGCCTGAAGTGCAGCCTCAACCTCCTCCAATGGCCTCTGTCCCATCTCTTCATAGCTATCCGAAAGAAGTATCGCCATAAGATGAAGGTCTGTTAAAAAAACCGATTCCTGGGTATATTCCCTATGTGAATAATTGGGCAGAAGTTTTTTATGCAACAAATCATCCTGCAACAATGCAAGGTGGGTATCGGTCAAACGGTCACGGTCAAAAACCAATATGGATTTTTCCCATAGTGTCTTGGTGTTTTTAATATCGCTGAAGAAAGCTTTATACATATCCACTTTATCCAGCACCTTGCTAATACCACCCATCACCCAGAACATCAACTTTACTTTTCTGTTGGCGATATTATTTATAGAACAGGCGATGCAGTAGGCGGGCATCATCGTCACCTTCCACAAAGACAATCTTGTCTGCTTCGATGGCTGATATGAAATCCAATCCTATGGAGGTGCTATTGATGCTACGGATAATAGGTGTGGCCAGAGCAGGGTACGGCCCGGTAAAGTGAGGGCTGTTCAGCTTGGGTAGTTCCTTTTTGTAAAGGCATTGCACCTTCCCTCGACCTGTTCCATCCACATGAAACAGACTTGTGAGTTGTGCCGAACGTATGAGCGTCTCATTGTGAGTAGTAATGACAACTTGATTGTTTGCTCCAGCCCTGTTCAGTGTTTGTGTCAGACGTTCCTGAATATCGCGGTGAATATGGCTGTCTGGTTCATCCAACAGCACCAAGTTCAAGTCGCGACGTTCGTCAGTTTGATGGTAAAGGTCGAGCAGAATCTCAATTACTTGCAATGTACCACTACCCAGCAAAGCCAAGTCTTTCTCCACCGTTTCCCTACCAATACTGTATGTAATCACCACTCGTTTGTCCTTATTGATGTCACTCTGACTCCTTAACACGATACGCGCTGCTGAAGAAGTGCCGTAAAGAACGAACGACAGGTCGTCCTGAAACTGCCTGAAAACTGGGGAATGATAGAGTTTGTAGATGCGATTACGTATGTATTGGTATGAATGCCGCTGACGGATGGCGTCGGCCAACACTGGCTCTGTGACAAACTCTTCTCGTTGTTCGATACTGGCAACGGGCGAGGCAAAATATGACGTGACACCGCCATTGTTCAAATGGGCAAAGATGTCATTGAACAGATGATAGTCGAAATTCTTCTCATCGACAAGCGAAATAACATAACGGGTATTTGAGGAATTGCCGATAGTGAAGCCTATGGTTTGCGTCAGATCCTTCTCCTCGTTCACCACAGTAGCCTCAACCATCACCGTCTGCTTAACATTCCGATCACGGAAAATATCTTCAAAGTCCGGGCACCGTACACTGTTTATCTCATCGAAGTTGAAATACTTGTTGTTAGTTGGGCCAAGGATATAATCTCCCTTATGATATTTATCCGTCACAGAACGATGGGCAACATTCAGCAACTTTTCAAAACATTCCACCCACAGCGACAACGCTTCCAATATGGTGGTCTTTCCGCTGTTGTTTACGCCAGTCAAAATGCTGAATTGTTTGTCCAGATGCACTTCCAAGTCCTTTATTGACTTAAAGTCTTTTATTCTCAATACCTTAATATACATAACTTGAAACTATTGAACCTTTGAACTATTTGAACCTTCAATCGTAAATTGATTCTCCTTTCGCAGCAGCTATGATGGCTTGATATTTCACGACTTTAAGCCTATTGAACGCTTCCATTCCCAATTCGGGGAAAGCCACAATTTCTTGTTCCACAGTCTGGCTACCCAACAAGGCTGTCACAGGTGGAATGATGGCAAAGACCGCATTGTTTCTTGCCAAAGCTGCAACGGTTTCCTTTGAGATGGCACCTTTGCCAAGATGCATTTTCACACCATGTCGCGACAATGGGTCAAAAGTGCATTCAATCTCTACCTTGTTGCTTGAAGTGGGACCTACACCGGCTGGACTTACTGCCGTATGGAAGATGACCGAGCCTTGCAGGTCAATGCCCATATCTTTCAAAATCCCTTCTTCGGCAGCTTTTACTATCTTGGGAAGTACGGCATCGCGGCCAGTGTATATATTGCCTGTGATGGTCACCACATCGCCGACTTTCAGTTGGCTAACGGCTTCCTCACTTAATGGGGTCGTAAGTTCAATAACCATACTTTAAACTTTTATAATGTCTTTCTGAGCTGTGATATGCGGCATAAACCGCCTCATGAGCGGAATAAGTGCAAGATAAGACAAAAGAATCATTGAAAGATTCACCCACATCGCCATCTTCCCCACAATCCCGACACTTTGAAGCAAGAGGTCGTACACTGACATCAAAATGATGTGTGTCACTAGTATCATAATGGAATAACGACCATACATCGACACTACAGGAATACGTTTCACTTTCTTTGAGAACAGGATAATCGCCATAGTGCCAAGGAAGCCGCAAGGGTATGCGATTATGGCGGATTCAACATGGAATTTGTTAAACTTTAAAGAATATCCTTCACCTGTAATGATAGCTATAAAGCCAACGACAACAATCAGTATGGCTGAAATCAACAGCAAATAACGGTCGTACTTTTCTTGTTCCAATATTCTCGTGCTTTTCACCATGTATCCAAAGCAGAAGAAAGGCACAGAGGTGAATGCCGAATCAATGTATGCCGGCAGGTTAATACCCAAACACCAAAAAAGGAGGCCTATACCACCGCTCAGCATTGACAAAATGAGAACCGACAGCAGGCTATTTTTTCTGTTCTTTGAAAGCAGAAACACCACATAAAAGAGCAGATTCACCCAAAACAGACATAGCAGAAACCAAACGGGAGAATTGGGGAAGTCTTCTTTGACCCAAAACGCAGTTATCATATTCGTGAATACATAGTCGCACTTTTCGGAAAGCGATAAACCAAATATTTTATACACAAAGAAATAAAACCCTACGGAGAACAGATACCAGAAAGCGAAAGGAATAAGGAGCTTGTTGGTCTTCCGCTTCAGAAAATCAAAGAAGCCGCTATAGGACTTGAAGAAGAAACCTGAAAGGAAGAAATACAGTGGCATCCTTATCAGTTTAAAAAACTTGTTCACAAGAAGGGTTATGTCGTAGTATTTTGCCACATGAAACAGCACCACCATAATGATGCAGATGCCTTTGGCAAGGTCGATATATTCAATCCTGTTTTTATTATTCAGAACTTCTGTTGTCATAACAGTTTCTTTACAATACGCCAAATAGATTGATATATTCCGCCTCGTTCTCAATCACCCCGTATGCCTCTGCACGCATCATGATGCGCTCAGCCCATGCCTTGTGGGGACCAATCTCATTCATGCCTTTGGTGCCTTTCACCACTCCACCCGAAGTATGCATTATCTGATAAGCATCATCATACTCGTCTTTGGTAACAGCCAACATACCGTTGATATAATTCAAATGTGAAGGATGGATGCAGGTCTTTCCCATGAAGCCGTTGGCCTGGTCAAGCATCAACTCACGCATCAATCCGTCAACGGCATCATTCACGATGGCTTTCCGCTTCAAGATGGTCTGCTGAAGGTCTATCGCAGGAAGCTCTTTCATGTCTTTCATCGACTTGTTGACCTTGAAATACTCCCATACTGGCCCCGAAACCGTATAGTTGTTATTGCGGGTGAAGACATTCAGGATATCCATCAAACAATTGCTCACGGTTAAGATGTCATAAATAGTATAGTTGATGCCACGACGCACACCAAAGCAAGAGGAAAAATCGGTTCCACCCACTCGGATATTGAGCACCAATTCTTTATTCTGGTCCAAAACACGCTTGATGGCAATCAACTCATCAAGCCTCGATTCTTTATAAGCCACCCTGGCATCCTCAATGATGGGCATACCATAAACAACCTCGCCAAACCGGTGATTGAGGTCTACGAGGTGGTCCATATAAGCTGCCGCATTGAGGCTGTTGAACTTGGGGAAATTGAATCCCGTGATGTATTTGATATGTTCGGGTTTGAGCAGTGTGGCAAAATGCTTGAATTGCTCCACATTGCGGACTCGGAAGAAAATCAGCGGTATGTCTTCGTATCTCAAAATGCCTGCCTCGACTTCCTGCTTCAGGGTCTCCAGGACATGGATGCAGTTCTGTTCTGCTGTTGGGACATCCTCCTCCTTGCAGGCATCCTCAAAGCACATCACCATAGAAGTCAATCCAGGATACCTCTTTTCAACAATTGCCTTGGCAAAATCTTTGGTGCCAGGCATATACATGGTGGCTCCTAAACAATATTGCAGCAAGCCACGGTCGGTGTACTTATTGAAATCCACAGGATCTTTCACGAACCTGTAAGTCGGGTTGTATTGATGGTGTTTCATACCTTATTTAGGAGAGACTATGGCTTCGGGATAGTAAGTATCAATGACTCTTTTCACGAGCGAAACTTGCTTGGCACGCTGGCGGGCTTCCTTCTCTGTAGTGTCGTAGCTGTGATTGGCTGCAACAGAGCCACCCGTCTTCAAATATACAGGAGCAGCCACGCGGATGAAGTCAGGCACCTCATAGTGGCGGATAAAGCCACCGCTTGATTTCGGGTTCTCTGTATGGAGGTCAATGGGTACATTAATGGCGGCACGCATGGCGGCCAGCATCTGCACCTGAATGTCGCGCACGGGGTTGATGCTGTCGGCACCCAAGGTTTCCAGAACGTGAGCGGAGCAAGGATTGCCGTGACCGCTGTGAGCAGAAACTTTGAAATGACAATCAGCAGGGATAAAGCCTTTCTTGCGGGCTTCGTTAAGTGCCCATAGCAGACCCTCGTCATAGATGAGGAAGCCGCGCACGCCAAAGCTGGCACCACGACAAATCTCCTCAATACCACGCACTATCTGTTCCTCTCCACGCAGCCGATAGCCCATACGTTGACCCTCCTCGGTTTTCACCGAAGCGGATGTGTCGGTAGTGGCACGCGGACCACACGCCAAAACCAGTTGTACATTCCATTTTTTGGCGTATTCCACCATTTTGGAAATATCTTCGTCCGTGAGAAACATAATTCCTTTGGTCTGAGTCACACGGTGGATTTGTATGCCGTATTCATCCAAAGCCTCAAGCAAGGCCTTCATCGGGCCAGGACCCTGAATGCCGGGAACTTCGAAACGGTACTGGCCTCCATCGGGAAAGCGTTTCTCTGATGTTGGTAAATCGTACAGGTCTCCGCCTGGCATTCCTATACTCTCAAGAAACGCACGCGTTTCTGGCATGGTGTAGTATTTCATTTTCTGATTTTTATTTTGTTCTTATATTTCTTTATTTTCGCACCTGCATCCAATACGATGTCATCTTCTTGAACCGCCACATGGTTAATAGTCATTTTCGGCACCTTTCCATCTTGATCAGGAAGAATATAATTGACTCCTTTCACACAACCATTGTCTGGATCTTCATGAGCCTCAAAGCGAATGCTGCCATCAACTATATTGTCACGAATGACGATATTCACATTCGCCCTTTCAATGTCTGATTCTGGAGTGTTGGAACGCTCAACATTTGCGGAACGACGAGAGTCAATGCATCTACTGTTGGCAATGTCTATGATGACATTACCGTAAATCTCAATGTTGTAAGCCCCATCATCACAGAAAATGCCTCGATTTGACTTCATCCCTGAGAAATCATGGATGTAATTGTATCTGACAATCGAACCTGCATTTTTGGTGGCAATATAGATGGCCCCACCATCCATAATGCCATAGTTGTCGATATAGTTGAGATAATCCTGGTCAAAACTCAAATCATTGTTTTCGATAACACCAGCGCAAGGTTGTTTCATCCTGCTTTTGTACCAAACGCCAGTACTGATACCGTCATAGCCGAAATTAAGAAAAATATTGTCCGAAACACGGTAATCTGTTCCTTGGCATTTTACACAAGGTGTATTGTTCATACGCTTTCCCATCGATTTGAAGCTGTTTTTCTCCACTACAGTGTTGGCGCTTTCATTGTTTGACTTGATGCCATAGCTATAACAATCCTCAAACTGATTATTGTCTATCTGTACATTCGGTGATGCCGTAACGGAGATTACATTGCCCCGCATACCATAAAAGCCGCATTTGTGAATCCTTATTTTCTTGCATTCAGAGTTTTGAATGCAAATTGCGGAAGTTGATTCAGCAAAAGCATTGCCTAAAAAACAGATACCTTTGACCTCTACAGAAGAAAACTTGCAGTTTTGGATGGTCAGAAAATTATGGGTTTTGCCCTCCCATACTGAAGTGACACCATTTGGAAGATGCACTTTCCCATGACTTAAGTGAAGATAGTCCTCTCCGGTCTCAACATTGCATAGTTTATAACGAATCTCTTTTTTGCCGAAATTATAGTCATCGTTCACATTGTATCCGCCATAGGAGGATGTTTTCAAGTCATCAGCAATAAAATAGATATAGGGGCCTTCTATATCGTCAATCTTATAAACACTCGACTGATACCAATGAGGGATAAGAATGTATGCGTTGCTGAAATCCGTATTTTTCGGTAAAGTGTTTTTACATTTAATTTGACAAAGTTTCTTTATAGTATCCAACACCTCAACCAAACCATCAGCATATTGGATGTATGACCAAGTTTCCATATCCTCGGTGCCACTCATCCAGCTGTTATCCGTAGAAAATGTGCCTTGATATGCATCGCCATCCTGATATTCTCTTCCTTCAGGAATCAAGATAGCGTCTTTGCCTTTGATGTGGATTTTCGTATCAGCGGCTGTTATGCCTTTCAATACAATGTGTTTTTCCTTTACAATGTAAGTACCTGGCAACAGCTTTACATAAATATTCTTTTTTCCAGTCTTTATCGTATTTGTTAACTGTTCCTGTAGCCTATCAAATTCGGTTTGGTTTTTGACAACAACGACTGCATGAGATGTAAATGACAGGGCACCAAAGAAATAATAGTAAATGGATATTACAACAAATATGAAAAAGCGGAACATACAACTTTAGTGTATTTTAGCTTTTTTCTTTAAAATCCTGTTGAAATAAACGAAAATGATTCTTCGCAATTGAAGTCCATTAAATCCCAATGACAAGTCTATGCTTTTCAAATAATACTTTAAGGCTCTTTTCGTGTTTCTTAAACGATAGGCTTGCATGTACTTCACATAATTTATGTCCTTTGCATCCAAGGGACGACCGTGAAGCTTCAAGAAAGCAACCAGTTTGTCGTATGTTTCGATATGACTCGTCTTGGACTCGCTCCTGCTCATGTGGGCACTGACACCAATTTGGGCATAATAGATATTCCCTATCACGGGAATGTAATAATTGTGTTCAGCAAACAATTGCAATTGACATTCCGAAACAAACTCAACGCTATAGGAGCGACCTTCGCTGACCTTGACAAACTTGTCCAATACTTTTTTGCTATAGCAAGCGCTTCGGTTGGACAAGAGCTTGCGAAGATACAACTTGACAGGATCATGCTTTTGAATCATGTTGTTTCGGTAAACAACCGATTTTCCGTCGGCATTGATTTGCTTATAATCTCCATAGACGCAAAACAGTTCGTTCTTATAGTCTATGTTGTTTTCCTTGACGAATCCTATCACTTGACGGAAATAATCCTGTCCGCATTCGTCATCGCCCGCAAGCCGATAGATGATATCACCCGTAGGACGCTTCCAAGTTGCTTCTATATTCTCAAAAATACCTATATTACGTTCGTTGCGTACGGGCTTAATCAAATCAGGATATTGTTGTGCGTATCGTTGCAGCACATCCCAGGTACCGTCGGGAGAACAATCGTCATTGATACAGATTTCATAGATATAGTCCTTCTGCGAAAGCAAGGAATCCAAGGCTCTACCCACCAGATTTTCCTGCTTGTAGGTAAGCATTAGGACTGAAATACGCGGAATGTCAGGTAACATGTTTTAAATTTGTGTTTAAAGGATAGTATTACTGGAGGATAATCGAAATTCATGCAATCCGAAGCTGGAATCGCTTTTTTCTCTTCAAACGGCGTTTCTTTCGTTTTTCTTCTTTGATCTTCTTTTCCATTTCCAACTTGCCACTCAGTTTCTCAGCATTCATACCGAAATTGTAAATAACCATTGTATAAAGCGAAATAGAGTACACACCATAAAAACCAGGCCGCTGGTAGAGTGTCAGAACAAAGAAAACAAAAAACGATATCCAAAGTATTTTATTTCGAATCTCACGGAATGAAAGTATAGCAAATCCCATCAAATTAAGGAAAACAAAAATAAAACCATGCTTAACGATAATCAGGTTCAATGAAGCAGAATTATTATACTCTTTAGCTACAGCAGAGCCTTCTCCTGTAAAGAATTCCTTTGTGCCAACAATGGATTCGTAGTGTTCTGCAAGGTCATCTGCATTACGATTGTCGCCAACAAACCAACCCTTATCGGCATCCCATTCAAAACGACTCCACACAGTATCGTATATATATGGAATATAATAAGATACCAATAAAGCACCAGCAAAAACTGGGACAATCAACCAACGGAATTTCAGTTTGGTGGAAAACAGCAACACACCCACAACTAAAGCCACATAAAAATAAAATGAAAAAGAAATTAAACCTGCCACTAAGAACACCCAATTCCCCAACTTCTTCATATTCATTTGCTCAGAAACCAAGATTAAACCACATATTGTACCCACCACACCAGGCTCATCGAAAAGAGCACGGAATCGTTTAGACTCTTCGTCCATAGAAGTCACCATAAACGGATATTTAAGGTATTTGTGGGTTTTAAGATTATTCAAAGGATCTATGATTTCGCCAACACCTGCCAAATCAAATAACCAGAGAATGTAAACTATTATAGACAGAACAAAAACAACCACCAAAATCGAGCGATATGCCTTATATGCCTTCATTACCAAATCTTTTCTTGTGATTGGGATAATGGCAAAAGTCATAAAGTTCAACAAAGTAATTATTCCGGAATGGTCAACAAAGACTACCGCCCAAATATATGATGCAGCCAAGAAAAGAAAAATCCAAAAAGTACCTCTTTCCTTTGAAATATTAGTCACACAAATCAACATCACAAGAATGGTACAAATCGGGCGAATGGTATCTTCAACTGTCCACAAATAAACGGGCATCGTCCTCAAAAAGACCAATATGCCCAGCATCCATCCTAAGATTATGGTAATATCTATTCGTTTATTTTCCATAAAAATCAAATTAGGTAAGTTTTTATTGTCCGAACAAGTTTTGTAGATACTGTTCCAACAATTCGGAATTAATTCTATAAAACTTGGTGTGCAATTTTGTTGTATTGTCGTTCCCAGCAAGGAACATGGTGCTGACCTCCAATGCGGCAGCCAAGGAAGAAAAGCATGTAGTATGATGATGATGCGACACGAACAGCAAGACCTGACATCCTTTTGAACAAAACAACAAATTGGTAAAAGCAGCCCCAGAGGGACCTATGATGTGTTCTGCTTGATGAAACATACAGGCTTGAGAGGCAATGTCCATTTCACCAGAATAGACGAACTCAAATCCATACTTATCAAGGATGGGTTTAAGCTCATCTTCATTTATAGTACGTCGGTTGCAATCTTTTCTTGATAAAAAGATTCGTTTGGCAAACGGTACATTATCCTTATCCTTAGTTGTTGTATCCATTATCCTCGTCCTAAGGTAATCCAATGCCTTCTTGTCGAACGCAAAGGCATGGGAACGGTCGTATGAAATCTCCTTTCTGTTTGGGATAACCACATTAGGATCAGAAATACAGTATAAATCACCAACTTCATACAACACCCTTGATTGTAAAGGAATGATTTTGCGTACACCTTTGTTCAACTTTTCAATCACTTCTTTCATCTGTGGGATGCTCAGCACCTGTTCATCTACCAATAACGATATGCTTTTGTCGAAACCAACTAAGTCGATGTAATAGAACTTAGCCGCCACCTGAAACATGAAATGATAGTAATTGTTGGACATGTTGGAAGCCAAGCAGATGCCTTTTTCGATATACTTCCCTTTTTTGTGAAGATAACTATAAAAATATCGGTCGCCGATATGATGAGGCTTTCCGAAAAGCATGAATAGTCCGTTGTCCGTAATATTAGCATTATACAAATCACAGGAAGCCAACAAGTCGTACAACATTTTTCGGTCAGAAGTGACCACCACACTTGACCCTCCTATTATCTTCCCATGATGTAGACAAGCCCAATAAGCATCGGGCAAAACAAATCGTTCTGTTGGAATTGCATCTTCGCCAAAGTAACATGTCGACATCACCACGGTTTCCCTGCCTGATTCAATGAGGTGATAGCTATCTTTATCATACAGTTTGGCATAGGCTTCAAACCGCATGACAGGAGCCAAACGATGGGAAGAAGCAACAATTTCCAGCAATTTGTTTTTGGCTCTATTCCAAGTTCTGCTCATAATTCTTTGTTCTTTCCAGTTTTCTTTTTGATTAACTTGGAGAAAGCTGCTTTTATGTTCATTCGTTGATCCAATTCCTTATAGGAATAATACACAGCTACAAACAACATCATCACGCCTATTGCATATTTCCACCAATGTATATTGCCAAAATAAGAAACCATCAAAGCCGTAAAACAAATGGCTGTGCTGGTTAATGTCAATTTCATGAATCCATTGTCAAATGAAAACCCAAAGCGTTTCTTCGCCACAATAGCCATTATCGCGGTGTAAACTAGATAAACCACGATAATGGCTACACCTATGCCTGTGAAACCGAAAAAGTAGAATCCTATAAACTTACAGGAGAGAGAGATGAAAAAGATGATGATTTCGTTGGTAAGGAATATCTTGGAATCGCCACGGGCAATGAATGCATAGGAAAGGCACCAACTGATGGCTCTATACAACATGCCAAACATCAAGAATTCCATCATGTGTGTTACCGCATAAAACTTCGGAGTATATAGAATCCAAATGACTTCCCTGGCAAACACGATGAAGGTAACCAACAGAGGGGTCAATAATAGTACCACCATCTCCATTTGCTTGTTGATGGTTTTCACTTGTTCTTCATTATTACCATTGATAGCAGACAAACGTGGTACGTAATCCGTAGTCATTGCCGACAAAATGAGAAACACGTATGAATTGGCAATAGTAATGGCCGCCGAATACAACCCCACAGCTTCCACCGATTGCACACGTGATATGATGACATTCATCAAATAAGAAGATGCATTGCTAATCAAACCGCCCAAAGCAATCACAAACCCAACCGTCAACATGTCTTTTCCATTTTTCCAATATTCCTTTATGGACAATTTTACTTTTTCATAATGTATCTTTCTTGAATAAATAGTGGTCAAAATCAAAGTTATCAATGATGCGATAATCAAGGCTGGAACGATACCTTTTTCCCTGAAGAAATAGTATAAAGGCAGCGTAAGCACAAGGCTCAATACATGTCCAATCAGGTTCGCTTTGGCCATGTCCTTGTAATGGAACGTGCCTTGCATGAGCGCAATCTGCCCGACGTTGATTTGCAAAAACACCAACATAATGGACAGTATCCTAAAAGCTGCGGTATACTCCCTGTTCCCAAACGCAAACTGGCTCAACGAACCCGCAAATGCCAATACCAAAAAGGCTCCCAACAAGCCTGTGGTCCATACCAATCCTCTTACAGTAGTGATGGTGACATTAATTTTATCTTGGTCTTGTTCATGATATGACTTTGCCACATCACGAACAGCACTGGTATGCAAACCACATCCTGTAATACGGTTCACGGTATCTGTAGTCGATTTCAGCAAATTGCTGATACCCATACCTGTGGGCCCAATCAAAACAGCTATTGCTTTCGATTGGAGAATCGAGATAAAAATGTTGATCAACTTGACTCCACCGAACAAAGCGATGGCTTTGAAAATACCACCGTAAGAATTATGGTTTTTTGTTGTCTCAGCCAATGTTTCAGAATTTATTGATCAAATTGACCACTTGTTTTACTTCATCTATGGTGATGCTTGGTCCAATAGGCAAGCTTAACTCATGTTCCGCTATGTATTCCGTGATGGGCAAGCTTATTTCATTCCATGCCTTATAACACTCCTGTTTGTGAGGAGGTATAGGATAATGGATGATAGTGCCAACACCATTTTTCTCTAAATAATCATGAAGTTCGTCACGCTTTTCACAGAGAATAGGGAACAGATGATAGACATTTTGGGCATCTGGCAATCTATCTGGCAAAGTAACAAGAGGATTGTTGATGTGGTCATAATAGTAATTGGCCACCATTTTCCGATGGGCATTATCTTCAACCAAATAATTCAGCTTCACATCTAATACAGCGGCTTGGATTTCATCCAAACGGCTGTTACGGCCAGTGTATTTGAATACATACTTTTTCTGCGAGCCATAGTTGGCCAAGGTACGTACTGCTTCCGCCAAAGCATTATCACTGGTAGTCACAGCACCGCCATCACCTAAAGCGCCAAGGTTTTTTCCCGGATAGAATGAATGACCTGCTGCATCACCAATGGAACCTGTTATGCGGCCATCAGTGTGCTTGCAGCCGTGAGCTTGAGCGTTATCTTCAATAAGTTTCAAGTTGTATTTCTTGCACAATGCGCCAATTTTTTCAGTGTATGCATTGCGACCATAGAGATGAACGATGCAAACGGCTTTCGTTTTGTCCGTTATTCTTTCCTCTATTTTGTCATCATCAATCTCCATGGTGTTTAATTTGGGCTCAACAAGAACAGGCTTTAATCCGTTTTCAGTGATGGCGAGAATGGTAGCAATATATGTGTTGGCCGGAACGATTACCTCATCGCCTAGTTGCATTACACCTAATTCGACATAAGCACGGAAAATCCATATCAAAGCATCCAAGCCGTTGGCACACCCGATAGTATGTTTCGTACCAATGAACTTCGAATAGTTTTGTTCAAATTTTTCATTTTCTTTGCCTTGCAGGTACCAACCACTGTTCACCACTCGGGTGACGGCAGCATTAATTTCGTCACCATGAAGTGCGGTGACATCTTTTAAGGACAGGAAAGGTATCATATGTAATTGATTTAATTATTCTCTACTCATCGGTTTCAAAAACTTCGCTGGTGTACCCGCCCAGATTTCGCCTTCAGGGACATTATGGGTTCCAAGAGCGTTGGCAGCCACCATGGAATACTTTCCAACTACCTTATAGGCAATAATTGTAGCACCCACTGCCATATCTGAGCAATATTCAAGCCGTGAGTAACCTGTCATAATCGTTCCAACCGAGCAGTGGCAAATGTCGTCAACCCAAGTATCATGGCCAATGCAACAGTTCGCCATAATAAGACTACATTTTCCAATATGGGCATTAGGGCCAATGTAACAATTGTACATCACAAAGGCACCTGGACAAATGGTTGCACCTTTACCAATGAAAGCAGACTTGTGAATGATGGTCGCGAGCCGGTCTTCAGGTAGATTAATCGCTTCAAACATCTCCGCCGTTTTATAGTTTCTGCCTACCAAGTGGATAGCCCAACTGAAATAATAGTCCGTGGTCTCCAACAAATGCGGGATATCCTTAATCTTACCGATAACGGAGAATCCATCCACTTCTGTTTCAAAATCGTTGATAAATCCAGCAACTTCCCATTCAAGGTCGCCATAACGATTGCGGTTGTCTTCGATGGCAGAAGCAATGACACCTCCATTACCTTCACCTCCAATAATAATTACTTTCTTACTCATATCTGACTTGTTTTAATTCAAATTTACGTTTTTTTCTTTCTTGTTTGATAACTTCCAAATCTTTTGCTGACATTTGATCAAAAGGCATGCTTTTCACATCTTGATAGAAAACCTTACGGTCTTCTTCAGGCATTCCGTAAGGATTGCGATGCATACACCAATTGTATTTTAGCAAATAATCCTCACAATCTATTTCCATAAGATGAATGTTTAAGTCGAGATTATTAAGCATCTTATCACCTTTGGCGGTATTTACTTCCACGAACGACGTACCACGATTATCATCGTATGTCTCATTATATTTCTCTATAAACCAAAAGTCACCTAATGTGATGTCAGCCACACGTTTTAAACTGCGGTATTTACAATTGAAACAAGAAGGGCGAATGTTGTAACGGCTATGGAACGAAACACAATAATCATCATCAAGTATGCTGTTATAGTACTCTTCGCCATTATCGAACTTGACAGCTATAGCTTTACCTCGCCAACCTTTACGTTTGTCTTTAAAGTTGACGCTAACTACATTTGCATTGTATTTTTTGTTGAGAAAATCTATGTAAGTACGGTAAACCATAGGCGATGACACGCAACCGCAAATCAAATCACAAGTTAACAAATTTTCATATTCCCGCCCAAGAAACTGTCGCAAGCCCCCCACTTCACAAGGAGTACCACAAAAGAGCACCTGTGTGCTGGTTTGTAGAAGGTCTTTGATCTGACGAAATACATCATATTTCTTGCTTTGTACAAATTTAGCTCGACGCAAATCGTCTAGTTCTTCTGAAGTGTGAATAATCTTATGTAGACACTCCTTACAGTCGTCACTATAGCCAACGGCACATACAGCTCCATTATCGGCTAAAACTTTCTCGGCAATCATCGAAAAGATACCGCCTGAAGAACTACAAGCCCGCAAACCATCATCCTTGCTCCAACAAGCATATACTTTCTGGTCTTCTTGATAAGGTTTCACATCCTTACACACCTTAAGGCATTTGCCACAATCAATGCACTTACTTTCTTCTATAACTGGATATAGAAAGCCTTCCTCTTGATCGGGCTGCATCGAAATAGCCTTTGTGGGGCACGAAGCATAACAAGCAGTGCAACCACAACATTCTTCTTTGTTTAATTGGGAAATGTTGTTCATTGATATAATAATTAAGCGCTAAATATACTTAAATAACAACTTTATGGTTTATTATTCACCTGACATATTACACAAATCATGCTTTTTCAGCACATCCTGCGCCATTTTTAGCATCGGCGGACCTATGAACTTGTTATTCATATAGGCAACGCCCCTGCCTTCTTTTACCGCCTGCTCAGAAAGAAAAACTATTTCTTCTGCCCATTTAACCTGTTCCTCTGAAGGAGAAAAGCATTGATGGCATAACGGTATCTCTTTGGGATGTACCAACATTTTTCCTTCATAACCTAAATCCCTTGCCACATTCATTTCCCGCTCTAAATCTTCCAAATCATGTACTTTCATGTGAACAATGTCCAAAGGAACAATGCCATGTGCCTTTGCTGCATTCGCAATAATCGCCCTTGCCGAAAAAATACTGTTACCTCCTTCATTGTGCCGACCACCTAAATCCGACATGTAATCTTCTGCGCCAAAGCCAACAGCGATGATACGCTCTGGACAAGCTTCACACACATCATTGATATTAGCCACTGCTCCTGTGGTTTCTATAAGAGGAATCAACTTGAAATACCCAACAGGAATATGCTTTTCATACTCAATGGTCTCCAATAGTTTTCCAATAAAATAGATGTCTTTCCCATTGGTACATTTCGGATAAATGAAACCAGTTATACCCAAAAGTGTGAGTTGATAAACATCTTTCAATAACTCTCCGCTTTCCCTGTCATTAACTCTTGGAAAGACTTTATGACCGTCTAACTGACCTTCTTTCAAGAATTTAATAATCGTGTCTCGCCCCAATTGTTTGTTTTCAAAAGGTTGGCAAGAATCTTCTAGGTCGAGTGCCAACATGTCTGCTCCACTCTTTAGCGCATTTTCTACCAAATGCTCTTTATGGGCGGGGAGATACAACAGACTGCGGGTTAGGAAATCCACTTTCATAATTGTATAGTTTTACTGTTCTAATACTTAATTATTAGTGTTGCGTTAATTTTTGAAAATTCTTTATAAATAATTGATATATAATATATTACAAGCGTTCTTTGATTTTTTGATTTGAAATTGAGAAGTAATTTTGCGGCCTAATGCTGCAAGATTATGAACACCGGTAGGTATGTCTTCGCCCAAGTGGCCGATTTTATCCCGAGATACGAGTTCGACCGCATCGTGCGCAAGTACAACGGCGACTATCACGTTCGAGAGTTAAATTGCTACAACCTGTTTCTCCACCTGATGTTCGGCCAACTGACGGCTTGCGACTCCATCCGCGACATCTGCCTGTGTCTCAAGGCGCATCAGAGGATTCTATACCCGTTGGGGTTCCGCCAGACGGTGAACGTTTCCTCGCTTTCGAGAGCGAACCGCGACCGCGACTGCCGCATTTGGGAAGAGTTAGGGCTTGTGCTGATAGGCATCGTCAGACCGCTCTATGCCGACGAGCCTGTTTCCGATGTCGACCTCCCAGGTTGGGAGATTTTCGCCGTCGACTCCACCACGGTGTCGTGCAGCATAAAGCTGATGACGTGGGCATACGGCAAATACGGCCGGGGAGCGGTCAAGATGCACACAGTCCTCGACATGAGAGGTAGCATCCCCGCTTTCATCCATATCACCCACGGCAAGTGGCACGACAGCAACATGCTGGATGTCATTGAGATAATCCCATGGGCAATCTATGTGATGGACAGGGCATACGTGGACTTCGCGGCGCTCTACGACATCAGCAAGCACGATGCCTATTGGGTCACGCGAGCGAAGAGCAACATGCGCTACGAGGTGGTCGATGTCAATTACAACATCGACCGCTCCACGGGACTTGTCAGCGACCGCACCATCCGTCTGACAGGCTACAAGCCGAGCAAGCTCTACCCCGAGAACTTCAGGATGGTAGAGTTCGCCGACCCTGACAGCGGCGAGGTGCTGGCTTTCATCACCAACCTCACCGAGGTTGGGCCTCTTGACGTGGCCAACCTGTATCGGAACCGCTGGCAGATAGAGACCTTCTTCAAGTGGATCAAGCAGAACCTGACCGTCAAGTCATTCTGGGGACACTCGGAAAACGCCGTAAAGACGCACCTTTGGACCGCCATCTGCACCTACCTGATTGTGGCGAGGATCAAAGCCTCAATAAAGGACTGCCCCTACACCATCACCGAAGTCGCAACCTTGCTTGGTGTCTCTGCACTCTCAAAAACCGACATCACAACCCTGCTCACCAATCCGCAAAACGACCTTCCCAATCAAAACCAAGATGTCAATGAACCAACTTTATTCTAATGTTTTATAATTAACGCAACAGTACTAATACTTAATAAAGAATTTATGCTGGATGTTGTTTTTTCACTAATACATTACGACGGAATGAAATCACATCTTCGCCACGTTGGTTATAGCCAATGGTTTCAACATAAACGATACCACGGTCATTCTTGGACTTCGATTCACGCTTGTCCAAAATCTTGGTACGTGCATAGAGGGTGTCACCCACAAAAGTCGGCGCCAAATGCTTAATACTCTCATAACCCAGATTGGCAATGGCCTTGCCGCTAATGTCGGGAACTGTCATCCCCACCACAAGTGAGAACACCAGTGTTCCTACAACCAACACTTGACCATGCTGGTTATGGCTGGCATAATCCACATTTGTATGAACCGGGTGGTGGTTCATAGTCATCAAACTGAAAAAGTTGTTGTCGCTCTCGAAGATGGTCTTTGAAAGCGCATGTTTTATCTCAGAGCCCACCTCAAACTCCTCGAAGTATAATCCTAAAACCGATTGATTCATATTACTCGTTGTTTCTAAATTTCAAAAAATCTTGATAATCGCGTATATAATCCTCTTTTTGATACACTTCACTAGCCAAAACCATACAGACAGCACCAGAGGAAAAGTCCTCCAAGTCACGCCACATGCCAGGTTTCACATTGAGACCTTGGTATGGACGGTTAAGGAAAATTCTCCGTTTGTTTTGTCCGTCATCCAAAATGACGCTAAAAGAACCAGAAGCGGCAATGATTAATTGTTCCAATTCCTTATGTGCGTGAGAACCACGCGACTCACCTGCTGGTACATCATAGAGATAATATACCCGTTTGACATCAAATGGAAGTGTGACCCCGTTTTCCACCACTGAAATGTTCCCTTTACGGTCGCTGTGATGTTGGTCCAACTCCACCATGGAACAATCAAATACGCTATATTTTCCCATCTTGCTTTAATCTTTTGAAAATATCATAATCGCGAATGTAATCCTTCTCATTATAATGTGTTGACCCAAATTCCAAAGCAAAAGCATTTGTGGAGAAATTCTCTATCTCCCTCCAAAGTCCTTTGGGAACATACAAGCCATAATAAGAACGGTTGAGAGAAAATACTTTTCGCTGACGACCATCGTCCAACACCACATCGAAACTGCCCGACAAAGCGATAATAAATTCCTCATTTTCCCTATAAGCATGTCCACCTCGACATTCCCCTCCTGGCACATCGTAAAGCCAGTAGGTACGCTTAATCTCGAAAGGGATTTGTTTGAAGTTCTCCGCAAAAGAAAGGTTGCCTCGAGCATCCAAAAACTTGGGAAGGTCTATTATTCTTACATCAGTTAAGGTCATGTTTCATTTCTTTTTTCTCCACCATCTGTTTCCGTTTGAAATACCAGGCAATGAAGCCATAGACAGTCATGGCTAATATCTAAATGGCTGGAGAGAAATTCCATTTTTTGAAAGCGATACGCTTACTTCCACCCAAATGGATGCCCGCTAAGTGGCAATTTTGCCATCGGATGGTAATCGCCAATGAGACCCACCGGCTTGGCGTTGCGGATTTGATAGACAATATCAATGCAACGGCGGGCTTCCTCAATACCAAAGCCACGACCAGCAAGGATTTCCTCATAGCTCTTGGTGTGTAACTCGGTGAAGCCTTGGCTGAACTCAAACTCCTCTCCGTCAATCTTCAAGGTACGATAGGTGCGCTTTTCGCCTTCCACCGCATTGGGGGGCAAGGTATCGGCATTGATGCTGAGGAAATAACGCACACGTGCACGCTCCAATTCCAAATAACCTGCCACACGATCATGCGAAGCTACGTGGACGATATTCTTCTTCAAGTCGCCAAAAATCCAGCTTAACATGTCGTAGAAATGCACACCAATATTCGTTGCAATACCGCCACTTTTATTGATATCGCCTTTCCAAGAGGCATAATACCAGTTGCCTCGCGAAGTGATATAAGTCAGGTCGATGTCATAAATCTTGTCTTTGGGTCCTTCGTCGATTTTTTTCTTTAAGGCTACGATTTTGTCATGGAGACGCAATTGCAGGATGGTATACGCTTTGTGACCTTGTCTGGCCTCCACTTTTTGCAATGCATCTATATTCCACGGATTAAGTACCATGGGTTTCTCACAAATGACATCAGATCCGAGACGCAAACCATAGCGGATGTGTGCGTCATGCAAATAATTTGGCGAACACACCGTGAAATAATCTATCTTTTTTCCTTGGTCTTTCAGCCGGGTATTGTGACGGTCGAAGAGTTCTTGCTCGGTAAAAAATGCTGCATTCGGAAAATAGCTGTCAATAATGCCCACACTATCGTGCTTGTCGTATGCCGACACGAGGTCGTTGCCTGTATCCTTGATGGCTTTGAGGTGACGCGGAGCGATGTAGCCACCAACACCAAAAATGGCGAATGTTTTCATATTCCATTAGGGTAGGGCTGTCATAGTATGGCAGCCCTACAAATGATAATTATAGGTTATTCTTTTCAATATCCTTGAAATACTTGACAGTACCGTAGGTCATTTCGTCACAAGCTGCATCGTCGCAGACGATGATGCCTTTCGGGTGCATTTGCAGCACGCTCACTGTCCACATCTGGCTGACGGCACCTTCAATGGCATGAGCCAAAGCGCGAGCCTTGTTGTGGCCGTTGGCCAGAATCATCACCTCGCGGCTGTCCATGACGGTACCCACACCCACGGTAAGGGCGGTCTTCGGCACCTTATTAATATCGTTCTCAAAGAAACGAGAGTTGGCGATGATGGTGTCAGTGGTCAAGGTCTTCACACGAGTGCGTGATGTCAAGGAACTGCCAGGCTCGTTGAAAGCAATGTGGCCATCAGGACCAATACCGCCCATGAAGAGGTCGATGCCGCCGTAGCTCTTGATTTTCTCCTCATAGCGAGCGCATTCGGCCTCAAGGTCTTCAGCGTTGCCGTTCAAGATGTTCACGTTCTCCTTCTTGATGTCGATGTGGCTGAAGAAATTGTTCCACATGAAACTATGGTAGCTTTCAGGGTGGTTCTCCGGAATCTTCACATATTCGTCCATGTTGAAAGTGACCACATTCTGGAAGGAAATCTTGCCTTCCTTGTGGAGGCGGACGAGTTCACGATATGTGCCGATAGGTGTTGAACCCGTAGGCAATCCGAGGATAAACGGTTTCTCAGCCGTAGGCTTGAAAGCATTGATGCGTTCAACAATATGGTTAGCAGCCCAACGCGACATGGCGTCGTAATTTTGTTCAATGATGACTCTCATGATATTTATTGTTTAATTGTTGTTTGTTTAACTGTTGAATTGTTGTTTTATACCAAATGATTTTTGATGTATTCTTGGATGTTTTTCTCGAACGCCTCTGTCTCTTCACGAATCTGTTGGACAAAACCGATTTCATCAATCTTTCCGATGACGGCGATTTTTTCGTCTTCGTTGCGGAAAGTGGCATTGCGATATTCGTTTTCGTAGTCTTTCTTGCGACTTTCGTAGACTTGGTCGCAGATGAAATGTTGGATGCGGATGGCTTTTTCCAAGTTCTCATACCACATTTCCTTAGTCAACACGTCGGCATCATCCTTGTAAAGGAACATCAGCGAGAAGTAGGCATGACGCAGTTTTTCAGCCTGATAGTTCTTCCACAGCTCGTCGTAACGGTGATGGATTTCATCCCAAGTGTTGAGCTTGCCGTCACGGATGTCGGCACGCAGCTGGTCGGCATATTCCTCTGGCATGGTCTGACCACCAAGGTTGATCCACTTGCGGAGACGTTTGCCTTTCATGTGGTTCACGATGCTTTCCATATCCGTGTCAGGATGCTGTTTCAGATAATCCAAAAGGGTCTTGACAGCATAGTAGGTAATCATGTCACCGTAAGCGTGATAGGCTTCCAAAAGTTTGAGAATGCGAACTTTGCGCTTCCCTTTTTCCATGTGCTCACCGAAGACTTCCAACGATTTCACCGTTTCGGGTTCATTGTCAAGAAGGTTCTTGCCGCACTCGCGCAGGTCGTAGTACTCGTATTTTTCGGGGTCTTCACCTTTTTTGCGGAGGTAAGCCTTGGCCACCCAAACTTCCAACAACTTGCGTCCTTCAATAGTTTCTTCGATGGTGTCTGGCGCAAGCGTTTCAAACTCAATGTTTTGGATTTTGCGCTTACGCTTGTCACGTTTCACATATTTCGAGGTGTTGCGCGCGATGGCGTACATGTTGTACATCCACCAGTAGGCTGGCATGACCTCCAATTCGTTCTTGGCCGTATTGTTGTTGACCAAGCAGAATGGCAGCATGATGTTGAGCTCGCTGGGATAGTCAGCCTTGGAAAGCAAGGTGAAGGAAGCGAACTTCGAGGAGTGTTTCACACTGGAGCAAAGACCTGGCCAGAAACCACGCGAAGCCACAATTTCACCATCAGTGGCGCGGCTGTTGTGGTTGGATCCGATGGTGGCACCGGCAGCCATGTTGCTCTGACCCATTACACAAGCAGAAATCAGGAAGGAGTTGTTGTGGTGTTGCTCGTGCGAGGGGAAGATGAGGTTGTTCAAGACCTCGCAGCAAGAGATGGTGGAATTGTCGCCCATCACAGAGTGGATGAGGCGAGCACCATATTTCAGGTTGCAGTTATCGCCCAACACAAAGCGTGTGGCCACAACGGAATAGAAAATGCGGCAGCCAAAGCCCGTAACACCATTCACCAAAATGACACCCTCTCCGATTTGCGAAGGCTCTTCTTCCGAAGAATTGATGGTGACATTTTTCAGCTTGCTTGCACCTTTAATATAACAATGCGGCCCGACTTTGGCATCCTTCAAAATCCAGCAGTTCTTGATGACGCATGACTCGCCAATGGTGCCATAGTAACCACGGTGGAAGTCAACGCTGGCTTGGGTAATCTCTTTGAGACGCTCTTGCAACTTGATATCATCTGTGTATTTTGCCCAAAGATAAGCATCGGCAGTAATCATGCCGTCAAAAGGCAAAATTTTACGAGTCCCAATTTCGTTCATCACTTCAAGCCACACACGCACATCCTCAGGTTCGCCTTCCTTAATGGTGCCATTACCAAACTTGGAGTGGTCGGTGGTGGAGATTTCCTGAATGTTGAACAGAATACTCTTGTCGCCGATGATATAATTGGCCATATAATGCACATCGTGAATGGCCACGTCGTCGCCGATATCGCAAGAGATGATACTGCTGTTGGAAATGCCAACAGGCACACGAAGATCGTGGTATTGCAGCACCTTGCGGTTAATACGGCCGATACGCACCTTACCAAAGAAATGGTTGTTGTGCACCATGTTGGTATCGAACTCGTCCGTTACCCAAATGTCTTCCCAATTGGTTGCAGAATTGGCGTTTTTCACCAAGCGTTCAATCTCATCGGTATGCAGGTGCCGCCAACCTCCAACAGGCTTTTTTACCTGCTGGTCGCGGTAATAATATTCATCATGTCCGTCGTGCAAGTACTTCTCATCAATGAAGTTCTTGTAAATCCGGTCATAATCTATGATTGTTACTTTATCCATTTATTAGTATTTATTTAATTTTCAATAAGTTAATTATCCCTTTCTTCTTTTTGACTAGGTTCGGGTTATACCCGTCGTCCCAGTCAACGATTACGGAAAAGGACTCACAACAACTCCGTAGCGTACGCCGTGTCTTTTGAAAACTGATGGATAAACTGCTACGAACATGGTGGATTACCTGTTTTTATACATATCGTCGTAATACTTCTGATAGTCTCCAGAAGTGACATTGTCCATCCATTCTTGGTTGTCCAAGTACCAACGGACGGTCTTCTCAATCCCTTCCTCAAACTGCAAGGACGGTTCCCAGCCCAATTCCTTTTGTAGCTTGGTCGAGTCGATGGCATAACGCATATCATGGCCAGCGCGGTCGGTGACGTAAGTAATCAAGTCCATGTCCTCGCCTTCTTTTCTGCCTAACAACCTGTCCACCGTATTAATAAGCACTTTGATGAGATCGATATTCTTCCATTCGTTGAAGCCTCCGATGTTGTAGGTCTCGGCAATCTTGCCTTCGTGGAAAATCAAGTCGATGGCTCTGGCGTGATCTACTACATAGAGCCAATCGCGTACATTCTCGCCCTTGCCGTAGACAGGCAGCGGCTTACGATGGCGGATATTATTAATAAATAAAGGTATCAGCTTTTCAGGGAACTGGTATGGACCATAGTTGTTGGAGCAGTTAGTCACCACAGTGGGCATGCCGTAGGTGTCGTGGAAAGCGCGTACAAAATGGTCGCTGCTGGCTTTGGCTGCACTGTAGGGACTATGCGGTTGGTATTTCAGGTCTTCAGTGAAGAACTTGTCGCCGTAAGCCAAATGATGTTTCCCCGATGAAGCCTTTGTGCTGAAAGGCGGCTCAATACCTTGGGGATGGGTCAATTCAAGGGCACCATAAACCTCATCGGTAGAGATATGATAGAAACGTTTGCCCTCCCATTTCTCGGGTAACGTCTCCCAGTACAATTTCGCAGCTTGCAAGAGGCTCAATGTTCCCATCACATTGGTCTGTGCAAAAGTGAACGGGTCTTTAATGGAACGGTCTACATGACTCTCAGCGGCAAGATGGATGATACCGTCGACATGCTCATCCTGCATTAGTTTATATATCGTATCAAAATCGCAGATGTCGGCCTTGATGAACTTATAGTTGGGTTTGTCCTCGATGTCCTTCAAGTTAGCGAGGTTGCCGGCGTAGGTCAACTTGTCGAGATTGATGATTTTGTAGTCAGGGTATTTATTGATGAACAGGCGCACGACATGGCTCCCAATGAAGCCTGCGCCGCCAGTGATAATAATAGAGCGTTTATATGCCATAGTTTTTGTATTAGCGTAGTTTTCTAAGCGTTTCCGAATTAACTTCTTCTTTCATTTCGTCGATGACGCGGAGCAAATATTGACCGTATTCATTTTTAATCATAGGTTGAGCCAATTGGCGCATCTTCTCTTCGGTAATCCATCCACGACGGTAGGCTATGCCTTCCAAACAAGCGACCTTCAATCCAGTACGTTTTTCGATGACCTCCACGAAAGTAGAGGCTTCGCTGAGCGAGTCATGCGTACCAGTATCTAACCAAGCAAAACCGCGACCGAGGGTCTGAACCTTCAATTCGCCATCTTTCAAGAATTCTTGGTTTACAGTCGTAATTTCTAGTTCACCACGAGCCGAAGGTTTGATGCTCTTGGCCACACGTACCACCTTGTTGGGATAGAAATACAAGCCCACCACAGCATAATTACTCTTGGGCTGCTTGGGTTTCTCCTCAATGCTGATGCAGTTGCCTTGTTTGTCGAACTCAGCTACGCCATAACGTTCGGGGTCAGCCACCCAATAGCCGAATACAGTAGCTTTTTGCTCTTCTTCGGCGGTACGCACAGCTTCTTCAAGCATCTTAGTAAAACCGTTGCCATAGAAGATGTTGTCGCCCAACACAAGACAAGCACAATCATCACCGATGAATTTTTCACCTATGATGAAGGCCTGAGCCAGTCCATCAGGTGAGGGCTGTTCGGCATATTCAAAATGGACACCATAGTCGGAACCGTCGCCGAGCAAACGCTTGAAGCCTGGGAGGTCGTAAGGCGTGCTAATGATGAGGATGTCTCTAATGCCTGCGAGCATCAGTGCCGAGATGGGGTAATAGACCATCGGCTTGTCGTAAATCGGGAGCAACTGCTTGCTCACACCTTTAGTGATGGGGTATAACCTTGTGCCGGAACCTCCGGCAAGAACGATGCCTTTCATATTTGTGTATGTTTTAATATCCGTTAGGGTTGTTTCTTTGCCAATTCCACGAGTCGCGGCACATCTCTTCGAGGCCGTATTGTGCCTTCCAACCCAATTCTTTCTCCGCCTTGGCAGGGTCGGAGTAACAAGTGGCGATGTCGCCTGCCCTGCGTGGTTTAATACTATAAGGAATCTTGATGCCATTGACTTTTTCGAAGGTTTTCACCACTTGCAGCACTGAGTAGCCTTGTCCAGTACCAAGGTTGTAAATGGCGCAACCGCACTTTCTTTCAATGGCCTGCAATGCAGCTACATGACCTTTAGCCAAATCCACGACATGAATGTAGTCGCGGACACCTGTGCCATCGGGCGTTGGGTAATCATTGCCGAAAACACCGAGCTCAGGACGCTTGCCCACAGCCACTTGGGTGACATAAGGCATCAAGTTATTAGGAATGCCGTTGGGATTCTCCCCGATGCGGCCACTCGGATGGGCTCCGATGGGGTTGAAGTAGCGCAACAGCACGATGTTCCATTCCTTGTCTGCCTTCTGCATATCCATCATAATCTCCTCCAACATGCTCTTAGTTTGGCCGTATGGGTTGGTGCAATGTCCTTTGGGACACTCCTCTGTGATGGGAATGATGGCAGGGTCACCGTAAACGGTAGCCGACGACGAGAAGATGATGTTTTTGCAGCCGTGTTTGCGCATCACATCAAGCAGAGTCAGGGTACCACCGATGTTGTTTTCGTAGTATTCCCAAGGTTTCTCCACGCTTTCGCCCACAGCTTTCAGTCCGGCGAAGTGGATACAAGCATCGAAACGGTGGGCTTCCATCACACGGTTGAGGCCTTCGCGGTCGCGGATGTCGACTTCGTAAAAGGGTGTTTCCTTACCTGTCAGTTCCGCCACGCGCTCTAAAGATTTGCGGTTGGAGTTACTGAGGTTGTCTATGACCACGGTCTCGTGTCCTGCAGCACTGAGTTCCACCAAAGTATGTGAGCCGATAAAGCCGGCACCGCCTGTGACTAAGATTTTCATGTTTAAGTTGTTGTTTTATGCTTATTCAGACTTTTGAAAGCATGTCATCCCTGCGCTGGCATTGCGATGGCATGGGATCTATGGTTTCAAAAGTCTTCATACTAGGTTTTGTTTTTCAACCGCCTCCTATAGATTCCTTCCTGCCCTCATGCCCACGTTGGAATGACATAGGAGGCTTGCTTTTACTTTATTATGTTAATTTCTTCTGTATCAAGTTGATATAAAGAAAAGATAAGATTGTCGATTTCTTTTGGTGCCTCCGTGTTGCCCTGTAAAGCTTCATCCACCAAAGCACTAAGTTTTTTGTCGGTTTCAGCACTGATTTTCGGGAAAGGCAAGGCCGAAAGATTGCCTTTCAATATTTTGAGGTCGTTGAAACGCTTGACATACAAAAAGTTGAACAATTCCGAATTAAGGAAAGCCAACACCGACTTGATACTCATTCCTTCAACATCGGGAATCAGAATGTTCGCGCTGTTGAGGAAAAGGCGTTGCTGGTCATCGTAAGTGAAGCAAAGTCGACATGATACGAACTTATACACCAACTTTTCTTTTGCTCTATAGAACTCATCTCTTGCACATTGCTGAAAATCAGCACGGTTGTATTTGATGTAACGGTTAGCCGCTTTTAGACTGTACTTGCTGATGTCCTTGCCCGTGTAAATCCTTTCCAAACCTTTGCCAGGTCTATCTTTCAGTACTTTGGCGTTGTTGCCTGTAATGATACCTAATGCCCAAAGGCTGTGTGACAGGTCATCATTGCGCATACGCTCGGCTTTGTTGAGAATGGCTTCGGTGCGGTCATTGAGCATGGGGACGGCATAAAAACCATCGTCAACAGGTTGCCATTCTTTTCTGACTACTTCATGGTTGGCGGTTTCAACGAGATAGCTTTGCTTATCATGAATTTCCTTTTTCCTGACTTTCAAGCTGATAAAGTCCGTGAACACCCCTTTGAAACGCTCGTGATGGAGTTTGATGGTATCTAAGCAAGTTTCTTCGGCAATGAACTTGCGGAAGTCAGCATGGACTTTGATTTTCATCACGGAAGTAGGTAGCAGAAAATGCTGTATTCCGTTAGTGTTTAGGAACTTAAAGGATTCCGTGAAGAACAGCGTCGATTGCTCGTTGGATTGGATAATGTCCGATTGATGTTTTCTCCGTTTCTCGCTGCCCCATGGTGGATTGGTGACGATGTAGTCAAACTTCAGCCCATTCAAGGCCGAGGCGGCATGAAGCAGGAAATCCATCTGATATACTTGAGGATAAACCGATGATTGTCCAAACCTTACCATGAGATTTGCCTTGGCAATCATCACAGCAAGCGGGTCGTTATCGATACCGAAAAGCTGTTCGGATTGTGCCCCCTTCACCTTAAGCAGGAAGATGCCGCTGCCGCAGCATGGGTCGAGGAAACGTTGGTCGTGGGTCAACTCAATACCTTGAAGCATCTCCTCGACGATGACAGGTTTGGTGTAATACAATCCTGTCAAAATGCGACTTCCTTCTGTGGTCAGCGACTGATAGACGAAACCAATCCAGTCGTCCTGTCGGTTTTTGATAATTTGCCGAGGCACCTCTATGGAAAGCCGATGGAAATGCGGGTATTCCTCGAAGAAACGTTTCTTGTTGTTCTCGTTAACCTTGTTGTGTTCCAAATACGAAGCGCAGAGGCTGAAAATCAAATCCTTAATGGGATAATGCTGTTTCTCCAACTCCTCAACAAATCGGGGCAAACTTCCTGCCGACACATAGCCTTCAGGAATGATGATTTTCTGCGAACGGCTTTTATTAGCTCTCCGCATCAAACGGTCATTTCCATCTGCTTTCAGCTTGTCCCAGTTTCTTTTGGTAGCTTCAGAAATCAAAATTGAGGTTTCCGACATTACACAGCTCCGCCTTTTGAGCCCCATTAAGATAACTTAATACGCTCTGTTACAACAAGATAAAAAATCGCCATTTTTGGCATTTTAAACTTGCAAAAATACTGATTTCTCAAAGAACTCCAACTATTATTTGAAAAATTGTGATTATAATCCATAAATGCTGTTTTGAAAGGCCAAAAAAACGCTATTTTTGCCACAATAAATTTACTGCGATGATACTTTGTTTGGAAACAGCGACACCGATTTGTTCGGTCGCACTCAACTCGGCTTGCTGCACTTTGGCATTGCGCGAGACAGAGGGACAAAATGCACATTCTGAGAAGATTACAAATTTCATTCAATCCGTGTTGGATGAAGTAGGCATTGACTATTCAAAGTTGGATGCCGTGGCGGTCAGTAAAGGGCCAGGGTCGTACACAGGGCTGCGCATCGGTGTGAGCACCGCCAAAGGGATTTGCTATGCCGCCGACCTCCCGATGATGGCCATTGACACGTTGGAAGCTATGGCGCACGGCATGAAAGACAAGTTAGGCTGCCAAATTGATCCCAGCGACCTGCTTATCCCTATGATTGATGCCCGACGCATGGAGGTGTATGCTGCTGTTTTTGATGCCAATTTGCAGAAAATCAACGATACAGCCGCTTTGGTCATAGATGAAAACTCGTTTGAGGATCTGCGAAAAGACCATCATCTTTGGCTTTTCGGCGATGGTGCGCCAAAACTGAAGAAAATGTTTGAAAACCAACAGAATATCAGCATTATTGAGGGTTTCAAGCCTTCGGCGGGTTATATGCGATTTTTGGCGGAACAGGCCTTGCAAAAACAGGATTTTGTCGATGTGGCTTATTTTGAGCCGTTTTATCTGAAGGACTTCATCGCGGGAAAACCGCATGTGAAAGGATTGTAAATTCAAGCCGGCCCTTCTACAAGCTCAGGGACCTTACCTCTATAGACAGCAAAGGTCGTTGAGCCTGTCGAAACGCCGATAACGTTATAAAAGTTACCATTATGAAAAAACTTCTGTTTCTTGTTTTAACTTCCTTGTTGGGTCTCACTACATTTGCCCAAGCCCCTCATATCTTTGAGCACGATTACCCTGTCGTCACGGAAGAGAATCCGCAAATCCGCGCTTTGATGGATTCGGTTTCGATAGACAGTATCAAGGCCAATATTGAACGCCTTAGCTCGTTTCATACACGACGTTATGACAGCCGTTTCATTTGGGATGTACAATACTGGTTGATAGCACGTTATCAAGAAATGGACGGCATTGACACTGTGATGCTCCATGACTTTCCTGTTCCCTATTTTGAGGCAGGGACAGCCGACAATATTTTGGCTGTGCAATGGGGTGCAAAAACGCCTCAGGAGTTTGTCATCTGTGGGGCGCATTACGATTCTTGGAACGCCGACGGCTACGACCCCGACACCATCCGCTCCCCTGGTGCTGATGATAACGCATCAGGTGTGGCAGGCATCTTGGAAACGGCGCGTCTGCTCAGCAAATGCACTTTCGACCGGACCATCATTTATGCCAACTGGTGCGCCGAGGAAATCGGGTTGGTAGGCAGTGCCGCCTACGCTGCGGATTGCGCTGCCCAAAACATGGACATTGTGGCTTATTTCAACCTCGACATGACTGGCTATCTTGAAGAAGGCTCCGACATCCATGTCCATCTGATGTACACCACACAGGACTCGCTATTGGGCAAGTATGCCGTCAACCTCAGTCATGCGTATTTTCCCGATATGCCTATCCGACAAAATTGGTTAGCCTGGGGCGACAGCGACTATTCCTCTTTTAACCGGAACGGCTATGCTGCCATCCATCCTTTTGAGGATGTGCATGCCAGCTCGCCTTTTATCCATACGAGAAGCGATGTTTTAGGTCTGAGTGTCAATAATTTGGAGCAATCAAAACGCTTCACGGAACTCAATCTGGGCATGGTGGCGACCATGGCGGGCATCAGCGGGTATTCAGTCGCAGAACAGGAGGAAATCAGAGCGACAATGTATCCCAATCCAGCTAAGGAATCGGTCAGCATTTTGGCCGAGGACGGCATTCATGATGTCACAGTTTGTAACCTCATGGGACAGCAAATCATGACACAGAATCTGAATGGCAAAAACGAATTCACACTCAGCACAAGTGATTTGGTTTCAGGAATTTATGTGGTCAAAATCTTGACGGAAAAAGGCATGGTTGCCAAGCGTCTAGTAATTCAATAAGCTTATTCCATCTCTTCATAGGTAAACACATGCATCTCGTAGCGTGAGGGCTTTGCGAACGACTTCATCAAACTACTGTCAATCATGGTCACGGAAATCTGTTCTGGTGACAGGTCTTTGATGTTAAACAGGTAATCGGAAAGCAGCTTGTTCCAGTGGTCCATCACTCGAGGCAAAAACTTCTTCGATTGTTCGTGATACAACGTATAGGCCACCGTTTCCACGTCCTTCTTGGAATGCAACTTTTTCTTGCCGGATTTTTGCGCAGCAAAATCACATAATCCTTTGTCGGTCAGCTTGATGGATTGGATGGCTTCGTTGGTCATGAAGTCGATGTTGGTGGGCTTCTTTTCGGGATGGGTCGAGAGGTAATAATCGCGTTGCAGTTGCATGATGCACAGCTGTTGGATGACCTCGTCGTATTGCACCTGCTCTTCCAAAACGATGGCCAAATCAGAGCGGCTTTGGAGCGTGGTGACCACGTTGTCGATCATCGTGTATTGCTCAGGTGAAAAATCGAACTGCAAGGGATTGAAAGGGATGTATTTCAAGTTGTTATCCGTGTCGGTCATCAGGCGGAAGGGCGATGTTGCCGCTTTAGTCAAAAGGTTGGAAAACACGGTCCCAAGGGTTTTGCGATACGAAAAAGTCGGGTCGTTCAGATTGCCTTTGACAGGAAGGTCGAGACTGATGTTGTTGTGCTTGTCGACCAGCAGATAAAAACCCAACTTCAGTGGCACTTTGTCGTATTGCGGATGGAAATGCTTCACTTTGTCGCCAAGTTTCGGTGCGGCAATTTGCAACTTATTGATTCCGTTTATGTTGCCATCGGAAATAACGTTTTGACTGCGGAAAGAAAGCGTCCCATTCTCTATCGGAAAGCCGAACATCTGCACGGTGTAGGGCGAAAAATCGGCGACTTTCACATTGCTGAGCATTAACGTGAGGTTATGGTTGTCGCGCCCATGGAAACTGCCTTGCCAATTGAGGTGAAGTTTGCCGACTTTGTTGAGCACTGCTTGCATCCGAATAGCATTGTTTCCATCGCGTGAGAAATCCTTGGATGTCAGGCTGATATCTGAAATCACGTATTGAAAAGCATTAGGAAGTGAATAATTCTCATACTTCAGTTCCGCTTGGTCCAATTTCAGGTCGTCGATGTTAATTTTCCACGATTTTTCCTCTTCGTTTTCAATCTTAATCGTGTCGAAATCAAGAGTCCATTCGGTCGAATCACTTTGAAAATAACTGTCCAACACCAAATCGAAATTGGAACTGCTGTCTGCCTTGATGACATAAGCCGTCTTTAGCCCTGAAAGGTAGAGTTGATCAAGGTCTATTATCTTGTCATTGAGACGCAAACGGCGGATTTCAGCAAAAACTGAGTCGACCGTTCCCAAAGGGTTGCCAGTCGTGTCCTGAAAAACCACCTTGTTGAACGCGAGATTACCCGTCATATCGAAATCGAGGATGTGGTCGGTGGCTCCCTCTGCCTCTAAATCCAAATTGACCAAGCCTTCCAACAAGTCGACAGGGTAATATTGTTGCAGATAAGGCTCGATGATTTCAACATCTATATTGTTCAGTTTCAGATTGATGAAATACTTTTTTGCGTTATCGGAAAGGCGGATATCGGTGTGCAAAGTAGCGTTTTCGGAGAGCGAGAAATCGAGGCCGACATCGGTTTTCACGTCCGAAAAGTCAAGGCTGGGAATCCGCAACGAAATGTCGCGCAATAGGAACTCATTGCCCAAGGCCAAATCGGCATAGCGGATGTCGCTCTTGTCAAGAAGTATATTGTTGAGAATCAAGCCAAAGCTGGAGTAATCAGACTTCGTGCTATCGGAAGCGAACCGCTCCATCAGACTGTTGAAATTGAACCAATCGTGGTCTTGTTCCACGTTGACGTTCAGTCCCGAAAGTGTGGCTTGTTTGATCTGCAAACGGCGGTTGAACAAGTCGCGCCATTTTATCCTAGTTTCAAAGCGTTCAAAACTTACAAAAGGAGTGGTGTCGTTTTCTTCAAACAACGTCAAATCCTTGATTCTCAAATCGCCTGTAAACAGGTTTACATCGAGATCCCCAATGTTCAACTCACGCCCAATTATTTCCTTGTCGTGCTTTTCTAAATACTTTTTCGTTATCGGTGCAGCCAAAAAATTGGCCGCAAGGAGCAGGATAATCACGACTCCCGGAATAATGAGCAGGATTTTGAACGCTTTTTTCACTTTACCCTAAGGCTTTCACACCCGCGTCGATGCGCTTGAGGGTCTCTTCCTTGCCCAAAAGCTCAAGGATCTCGCCGATGTGCGGACCCTTACCGGCACCGACCACCATCAAACGTAAGCCGTTCATTACGAGGCCCATATTCAACTCGTTGGTAGTAATCCAGTTGTTTAAGGTCTCGTCGATATTGGCCAAGTCGAAAGGCTCGATGCCTTTGATGACTTCCTTCACTTTAAGCATGGTTTCGGCGGAATTTTCTTTCCAGCGTTTCTTCACCGTCACGGGGTCGTATTCCGTCGGAGCCTCAAAGAAGAAGAAACTCTGATCCCAAATCTCCTTCACGAAGTTGACCCTATCTTTTACCAAACCAGCCACTTTCACGGCGAAATCGAGCGGAGTGTCAATGCCTTTTTCTGCCTTTAGCCAAGCTTGATAATCTTTGCCGACTTCCTCGTTCGACTTACGCATGAGCCACTCGTGGTTGAACCACTTGGTCTTCTCCACATTGAACTTGGCACCGCTCTTGCTGCAACGCTCCAAAGAGAAAGCTTGGATGAGCTCATCCATGGTGAAGATTTCCTGTTCGGTGCCAGGGTTCCAACCCAATAAAGCCAGCATATTGATAAAAGCCTCTGGATAATATCCCGACTGCTTGTAACCCATAGCCGTGTCGCCAGTTTTCGGGTCGACCCAATACAGCGGGAAGACAGGAAAACCGAGACGATCGCCATCGCGCTTGCTGAGCTTGCCGTTGCCGTCGGGTTTGAGAAGTAATGGTAAGTGAGCAAATTGAGGTGCTTCCCAACCAAAGGCTTCGTAAAGCATGACATGAAGCGGCATCGAAGGCAGCCATTCTTCGCCACGGATAACGTGACTGATTTTCATCAGGTGGTCATCGACGATGTTGGCCAAGTGGTAAGTAGGCATGCCATCGGACTTAAACAAGACCTTGTCATCCAAAGTGTTGGTCTGCACCTTCACTTCGCCACGGATAAGATCATGCATGACGATTTCGCAGTCTTCGGGAATCATGAAACGCACCGTGTAAGGCGTGCCATCGGCGATGAGTTTATCAACTTCTTCCTTGCTCATCGTCAGGCTGTTACGCAGGTGTTTGCGGCTCTGGCAGTTGTAGATGAAAGTCTGCTTGTTGGCTTCGGCTTCCTTGCGGTATTGGTCGAGTTCCTCGGCGGTGTCGAAGGCGATGTAGGCGCAACCTTTGGCTAAAAGTTCGTCGCTGTATTGTTTATAAAGGTGCTTGCGGTTGCTCTGTTTGTAGGGACCAAATGCGCCACCCACGTAATCGCTCTCGTCGAACTTGATGCCGCACCAGTCCAAAGATTCTACGATATACTGCTCAGCACCTGGCACGAAACGTGTCTGGTCGGTGTCTTCGATGCGGAGAATCATTTTGCCACCGTTCTTTTTGGCAAACAGATAGTTATATAATGCCGTTCTCACGCCCCCGATGTGCAAAGGTCCTGTCGGGCTGGGGGCAAATCTTACTCTGACTTCTTTCATTTTGCTTCGTTTTGAGGCTGCAAAAATACATTTTTTCACAAATAGAACATTTTCCAAGTGGATTTATCGCATTATTTCCTAACTTTGCAATGGATTATATACTGCTTTTTGCAAGAAAACAAAACACAATAATCAGAATATCAATTAAATAAACAACCAATGGAAGAAAAAAAGAGACTCTTTGAGGAATTTCCACCCGTGAGTACCGAAGAATGGGAAGCGGTAATTGAGAAAGACCTCAAAGGAGCTGATTACAACAAAAAGTTGGTTTGGCGCACTGCGGAAGGCTTCAATGTGAGGCCTTACTATCGCGCCGAGAACCTCGCCGACATTCCGTGGACGGGTCAGCAACCTAACGAATTCCCGTATGTTCGTGGCAACAAAGCCGAAGGCAACGAGTGGCTCGTCCGTCAAGACATCACTGTCAAGGATGTGAAGGAAGCCAACAAGGTGGCTCTCAACGCCATCAGCCGTGGCGCGAACAGCATCGGATTCAAGCTGGAGTACGACAAGCCTTACGACGCCATCGAGATTGCCACGCTGCTCAACGGTATCGACCAGAAGGCAGTGGAGATTAACTTGTACAACAACAAGTACCACCTGCCGCTACTGGAGATGCTGTCGAAGATTCCGGACATCAAAGGCTCGTTGAACTACGACCCGCTGACGCGTTATCTGCGCCGTGGCGTGTGGTACATCGCCGAGAGCACCGACATGGAACTGGCCTACATCATGGTGAAAGCTGAGATGCCTGGTTTCCACACCATCGGCGTCAACGCCCATGTGTTCACCAATGCTGGCTCGACGATTGTCCAAGAAATGGCATTCGCCCTCTCGGTAGGTGCCGAATACCTCGACAAACTGACCGAAAAGAACCTCACCGTTGACGAAATCGCTCCGAAGATGCGCTTCAACATAGCCGTTGGACAGAACTATTTCATGGAAATGGCCAAGTTGCGTGCTTACCGTCTGCTGTGGGCCAATATCGTGAAGGCTTACGGTGGCAAGGAAGAGAATGCCAAGATGCACATTCACGCCACCAACGCTGAAATTGGTATGAGCCTTTATGACGCGTATGTCAACATGCTGCGCACCACGTCAGGCACAATGTCAGCCGTTTTGGGCGGTGTGGATTCCTTCACTGTGTTGCCATTTGATGCGCCGTTTGAGTTGCCCACCGATTTCGCTGACCGTATTGCCCGCAACCAACAGCTCATCCTTAAGGAAGAGTCGCACTTCGACAAGGTGGCAGACCCCGCCGCAGGTTCCTACTACATCGAGAACCTCACTGAAAGTCTGGCTACCGCCGCTTGGGACTTGTTCAACAAGATCCAAGACGAAGGCGGTTACCTTGAAGCCGTCCGCAAGGGCATGATTCAAGGCCTTATCAAGGAAAGCGCTGCCAAGAAGTTCAGCAATGTAGCTACCCGTCGTGAGACCATTCTGGGTACCAACCAGTTCCCGAACTTCACCGAAAGCCTCAAGTTCACGCCCGAGGCTTGGGTGATGGAAGCCGACAACCGCCGCGACGAAAAGGCCGAGGTGGAGACCATCGTCACCTTCCGCGCCGCACAACAGTTTGAGAAACTGCGTTACGCCACCGATGCCTATGCTCAGGACCACAAGCGTCCTGTCGCTTGGATGTTCACTTACGGCAATCTGGCTATGCGTAAGGCCCGCGCCAACTTCGCCTCCAACTTCTTCGCCTGCGCCGGCATCCAAGTCGTCGACAACCCAGGCTTCAAGACTTTGGACGAAGGCATCGCTGCCGCCCGCGAGGTGAAGCCCGAAATCTTGGTCATCTGCTCTTCTGACGAGGAATACGGCGAAGGCAACGCCCTCAAGATCTATGAGGAGTTGAAGAATGAGACCATCGTGGTGCTCGCTGGTAACCCCGAAGGCACCGCCGACATCCTCAAAGAGGCTGGCCTGAAGTATTTCATCCACGTCAAGAGCAATGTGCTTGAGACGCTGCAGGATTTCCAAAAGCAATTAGGTATAACAAAATGATGAAAGGAGTAAAACGATGAAACCCAACTATAAAGACATCAATATCAACGCTATACCTAAGCACAACGGCTTGATTCTGCCGAACGGCGAATTGTGGGAGACCCACGAACATATTATGGTGAAGCCTGCCTACACCGAGAAAGACCTCGAAGGCATGGAGCACCTCAACTACGCCGCTGGTATCGCCCCGAACCTCCGTGGACCTTATTCGACAATGTATGTGATGCGTCCTTGGACCATCCGTCAGTACGCCGGTTTCTCCACGGCTGAGGAATCAAACGCCTTCTACCGTCGTAACATCGCCGCTGGTCAGAAGGGTCTGTCCGTGGCCTTCGACTTGGCCACCCACCGTGGCTACGACGCCGACCATGAGCGCGTCATGGGCGACGTGGGTAAGGCTGGCGTGAGCATCTGCTCCGTCGAGGACATGAAAGTCCTGTTCGACCAGATTCCGCTGAACAAAATGTCCGTCTCCATGACCATGAACGGTGCAGTGTTGCCCGTTTTGGCATTCTACATCGTCGCTGCTTTGGAGCAGGGCGCCAAGTACGAGGAGTTGCAAGGCACCATCCAGAACGACATCCTGAAGGAGTTCATGGTGCGTAACACCTATATCTATCCGCCTGAGTTCTCGATGCGCATCATCGCCGACATCTTCGAGTTCACCTCGCAGAACATGCCGAA
>JAEEGG010001300.1_pt1 | contig 68146 bp, 47 predicted proteins | sample 9134161 | NCBI WGS metagenome assembly JAEEGG01 (sample SAMN16246543, study PRJNA631951) | gut metagenome | biome: gut microbiome; feature: rumen; material: CR-attached | host: Bos | place: Iran: Karaj | collected 2018-10
ACCAGCCGCTCACGAGAAGATTATTGTCATAGTCGGAGGCATAGGGATCCATCGCTGAAGGGAATACGTAGTTAGTGTTGGTATATTCAGGGAACACATGGATCCAGTCCTTGAAAGGAAGGTCGCTCATCCACCAATGGTCGGTACCGCAGTGGTTTGTGACTATGTCCATGATAACCTTCATGCCCTTCTCATGAGCCTTGTCGACATATTCCTTGTACTGGGCGTTGCTTCCGAAGCGAGGATCGATCCGGTAATAATCCCCGCAGGCGTAGCCATGGTAAGACTCCCAAGTCTGGTTGTCCATCAGAAGAGGAGTGCACCATATGGCCGTGGCACCAAGATCGGCGATATAGTCCAGATGGTCGATAATTCCCTGAAGATCACCGCCATGGCGGCTGAAAGGCTCCTTGCGGTTGGCCTTCTCGAAGGTGTCGTCGGTGTTGTCATTGCCAGGATCAGCGTTGGCGAAACGGTCCGGGTTGATCAGATAGATGAAATCAGAGGTCGTGAAACTGGTCCTCTCGGCAGAACCTTTCTCCCTTGCTGAGATCACGTATGGTTTCCTGAAGGACTCCCCTCCCTTTGTGAATACAAGGTCGTAAGTGCCAGGTTTCACGGAAGGACTGACAGCCACATCCACAAATAGATAGTTCGGGCTGTCAGCCTTGTGGACATCAGTGACCTTAAGACCCGCACCGTCAATCGACACGTTCCACGAGGAGATGTCCTCGCCGTTGATCATAAGCTGGAGCTCAGTCTTCATGCCGGTCCACCAGCACGGAGGCTCAACCCTGGCGACTCTGGAATCAGCGGTCTCGACAGACCAGGTCCAAGGGGCCTTCAAAAGCACGTCAACCTTAACAGCGTCATCTCCGGAAGTCCTTTTGAAACAGATACTTGTATCAGTCTTGGAGACCAACTCGAAACTGGAATTGTCGCTGCCGAGAGCGGGATGCGTATGCCTCAAATCATTGAGATACATATAGAAATCAGTCACGGCATTGTGGTGCCAATCTGGCATCGGATCCCTCTCGAAGAACTCGAAACGATGGTTGTAACCGACTTCCTGGCCTGTGTAGATCAACGGCTGGGAGTTCGGCAGAGTCCAGCAAAGCACAGCCATTGCCTTCCACGCGTCACCCATCCTCTCGAACTCGGTGCCATTCCATGAGTTCTCGTCATGATTGGAAGTGAACATCATACGATGTGTGGAGCCATACTCCTGCTTGTTCCACTCGATGTACTTGACCAAGCTGTCGGCGTTCGCCTTGCCTTGGGCCACATCATTGAGAAGATGGTGAAGCCTCCAGGCATAGGTGCAGTCGAAGCCGGCCTCGTTGAGCCAAGGCTCCTCTCCCTCAGCAAGGAAGAAAAGCCTGCGGGAATACTCATTGCGGAACTTGGCGAACACGTCGGTCCAGAAGTCCTGCGGCACCTGATACGCAACGTCGCAGCGGAAGCCGTCAATACCGCGATCCAGCCAGAAACGCATGCACTTTTCCATTTCGGAACGCACGTCGGCACAACCGTAATTGAGCTTGGCGATATCTGTCCAGTCATATTCCACTATAGTATTGCCTTCAGCGTCACGGACATACCATTCGGCAGGTTTCCCCGTCACCCAGGAATGGTCAGGGGAAGTATGGTTGGCCACCCAGTCTATTATAATCTTAAGTCCCTGATCATGAGCAACTTCCACAAAGTGATCGAAGTCTTTAAGGGTGCCGAATTCAGGATTGACGTCGCAGTAATCCTTTATGGCATAATATGACCCCAGAGTTCCCTTGCGTCCCTTCTCTCCGATCGGATAGAGAGGCATAAGCCAAACGATATCAACACCCAATTCCTTGAGTTCAGGAAGCTTGGCTTCGGCAGCGGTCAAGGTGCCCTCGGAAGTGGCCTGACGGATGTTCATCTCATAAATGACAGCATTCTCCGTCCAATCTCCAGCCTCCACCGGAGCCTTCTTTACCTTGTCACCACATGCGCCAATAACAATGGCAATCGCCAATAGTGATACTATTCTTTTCATATATATGTATTATTTCAGTTGGAATATCACGGATGAGTTGGCGCCAAGGGTAAGGTTGGTGCCTTCGTAAGAAGCGGTGCCCAGAAGGGCAATCGGTTTGGACATGTCGTCGGAGACTGAGGTAGTCTTCGCCGAACCGGCGACATTATGAATCACAAGCAGTTTCTGGCCATCAGAGGAAGTCATGTACCACGAGGCGATCGACCTGCCCGACAGGTTGGCGTTTGTCATCTCTCCATTGGCAAGAGCCGGATATGTGTTACGCAGCCTTGAGAAGGTCTTGTACACATTCAGCATCGAGCCGCTTTCGGCGTCCTGAGCCTCCACCGAGATGGAAGCCGTCAACATAGCGTTGTTCACCTTGTTGTTAACGCCCTTCTTGGCGCAATCCTTTCCGGCCTTGTCCCACATGATAGGACCGCGCACATATTCGTCACCACCAGCCTTGGTGCCCCAGTAACCGAGTTCTTCACCCTGGTAGATGAACGGCTTTCCAGGAGTAGTCAAGAGCAAAGCGGCGGCCTGTTTCTCTTTGGCGACGCTCTTTCCGAGGGTCTCAGCGACCCTGTCCTGGTCGTGATTGCTCAGGAATATTGATGTGATGGCGTCCGGACGGATAGCTTTATGGTCATTGATATAGCCATTGACAGCATTGACATAACCGGTGGCATCCCCGTCAAGGGTAGCCTTGACCAGCCACAGGTAATCGAACTCGAAGCAAGAGTTGATACCCTTGTAATACTGCTTCTCCGTGGAATGCCCGTCCCAGGCCTCTCCAACCATGAATATGTCGTCATCGTGCCCGGCGGCCTTATAAGTGGCGTTGCAGTGGTCATACCACTGGGAAAGGAAACTCTGGTTGGCCTTGATGACAGCCTGATATAGCCAGATTACGGCGTCCAGCCTGAATCCGTCCACACCGAAATCCTTTATCCACTTGTCCGCAGAAGCGGCTATAGCCTTGAAAGCAGGTGATTCTGAAGCGGTCTCATAAGGGCCATAATTGATGTCGGGCATATATTCACCGAAACTGCCGAAATAATATGTCGCCGCTCCGAAAGTGATGTCAGCGGCCGTCGAAGTGTCGAGATTAAGCGGCTCGCCAAAGGTGATGACATTCTTCCCGGCCTTGGCGCCATACTTCGTTCCGCCGTCCCAAGCTGTTGTGGAGGAACGTACAAGAAAGCCCCACGAGGTATCCACATCAAGGGTGATCTCGAATATGTTCGTGGCAGTCTCGTAAAGGCCGACGTTTCCGACACTGCCGATGTACAGCCATAACTTAGCAGAAGCATTGGCCTTCTGGGCGTCTTCGGTAGTCTCGGTGACAGTGACAGTCTTTATGGATTTGGTCCAGTTCACCTTGAAATGGAGGCGTCCCTTGTAACCGATATTCCCGTCACCCAGTGAGATCCATGAACCCATTCCAGGAGATAGTGCTCCCGCATAATTGTCAACCAATCCGGCGGCGACGTCAGCATCTGGGCTCTTTGAGACCACGTAGTAATCACGGTAAGGGCTTCCCGCAGGATCCGCTTTCAATGACTTGAACCACTCGGTTCCCCTTCCGGAGTGATTCAGGACATAGTCCATATAAATCTTTATTCCCTTGGCATGAGCGGCATCCACAAGAGCTTTGAAGTCCTCCTCGGTTCCGAAAAGCGGATTGACGGTGGAATAGTCATCCACATCATAGCCATGGTAAGAAGAAGTCGGATGGGCCGGTGAAAGCCAAATACCTGTCACACCAAGGCCATCCAGGTAATCAAGTTTGGACTGTATCCCCTTGAAATCCCCGACCCCATCACCATCGCTATCCGCGAAAGTGTAGATCAATAACTGATAAGTTGTTGAGGATCTTTTATTTCCGTCAAAGGAAGCGGGAGCGGGCACTACGGTGACCACATGTTTTCCCCTTTGACTGACCTGGACTGTCACATCCGCGGCAGCTTTCACGTTAGCCGACGGCATTCCTTTAATAGTCACAGTCCCGGAACGGTCCTCACCAGTGTTGGCCGCGACAGTCACTGTTACTGAGCCGTTTCCGTCACCAGAGCTCTTGTCAATATTAATCCAGTTCGCCGATGAAGCGACGCTCCAAGCCGAATTGGATGAGACGTTAAGCAATTTGGCCGAGGCGTCCTCAGGCTCAAAGGACAACGATGTCGGAGACACAGTAAGAGTCTGCTGAATGATCTCCGGCTCTTTTTCCTTGCACGAGAAGGCTTGCAGGGCGACAACCAGTACACAAGCCAAGGGGAATATGGCTCTTCTCATATCAAACAAATATAATTGGCAAGCCGGAGTCCGGTCAGGGACTCCGGCCCGTTAAAAGCTACTCAACTACGGCTGCGCCGGCGTTGAAGTCGAGGGTCACGGTCTTGCCTGCCTCGACAGGGACGGCGGCCTGGTCACCACCATTGCCACGGTAAGCGATCTTGCCATCGAAGAACACGAACTCACGGGTCCACCAATCAGATGTCGCGGCTGAAGAAGCAGCATAGAGACGGATATTACCAGCCGCCAGGGTCTTCCCGGTCAGCTTGCCATCCTTCTCAGTGAACAAAGCGCCTTCCATAGCCTCGTCCCAACCGCCGAAGCAGTCACCGATACCATAGACTTTCGCCTTCTCGATGGTCACCTTGCCATTATCAGCGTCAACATAGATCATATAGACACCACTCTCTCCAACGAAGCAGTTGCCGCCGGAGACAGTGTAGCCGCTATCCTCTCCAAGACCGGTGAAATCACCGCTCCACGCCTTCTGGGCGCAAAACTTGAATCCGTGATGGTCGCCGCCATCATCTGTCGACTTGGCTTCGATGTACCTGATTGCCCAGAACTGGCCAGCCTTCCCGTTGACGGGAGTCATCTCTACCACGCTCTCAGCATCCCAGCTCCATGCGCCAAAGTCCTCACCGATGATGTACATTGACTTGGGGAGATCCGAGACCTCACCCTCTCCAGCGAGAGTGGCCGTGCCGGCATTGAAGTCAAGGATAATTTCCTGACCTTTCTGCACATCCACCCTGTCCTGATCGCCACCATTGCCACGGTAAGCGATCTTGCCGTCGAAGAACACGAACTCACGGGTCCACCAGTCAGATGTGGCGGCCGAAGAGGCGGCATACATACGGATCTGGCCAGCCGCGGGAACTGTCACAGAAAGCTTGCCATCCTTCTCGGTGAACAAAGCGCCTTCCATAGCCTCGTCCCAACCGCCGAAGCAGTCACCGATACCATAGACCTTTGCCTTCTCGATGGTCACCTTGCCGTTGTCCGCGTCAACATAGATCATATAGACACCACTCTCCTCGACGAAGCAGTTACCACCGGAGACGGTGTAGCCGCTATCCTCTCCAAGACCGGTGAAATCACCGCTCCACGCCTTCTGGGCGCAGAACTTGAAACCGTGATGGTCGCCGCTATCATCTGTCGACTTGGCTTCGATGTACCTGATTGCCCAGAACTGGCCGGCCTTCCCGTTGACGGGAATCATCTCAGCGACTCCGTCAGAATCCCAGCTCCATGCGCCGAAGTCCTCACCAATGATGTACATTGACTCGGGGAGTTCAGAGACCTCACCCTCTCCGGCTACACCAGCTGTGCCAGCATTGAAGTTAAGAGTAATCTCCTGGCCCTTAAGGACTTTCACCCTTTCCTGATCGCCGCCGTTGCCGCGATATGCGATTTTGCCATCGAAGAACACGAACTCACGGGTCCACCAACCGGAAGTGGATATTGAGGAAGCGGCATACATACGCACCTCACCCTCAGCGGCAGTGGTAGCCTTGAGAGTCTTACCGGAAGCCTGGAATAGAGCACCTTCCATAGCCTCGTCCCAACCGCCGAAGCAGTCACCGATACCATAGATACGGGCAGGCTCGATATGGACGATTTCACGCTTGAAATCGACATGTATCATGTAGAAGCCACTTTCAGCGACGACACAGTCGCCACCTTCCTCCGTGAAGCCTTCATTAGTGGTAAGCCCCCAGAAGTCTCCACCCCATTTTTTCTCGGAATTAAACTTGAAGCCCTGTCCGGCAGTGATATAACGCACTGTCCAGAACTGTCCTTCAGCCTCAGCGCCCCAGTCAGGGTTATGAAGCACAGGGGTCATCTCGACCACATCACTGGAATCCCAGTTCCAACCGCCGAATTCCGCTCCGATCATATAGAGTTGCTCAGGATATGCGACGGAAATAACTGTCGCCTCCTTGGTCTCAGGGTTGAAGCGTACTTTATAGTTACCAGCATCGGGAAGAGTGATGTCTGAACCGGGCTGGATCAAGGTGATAGGAGTACCGACCTCAACGGTTGCACCGGACGCGATACCATAGGTATTCTCATCGGCCCAGGAGAAATCGTAACGGATCTTGAAACCACCTGTGATGTTGACGACAGGGCTGGTCCAGATACCGTCAGATTCAGTCATGATGACATCCTTTGTCCAGGAATCACCGTTAATAGTCCCGATAAGGGAATAAGCGGCAATGTGAGCATCCAACTTGATGGTCTTAGCGGCACAGTCATAAGTGATGTCATAATTGCCATCCTCAATGATCTGGATGTTCTTGGATCCAGCCTCGAAAGCGGTTCCAAGCTCAGGAGCATATACCCCGTAAGGATTTCCTTCCTCAGCGGTACTGGTGGAGTTCTCTTCCGGACCACCATAATTGCCGAATTTACTATCCCAATCATGGTCGGCACGAATCTTAAACTCATCGCCTGCGGCGAATGCCTGATTCCTAATGACCCAGACATCTCCCTCGGTGTTGGTCATATCGACATCTTTGTCCCAATGGCTTCCGCCAAAGACTCCGATGATGGACCAAACCTCAGCTTTTTCCTCTACGGGCTCGTCAGAGCCACCATCTTCACCAACGAGCGGGCTGAAGCCACCAAGGGTAGGAGTAATCTTGAACAGACCAGCCGTAGGGTTGATGAGAATGTCATACACGCCAGCCTCGGCGACAGCGATGTCCTGTCCCTTCGCGGCAGCACTGATCTCCTCATCTATCGCGGCGACATAAGGCTTAGTGTCACCAGGACCTCCGAAGTCGAGATCATTCCATGATCCGGCCGTACGGAACTTGAAGGTGTCATCAGTGGTTAGCTCGACACCCTCAGCGACGTGCCACTCACCGTCTGTGATCATGGACACATCCTTATCCCAGTTGATACCGCGGCTCGCGATGGAACCGGTTATTCCAAGAGGACTCTTGTCATCATATCCCGGATAGGTCTGGAAGGCCTCCGTGATGGTGATGGTTCCGTCGTTGGAGTCATAGAGAATATCATAGGAACCTTCCGCAGGTACAGACATATCCTGACCCTTTTCGGTAGCCTCAAATGAGGAGCCAATCTCAACCACATAAGGTTTGGTGTCACCAGGACCGCCAAGATCAACATCGTTCCAGGAACCAGCAGTACGAATCTTGAACGCGTCATCTTTAGTGAGCTTGATGTTCTTGGCGACATGCTTTGTCCCGTCCTCAGTCATGTACATCGGCTCGTCCTGATTCCATCCATTACCGGTGCTGGCGATGGAACCGATCAGTCCGAGAGGACTCTTCTCAGTGAAATCAACCCAAGGATTACCCTGTACGACAGGAACCACGACCTCGAAGCCGCTGATAGTTATGTGGCCTTGTGAGTCGACATGGCCGTTGCGGCCGTTATCCTGGCTGGCGGCCTGCATGGATGCGCGGATGAACATGTCAAGAGAGACTACCGCACCTTCCTGATACCCGAGTGCGACAAGCGCCTTCGCGAGATTATTGATGGAAACCGAGAACTCGGTATCCTTAAATGAAGCGCTCAAAGCCTTGTTTACGGTTTTACCGTCAACAGAGGCCAATATGAGTGAATGGTTTACGGGCATCTTGTCATTAAAGCCCATGTTGAAGGCACCCGGAGTATAAGAACCGGTGAGAGCCTTCTCTCCGAGCTCATAGCTTCCGAGTACCGGAGCAGTTGCCTTGGTCTCGTCAAAAGTGGCGAACTCCTCATTAACGCAGGAGAAGGCCAAAAGCGAGAGCAGGCACGCAGAGAATATTGATAAAAACTTTTTCATTGCCATAATCTGTTAATAGCCTTCATTCTGGCTGAGGTTGGAATTAGCCTGGCGCTCACTGGCCGGAATCGGGAACAGCGCCCTGTAGGAATCAACATCCTTTCCATCCTTGGTCTCGCCCTTCCACTGCCAATTATAGCCGGAAGTGAACTTACCGAAACGGATAAGGTCGCTGCGTCGCCAGCACTCCTGATAGAGCTCGCGTCCTCTTTCATCAAGGATCTCGTCAAGATTAAGGGAAGACACAGTGGGTATGCCGGCCCTGGTCCTGACCTGGTTGAAAGCGGAGAGGCCGTCGATTGAAGCTCCACGAGCTTGGCACTCAGCGGCCATAAGGAGGACGTCGGCGTAGCGCATCATCGGGAAGTCGGTGTTGACGAAACTAGGATTGTTCCATGTGTCATTATCCTTGTCATAGACCATATTGGGAATCTCCCCGGTACTGGTCACGTTGCGGAACTTCTGGAAGCCATAGCCATACTTGAAGTTGCCGATATCCTCGATGCTCTTCTCCTGGATATTATCCTTGCGGGCTGTGGCTTTCGCATCGCGAAGAGCCTTGCACTCGTCGTTGTACTTGTCATCCTTCTTAAGCTTGGCGATCTTTTCCTCGGAGTCTCCCCTCTGCTCGGGAGTCTCAGGCATGGCCTCGACATCAGCAGTGGATTTCGCGGTGTCATAGAGGAGATTCCTGGAATCACCGGCAGCAAACTTGTCCGCGAACTCAGGAGTGGTGCGCACACCGCCCCATCCAGAGGAAATCCCCATATAATTGACACTCATAGTACCACCAGTGGAGGCGAATACCAAGTAGTTGGTCGCACCATAACTTTGGGTATAGAGACCGTCCTGCTGGACTGCGAAGATGATCTCGTCAGTGCACTTGTCGTTGTCGGCAAGGAACAGCTCCTGGTAATTGCCGTGGAGACTGTATCCATCATCCATGAGATCCTTCAGCAGATCAGCGCACTCGTTCCACTTGGCAGTGCCGGTATAGACCTGGGCGCCAAGGTAAAGCTTGGCAAGAAGGAACTTGGCGGCACCCATTCCGACATGGCCATAAACCACTGAATTCCTCTCAGGGAGTTTTCCGTTGGCAATGACATCCTTGAGCTCAGACTCGACGTAGTTGAACAGGTCAGCCCTCGAAATTTCCTCAGGGGTGATACCCACCTGCGAGTTCTCGTCAGCGAAAGGCATCTTGCCGAAATTATCGATTCCGTGGAAATAGGCGATGGCACGCAGGACACGAGCCTCATCGATATAACGGTCGACATCGAATCCCTCGAACTTCTTAGCCTCGCGTATGAACTCATTGGCGGAGGAGACCTGCATCAGGATCCTGGAGTAGAAAGCGTAGATGAAGGTGTCGTCGGTGGTCCAGTTCATATAGTGGAAGTTCTTGATGGTCTGGTCGTTCCATCCGCAGACACTCTCATCTGTCGTGAGCTCGCTGTGGTGGTACAGACCGCGGATGTACTGAGACGCTCCACCGTCAAGACCGGAGATCGAAGGGTCGCCGTTGGGGCCATAATATCCGGAAGTGGCGAAACCAAGATAGACTCCGGAAATGTAATTATCCATAGCCTGCTGGCTCGTGAGGACACGCTCAGCGGTGTCTGTGCTAGGGTCAATAGGGGTCACGTTCAGATCACCCACGCAGGAAGACATGGCGGCAGCGGCCGCGAGAATTCCGAGAATATAATATATCTTTTTCATATTCCTGCCCTTTATTAGAAGTTAAGCTTGAGACCGACCACATAGGTACGCGGACGAGGATAGACGGTTCCGTCAATCCCACCGAAGACCTCAGGGTCTATGCCGGAGTACTTCGTGAAGGTGCAGATGTTCTGCACGGTTCCGAAGATATTTAGAGAAGCGCTTCTGTCAGCGTTGATATTGAACAACTTCGGGAAAGTGTACCCTAGAGTGAAGTTGTCAAGCTTCAAGAATGAGCCATCCTCAAGATAATAGTCGGAATGGTACTGAGCCTGGGTGAACATCGACTTAGTCGCGGAAGAAACCCTGTTGCTCACGAAACCATTGGTCCAGAGGTCAGCCAGCATCTCAGTGTCGGATGCGACGTTGTTGTACACCCAGTTGCCGATGGCAGCGTGTCCGGAAAGGGCGGCTGTCCAGTTCTTCCATGTGAAATTGGTGTTGAATCCAAAGGTGTAGTCAGCGTCGGGCTTCCTGGTAAGGTACTTGTCATCAGCAGTGATCTGGCCATCGTTGTTACGATCCACATACACGCCGTTGATAGGGTTGCCATCCTTGTCATATACCTGCTGATAGAGGTAATAAGAGAGCATCGGATAACCCACCTGGATCATCTGGACGTTGTTTCCGGTACCTCCGGAGATTCCGCCTTTCTCGATACCGGTGGCGTTCTCGTCTGAAGCGGTCAGCTTCGTGACCTTATTGTTGTTGTAGGCCATATTGACACCAGCGGTCCAGCTCATATCCTTGGTCTCGATCAGGACACCGTTCAGATCGATCTCATAACCCTTGTTGGTCATCGTTCCGATGTTGGTGTTGAGGTAGTTGGACAAGTTGGAGAGGCCGGGAACAGGGATGTAGTTGAGGATGTCCCTGGTGTCCCTCTGATAGACGTCAGCGCTAAGGCGGAGCCTGTCATTCCAGAATCCGAGGTCAAGACCTGCGTTGTAAGTCGTGGTTGTCTCCCACTTGAGGTCAGCGCTATATTCCAGAGCGACGATCGGAGCGGAGTAATTATTGCCGTTCACGAAATAGTAGGAACCGGGAGTATTGATGATCAAGAACTTGGCAAAGGTATCATAGTAACCTCCGACTTCCTGCTGGCCGGTCTCACCCCAGCTGAGGCGGACCTTGGCGGTGGAGAGCTTTTCAACACCCTTCATGAAAGGCTCGTTCTTGATGTTCCAAGCGAAAGCCACGGAAGGGAATATACCCCATTTGTGGTTCTGGAAACGGGAAGTTCCGTCAGCTCGTAGAGTGGCCGTGAGAAGGTACCTGTCGGCGAACCCATAATTCATACGGCCGAAGAAGGAGATAAGGTAAAGCTCACCCTTACCCTCAGTGTTCTTCATCTCGAACTTGTCAGCGATCCTGTACTGGTAAGTGTGGTTGTTGTTCCAGAAATGCTGCCATGAATAACCTGCCATGAGGTCAACATTGTGTTTCTGGGCGAATGTCTTGTTGTAATCGGCGTAGAACTCGAGGGTCGTGTTGCGACGGGTATAATCATAATCAGTGTGCGAACCGCCACCAGACTCTGTCTTGTCGTGGAATGAGAACTCCGAACCCTGCGCGACTTCCCTGACTCCGTCAGACTTGGCCCAGTCAATACCAAGGTTGAGGTTGAGCCTCAAGTCCTCGAAGCCGTGGACTTTGTAGTCAAACTGAGTATTGCCTATGAAACGGTAAGAATCAGCGTAATCCTGCGAAGAGGCGAGGACGCCGACCGGGTTCATTGTCGCCATGGTATTGATGACACCAGAGGCGTCGTACCAGGTTGTGTAGCCATTAAGACCACTTGGGTTGTAGACAGGCTTGGTGGGATCAAAATGGTTGGCCGCACCGATGGCGCTCTGATTGGCGTAGTTGTTCTTCGCATAAGTTCCCTTGCCGTTCATATTGACGGTGAGGTGATTGTCGAAGAAGGTCGGAGAGAGGTTGAGGGAAAGGGTTCCCCTGTCCATCTTTGAGCCTTTCAGCGTACCGTTCTGGCTAGTGTAGCCACCGGACACGCGGTAAGGGAGGAAGCTGCCGATACGTCCATTGAGACTCACGTTGCCATCGTAGGTCTGAGCAGTGTGGTAGATCTCCTTCTGCCAGTCGGTATTGTCGTTTCCGAGAGCGGCCTCAGCGGCGGAGTTCTCACCGTAGAATTCCCTGATGAGGCTACGGATGCCGTCAGCGTCCAGAAGATCATTGTACTTCGCGATGGTGTTGACGGAAGTTGTGAAGTCAACAGCGATGTTGGGAATCTTGGAAGCGGTCTTGGAACCCTTCTTGGTGGTGATCACGATAACACCGTTGGAAGCCCTGGAACCGTAGATGGCGGTAGCGGAAGCGTCCTTGAGCACTGAGAAGCTCTCGATGTCCTCGGGGTTGATAGACGACAGAGGGTCTGACATTCCGGAGATACCGTCATTGGAGACTGGCAGGCCGTCGATAACGATCAAAGGGTCATTGGAAGCATTGATGGAAGCGCCTCCACGGATACGGATTGTCGCACCGGAACCCGGCATACCGCTTCCTTGGGTGACGACGACACCCGCGCTCTTACCCCTCAAGAGATCGGCAGGAGTCGTGATGACACCCTTGTTGATCTCATCTGCCTTCACGGTAGCGACCGATCCGGTCATGTCACTCTTCTTGACGGTACCATAGCCGATGACAACGACCTCGTCGAGGAACTCACCGTCCTCAACCAGGGTCACCTGAGCTGGAACCTCAGAAGCTTTGAATGTCTGGGTCGTGTAACCGATGCAGCTTATAACCACAACGGCGTCAGGACCTTTGACATTCAGGAGGAAGTCACCGTCGAGGCCTGTGGAAGTGCCGTTCGTCGTGCCCTGCTCCATGACAGTGGCTCCTATGACCGGTCCAAGCGCGTCGACCACGACTCCCTTGACCTGGTATCCGCCCTGGGCGGACACAGTTGTGGCGGTGAGGCAAAGCAGCAACACCGTCACGGCAGTCATAATCCTTTTCATGCTTTTGATTTTGTTGTAATATAAAGTCATATTGAATATCAGTCGTTCACACGTTTCTCCTCGACCAGACGCACACTAATGGCGCCCAGGACAAGAAGCACTCCGGCGATAATCATCATGTTTCCTTGAACACCGCCACAGAGTTTGAGGACAACTCCGCCAAGGGCGGCCGCCACGATCTGAGGCAGGCAAATGGTGCAATTGAACAATCCAAGATAGCTACCCATGTGCTCACCGTGAAGAGAGTTGGTCAGCAGGGTGAAAGGCAGGGCCAACATGGCAGCCCAAGCCGCTCCGATCAGGAAATACGACAGGAACAGCACATACTGGTTGTGGACAAAGGCCACGGAGACGAAGCCGACAGCGCCCAGAAGCAGGCTCACGACGTAAGCAAGCCTCAAAGACTTGAACTTTGGAATCACAATGGCCCAGAGTATAGAACCCACGGCCTGGATGGCGAACACGACACCTACCCAGTTGCCGGCGGCCTGGTATCCCTCGGATGCGGTGTCAGTGGCATTCCAACAATTGGCTGCGATAGTGCCGTTGGAATATGTCCACATGTACATGAAAGCGGCCCAGCAGAAGAACTGCACGAGACCGACAGTCCAGAAGGTCTTGGGGGCATGGAGAAGAAGCTTGAACAGTCCTTCCTTGTTTGCCGTATCGTCAGATGCCTTGGCAGGGTCAATTCCATGAAACTCAGCATATTCCTGAGGGTTCATCTCCTTGACCTTCATGAAAGTGTACAACACGCAGGCGATCAGGATGGCGGCTCCGCAATAGAAGCTCCAGATCACTGACGGAGGTATCTGCCCCTTCGGAGCCGTGTTGGCTATTCCGATCCAGGTGAAGAAAATCGGGAAGAGATAACCCACAAGGCTTCCGGCGTTGCACAGAAGTGACTGGATGGAATATGCCTCGGTCTTCTGTTCCTCTGTGACCATGTCACCCACCATCATCTTGAACGGCTGCATCGCCACATTGATGGAAGTGTCGAGGAAAATCAGCGAGAATAGACCGAACCACATCGCCCCGTTAAGGCCGAGAAGCAACTTGGTGGAGAAGTTAAGGCTGCCAGCATTAGGCAGGAAAGCCATAACAAGCACGGCTACGAGGGCGCCGACGAGAAGATAAGGCTTCCTGCGGCCCATTTTGCACCATGTCCTGTCTGAGTATTTCCCGATCAAGGGCTGGACAATCATTCCCATCAGAGGGGGAAGGATCCAGAAGAAACTAAGCTGATGAGGATCAGCTCCCAACGTAGCGAAAATACGGCTGATGTTGGCGCTCTGGAGGGCGTACGCTATCTGAACGCCGAAGAACCCGAAACTCAGGTTCCACATATCCCAGAATGTAAGTTTTCTCTTGTTTTGCATATCGGTTGGTTATTACGTTTCGCGTTGAAATACGGTCAAATATAGCTCAAATACTTATATTTAAAATAAAGAGAAGGATGAACCGCGGGAAAAAGGGGATGAAATGACAGGATTTGTTGATGAACTGAACGTATTTTTTCATAAATTGCGGAATCTAGATGAGACAGGTACGGACATCCATAATCATCCACGGCTTCGCGCTACTGCACGTTGCCGGAGCCATTTTGTGCCGCCTCGGAGGCATCAGCGACGACCTTATCCTGACATCTCTGACGATATTCCTGATAGTGATCCTATGCTTGAGATATCGCCAAAGCGTGGAGTTCAGCGCCACTGTAATCATAATCGCCAACATAGTGGGATTCCTGATGGGAAAAGGGATAGCCGCGTTCGTGAGCGTATTCGTGAGTCATCAACTCCTCTCCCCCGCGATAGCCACCTTCACGACCACCGAGACCATCGGCTGGGGACTCGCCCTCTTCCTGAAGCAATACTCAAGTCATTCAAGCCCACAGCGAAAGACGACTTCAAAGGAGATCACATGGTTGGTTATAGCGATCGCTATCGTACTGGCTTTGAGGTTCGTCATAAAGATGTTCAGCTCCACGATATTCAGTGGGGAATTCTTTCTTGGCTCTGTCGCCTTGATGGCAGCGATCCTGATCTATTCGGTCATATATATGGTCGAATATGCCATCGCCGCCAGACGTCAGGCCGAAAAGGAAAGAGACCGCGCGGAACTCGCCAAGTTCCAGTACCTCAACCTGAAGCAACAGGTCAACCCGCATTTCCTCTTCAACTCACTGAACATCCTGGATGCCCTGGTACTTGACGGGAAAGACGAGGAGGCCAGCGAGTATATCCATAAACTCGCGGGCATCTACCGCTACATGCTTAAAAACGAGAATGAGAGCACCGTTCCTTTGAGGGACGAGATGACTTATGTCCAAATGTATCTCGACCTTTTGAAAGTACGTTTCCAGGACGGTTTGGTTGTCGGGATATCCATTCCGGAAGAGGATTTGGCCAAAGCGGTGATACCCTGCTCCGTGCAGCTCCTTGTGGAGAACGCCACCAAGCATAACGCGGTCAGTCCGGATAATCCTTTGAAAGTGGATATTTTCTCTGATGGCGAGACTCTGACCGTCACAAATAATTTGATTCCAAGGGTTTCCCCTTCCCAGTCCAGTGGTCTGGGACTCAATTATATACGAGAGCAATACAATGAACGGTCACCCAAGAGCGTGGAGATCATCCGCACAGACCAGAATTACACAGTAAAACTCCCTCTGCTATGAAAGTCCTGATCATCGAAGACGAAATGATGGCCCGCAAAAGCCTGGAAAAGACCCTCGGAAGGAACTTCCCCGATTTAGAGATTATCGGGGAATGCGGATCAGTGAAAGAGTCCGTGGAGTGGCTCACCGCACATGGAGACGAAGTGGACACCATTTTCATGGACGTGGAGCTGTCTGACGGGATTTGTTTCGAGATTTTCCGGCAGGTTGAAGTCAAGGCTCATGTGGTGATGACAACGGCCTATGACAATTACGCCGTCAAAGCCTTCGAGGCCGGCTCTGTGGACTATCTCTTGAAACCAATCGACCTGGGACCGCTTACAAGAGCGGTTGAGCGCTGCCGGCAACCTGTCGGAAACGGGGTTCCCGATGTAGAGAAAATTCTTGCCGCCCTTGGCAAGGCCAAACGGGATAAGGAATACAAAGAACGTTTCCTGGTCTTCCTTAACGATAGGATTGTACCTGTAAAAACTGAAGATGTCGCCTTTTTCTATTCAGAAGACAAAAATAACCATGCCGTCACCAATGACGGTACAGTCTACATTGTCGACAGCACGATGGATAGCATCATGAATGGGCTTGATCCCGAGCTATTCTTCAGAATATCAAGAAGTTGTATTGTCGCAAAAGAATCCGTTGAGAGCGTGACCAAACTGCTAGGTGGCAGACTTCGGATCACATCAAAGGTTATTCCTTCTATTCATATAGGACCCGAACCCGATCTCACTGTCAGCCGTTCCCGGAGTGAGGAGTTTCTCCAATGGCTTGAGGACTAAGCCTCCCCAGGGTGAATTGCCATAATACCACTCCGATAGCGACAGACACGTTCAAAGAATGCTTTGTGCCGAATTGAGGAATCTCCAGCGAGAAATCAGACGCGTCCACCACTTCCTGACTAACGCCATCCACCTCATTTCCGAATATTAAAGCGTACTTCCCGGTCCCTGAGCTTGCCGAAGGATTGAAATTCTCCAGACTGACCGAATTGACCGTCTGCTCGACGCTCACGACAGTGTAACCATCTGACTTCAACTTATTTACGACATCCAACGTGCTCCCGGAATATTCCCAAGGCACACTTTCTTCCGCTCCAAGCGCGGTTTTACGTATCTCGGCTGATGGAGGAGTTGCGCAAATCCCGCATAGCCATAATTTGTCCGCCTTAAAAGAATCGCATGTACGGAATGCTGATCCGACGTTATGAGCGCTACGGATATTGTCCAAGATGACAATCATTCCAATATCAGGACTATCCTTGTATTCCTCCGCGCTTATCCTTTCCAATTCTATGTTCAAAAGCTTTCTGAGTTTCATCTTTTTTGTGTATAAAGGAGCATTAATTACGAATCATAATTTTTTAACGGTTTAATACAAATTTAGTCATTATTTCCCTCAGAAACTTGAAAAAACGGAATAATTTGTCTAAATTGCCAAAGTTTTTAACTATTGGGCCAATTATCATTCATTACACACTGATAAATTAATCCATTATGACCAAATCTCTTTTGCTTAAAGCGATGCTTTCCACCGCGTTGGGCCTATTCGTCGGCTTTGCCGTCTTTGCCCAGCAGAGAAGCATCAGCGGAACCGTAAAAGGTGAAGACGGCCAGCCCATCCCGGGCGTGACCGTCATGATCAAGGGCACTTCCACAGGAGCATCCACGGATCTCGATGGTAAGTACTCCTTCAACTACACCCAGGCCAACCCGACCCTCGTCGTCTCATGCATCGGCTACGAGACCCAGGAGTTCGCGGTCGGTACCCAGAGGGTAATCGATGTAGTCCTCGTAGAGGAATCCACCTCGCTGGACGAGACTGTCGTCGTCGGTTATGCCGTCGGTAACAGACGTAACATCACCGGCGCCATTGAGCGCGTGACCGAGGAGAACATGAACACCGGTTATGTGTCGACTGCAGTCGACGCTATCCGTGGCAAGGTTCCCGGACTCGTCATCTCCTCCAATGGTGGCAACATCCAGGATAACCCTACCATCCGTCTCCGTGGTACCACCTCCCTTTCCGGAGGTAACTCCCCTCTCGTGATCATGGACGGTGTCTTCGGCGACGTGGGAATGCTCTTCGCCCTCTCTCCGGATGACATCCAGGAAATCACCGTCCTCAAGGATGCTTCCGAGACCGCTCAGTACGGTTCCCGCGGTGCTGCCGGCGTCATCGTCGTCACCACCAAGAAGGGCCGTGAGGGACGTTCACAGATCGAGTACCGCGGACAGTTCGGTGTCTCCAACCCTTACAAGAAACTCCAGGTCCTCAACGCCTCCGAGTACAGGGCCCTGAACACCGGCAAGTTCGGTGGTGCAGGCCTCGACATGGGTGACGACACCTACTGGATGGACTGGATCATGGACGACTTCGTAACCCAGAACAACCACAACCTCTCCTTCACTTCAGGGAACAGCAAGTCCAACCTCAACGCCTCCCTCGGCGTAAGGCAGCGCGAGAACGTCGTGAAGAATTCAGACAACACCAACTACATGGTCCGCATGTCCGCAAGCCAGAAGGGGCTGAATGACAGGCTCACCCTCGAGATGAACGTCATGGCCACACTCATGGACAAGGACTGGATCGACACCGGTATCTTCACGGGTGCCGCAGCATACAACCCGACTTTCCCGGGACACCGCAACACCACCACCGGCACATGGGACTATGACCCCAACGCCGAGACCATCACCCACCCCGGTGACTACCTGGACTACATCCACGATGAGCAGGTCTACCGCGTCGTAGCCAGCGGCCGTGCCACCTACAAGATCCTCGAGGGCCTGACCGCCAGCATCTTCGGTTCATATACCTACGGCAACCGCCTCAACCGCAACTACTACCCTCACGACACGAAGGGTTACAGGGTTGCACGCGGTGAAGCCAACAACTCCACCAACCTGAATATCAGCGACATGGCCAGCTTCCAGATCAACTACAGCAAGACTCTCGGAAAGCACGCCATCAACGCCCTCGCCCTTGCCGAGGCACAGAAGTACACCTACTGGTACAACTACTCCAAGTCAACAGGTTTCGAGACCGACTATTTCATGTACAACAACATGGAGGCCGGTTCCACCGTCAAGTGGGGTGACGTCCAGTCCTCCGCTACAGAGAACAGGCTGATGTCATACCTTGGACGTCTGAACTACATGTTCGACAACCGCTACGTCATCACCCTCAACGCTCGCGCTGACGGTTCCTCCAAGCTCGGAGCAAACCACAAGTGGGGCTTCTTCCCTTCGGCTTCCGTAGCATGGATCGTCTCCAACGAGCCGTTCATGAAGAACCAGACGCTCTTCAACAACCTCAAGTTCCGTGTCGGCTACGGTGTCACCGGTAACCAGGACGCCATCGATCCCTACAGGTCACTGTCATTGATGTCCCCCAGCGGTACCACCACCTACAACGGTGCGGTTGTCACCACCTACGCCCTCGACTCCAACCCCAACCCGGACCTGAAGTGGGAGACCAAGTACACCTTCGACGCAGGTATCGACTTCTCGATGTGGCGCGGAAGGTTCAGCGGTACGATCGACGCCTACATGTCCACGACAAAGGACCTGCTCTACACCTATCAGGTTCCCGTCCCTCCGTTCACCTACACCAGCCTCCTCGCCAACATGGGTGAGATGACCAACGACGGTCTTGAGATCGGACTACACGTGGCTCCCATCGAGACAAAAGACATGGGTCTGACACTCCAGGGCAACGTCGCTTTCCAGAAGAACAAGCTCGTCAGCCTCTCCGGTACCTACCAGGGACAGGAGCTGACCACCTCCAAGTACATCGCACTCGCGAGCGCCAGCTGTAACGGTCTGACCTCCAACACCAACGTCGTCTACATGACCGAGGGCTATCCTGTCAACATCTTCCGTCTCCCCGTCCACGACGGCTTCAAGACCGACGATACCGGCAAGAAGACCTACCTGGTCAAGGATGTCAACGGTGACGGCGGTATCACCCTCGACGACGAAGGTGACCGTGATTACCTCGGACAGGCCACACCTAAGGTGGTTGCCAGCCTCGGCGGTACGTTCCGCTACAAGAACTGGGATCTCTCAACCCAGATGAACGGTGCTTTCGGACATCACATCTACAACTTCACCAGCCTGCGTCTCTCCAACCTCGGCGCCTTCCCGACCTACAACGTCCTCAAGTCCGCCGAAGCCCTCGGAGTCTACAACGCACAGCACACTTCATACTGGCTCGAGAAGGGTGACTATGTCAACCTCGAGTACATCACTCTCGGTTACAACCTCCCTGCCTCCAAGCTTGGTCTGAAGACCATCAAGGGTCTGAGGTTCGCTCTCTCCTGCAACAACGTCTATACGTTCACGGGATACTCCGGCCTGACTCCTATCCTGAACAACGCAACCCTCGGAGGCGGTATCGACAACAACGTCTACCCGATCATGCGTACCTACACCGCTATGCTTTCGGTCAAATTCTAAGAACATCATAAACATAGAATATCATGAAGAAATTACTCTATAGTGCAGCTGTTCTGGCCCTGACTTTCCTTATGTCCGGTTGCTCCCTCGAGGAGACGCCGCTGAGCAAATTCGACGAAGGCGAGGCCTACAAGAGCGCCACGCTCGTGTACGTGAACACTGTCGCGAGCTTGTACAACAAGCTGAACAGCCGTTTCAAGGGTGGTGACGACAACTACAACTACATGTCAGAGTTCACCGCCGACGTGCTCTTCCTGCCAGGACGCCAGGGTGACTGGGTGGACGGTGGAAAGCACCAGAACGCCTTCCTCCACAGGTGGGATCCTTCCACTGACTACATCAAGAGCATTTGGAACAACTCCTATTCTGACATCGCGCTCTGCAACTCTTCCCTTAAGAAACTTGAGGAGATCAAGGCCCTCAACTCCCTCGACGCTTCGGTTGTCGATGCCTACATGGCTGAGGTACGCGGTATCCGCGCGTTCTACTACATGTGGCTGGTCGACTTCTTCGGACGCATCCCGGTCGTCACCTCCCCTGATGCGGGTATCGGTGACGTGAAGCAGGCTTCCCGCAGCGAGGCCTATGCCTTTGTACGTGACGAGATCGCCGAGATCATCCCTATGCTGCCTTCGGCAAAGAGCCAGGATGTCAACAGCGAGTACTATGCCCGTATGACCAAGGCTGTCGCCTATGCCATGATGGCACGTCTCGCGATCAACGCCGCGGTCTTCACCCAGGACAACTGGAACCAGGGTCAGTTCACCGGCGGTATCGACAAGGTCGAAAAAGGTGTGACAGATGCCGGCAAGAACGCCAAGATCACGGTCAACGGGAAGAGCATGAACGCCTGGGAGACAGTCGTATACTGCCAGGAGCAGATCAAGGCCGAAGGCTATGAGCTCTCCGCAAGTTTCAAGGACAACTTCAAGACCGGCAACGAGTCCTCCAAGGAGAACATCTTCGTCGAGCCTATGGATGACGACGTGCATGGAACGAAGGACACCCAGGTGACCCGTTCGCTACACTACAACCACGCCGCAACCATCGGATTCTCCTCATGGAACGGAACCGCCGCCACGGTCCACGCCCTGAAGGTGTTCAACTACAAGGAGAATGTAAACAAGGACAACCTCTCTGCCGCCACATTCGAGTGTGACGATCCCCGTTTCGAGATCTCATTCTTCTACGGTCCCTGCTCAGTGGCAGGTGTTACTGTCGGATCCGGTGTGTCCCAGGACAAGTATCCTGAGGGAATCTACATCGGCTATGAGGCCCGCAACGACTTCTCCACCGACGACTACAGCGATCCCTGGGGTCTGTACCTGGTCAAGTGGGCCGGAGTTCGTATCAAGAAATATGAGTACGACCCCACTACTTCCCACCAGAACAGGTTCAACGCCGACCGCGTCATCTTCCGTTATGGTGACATGCTCCTCCTTGCCGCAGAGGCACAGTACCGTCTCGGCAACAAGGCCGCCGCGATGGATCTCGTCAACCAGGTCCGCGCCAGGGTCGGTGTCGATCCCATTGAGGAAATCACCATCAAGGACATCCTTGACGAGAAGCTCCGTGAGGAGATCTGGGAGACCATGGGCCGCCGCGGCGACCAAGTGCGCTTCGGTACCTACACCGAGCCCGACGAGGACAAGTACGAGGGTGTGAAGCACCACGTCGTCGTTTCCGACTGGATCTATGACTCCACCGGTTACACCACCGTGTTCCCGATCCCAGTCGATGTGCTGAGCTTGAACAAGAACCTTACCCAGAACCCTGGATATTAATACCCGGCAGTTCATTAACAGAATAAAGGGTCGCCCACACGGGCGGCCCTTTATTTATTCATTCATAGGAGTTTATCGCTTGAACTCTGCTTTTACGGCATCCGTACTGATCATCTTTGAGAGATCCTTGACTGACTGCCGTATCGGCTCCACAGTGAATTCGGGAACATTGTAGGAATAGACCTCATCATAGCGTCCAGAGAGGTTACGCATCGGGAGCATCACAGGCTTGTGGGCATTGCCATCCTTGTCGAAATAACTGAAATAAACCCTGCTGAATAGACCGTCATCCCTACGGGACGTGTAGACTATCCAACGCCCGTTGGAAGACCAATTGTGGAAGCTGTCAGCGTCGGGGCTGTTAGCCGGCTCCAAAGCTTTGGACTCCCCTGTCTGCAGGTCTTTCACCCAGAGATCGCTGTCACGATGCCAGATATGGAACGTGCCGTACCGACCATAAGAGAACAGCAGATAACGCCCGTCCGGGGACACACGAGGCTCCATCGCGCTCATCTCACTGGATTTCGCGTCAAAAACTAGTTTCTCGGGGCCAAAAGATTTGGTCTGGAGATCAAACTGCCTGCTCATAAGGTCATAATGGATCTTGTCAAAACAGACAGCGATGCTATCGCTCGGAAGGAGAGCTATTTCCGGCTGCCTGGCAGAGGAATAGTACAAGGTCTTGCCGTCAGGAGACCAGGTCGGGAAAGTCTCAAAAGCCAGAGTGTCAGCGGACACCATACTGACCTCATTGCTATCAATGTCATATAGAATCAGATCTGAGACAGGATCCTGAACCTCAAGCTTTTGTATATTCTTTTGGTGAAAGAATTGTCTTGTTCTATTGACAGAATAAACAATAAGCCTCTCCTCAGGATGCCAAGCAGGATAGACCCCAGCTGAAATAGTGGACTCAGTCTTGAGATTCACCTTCTTGAAATCGTCGCCAGTAATGATCAAAGTCCCGCCCAAGACCTGGCGTACATGCATCTGCCAGTTATCAGTATGGTAGTTCTGGAACTGGTGGCAGTTCATGCACTGCTGCTCTTTCGGATTATAATGCATCCTGTTGTTGTAGACCTCCCAATCCTTCCCAGTGGACAAATTCCTCTGACGGATAGAGAACGCGGTGTAGAACTCATAGGATGGAGCGAGGAGCCTGTAAGTCAGGTACTCATCAATGGGCTCCATGGCGACATCGCTACGGAAACTCTTAAGAGTGAACCATTTACCGTCCTTTTTGACATTAATGGTACAAGTTAGTCCAGCCCCGGTGTTAGTCTCAAGCAACGCTTTCCATTTCTTAATAGGCAATTTGACTTCCCTACCTTTTGACACGATCTGGCCACCCTTCTCACCAGTTATGGTAGTGACGAACTTTTTACCTTCATTTTGGATACGGAAATCTAAAGGGGATATATTCGGAGGAAGGACAACACCAGAATAGTCAGGATAAATCGATGCCTCTTCCTCAATCTCAGAACAGTCCCGTGGAGAAACGCAACTGATGAACGCGATGAGCGGCAAAACCATGGCCGCAAGAATTCCTTTTCTCATTGTCAGTCAGTTGTGATGGATTTAACAAAATAGATATAGTACCAATATGTGTCCCCGAACTTCTCCCGGCAAGCCTTCTCATCACCAGCGGAAGCCTTGGAACTGAAATCAATGAAACGCCGGACCACCGGAGCGTCCGGCCCGCCGAGATTTCTCGCGACAGAGTCAATCTCAGCCTGGTTCCTGCCTATATAAGCGAACAGGATAGCGGCCTCGCCGACATGCGTGGGAATCCTCCTGCCGCTGGCGAGGAGGATATCATAGAAATACCAGAACATGTCGATATCCTTGGCTGTCATCGAGGCGGCCAGACAGGCGTCCAACATCACCCCCTCAGGATGCTCTTGAAGCATAAAATGATTCAAGATGGTATTCTCGGCCACAGCGCTGCTCATGTACTTGACTTCCTCGAAGTTATCCAGCGCCTTGAACATCATGTACTCGGGGTCTGAAGCCAGAAGAGACGTATCCTCCAACATCGAACGGTATTTACGGACCCATTTCCGCTGATAGAGGTTACGGCCGATTATGTCAAGATATCTCTCAACCAACGCGGGATTCTCCTGCCCAGTGAAGAGGGCGACCTTAGCCTGGTACTTGTAGCGTTCGAGGGTACGCTGGAACATCATCGACATCTCCCATGACCAACGGGTGCTATAATTGATCAAGCCATTGTAGAAGAACACCACGGGGCCACAAACCTCGGTCTGAGAGATCTGGGCAGGAGTGTCAATACCAACTGACTCGTTGGGATATTTGAACATCTCGTCACACAACCGTCCCTTGTTCATCAAGGCGATATTCCGGTACATCACTATAATACGTGATGGTTTGTCAGCCTTCCGGGCAAACTTAAGCGTCTTGTCCCAATCATTCTTCTCGATGGCATGCTGCATAGCGATCTCGACATGGAAATTACGGTTCCAGTATGGAAGGACACTGACAATAATCAAGACCATCAAGACTGTCAAAGCCAACGTGAAAGCCACGTGCGGGTCCCGTTTGATCCGGATAATCGGGAGAATCACCAGAGATGCCATCGCTACGGCCAAAGGGATGAAACGGCGATGATTGTCCACAAAATCCATATACGGGAGACCGGCCAGGAAGGTGTAGCGAGTGTCGATGTGAGTGAAAACAAAATGGGAATACACTAACGGCACACAGACTCCACAAACCACTGCCAAAGCGGCTGGAAACCATTTTTTTGAGACGATGGCATCCAGGAGGATAGCCCCAAGAGCCACGACTGAATACGCCCCGAAAAGAGGATATCCGGCCAAAGCCACGAGCAAAGGATAAAATGGGGCTTCCTTATAATCTTTGATTTTGACCCACCCGAGAATCATTAGCGCGGCGCAGATCAGACCCAGCGTTTGGGAGAACAGCAGGCCTTGGCTCCTGAAAGTGTACAACGAATAATCGAAACCGACAATGAACCAGAAGGCAGCGAAAGCGGGGAAAATGGCTGTGATCTCGTCTTTCTGGAACTTCCTGACAATCAAGGAGAGGCACCACAGACTGAACAAGACGAGCGCCACACCAAGGATGGGAATACCGGAAATTTGGGTCAAGATGCTGCCGAGAATAGGCAAAACCACTCCGGGTTGCAGACCAACATTGGTATAGAAAGTCATATCCGGCCATAGCGAAAGTTCGAAAAGTTTCCTGATTACCCCGAGTTTGAGGATCAGGACAACCGCCATGGCAGCATAAATGACTATTCTGAGAAACTTTTTATTCATTTGATAATTACTGAGCGAATATTGTCTTTAAAGGTAAGGCGAGATCTTCGAACGAACGTCCCCGGGCTACTATAGTTCCTTCTTTATCAATCAGAACCACCCTTGGCAGCCCTTCGAAGCCATACAGTGAGGAAGCCTTGTCTCCGGCTTCTGGGCCATTGGCGAAACTTGGACCGAATAATCCGAAATCCTTCTCGCATTCCGCGAACTTGGCCATATCACTGTCAAGGGAAACATTGAACATCTCTAGTCCCGAATCGCGGTACGGAAGGCAACCTTCGGTTATTTCAGGTATAGCAGTGGAGGCGTCCCTGGCCCAGCTAGCCCAGAACAGGATCACGGTGGCTTCGTGGGATTTGACCACGTCACCTAGACTTACACTAAGACTGTCAGAATCAAGCATTTCGAAATCCTTGAACTTTGTTCCCGGCTCGGTGTCCACCCTCGCCTGGGCCACCTTATGGTAGTGCTCCACATATATATTCTCACGAAGCTCAGAGGGAAGCATGTCGCAATAATCCAGCAACTCCCTGTCACTGACAAGGCCATATAAATTGGATATGAGCATCGCTCCGAGAAGATTGTCCTTATTCTCTTCGAAAGTCTCCTTGACAAGATTCAGATAAGCGTCATTATTCCCAGCTGGGAGTTGATCCTTGCGCTTCTTGAACTGGACCATATTCTCGTTCGCCTTGGTCCCGGTGATATCTATATGATTAATCCTGGCATCCCCTTTCACATAGATTGTAGTATTTTCCAGAAGTACAGGAATATCAATGGGATACTTGACTCCCAGAACATTGTTGATATATACCAGACAAGGTGCGTCTACTTTCCCTTTGAATGTGAATTTCCCGTCCTCGACTTCGGTCGAAGATATGACATGACCAGAGACATCAAGAAGATTGATGTCCCCTTCGTCAAGATCTATTATATCGCCTTTTATAGTGTATCCATTTTGCCCGCAAGAGCATAGGGAGGCAGCTAGCACCAACGCCGAAATAAACTTCCGTATACGCATAAAAAAAGATAGTCAAGAGCTTGTCAAACGTTTCACAAGCATTCCATACAAATATAGTAAAAATGGATTTTTAATCGTATATTTGCTATTCGTAAACCACAGAAGACATAACAAACTCAACTTATATGAAACAGGATCTCCAGGTTTTTGACCTGATTAGGAACGAGAAGGAAAGGCAATCTTCCGGACTTGAATTGATTGCGTCGGAGAACTATGTCAGCGACCATGTCCTTGAGGCCATGGGTTCCATCTGCACCAACAAATACGCCGAGGGTTACCCTGGCAAAAGGTATTATGGTGGTTGCCAGATAGTTGACCAAATAGAGAATCTCGCGATCGAGCGTCTTTGCAAGATCTACAATGCCGAATACGCCAACGTGCAGCCCCACTCTGGCGCTCAAGCCAACATGGCTGTGATCATGGCCTGCCTCAAGCCTGGGGACACTTTCATGGGACTTGACCTCTCACAGGGAGGTCACTTGACCCACGGCTCCCCCGTCAACGCGTCCGGCATCCTTTACCATGCCGTGGCTTACGGACTCAACGAGGAGACCGGAATGGTCGACTACGACAAGATGGAGGAGACAGCTCTCGAGTGCAAACCGAAGCTCATTATCGGTGGCGCTTCCGCTTACTCAAGGGAGTGGGATTACGAGAGAATGCGCGCGATAGCGGACAAGGTCGGTGCCCTTCTGTGGATTGACATGGCCCACACCGCCGGACTGATCGCCGCCGGGCTTCTCAAGAATCCTGTTGAATATGCCCACATCGTGACCTCCACGACCCATAAGACCCTCCGCGGTCCCCGTGGTGGTATCATCCTGATGGGCAAGGACTTCGATAATCCTTGGGGACTCAAGACCCCGAAGGGTGAGATCAAGAAGATGAGCGCCATCCTCAACTCAAGCGTATTCCCTGGCGTCCAGGGCGGTCCGCTGGAGCATGTCATCGCCGCCAAAGCCGTTGCCTTCTATGAGGCAATGCAGCCCGAGTTCGTGGATTACCAGAAGCAAGTTATGGCCAACGCCAAGAAGATGGCGGAAGAGTTCGTCACCAGAGGATATAAAGTCGTCTCCGGTGGCACTGATAACCACCTCATGCTCATTGACTTGCGCACCAAATTCGCTGATGTTACCGGTCGTATGGCAGAGAAGGAGCTGGAAAGGGCTGAGATCACTCTCAACAAGAATATGGTCCCCTTCGACTCCAGGAGCCCGTTCAAGACCTCGGGTGTCAGAATCGGTACTCCCGCTATCACTTCCCGTGGCTTTGTCGAGAAGGACATGGTCGACATCGTGGAGTTGATCGACACTGTGCTTAACGCCGTGGCGAAGTACGCTGATGTCGTGAATGGCGTGACCGAAGAAGGTAAAGATGAATATGAGGCCGTGCTCGCGGGCGTACGCCAGAAGGTCCACTACATGACCGCCGGCCGTCCTTTGAATAGGTATTAGTACGATAATTATCCCCCTTTTTATAGGTACGATATACTAGTTTTGAAAACTTAGTCTATCGTTTCCTTTTTTTTCGTATATTTGGTTTGTTGGCTTTAGGAAAACTATTCAAACCAAATAACAATACCTTTTATGGAAGCGACATTCAAGAAACTTATTACAGCCTTCGCCATGATGGCTGTCACGGTTATATTTGTCTTCGGATGCAAGCCGGAAGAACCAGATACTCCAGATACACCCGCCCCTCCAACGACTGTCGCCGTCACGGGAGTAAGCCTCAATAAGACCTCGCTGACAATCACTGAGGGTGAAAACGAGACTCTCTCGGCTACGGTGGCACCTTCCAACGCCACCAACACGGGTGTCAGCTGGTCATCCTCCAACACCGGAGTGGCCACGGTCAATGGCGGACAGGTCACAGCGGTCAAGGCCGGAACGACCACTATCACGGTAACGACATCTGACGGTGGAAAAACCGCGACCTGCTCGGTCACTGTAGAGGCCAAGAAGGTACCTGCAACAGGAGTCACCATTGACAAAGAAACTGTGGAACTAGTCGAAGGTGAGATAGTTACACTGGTCGCTACTGTGGCTCCGGAGAACTCGACTGAAAAAGCCGTGGAGTGGAGCACTTCAGATGCCAAGGTGGCTACCGTCGAGGGTGGCAAGGTTACAGCTGTCGCGCAAGGTACTGCCACAATCACCGTCAAGACAAAAGACGGTGGCAAGACAGCGACTTGTAAAGTAACCGTTTCCGCCAAGGCAGTCCCCGTCGAAGGAATCTCTTTCACAAAGGAGAATGTCTCCGTTACCGAGGGCGAGACTGTACTTCTCTATGTATCCTTCACCCCCAATAACGCCTCCAACAAGAAGGTGACCTGGTCATCATCCGACAAGAGCATCGCCACAGTTGACACAAAGGGCAACGTGACCGGCGTAAAAACTGGTACTGCCACAATCACCGTCAAAACGGTTGACGGCGGCAAGACAGCGACCTGCAAAGTAACCGTTTCCACCAAGGTAATCCCCGTTGAGGGAATCGCCTTCACAAAGGATAATGTCTCCGTAGTCGAGGGCGAGACCGCCCTTCTATATGTGTCCTTCACCCCGAATGACGCGTCAAACAAAAAAGTGACTTGGACATCATCCAACAAGAGCGTCGCCACAGTTGACACCAAGGGTAACGTGACAGGCGTGAAGGCCGGCACCGCCACCATCACCGTCAAGACTAATGACGGCGGCAAGACAGCGACTTGCAAAGTGACTGTCACCGCCAAGTCAGTCGCAGTGAGTAAAGTCACGCTTAACAAGACCACCTTGACCCTCGAGACCGGGAGTGAAGCTGTTCTTGTCGCCACCGTGGCTCCGAGTAACGCCACAAACAAGAAAGTGACTTGGAGTTCATCAAATAAAGGGGTGGTGACCGTGGACCAGAACGGCAAACTCAAAGCGATCAAAGCCGGTACCGCCACTATCACTGTCACGACAGATGACGGAGGGAAGAAGGCCACCTGCGCAGTGACTGTGAACAACAAGGTTATCGAGGTCACTGGCATACAGTTGGACAAGTCCACAGTCTCACTCATGGAGTCCCAAACCGCCCAGTTGACAGCCACGATCACTCCTTCCAACGCCACAGATCAGACCCACACCTGGACTTCTTCGAATACCAGCATAGCCACCGTGGATAATACAGGCAAGGTGACCGCAGTAAAGGCAGGCACGGCCACAATAACAGCCAAATCCAACAACAATAAGACAGCGACTTGCTCCGTTACCGTCAGTGCGAGGTATACGGTCAAGAAGGGGTCCATCGAGATGACCGAGAATTACAACCTCACGATCGATCTTGGTGAAACTGTTACATTGATGCCTTTCGACAAGGTCAACAACGCCGAGGCGCATATCATGCTGGAGAGTAATTCTATTACTTCTGGCAATTCAGCAGTGGCTGGAGTTTCTCTTATGTATGCGGGCGGCGCCGGAGGCATCAGCGCATACAATGGTTGGAAGATTACCGGAAACAAAGGTGGCTCAACCACTGTCACCATGCGTTGCGGCAGCATGACCCGCAAGATTAACGTCAAAGTCAAGGATTACACTGTCTTATATAACGAAAAGGAAGTGACGAACCCCATGCACTATATAATGGTCGCGAAAAGCGAGGGTATCAATTTCCAATTGTATGACAAGACTTCCGGGAAAAAGGTACAGATGTCCATTGACAACAAGGATTATTTCACGATTACTTCTTCGAATCATAACGTGGCCACGAATGACAACGCTTGGACCCTATATGGAAAGAATATTGGCTGTATGGGCGAAGGCTCGACCAATCTTACCTTCAAATACAATGGCGTCACGATCAAGACAATTATGCTGAATATCGACCATGCCTACGAAGTCCATTATAATTATACTAATGATGCCCAAAAGATTGTAGGTAATACATACTTCCAGTGGAAGGTTGCCAGCAGTCCATGGATTTATTTCAAGCTATATGACGTGGTTGACAAGAAGTATGTAGCGATGCTTGAGAATGGTAACCCCACAGCTCAATGTCAAAAGTTCCTGATTCGGTCTTCAGATGCCAGTGTTATCTCTGCCTATAATGGCTATAGCAGCGCAGGTAAATGCGCCAAGGCCTTGGAATGTGGTGAATCGACCCTGACATTCTCTTATAACGGACGGCAAATCGGGAGCACTAAAGTATGTGTGCAGGTGAAAGTCCAGTTGAATCTGGGCAGGGCCTCCTCTTCTCCTGTCACCAAACTATACATTCCAAGCGGAGGAGTCTTATTGTATTTTTGGAATGTCACTCAGGACAAACCATTCAAAATGCCGATGTCGGGTTTTAGTATCTCTGTTGGCAATACAAGTATCATCTCTTCTTTCAAGTACTATGATCAGGCTAACGATGAATACTGCGTTGCGATGAATGCGGTTAATACAGGATCCCTTAAAACCACTTCTTTAACAGTGACCTTTAATAATGCTTTTACATATAGTACGTCTCAGACGGTCACTGTCACAACTGGTTATCAATAAGATATTATTTAGGGGTATTTCCTATAAACCCGCCGCCACTCGCTTCGTACCCATTAATTAGCTACCGGGCGGATGATGTAGTGGAAATCGCGAGGAGCGGCCTTGATGCGGTACTGCTCAAGAGGAATTGTACCCCAGCTATTAATACCACCGACACCCATCTGAACCAAATCAAAGTTGACATAAGTCTGGCCGTTCTCCCGGTCATTCTCATGAGCGAACCCCTTGAGATCCAATGAGTGACGAGGCTCACCAGCCTGAGTGTTCGTCTTGTTGGTCCTGTCCGGAGTGCCATTCTCCATACAATCCAACATATTGATCGGGAAAGGAAGAGCTGAAGCTGAGAACTCCTCAGGCGCTGAAATCTCAAGACCGTCTCCATTGCCGTCAAGAACTCTGAACCACTTCATTCCAGTGTGAGTACCAGACTCCTGTGGACGAACATAACCGTAGTGATACTGGTCATTCACACTCTGCACATAGTGTCCTGTCAAGGCTGAAGAATTCCTATCGGCATAGTTCTCCCAAGGGCCCTTGCCATAGAAATCAACAGTGGAATAATGGCCAGGCATCGTGAACTTCATTCCATAACGGAACATCTCGGGAAGATTCTCAAGCCCGCCGGCATCCTCCATAATCTCGTGACACTCGAGCGAGCCGTCAACTCTTACATGATATGTCAGCTTTATAAGGGCCGCATCCTTAATGGGTTTGTAAGTGGCCTGGAGCACCCAGCCATCTCCCTCAACAGCAGCGACTTGAATATCATCAACTTCAGGGAACTCCAGAATCCGCCACATGCCCATCCTGTTGTCCTGATAAAGCCTGGCACCCATATCATTCTCTACTTGGGCCCTGTAGAATTCAGGAGTGAGAGACTCTGAAAGCATCTCCTTACCGTTGACAGTATAACTTGTCAGGAATCCGGTATGCCAATCGAAAGTCGCCTTCCATTCGGCTGCCCTGTCAGAACCGACACCACAATAAGAGAAGATCCCGGAGAAAACCTGAAGGCCATTATCACGCTCATATTCCCATTTGGCTCCAGGAACAGCAGCGGATCCGGGCTTGAAAGCCGCGGCACCACCCTTTTGCAGAGTAAGCTGGTCGTAAGCCACTTCGAATCCAGCGGGAAGAAGGCCGTCTTTCTCTTTCAGGACATAAGACAAATTGACAAATACATCCTTCCCGGGGGCATTTATCGAAGGGACACCGAGATTAACGACAGCGTTCTGTCCAGGGGCGACATTAAGTTTCTCCACCACGCCAGTGGCGACACTCTCTCCCTCAACCACGACTGTCCAAAGAAGCCTGTATTGGGAAAGATCTTTAAAGAAGTTCTCATTGTAGACATTGACTTTGAGATCCTTCGCTTCGGTGGGAGCAATTGACGACAAAATATTACGGTACTGGTAGCGAACCTCATAGGAATGAGGGTGATAGCTTCTGTCAGCTACTATAATACCGTTGCAGTTGAAAGAGCCGTCAGAGGCGTCATATTCATTGAAATCCCCACCGAAAGCGAAGATATGGTCATTGCCAGGAGTCTTGGAAGGCCATACTATCGCCTGGTCCTCGAAGTCCCAGATGAATCCGCCTTGATAGTTAGGATATTTCCTGATCAGGTCCCAGTACTCCTTGAAAGCACCCATAGAGTTACCCATGGCGTGGGCGTACTCACACTGGATAAGAGGCCTGTCGGGGTTGCTGAGGCAATATTTCTCGCATCTATCGTGGCTCCAGTACATAGGACACATGATATCTGAATTACGCGCTGAGGCAGCCCTTTCGTACTGGACCGGCCTTGACGGGTCATGAGCCTTTATCCAGTCGTAACTCGCGACGAAGTTCTCCCCGTCTCCGGCTTCATTTCCGAGACTCCAGACAATCACGCTGGGATGGTTGAAGTCCCTCAGTACCATTCTCTTATCCCTAATGAGGTGGGCCGCTTTGAAATCCGGCCTCTTAGCGAGAGTCTCCTCACCGTAACCCATACCGTGGGACTCGATATTGCCCTCGTCAACCACGTACAGGCCATATTTGTCGCAGAGGCTGTACCAAAGCGGGTCATTAGGATAGTGGCTTGTACGTACCGCATTGATATTCAGTTCCTTCATCACACGGATGTCCCTCAACATATCTGCCTCGGAAAGGACATACCCCTTATGCTCGTTAAGCTCGTGGCGGTCAGCGCCTTTTATCAGTATCGGCTTGCCGTTCACAAGCAGCTGGGCATTCTTTATCTCAATGGTTCTGAAGCCGAAGTCAACAGAAGCGCTCTCCACCATAGAAGACTTGGTGAAAGCCTTGACTTTCAATGTGTAAAGCTCAGGAGTCTCAGCGCTCCAGAGAGCAGGATTCTTGACATTGCCCGCAGCCTCAACCATGAGTTTCGAAGGAGTGGCCTGGCCTCTCGCGACCTGCGTTCCGGCCTTGTCCAAGATCTCATATTCAAGTCTCTTGACGCCCTTGGTCACCTCAGACTTGATTGTGAAAGCGCCATCCATCCCGGCGAGTATGTTGATGTCCTCGATCCTCTCGCGCTCTCTGGTGTAAACGTACACTCCCCTGGCGATGCCGGTGAATCTCCAGAAGTCCTGGTCCTCAAGGTAAGTGCCGTCGCACCAACGGAATATCTCCAACGCGATAACATTCTCACCCCTAACGACATACCTGGTGATATCAAAACGTGCCTCCAGCTTGCTGTCCTCGCTGTAGCCAACCATCTTGCCGTTGACCCATACCCGCACGTTGGAAGTCGCCGAGCCTATGCAAAGGCAGATTTGCTTACCGATCCAAGAAGGATCGACTGTGAATGTACGGCGGTACTGTCCGACATAATTATGCTCAGTCGGAGGATAAGGAGGATTGTTCTGGTAATGGCCTCTCCAAGCATATCCGACATTAACGTACAGAGGGTCGCCATATCCGTTAAGCTCCCACATACCGGGAACCGGCATCTTACCCCATGAGGAATCGTCGTAACCGATTGCCTCAAATCCTTTTGCACGTCCCTCTATAGTCTCGTTCCAGTTAAATGTCCAGACTCCGTTCAGGGACAGTGTCTGCTGCTGATCGGTCACGAAAGTGGCCCTCATGGGCATCCTGTTCTCCTCAAAGACATTGGGGTCCTGCCATGGTTCCATCTTGGTTTTATTCTGGGCGAAAGCAGGCAAAGTGGCCGCGAAAGCCGCCAAAATCAATGCTATTCTTCTCATATTTTTTGATTATCAGTTACTTCCGATTTATGTCCTAAAATAATGTGGCTATCCATACAAAATTAATTAAAATGAGGGACATATTCGTTATATTTGTGTTTAATGATTCTCTAAAAACCACAAGACATGAGACTATTGATAGCCACATTACTTCAGTCACTGGCGCTTTGGACTCTCTCCCCCAACGGAAATGGCATAATACTCACTCCTTCGGACGCGAACATCCCCTACGAGGACCATATCGAGATGAGTGGTGAGCAAATGGCGTTCGTTCTTCGATGGGGAGTCGGATCTGACAAGTCTTTCCACAGCGAGAGATCCTTGGTATTTCCGATGCTTCGAACAATCCCGAATAACACTCACGCCAGCCTGATGCACAGGATGGGTGTGGATATCCCGTCTTTGGTGAGCGTCAACGGATATTCGTTGGCGATGGAGAAAGTGGAGGAAGTCAAGCTGGACGGATATATGGAAGTAGCCAGCACCTTTGTCTCCAGCAGGACACGCCCGGGTGTGGTACCGACGCCTATTGTCAAGATAGTCCGCGAAATCTTCCCCTCAACAGACAAGCCATTGATGGGGGAAGTATATGAAATTGAGAACATTACCGACAAGGATATAACCGTGTATATTCCTTCATTCTCGCAGGTGTTCACGACTCCGGCGGAGAAAGGAGTGACTGGCTCTTATATTATTCGAGGAGACATCATTGGGGACGGTTCATTCAAACTTGCCTCCGGGGAGAAAGTCAGCTTCGGAGCATGTTTCCAGGCTTACCGAGTCGGAGAGAAAATGATACAGCCCGATCTCGAAGCTGAGCTGGCCGCCCGTATTGACTATCTTTCGACAGTTGACGGCAACCTCGTCCTTGACACGCCTGACGACGTGATAGACAGGGAGTTCCGTTTCGCGAAAATAAGGGCCTCCGAGAGCATATTCAAGACTGCCGGAGGCTACATGCATGGCCCGGGCGGAGAGTCCTACTATGCGGCTATCTGGGCCAATGACCAGGCGGAATATGTCAACCCGTTCTTCCCATTCCTGGGATACTGGAAGGGCGACAATTCCGCGCTTAACTCCTACATGCATTTCGCCCGTTTCATGAACCCGGAATACAAACCTATTCCAAGCTCGATTATCGCTGAGGGAATCGACATCTGGGACGGAGCCGGAGACAGGGGCGACGCTGCGATGATCGCTCACGGAGCCTCCCGCTATGCCTTAGAGAAGGGCGACAGGGCTGAGGCAGAGCAGCTTTGGCCTCTCATCGAGTGGTGCCTTGAATATTGCCACAGAAAGCTTAACGCCGACGGGGTCGTGCTGTCGGATTCCGACGAATTGGAGGGCCGATTCCCTTCGGGTGACGCCAATCTGTGCACTTCGACACTGTATTATGACGGGCTCCGCTCGGCGGCTTTTCTCGCCAAAGAGCTCGGCAAAGGGGCCTCATTGTCAAAGCTTTACAACTCCCGAGCCGACAAACTCGCAAAGGCCATCGAGGCATATTTCGGAGCTGATGTCCAGGGCTTCCACACTTACCGTTATTACGACGGCAACGACGTGCTTCGCTCCTGGATATGTATGCCTCTGATTGTTGGCATCCTTGACAGGGCCGAAGGTACTATCGCCGCCTTGACCTCAGACAAACTGATGACTAAGGACGGCCTCCTGACACAGCAGGGCAGCGAGACATTCTGGGATCGTTCCACGTTGTATTCTTTGAGGGGAATGTATATCGCTGGAGACACTAAAACAGCAGGTGATTTCATGAACTACTACTCTACTCGCCGCTTGCTTGGGGATCACGTTCCCTATCCGATTGAGGCTTGGCCGGAAGGATCGCAGAGGCATCTTTCCGCAGAAAGCGGCCTATATTGCAGGGTCATCACCGAGGGAATGTTCGGAATACGCCCGACCGGGTTCCGCTCATTCACTGTGACGCCACGCCTTGCTGAAGGCTGGAACCAAATGTCTCTCAAACACATACGGGCATTTAGCGGAGACTTTGACCTGACTGTCACACGCCTGCCGAACAACAAGCAAGAGGTTACGGTTACAAACCACATTACCGGCACCACAAAGGCCTATAAATTCACCCCCGGAGCCACAATACAAATCAAAATATGAAACGACTGCTTATTGTTTTATTAGGCACTGCGATGATACCCGCCTGCCATCCAGCCTTGAAAGTACGGGAATATGTGTCCAGCACTATGGATACGCCATGGCAGGTCGGTGCCCCGAGTCCGGCTGCCGGTGACAGCGTAATCGTCATTGAAGTCAATCCGGATAATGTCGGTCAAGTCATCAATGGTTTTGGAGTATCTTTCAGTGAATTAAGCGCTTACTCCTTGAGCCAATTGTCAGAAGCTGACAGGAAGTCCGTGCTGGATGAGCTTTTCATCCCTGGGCAAGGAGCAAACCTGACTATCAACCGCACACCTGTGGGAGCAAATGATTTCAGTTTGGATTGGTACTCCTATGACGAGGTTGACCAGGATTTCGGAATGGAGCGGTTCTCCGTCGCCCACGATGAGCAATGGCTGATTCCTCTGATCCGTGAAGCCTTGAGCCGCAATCCGGAGATGAAGATTTGGGCAAGTCCCTGGTGCCCACCGAGTTGGATGAAGTATAACCATCATTATGCGATGCGTCCCGACACGGTCAACGATCTCCCGGAATCCGGACGAGGCTATGAGGGGCAGGACATGTTTGTCCAGGAGAAGGAATATTTCGAAGCATATGCCCTGTATTTCGAGAAATACATCCAGGCATACCGTGAGCACGGAATCGAGATCTCGATGGTGATGCCGCAGAACGAGCCGAATTCCGCGCAGAATTTCCCGAGCTGCTGCTGGACTTCCGCAGGCTTGGCGCGCTTTATCTCCTACCTAGGGCCTAAGATGGAAAGTCAAGGTGTAGACGTCTGGCTCGGGACCTGCGAGAGGCCGAATGTGGCATTAATCGACACAGTACTAACGGATTCCATTGCCGGGAAACACATCAAGGGCGTAGGCTTCCAATGGGCTGGACGTTCAGCGCTACCTGCTGTCAAGGAAAAATATCCAGACATGGGCTTGATGATGACCGAGCAGGAATGCGGCAATGGCAGAAACGACTGGAGTGGAGCATTGCACGCCTGGGAATTGATGAAACACTACCTTTCCAATGGTGTCAACGCATATGACTATTGGAATATGGCTCTTCTGGAAAATGGTCTGAGCCATTGGGGATGGCGCCAGAATTCACTGGTGACAGTGGAACCCGAGCAGCATTCTTTCCGCTATACGATTGAGTATTATTTGCTTAAGCACGTAAGCCATTTTGTGCAAAGTGGCGCCAGGCTGCTTCGTTTGCCCGAAGGAACGGATGCCTTGGCTTTCCTCGATCCAGACGGAAGTATCGTCCTGGTGGCAGCCAATCCGCTTGAGAAGCCCCTGGATCTGCAAGTACGACTCCGGGGTCGTGAACAAACACTCTCCCTCCCCCCCTGCTCCTTCAACACCTTGATTATCTGATTGTGCCCCCCTCGACCTTGCCCACCGCCGTGATTTACCTCTTGCCAGGCGCAGGGTAAGGGAATTTGTTGTGTACCTAATAGAATAATGCTATATTTGCTATTAGTTATGAGCGTCATGGTACGCTCATAATACTTTTTCCAATTTAATAAACTATTATGCTATGTTTAACTTCACCACACCAAGCAGTTTCCCTCAATCCCATTGGGAGACCGATTCTAATCTCATATTCCTGGTCCCATTTGTTAATCACGATTTAGAGATGATTCCTTGCTTATTCGGAACTTTTAAATTACATTTGCGCAATGGGAAGGTATAGGAGCATTATAGTCTATAAAGACTATTTTGAAAACTTCCTTAATACCCAACCACCGAAAGTACAAAGAAAGATCTTGCAGATATTGAGAGTTATCGAGGAAGTCGAAGTGATTCCTTCCAACCACATAAGACACCTTGAGGGTACGGAAGGCTTATATGAGATCAGAGTCATATTCGGAGGAAAATTATTCCGCGTATTCTGCTTTTTTGATTCAGGGAAAATGGTTATCCTTCTGAGTGGATTCCAGAAAAAGTCTACCAAGACGCCTGCTGAGATGATACGAAAGAACACAAGACTGATGAGAGAATATTTTAAAGAAAAGAATAACAAAGAGTTATAGATTATGAATGTAAAAAACCTTTCTGAAATTGAGGACAAATACATTGGCCCGAGGGGATCAAAGACTCGGGAGAAGTATGAAAAAGAGCTGGCTGACTTGATGATCGGATACCAGATTCGCAACTCGCGGTTGAAACTAGACCTCACACAACAAGATCTCGCTGAACGAATTGGTAGGAAGAGGGAGTTCATCTCGAGGATTGAAAACGACGGAAGTAATCTCACTATTAAGACATTACGAGACATTGTCGAGGTCGGTTTAGGAGGGACATTAAGAATCGAAGTCTCGATCTGAGATTCAGTATGGCCGGTCGGCTGATGCCGACTTCATATCGTTCGAGCCGAAGGCGAGTTCAGGGAGTTTGAGGGGTACGCCCCTCAATGAATAAATAGGGCACCCAAAAAGAGAGACACGGCGATAAGCCGTGTCTCTCTTTTTGAGGTGCCTAGCGGAATCGAACCGCTGTCCCAGGTTTTGCAGACCTGTGCCTAACCGCTCGGCCAAAGCACCAATTGGATTGCAAATATACGAATTTAATTTAATATTCAAAATCCATTTCTACTCCACGTACAAAAGGAGTCCTTTCAAGTATTCCCCCTCAGGGTGGTAGATATTGACGGAATGGTCCGCTGGCTGATTAAGCCTGTCAAGAATCCTGACCGAACGCCCGGTCTGTGCCGCAGCGGAGAAAACAGCCAGTGAGAACGCCTCTTTATCAACCACTTGGGAGCAGCTGAAAGTGAAAACCAAACCGCCAGGGGCAACTTTGGAGATCGCCGCCGCATTAAGCCTCTGATATGCCCGCAAGGCATTTGACAACGCCCCGCGATGCTTAGCGAAAGCCGGCGGATCAACAATCATCAAGTCATACTTATCTTCTGGGACATCCCGCAAAAACTCAATGGCGTCAGCGCATATGTCATCATGGAGCGACTCCCCGAATCCATTAAGATCCATATTCCTGCCAACCATCTCAACAGCCTTTTTCGAACTGTCCACAGAGTCGACATGTAAGGCGCCCTGGGCAAGGGCATAGACTGAGAAACCTCCCGTATAACAGAAGAGATTCAGCACATTACGGCCTTTGGAATACTTTCCGACAAGGGCTCTGTTCTCCCTCTGGTCCAGGAAGAAACCGGTTTTCTGGCCTTCTGTCCAGTTGACGAAAAACTTATTGCCGTTCTCAAGGACGACCTGCTCATCATCAGAGAAACCCTCCGCCTTGAAAAGATAACCATCCACAAGATCCAGTCCGGCTTTGAAAGGAGCCGTGCCGGAACTCTTGTCATATACAGCTTTCAGCCGATCCCCGAAAACAACCTGGAGAGCCTCACAAATAGCTCCTTTAGCCCGAAACATTCCCACCGAATGGGCCTGCATGACGCAAACTCCGTCATACCAGTCGATAATAAGTCCGGGAAGGCCGTCCCCTTCTCCATGTACCAGTCGGAAGCAATTGGTTGAAAGCCCGTTAGCTAGACCGGCAGCCTCCCTCACTGAGAGAGCCCGACGGATCATATTCACCCAGAAATCAGCCCCGAGAACATCCTCGCCGGCGAAACTCAAGATCCTGACCGCGATCGAGCCGATCTGATAGTGACCGTATGCGAGGAAAGATCCGTCATGGGAGAAAACTCCTACTATGTCCCCTTCCGCCGGCTGTCCGGCAATCTGGGCTATAGCTCCTGAGAATACCCAAGGGTGGAATCTCAGCAATGACTCCTCCCTACCCTTCTTTAGGATTATCTTTGTCATGATTCTCAACGTTCTTGGGTGGATTAGGCATCATCTGTACCGGAGTCAGGGGATTCTTCTTTGAGCCCATAAGTTTGAGGTACATCTCCCTGCAGACCCATGCGTCAGTCGCCGCATAGGACTTCTGCGCATCAGACAAGGTCTCCGCTTCCCAATTGGAAAGCTGTTGTGTCTTTGATATCTTGATCCCGAGAATAATGGCCGCCATTTTCTTCACAGCCTTATCCTTGATCCCATATTCCCAGACAATCTTCTGCAAGTCCACGAATCCTCTTGGAGGGAAATCATGATGCTTCTCCAAACCTCTCACGTCATCATTGACGGCAGCCCCAACCTTTATTATCTTTCCATCAGAGAGAATGGATCTCAGATGTCTTGGAATACCTCCTAACAACTTAACTCTGAACAAGAAAGCCTTCTCCGGCCCAGACAGCTGAAGAAGCGAGACGCCATAATGAGGCTGGTCAGAGGAGAACGTGGGTCTGGATTCAGTGTCGAACCCAAGAAGCTTCTGTCTCTTGAGATAACGGACAGCACTGAAGTATTCCAACCCGATGCTGTCTATAACCTTGATCTTGCCTGAGAAACAACCAGGCTCCAATTTATCTATTTCTTCCGGAGATATGCTTATTTTGTACATGCGATACATATGTGTACGGCGCGAAAACGCCGACCGTGTCCGCGAAATACTCGGGGACAAGGCTCTCATCGAAAGTCTTCACTGTAGGGAAAGCGGACATGTCTCCGCCTACATTCATCATCAACCTCGCGACCGGATGAGCTATGTCGTGGGTGAACATATTCTTCTCCCTCATAACCTTGAAACAAGCCTCCGGCAGCGAGAACGTGGAGTCAACAGAGCTGATGACAGGTACCTTGCATCCTATCTTTCCGAACAGATCCAGTATGTCTTCCGTACCTTTCAGAGCCAGCTGGGGAGAACAGATCACAAGGATTTTGCAATTCACCGATGAATCCATGGCGGCAAGAGCGCTCCTGACAGCCAACTCACGGAAGAATAGCGAATCAGCGGGAGTCAAATGAAGGGAATCATAAGGCGGATTGGCAAAGTCCATAAGCGAGACAAGCGTTTCCCCGGCGAAATCGGGCAAACTGTCTTTGACAGGTCTCGCGTCGACATTATCGAACTCGTCAAAAACCATCATGGTCTCACTGACTGTCACGCAACGCATCGGATCACCGACAAGGACTATCGTACCGTCAGCGTTCCCAACCTGGGCGGCCATCTTCTGGAGTGAGGAGTAAGATTCCGACATCAGCTTATCGACATAATCGATAGCGTCATATCCTGTCTCCACACGCCTGGCGCAGGAAAAACACAGCGTCAGGGCAGCGAGGATGATAGTCAGATACTTAAGTCTCAAAGCGAATAAGATTGAATCTCCGCGAATTTAATAAAATCAATCCAACAATGAAAGAATCTTCGGGACCAGAAGAGTCCGGATATACTCCTCTTCCATGAAATGAGATCCCTCGTAAATCGTCCAGGACCCTTCCCCGAAATATTTCCGCCATGTCCTGATCAGGACTACCCCGCTGCGCCGGAACTTGTCTTTGGTGCCGAAAAAAGCGTGAAAATAATCCTCACTCCCATTCAATGGAGTGTTCAACAACGCGGTCCGACGGATAGCCGGCCACTTCAGGAGAGTATTCCTGGCGAAATGCAGCTTCTGCCTGTCTCCGGCCTTCGGATGATAGTACCAATCAAAGAACTTGGTCACCCCGGGGATCCATGCGACCGCAGCCATCACCCTGAAAAAGATGGGTGCGTTTAGGGAGGGCGACACGAAAAGATGCGGATATCCCTTTAATGCGACGGCGTGAATCGCTCCCATGCTCTCTCCTATCACCAGATCGGGCTTGACCTCTGAGGACCATGCCGCAAGTTGGGAAGTCGCCAGCTCCGGGTCAAAGTCGTAAGTCTTTATGAATATGGAATATCCGGGGCCTAAAAGTTCCTTCAGGATGGAAGGGATACGACTGTCGCCCCCTCCACCCATTCCATGAACATAGAGGATGGTCTTAGGATTCTTCACCTCGTTCAAGATTCTTCTCTTAGTTCAGAATGACAGAAAACGAAAGCGAGATTGATGATGATGTAGCCTAAGAACGCCGACAGGAATATCAGAGACCAATGCTGACGGAACACAACGGTAAGCACTATAGCCACCAAAGTGACGGCCAAGAAGATAATCCTCTTGATATTGTCAATCCTGGAGGCTTTGCCCGCTCCGAACTTCATCGAGAACATAGGAATCTCGCTGACAAGGAGCAAACTAAGCGCCAGAGCCAGAACCGGAAGGAAAACCGGACCACCACACCAGGAAGCGAGAAAACTGTCCGGCACAAGGAACACATAGCAAGCCAAGGCGCCGCAGACCATCGCGGCGGCCGGTGTCGGCAATCCGAGGAAACTCGAATGCTGCCTCTCATCAAGGTTGAACTTAGCCAGTCTAAGTGCGGAAAATACCGCCAGTATTATCGGGAAATACTTGAGAAACAAGATATTCGTACCCCCGGAGACAAATAACAAAACTGAGGGTAAGACTCCGAAGCTGACCATGTCAGCCAAAGAATCCAATTCTTTCCCGATGCCGGACGACGCCTTCAGCATCCTTGCGGCGAATCCATCAAAAAAGTCAAAAACCGCCCCGAGGATCATCATCAAGAAACCCATGTCGGGACGTCCTCCCAAAGTCAGAATCACCCCCACGACCCCGCAGAGGAGGTTCATGGAGGTGATAGAGTCAGGAATGTGCTTCCGGATATTCATTTAGTTGATTCCGAGCTTCTTCTTCAGATCCTTGGAGATAGCGTCCTTGTGGACCATGATGTCCATGGACTTGCCGGCGACGAAATTCTCGGACACGTACCAGATACCCTTGTACTTGCCGCTCTCGCCCCAAGAGTTCTTGACCATGTAATAGAGAGTGCCGTTCTGATCCTTGGCCATACCGTAGATCTGCATTCCGTGGTCATCAGTGGTGGTCTTGCCGTCAAACTCCTCCTGACGGGACTCCTGGGTGGGGACGATCTCTTTGGGGATCTCCACGGGAGCCTTTTGAGCCTGGGCAGGATCAGCGCCAACCCAACGGGCCTGATCACTGCCGGTGGTGGCGATAGCCTTGGTGTCAACGAGGACACCGATGCCATTTCTGGTGAAGCCAACCTCACTTACATCCGAGCCCCAAGCGACGGTGTAACCCTTCTCGACAGCGGTCTTGAGAACATCCATGAACACATCGAGAGGAACGTTGTAGGAAGGATCTCCCCTCCAGTTGTCGCCGATCTCAAGAACGAACGGCTTGTAGAACGGATGATGAGTGAAAGAGGTGAGGGTCACATAGTCAGCGGGAACGATGCCAAGCTCATCCCTGTAGGAAGCGGGAGTGTAGGTCTTTCCGTTGACCTCGAAGGTGGCAGGAGCAGCTCCGAAGAAGCTGTCAACCATGGCGTCGAAGCCGGCCTTCCATGTCTTGGAGACTCCGCGAGCGGACCTCTTGTTGATGGTCTCGACGTAAGCCTTGGTCACGGCATCAATCTCACCGTGGTTGGGAAGGGCCTGCTTGCCGGGCATGGCAGACTGGGGAACGATACCGTAATCTTCAATCACATGGAGCACATCATCAGCCTCAGATCCGGGCCCGAAGCGAAGATCTCCGTCAAGGCGGATGTATTTGTCAGCCCTGTCTTTGTAAGACTGGGAAACGACAAACATCTCGGAAAGATCAGGATACTGCGCCGCATCCTTGATGCCCTTGATCCTGATGATCTCGGACTCGAGGAAAGCAATGGCTGAGAAGCACCAGCAGGTGCTTGAGCTGGCCTGGTTCTTAATTGAGGTAATAGGGTTCTCCTTGATCACAGTGAACTGATAGTCAGCCTGAGGAAGCTGGGGCCTGGGCTGCTGTGCGAAGAGCGCGGAGGGAATCAAAGCCACCGCGATCAAAGCGATGATAAAGCTCTTTTTCATGATAATTGGTGTATTAAATGATTAATAATTCTCTGCTTTGACCTGGAAATAGCTCTGAGGGTGGTCGCAAACAGGACAAACCTCTGGAGCCTTCTTACCGATCACGATATGGCCGCAATTGGAGCACTCCCAAATGGCGTCCTCGTCACGGGTGAAGACCACGGCCTCTTTGACCTTGCCGAGAAGCTTGCGATAGCGCTCCTCATGGGTTTTCTCAATGGCGCCGACTTTCTCGAAAAGAGTAGCGATCTGATCGAAACCCTCTTCCTTAGCGGTCTTGGCGAAACCGTCATACATGTCGGTCCACTCGAAATTCTCACCGTCAGCGGCGTCAGCTAGGTTAACCTCGGTCGGTGGAACAGAACCTCCATGGAGGAACTTGAACCAAATCTTGGCATGCTCCTTCTCATTTTTGGCTGTTTCCTCGAAAATCTTGCTTATCTGGACATATCCGTCCTTCTTAGCCCTGGAGGCATAATAGAGATACTTGGTGTGGGCTTGGCTTTCACCGGCGAAGGCGGTGAGCAAGTTCTGTTCAGTCTTGGATCCTTTCAATTCCATAGTAAAAAGAATATTAATTCAAGCAAAAGCGCTAAACGCAAATTTAACAAAAAATAACTAATTTTGACCGTATTCCGGAAAGAATATGCCGACCCGCAAAAGAAAGATCAAAAAGAAAAAAATATCGTTAAGCCCCTGGACCGCATTGGCCGTGGCTGGGGGGCTTCTTCTGGGCATATTCCTGCTAGTCCACAGGTGGGGAGGCAACGATTCCGAACGGGGCGCAAAAGTGCCGGCGGGAACCTGGCGTTACGGGATTGACATATCCCACAACAACCCCAAACCTATAGTCTGGGACTCCCTCTATGTCATGACAGACCAGAGAAGGAGGACAGTCCGGAACCCCTATGCCGCCAGGGATATCAAGCCAGTCAGTTTCGTGATTATCAAAGCCACTGAAGGAGCTTCATTTACGGATCCCGACTTCAAGGCCAACTGGAGAGAAGCCGGGAGAAGCGCTCTCCGCAGAGGGGCGTATCACTTTTTCAGGAGCTCAAAAGACGGAGAAGTCCAGGCCAAGAATTTCATCTCTACAATAGGCGATATGAGGATAAAGGACCTTCCTCCCGTGCTGGACATTGAGACTATCCATCTCGGCTGCTCTAAGGAACTGCTCAACCAGAGGGCTTTACAATGGCTAAAGGCTGTCGAGGATCATTACGGGAAGAAGCCCATGGTCTACGCCAGCTCATCTTTCATCAAGGATCACCTGTCAAAGGAAATAACTGATAATTACCCGATTTGGGTAGCGCATTACGGGAAGGAACGTCCGGGACGTGACAACTGGGTCTGGTGGCAATTCACCGACAAGGCTGTGGTAAAAGGCGTACCTGGACTGGTGGACTTGAGTGTGATGAAAGTGGATTAAAACTACTCCAGGACAAAGGTCTTGGCGTTCCCGTCCCAACGGTAAATCCTCGCCCGGCAATACTGGTTCCCAGTAGCTTCAGAGCGTCCATTTTCCGAGAAATAGAAACGCCCGTCACCCAACGGGGAGACCCCTGTTCCTCCCCATTTGAAGTCAATCCCCTCAACCGGGTTTTCCCATGAGCCGATTACCGGATGCCTGGATGTGTCGTAAGGAACACCTATAAGCCCCCTCTTGACTGGTCGGCTGGACACACTGAAAGAGAAGGCCGGATAGTTTGTGAACTGCTCCTTCGCCCCTTTGTACACGAAGAGGAACATTCTCCCCGAACTGGGGTCGTAAGTCATGTTCTGGACTCCCCAGTTCGTGTTTCCCGTATAGACGAAATACTTGTCTAAAGGTTTCTTGGGACCTTCCGAATAAAACTCCCCGAACTTCACCTTGCTGGCGAAGCCTTCCAGTTCGCCAAGGTCATATCGCAGCAGGATCTGGCTGTCATTGTCGCTCCGGGAAGTGTCGCCATATATTCCGTAAGCCACATATAGATAATTCTTTCCACCTTTCTTCCCGAGCTTCGGAGCGATAGCGACCCCGTCGATTCCGGAACAACCATAGAAATGCTCATATTCCTGGCCGTCGGGTCCGAAACCCTTCAGGTGATAGTCCTTTGTAGCCTCCCTGACACACACGATTTTGAAGGCCTCATTATCTTCGGAATCCATCCCTACCTTTGAGACTTTATCCACATCGACGATGGCTATATAGAACATAGACCTGCCTTTCGCGAAATCCGACAATCCCTGACCGATCACATCGTCCTTGCACTCGAGCGAAGCGAAGACTTTTCTGCGAATAGGATCAAAAACCATCGCCCCGAGATGCCCTTGGATATGCTCCAAAGAACCTAGCACATTACCCTTCATATCGGTCACAAGGAAGGAGTCCGTGAACGAGAAATACATTTTGCCGACCTCCTGGTCATAAGCTATTCCCTGCACATGATGGGATCCGCCCTCGACATAGATATTTCCCTGGGCTTGAGCGAAGACCGGCGCCAAGACCAGAATCAGTAGAATAAAGACTATCTTTTTCATATTCAACTATTTCCAAGTTCTATCATCATAGCCTTGGCCACCTCCGATGACGCTCCTCCACCACCAAGAGACTGGCGTATCTCTCCATAACCCGAAAGCATATCCTCCCGATAATCAGCATCCTCAATCAATCTCCTGACCTCATAGAGGACATTGTCGGAAGTGAAATAATCCTGGAGCAATTCCCTAAAACACATTCTGTTCAGGATAAGGTTGCCGAGGCTTATGAATCGCACCTTGATTATCATCCTGCCTACCAGATAATTAAGTGCGGCGGTCTTGTATGCGACCACCTGCGGGGTGCCTGTCAGGGCGCATTCCAGAGAGGCGGTTCCCGAGTTGACGACAGCCGCCTTCGCGCTACGCATCACAGCATAGCTCTCCCCAAAGACCACCTTGACATATTCCCTTCCACTAATATAATCGGTGTAATCCTCCATCTTGCGTGAAGGAGCCCCAGCGATGACGAATAGATAATCAGAATACCCGGGGATGGCCCTCAACTTGTCAGCGAACTCCATGTAAACCGGCATCATAGAACTGATCTCACCGGACCTGGATCCCGGCAACAGGGCGATCATCGGCCGGTCAGGCAGTCCTGCCCTCTCAAGGAAGTCCTCCCGGGACTCCAGCATGGCCCCAGAACCGTCGATAGCATCGACAAGAGGATTCCCTTTGTAGATAAAATCCACCCCTTTCGAAGTGAAGTAAGGAATCTCAAACGGAAAGACTATGAATAACTTATCCACATATTCCTTCAACTTCTTAACTCGGCTTTCCCTTGAGGCCCAGACTTTCGGGGCAATGTAATAGAACACCTTGAAACCGGCCTTGTGAGCAAATTCAGCGATCTTGAAATTAAACCCGGGATAATCTATCAGCACGACGACATCCGGTTTCCACGCCAATATGTCCTTTTTGCAGTCCTCCAATCGCTTGGCGAACTTCCTCGGGTGCAATAAAACCTGCGTGAACCCTATCACAGCCCCTTCACGGTAATCCCGCACCAGTTCACCGCCAACGGAGCTCATTAGCTCACCACCCCAAAAACGGATCTCAGCATGCGGGTCAACAGAATAAAGGCCACGCATCAAGTTAGACCCGTGGAGGTCGCCAGACGTCTCACCGGCTATGAGGTACCATCTCGCCATCAGAACTCCTCATTGAGGATACCAGACAGACGATGCTCCTCCTCATGGTCGGTACGATCTATAGTCTGGGGAGTGATAGCGATATATCCTTCATCAACAGCGTGGTGGTCAGCCATACCATCTCCTTCCGGAGAGCCATCGATAAATCGCCCCCGCATCACATAAAGAGCATCCACCCTCTCATTGACTTCGGGCGGAACGGCCCCGGTCCACGTCTCAAATTCCTCAATCCAATAGCCATATCCCTGATGGCAGACACGCACGCCTTTCACAGGGATATCCGACGGAGGAAAATTGACATTGTAGGACAATCTCCTCTGGCCAGGCCAGTTTTCCATGAGCTTTTCAAAGATAGCCGGGAAATACTTTTTAACCGAGGAGAAATCAGCATCCTCGCCAAATTCGCAAAGGGAAACGCCTATTGATGGAATGCCATTGATAGCGGCTTCCTCAGCAGCCCCCATGGTCCCCGAGTAATTGGTCGCGACAGACGCGTTGGAACCATGGTTGATACCACAGATAACGACATCACACTTCCTGTCCGGGAATACTTTGTCCAGGGCGAACTTGACGCAACTAGCCGGAGTCGCGTCGAGCCATGCCCAGGATACTCCGTCCTTCTCCCCAAGGTCCCTATATCCGCATGGACGGTTCCCGAGGGACACCGCGACTGACATTCCCGACTGGTGTGATCTGGGTGCCACGACCGTGATCCTGCCATATGGGCGCATCAACTCGACCAGTTCCCGGATGCCTTTGGAGGTGTATCCGTCGTCGTTCGTTATCAATATGTTGAGATTAGCTGGCATATCTATAGATTTTAGTTCACAAATATACTGAATTCCATATTTTTTTCTGTAAATTTGCATCAATTTTGCAGGGAATAAACACTGCTTAAATGAGACAAATTTGTTTAAACAACTTAATAATTTTTATTTACAATGATCAAATTAGGTATTAACGGATTCGGCCGCATCGGCCGTATGGTTTTCCGCGCTGCTGTCGAGAATTTCGCCAATGACATTGAGGTCGTAGGTATCAATGACCTGCTCGATCCCGAGTATCTCGCTTACATGCTCAAGTACGATTCTGTCCATGGCCAGTTCCAGGGCGACATCAAAGTTGAGGGTGGCAATCTCGTAGTCAACGGAAAGTGCATCCGTGTCACCGCTGAGATGGATCCCGCCAACCTGAAGTGGAATGAGGTCGGCGCCGAGATCGTGGTCGAGTCCACCGGTTTCTTCCTCACTGACGAGACCGCCAGGAAGCACATCCAGGCTGGAGCCAAGAAGGTTATCATGTCCGCTCCTTCAAAGGACGCCACTCCTATGTTCGTCTATGGTGTGAACCACACGACTTATGCTGGCCAGGACATCATCTCCAACGCTTCCTGCACCACCAACTGCCTCGCCCCCATCTCCAAGGTTCTCAACGACAAGTTCGGAATCAAGAGGGGTCTCATGACCACCGTTCACGCCGCGACAGCGACCCAGAAGACCGTCGACGGTCCTTCCAAGAAGGATTGGAGAGGTGGCCGCGGTATCCTCGAGAATATCATTCCTTCCTCCACCGGTGCCGCTAAGGCTGTCGGTAAGGTTCTCCCTGAGCTCAATGGCAAGCTCACCGGAATGTCTCTCCGCGTCCCCACATCTGATGTCTCCTTCGTTGACCTGACTTGCGAGCTCAACACTCCCGCCACTTACGACGAGATCTGCGCCGCCATGAAGGCCGCTTCAGAGGGCGAGCTCAAGGGCATCCTGGGCTACACCGATGAGGCTGTCGTCTCCACCGACTTCCGCAATGATCCCCGCACTTCCATCTTCGATGTCAAGGCCGGTATCCAGCTCGATCCTACTTTCGTGAAGGTTTGCGCCTGGTACGACAACGAGTGGGGTTATTCCAACAAGGTGCTTGAGATGGCCCGCGTTATTGCATAATTATTTTTTATTTCTATATTTGCGATTGCAAGGCCTGGCCTTCGGGTCAGGCCTTTTTGATAAGGAACTTTTTTAACAACTTATTAATTATCAGCAATTATGAAAAGAATCGTTTTGACATTCATGTGCGCTGCCATGGTTTTCTCCGGTTGCGGTAACATGTCACAGACCGGCAAGGGTACTTTGATTGGATCTGGCGCCGGCGCGGCTGTCGGAGCCGGACTCGGAGCTCTCATCGGTAAGGATGGCAAGGGTGCCGCTATCGGTGCCGCTATCGGAACAGCTGTCGGAGCCGGAGCTGGAGCCATCATCGGAAAGAAGATGGATAAGAAGGCCGAGGAACTCGCCGCCCTGGAGAACGCCCAGATCGAGACTGTCGAGGATTCCAATGGCCTCGAGGCTATCAAGGTTACCTTCAACAGTGGTATCCTTTTCGACACCAACAAGGCCGAACTCAAGCAGGCTTCAAAGAACGAGCTCTCCCAGTTCGCGAGCAAAATGTCCGATCTTCAGGACACCGACATCACCATCTATGGCCACACGGACAACACTGGTTCCGACGCTGTCAACGAGAGACTCTCCAACGAGAGGGCTCAGAGCGTCGCCAACTACCTGAAGAACTGCGGTATCGCTTCTTCCCGTATGACCACAGAGGGCAAGTCCTACTCCATGCCTGTCGCTGACAACAGCACCAAGGAAGGAAGGGCCCAGAACCGCCGTGTCGAGATCTACATCACCGCCAACCAGAAGATGATCGAAGCTGCCGAGAACGGAACTCTTGAGTAGTATCATACTTCTTTCAGCAACAAAAGGCCGGCTCCCAGATAGGGGCCGGCCTTAATAGTTTTCAACGTAATAATAACAAACTAACAAGGGTAGTTTGATTTTTTTTTACTATATTCGCTTTTACTAAATGAAAGCGAAGACTATTCTATTTTCTTTTCTTTATCACATAAAACCATGAAAACGACTGTTACAAAGACCCTTATGGCCCTCGCCATGATGGCCATGACTATGTTCTTTGCCGGTTGCGGCCCTGACGAGCCCGACACACCGACTCCCCCCACCCCGACGACCGTCGCCGTCACGGGTGTAAGCCTCAACAAGAGTTCCATGACCCTCACTGAGGGCGGGAGCGAGACCCTCACCGCCACGGTGGCCCCTTCCAACGCCACCAACACGGGTGTCAGCTGGTCATCTTCCAACACCGGAGTCGCCACAGTTAATGGAGGCCAGGTCACAGCAGTCAAGGCTGGAACGGCCACCATCACCGTGACGACGGCTGACGGCAACAAGACCGCCACCTGCTCGGTCACCGTAGAGGCAAAGAAGGTCGCTGTGACAGGCGTCAAACTTGATTCCGAGACCCTGGAACTGATTGAGGGTGAGACCGGGACGCTGACCGCTACCGTTGAGCCGGCCGACGCTACAAACAAGACGGTCAACTGGTCTACCTCCAGTGCGGAGGTCGCCACAGTGGCTGACGGTGTCGTGACGGCTGTAGCCCCCGGAACCGCAACCATAATCGTCACCACCGCTGACGGCGGAAAGACAGTGACCTGCAACGTGACAGTCAATCCCAAGCCGGTACCCGTCGAGGGAGTCTCCGTCGAGGTTGAGACAGTGGAGATTGCCGAGGGCGAGACGGCGGCGATTGTCGTCACTGTCACCCCTGAGGATGCCAGCGTGAAGGATGTCACTTTCGCTTCCTCCGACGAGGCTGTAGCTACGGTTGACGAGGAGGGCAATATCACTGCGGTGGCCCCCGGAACGGCGACCATCACTGTGACCACTGTTGACGGAGAGAAGACCGCCACCTGCGAGGTGACTGTCACTCCCAAGGTAGTCCCCGTCGAGGGAATAGCCTTCACCAAGGAACAGGTCTCCGTTGTCGAGGGTGAGAAGGTCCTGCTCTACGTGTCCTTCACGCCCAAGAACGCCTCTGACAAGAGGGTGACCTGGGCGTCATCAGATACTGGCGTCGCCACAGTTGACTCCAAGGGCAACGTGACCGGCGTGAAGCCCGGCACGGCCACCATAACCGTGAAGACGACAGATGGCGGGAAGACAGCCACCTGCGAGGTGACCGTCACAAAGAAGCCGACACCCGTCTCCGGAGTAACGGTTAACAGAACATCACTTACTCTCACAATAGAAGGTAGCGCGATCCTTGTCGCGACCGTTTCCCCTGAGGACGCCGCCAACCAAAATGTAGTGTGGAGCTCTTCAGACGAGTCGATTGTCAAGGTTGACCAGAATGGTGAGGTTACCGCCGTGAAGACCGGCACAGCCAAGGTCACCGCGACGACCGAGGACGGCGGCAAAACCGCCACTTGCACCGTGACCGTGACTGACAAAGCGGTCCCAGCGACAGGGGTGACTCTCAACAAGAAGACCTTATCGTTGATGGAGAGTCAGACATCTCAGCTCGCCGCTACTGTAGCGCCCGCTAACGCCACCAACCATGAGGTGACCTGGAGTTCCTCCAATACTGCTGTGGCGACTGTTGACAAGGCCGGTAAGATCACGGCTGTCAAAACCGGTACGGCGACCATCACCGCCAAGACCCACAACGGAAAGACAGCCACCTGCGATGTCACTGTCACTACCAGATATACCGTAAAGAAGGGCTCTACAGAGATGACTGAGAATTACAATCTTACCATCGATCTAGGAGAGACTGTCACATTGATGCCTTTTGATAAGGTCAACAACGCTGAGATTCGTACTATCCTGAATACCAACTCTATCACTTCCGGAAATTCAAATGTCGCGAGCGTAGAGCTCATGTTCGCTGGTGGAGCCGGAGGTATTAGCGCTTACAATGGCTGGAAGATCACCGGTAAAAAGGGTGGTTCCACTACTGTCACGATGAAATACGGAAGCATGACCCGCAAGATCAACGTAAAGGTCAAGGAGTACACTATTTATTATAATAATAAAGAGGTACCATCGACCCTGTCGATCCTTATGAATCGGGTTAATGATAACATCAATTTCACGCTGTACAATAAGACAGAAGGTAAGGCAATGCCTATGGTGACAAGTCAACAGATTAACGATTTCCAGGTGACTTCGTCAAATGATAATGTAATAAAATACGCCGGTACCGGTCCCACATACAAGATTTGTTGGGCTAAAGGAGAAGGGACAGCTGTCATGACTTTCAAGTATAAGGATATCACGATCAAGACGGTCACGCTGAAAATGATCCATGCGATCGAGGTGCGATACGAAGGATCAGCCTTGGGCGCCACCTCGACGTACTACTGGAACGGGCAATCCGGACACGCTAACAGATCTATACGTTTCAGCTATTACGACAAGGTGGACGGCAAATTAATCACGCTTAGCAGCTCCAATTATTCTAAATTCGAGATCAAATCCTCTAGCACGAGTATCATCTCAAACGATGTCTCCTACGGTAATACCGATCACATAAGCTATGCCAACGCTTACGGAACCGCCACGCTGACATTCAAATATTATGATGTCGAGATCGCCACCACGAAGATGACGGTGAAGGAGCCACGATTCGGTATAGCGCTAAAAGATCTCTCCAACTATGCTCTACTTGTTGAAGAATCTTCAGCCACCCCATACTTTTTCTATGTCAACAAAGATGGAAGTGAGAGATACTTCACAATCTATGACTATGATTGCGCAGGTTCAATTTCAGACAAATTGACATATGATCCTTCTTTTAGATGGGTCAGCTCCACAAACAGTAAATTCAAATTTGGTTATTACGCAAATGATGCTAATAAGCATGCGAAGATTTACTTCCGTCAGGTGGGTGCACAAGAGGGAGAGTCGGCCATAATCACATTCGAGGTTAAAAGGCCCAATGGAACATGGCATACGGTCAGGCTCGAAGTGAGAAATGGTATTTAAATCAATATACTCTCGGGCCGAAGATGGCTGTGCCGATTCGCACGATAGTGGCTCCATGCCTGATGGCGACAGGCCAGTCATGAGACATCCCGATTGAAAGCTCAGTAAAGTCTGGAAGATCATAACGGTCTTCCAGGCTTTTTTTAAAGGCTTCTATCCGGGCAAAATCCGCTTCGACCACAGAGACATCATCCGTGTTGGTCGCCATGCCCATCAGGCCGCGGAAACAGATGTGGGAGAAGGGCCCTTCGACTCCGCCCAAGATTGTCTCTATCTCTTCTTCAGTGAATCCGCCTTTTGTATCCTCGGCCCCAAGGTGGAACTCGAGAAGAACGTCTATGACTTTGTCATGCTCACTCCCCCACTTCTCAATCGCATCAAGAAGTCGCTGGGAATCAACAGATTCCACAAGAGAAGCATACGGCAAGACCAACTTTAATTTATTGGTCTGGAGATGGCCTATAAAATGCCACTCTATATCACCTGGCAATTCAACCACTTTGGAGGCGAATTCCTGTGGCCTATTCTCTCCGAATCTTCTCTGCCCGGCATTGTAGGCCTCAAGAATATCTTCAGTGGGGTGGAATTTGGAAACTGCCACCAGTTTAACCTCTGGCGGCAGTTTCGAAAGAACATTCTTTAAATTATCGGCGACCATTCTTCTTGGCTTGCTCCCTTTGCATCTGGGCCTGCATCCTTTGAGCTTCCTCAAGACGCTGCTGCCATTTGCTCTTGGGCTGTTTCTTGCCCTCGGTGGCCTTCAGCTTAGCCTGGATCTCTTCGGGATTCACGAACCACTTCTTAATAACCCATGTCTCCAACATGGTGATCAAGTTGGAAAGGAGGTAATAGTAGCTCAATCCGGAAGACAGGCTGTTACAGATGAAGTACATCATAATCGGCATCATCCACACGCTCATGAACCTCATCGAAGCCATCTGCGGATCGTCACTTCCAGGCTGGGAAGCGGTTGTCAACTTCGAATAGAAGAACATCGATATCGCCATCAGGAGAGCGAAAAGGGAGATATGGTCACCAAGCAGAGGCACTCTGGTGCCGAAGTTGATGATTGAGTCGTAAGCGCTCAAATCCTCAGCCCAAAGGAAGGGCTGCTGCCTAAGCTCGATAGATGCCGGGAAGAACCGGAACATCGCCCACAAGATCGGGAACTGAAGGAGCATAGGAAGGCATCCTCCCATCGGACTGATTCCAGCCCGCTTGTAGAGATCCATCTGGGCCTGCTGCTTCTTCATCGCGTCCTCCTGCTTGGGATACTTTGCGTTCAACTTGTCGATCTCAGGCTTGATCGCCTGCATCTTGGCTGATGAAGAATAGGTCTTGAAGGCGAACGGAAGCACGACCAACTTGATCAGGAGCGTCATGATAAGGATGATGATCCCGAAGTTGGAGATGAACTTACGGAGGAAGTCAAATGTGGGGATAATCACGTACTTCGTGAACAGTCCGACAACGCTACCTCCCAAGGGAATGATCTTCTCAAACTTGTGGTCGTAAGACTTAAGAGTCTTGTAGTGGTTGGGTCCGAAATAGAACTCGAACGGGATAACCGTCTCTCTCTGACCGGGTTGGAAGTCTCCCCTCATCCTCGCCTGACAAGCCATCAGATTGTTGTCGGCATCGTCCTCAGGGAAGAACTTGATGTCAAACTCAGCTGATGAATATTCCTTCGGAGCCCTGAATATCGCGGAGAAGAACTGCTGCTGGAAAGCGAACCAAGCGACCTTGTTGTCCACCCTCTTGGAAGCTGAACGGGCGCGACCTATGCTTTCCGGCTTCTTCTCACCGGAGAAGTACCAGTTGAGTTTGGAATACTGTGTCTCATTCTTGTATCCCTTCTCCATCCGGGGAATAGTCATCATATAATCCAGGTCATAGGAGAACACATTCTTCGGAATCACGTTCTCCATACCCATGAATGACAAGGAGTTAGATACAAGGTACTCCCCTTCCCGGATCGAGTATTTCTGCTCTATGTATCCTCCGCCGGCGAAGGGCAACCGCATCACAACCGAAGTGTCAGTCTTCTCAGCCACGGAGAATATGAAATCAGAAGTATTGACCATCTCTCCGGCGTAAATCTGAACTCCCAAATGGCTGTTACCAGGCTTGAACAGATACAAATCATCCCCGCCGTAAGTCTTATAGTCTTTGAGGAGAACCGAATACGGCTGGGCTCCCTTGGTCGTGAAAGCAACCTCGAACTTATCGTTGGAAAGAGTTATTATCTCCTCCTGACCAGAGTGGGCAGCCTCGAGAAGGGAATCCTTATAAACAGAAACAGCCTGGCTTATAGCCACTTGGCCTGCATCTTGGCCCTGAAGGGCAAGGTCTCTAAGACGGGCAGTATCCTTCAAAGCGTCAGCGGCAGCCGCGGAGTCCGCCCTATAGCGCTCCACAGCTGCTATCGAGTCGAGCTGAGCCTGATAGGCGGCTTGTTTCTGATATTGCTTGTTCTGAAAGAAGACAAAGCCGAACAGGATCAATCCCATCAGGACAATGCCTGTGATACTATTCTTATCCATCCTTTACTTCTCTTCCTCCCCTTCCTGAGCCTTGATTATCTTGGCTTCAAGTTCCTTGAGCTCCAACTTCGCGGCGTCGATACGCTCTTGCATCTGCTTGATGAGCGGCTCGGAATTCTTCGAGGCGGAGAAGAAGCCAATGTTGTTCTCGTAAGTGACGATGTCCTGCTGGAGTTTGTTATATTCCTGGACAAGACGGTCCTTCTCGCTCACAGGCTTGCGGGCGGGAGCGGCACCACGAGCGGCAGACCTGGCGGTCCTCGGTGAATAATCCGGGAACTTGGCCTGGATGGCCTCTGAATATGCCTTCTGGATACTCTCCTTCTCCTTATAAGGGACGAAACCTATATTCCGCCATTTCTCCGCGAACTCCTGAGCGGCGGCACGGTCGGCCTCAGCGTCCTTGGGCTCATAGGCGTTAATCTCATCGATAAGGGCTTTCTTGGCCCTGAGGTTGCCGTAATAGTCATTCTCAGGCTTGGAATTCTTATCCCTCTCAGCGAAGAACTCGTCACAAGCGGCGCGGAACCTCTTCCACAACTGCTCTGACTTCTTGCGAGGCACGGCGCCGATCTCTTTCCACTCTTTCTGGAGAGCGATGATGGCCTCGGTGGTCTTCTTCCACTCTTTGCTGTCCTTCAAGGCCTCAACTTTCTCAATGATAGAGAGCTTCTTCTCCATATTCTCGTTCATAGAGTCCTTGAACTGGGAATAATACTCCCTCTTGCGGGCGAAGAACTTGTCGCAAGCCGCGCGGAAGCGGTCATATATCTTCTGGTTCTCCTTCTTTGTGGCGAACCCGATAGTCCTCCACTTCTTCTGGATCTCCTCGATCTCTGTGGACAACTGGTTCCACTCACCAGAGGACTTGACCTCTTTCTCAGCTATGGCCTCAACCTGCTCGCAGAGCTTGGTCTTCTCCTCAAGGTTCTCCTGCTGCTTCTCCTTCTGTCCCTCGAAATGAGCCTGATACTTCTTGTTGATCACAGCTGTGGCGGCCTTGAAGCGATCCCAAATAGAATCCCTGTACTCCTTGGCGACCGGACCGTACTCCTTCCACTGCTCATGAAGTTTCTGGAGCTCGCGGAAAGCCTCTACCACATTATCATCTTCGGCCAGCTTCTCAGCCGCCTCGCAGAACTCCTGCTTAGCCTCGAGGTTTTTCTTGAAATCAAGATCCCTCAGATCCCTGTTGATCTTGACCATGTCGTAGAACTTCTCGACATAGAACTGATATGTGTCGTTCAGGTCACGGAACTTGGTGGCGGGAACGGGACCGATCTCCCTCCAACGGTTCTGGAGCTCACGGAAAGCCGGGAACGTGGAGCTCACATCCTCCTGCTTCTCAACAAGAGCCTTAAGATCCTCAATCACAGCCTGTTTGGCGACGAAGTTATCCTCCCTTTGAGCATCCTGCTGGCGGTTAAATTCCGCACGCTCTCTCTTATAATTGGCATAGACACCCTTGAAAGCGGTCTCCATAGCCTCGAAAGGATTATCCTTGACCTCCTCGGACTGGGGGGCCGGGGTCACCTCCTCGATCACGTCCTCCCTTGAAGAAGGCTCATCAACCTTGGAACCAAGTCCAGCCTCAGCCTTCTCTTTGGAAAGCCTCTTATAGAAAGCCGACTTAATAGCCTCGGCCTCCTTATATCTTTTCATCCTGTTCTCATCCTGCGATAGCTTGTCGAACATGTCGGACAACTCGGCCAGCGTCAAGCTGCCAAGGTCGACAGTCTCCTCGACCATCTCATCCTTTTCCTCCTCATCCTCAACTACTTCCTCAACCTTGTCGTCATCCTTCGACACAGCGTCCTTAACCGCCTCTACCGTTTCCTTGAGTGTCTCCTTTACACCCGCAGCAACTTCAGACACGGCATCACCTACCAGGTCGCCAGCCTTCGCGGCAAGTTCAGAAACATTCTCCACAACTGTCTTCAGAGGACTCTTGGTCTCTTCTACATCTGGGGTATTGTTCACCTCAGGAACAAAATCTTCACTCATACTTCAATTATTTAGAGTTACACACATTCATGCCATAATCAGCATTTTACAAATATACTCAAAAAAACCGAATAAAAAAGTTATTTTCGCGAAAGGAAACTCATCCTCTTATGCGCATAGACATCCTGACAGTAGTACCGGAACTCTTGGAAAGCCCGCTGGGGCACTCTATAGTAGGCAGGGCCATAAAAAAAGGCCTCGTGGAAATCCATGTCCACAATCTGAGAAAATATGGCATCGGTCTCCGGGCCAATGTCGATGATTACTGCTATGGTGGTGACGCCGGTATGGTCATGATGGTCGAGCCGGTCGACAAGATGATATCGGAACTCAAATCCGAGCGGGACTACGACGAGGTCATCTATCTGTCCCCCGACGGGGAAATACTGACCCAGGCGATCTCAAACGAGTTATCCCTCAAGGAGAACCTGATCCTCCTCTGCGGCCATTATAAAGGCATAGACCATCGGATCCGGGAGCACCTTGTCACAAGGGAGATATCGGTTGGGGATTATGTGGTCAGTGGCGGTGAGATCCCGGCCGCGTTACTGGCGGATTCGATAGTCAGGCTGATCCCCGGAGCGCTCACAGACGAGACTTCAGCATTGAGCGACAGTTTCCAGGACGGTCTGCTCTCCCCTCCTGTATACACAAGGCCGGCCGATTACAAAGGTTGGAAAGTACCTGATGTGCTATTGAGCGGGAACCCGAAACTGATCCAGGCATGGCAGGATGAGCAGGCTCTTGAGCGCACAAAACTCCTGCGCCCGAATCTTCTTGAGAATTCTTCTAATTGACGTTCCGTCCGTGGCAGAGGCGGTAAGACAGTCCGCTTCCGCAAGGGCAAGGCTCATCCCCCGGAACTGGAGGAACATACAAGCTCATATACGGATTCTTCCGGATTATATCCATAATCGGGTCATCCTCGCTTTGGAGAATAACTTTCAGGCAATTAGCCTCATTTGACGAATGACCTCCCAGGAGCCATTTCGGGAGGCTGTTGGCATAGGCCGCCACAATCTCCATGCATTCGTTATAATCCTCGAAAGTCTCGATGTCGTCTTCTCTGTCAGACACGCAGCCGAATATCTCCTCAGTGGCTTCATCTCCCCAAACCATCTGGGAATTCATCCAGATGTCGTGTTCCTCAAGTACCAGGTCATTGCCTGAATATCCCAGGTTCAGCAGCATCTCAACAAGCTTCTTCCCCTCGGGCGATCCCAGTCCGAAAACGAATTCAGGAGCGCCGGAACCAGCCTCGATCGCCTGTTCCGGAGTGAAAGCGCGGAGACCGCCCAGATCCGGAAACTCTTTTCTTCCCGACAATATTTTGGCAGGCTCGTATATGCCCGGAGCGCTCATGTGAGGCTCTCCCCCGAGATCTATCCTGCAGAGTTTGAAAACTGGGCTCTCGACAAGCCGGGATGTGAAAGTCTCAACACTCCAACGCCCAGCCCAATCATTATATTCCAGCATCCTCTCATAGAACTCATCCACAGTCAGGACCCCATAAAGATTGAGGTAACCGAAAGCGGCCCTTTCCATCTCGAAAGTTCCGTCGGTCTCTCCCCTGGATATCGCCTCACGGATATGCGGAGCCACAATATCATAGACTTCCTTCGGGATCCATATCTCTTTGAAATCCTTTCCCGACACGTCAACTCTCAGCAGACCGACAGTCTCCAAGACGGTAGGATAATCGGGATACTCTTGAACCACAGGTACTTCCGGTCCAGCCTCAACAAGGGTCAAAAGAAGCCTTAAATCCCTTTCGAGCATATTCCCGAGCCATTCCTGGGGTCTTTCCACTATGAAGGCTCCAAGCCTTTGGACAAACTCGTTCTTGCGTACATGAGAAGGAACATCCGCCCCGAAAAAGTGGCGGATGTCCTCCAGGTCGACCTTGTGGAAGGCGCCAAGAGCTGAGATTATGATGTCCTTATTCAAATCAGATCAAATACTTTTTCCAGAAGCCTGTCATGTCCTCCAAAGTCTTTCCCTTGGTCTCCGGGACCAGCTTCCAGACGAAGAGAGCGGCAATAAGACAGATCACACCGTAAAGGGCGTAAGCGAAGAAATGGCTCCAGTTGTACATCGGCACGAAAGTGCTGGACACTATAAAGTTGAATATCCACTGGAAGGCCACCGCGATGGCTGTCGCCTCGGAACGTATCGTGTTCGGGAAGAGTTCGGCGATGTATACCCAGCATATCGGGCCCCAGCTGAACATGAAGCATGCGCTGTAGATCATTATGCTGAGCACAGGGATGAAAGCGGGAAGGTTCACGACGTTGCTCATGGCCACTCCAATAGCGCCCAGAGCCATTCCGAGAGAACCGGTGATCAACAGAGGTTTCCTTCCGATCTTTTCCACGGTGAACACCGCCACCAGAGTAAAGCTGATATTGATGACTCCCATGATGACAGTGAAGAGCATGTTATTCGACACACCCATCGACTCGAAGATTCTCGGAGCGAAATACAGCACGGCGTTGATGCCTATAACTTGCTGGAACACGCTGAGCATGCAGCCGATGAAAACGACCATCAAACCGTATGCGAGGATATTCTCCTTCTTCTCCACCGCGGTATCCTTTATCTCAGAGATAATCTCCCTGGCCTTGGCCTCGCCATTTATATTGGACAGCACAGTAAGGGCCTCATCGTCACGATGGTTGAGCACAAGGAAACGAGGAGTCTCGGGAACCAGGAGGATCAGCAAAGCGAAAAGACCCGCCGGAACCGCCTCGGAAAGGAACATCACCCTCCAGCCGACAGCATTTGTCCATTCGACGACAGCGGGATCGTTGGCATGGGAACGGATAATCAGGTAGTTGACAAAATAGACTACCAACTGACCGAATATGATGGCGAACTGGTTCCAAGAGACCAGCTTACCTTTCTTTGACGCGGGAGCGACCTCGGCGATATACATCGGGCAGAGGGCAGAGGCCAGACCGACGCCGACACCACCCAGGATGCGGTAGCAGTTGAAAGCCACAAGCAATCCCTTTGTGGCGACTCCTTTCTGGAAGAACAGGAACTCCGGGAAATATGACCCGAGAGCTGACAGAAGGAACAGGACACCCGCCACGAAAAGGGTCTTCTTACGGCCGAGATTCGAGGCCAGAATACCCGAAATGAAGGCTCCAATAATACAGCCGATCAATGCGCTGGAGCTCGTGAAACCGTGGAGTCCGTCAGTATAGTTGAAATCTGACGCTCCTTTGAAAAACGCCTGGAGTCCTTTCTCAGCACCTGAAATGACAGCCGTGTCATATCCGAACAGCAGTCCCCCGATGACCGCCACAAGGACTATTGAGAATAGATAAACGGGGCTTCCTTTCTGTCTGTACATATTCCATCAAATTGTCCCGCGAATATAAAAAAAAGTATTTGGAAAAATGTACGTCACTGTCAGCGAGACCGCTTAGAACGCCATATTCCAAGCGGCGTTCTGAGCTCTCTGACTGTTGACAGCGTTCATCTTGCCGAAGTTCCACTTGACCCCGAAAAGAATGTAACGTCCCATAACCAGAGTGTAGGAGTCCTGCTCGTAGTTGGCTGTGACAGTGTGGTTCAGGTTACGGGTCTGGTCAAGGAGATCGTGGATATGCAAGCTGAATGTGTACGCCTTGACATTCTTCGAAATCTCAATGTTCCATCTCCATTCCGGATCGCCATACCCCTCAGCGAATCCCCGGTACCAGTGATATGTGAGATCAGTGTCAAACTCAAACTCATGTTTTGTCCGGTAGTTGCCGGATAACCCGACGGAAGAGTCCAACGTGTTCATGTTGAGATTCTTATTCAAGGAATAGCGGGCGATTTCCCGTGAAGCCGAGGAGAAAGCTCTCCATGTGAAGCCTCCGGAGCTATATCTCAAAGTGACGCTGGGATCGTAACCATAGCTGGTGGTATTACCCTCGAAAAAACCGCTCTTTCCGCTGAAGAACAGGTCCCCTTTGGGATCTCCCCAGAAAGAATCCATGAACGAGGAATAGTCGAAACTGTCCTTATCAACTCCAGGAAGAGTGCCCTTAGGCTGATAACTGGTTGAACGTATGACACTTCCGCTGATTCCAAAAGTCAGGAACCACTTTTTGCCGCTGTCAAGTGGAGTGTTGTAACTCGAGTATAGCGATGAGCTGAAAGAGTTCTTCTTCGAGTTCAACGGCACGGCATACATGATACCGTCAGAGTCGTACCAGCGGGCGTAGGTGACAGGTCTTGTGTTCACGGTGCCGTAGAAGGTCATCATAAGATTGGAGAATCTTTTCTTGTTGTTACGGTCAAAGCTGGCGACGAATGTGGTGTATCCACCTGGTTTGAGATAGATATTTCCTATCACCGGCCTGGACGGGTCGGCGATATTCATGACCGGTACCATGGAGCTTCTGTCGGGCTGGCGCGAGGTTCCGGACGTGGACACGGTGAAACGATTGTCGCCCACCATGTGTTGGATTCGCAAGGTGGGGGTCGCATGCCAGTACCACTCTCCAGCGCCTGTGGTGCTTGAAACTCCATAACTTTTGGAATATGTCTCATTCATAAGCCCCGACATGCTGGCTCCAAGTGTTATCCAGCTTGTAGTGGCGAACTTGTATTGGGCGGTCATGTCGTATATCTGGCTGATTGTGTGGGCATTTGACTCGGAGGAATAGAAGCCGTTGCGCCCGGCGGCGTCGAAAGCGTCACGCAGACTGTTCTGGCTAGTGGAAGACAGGTAAGCGCTTCCCGAGAGGAGTATTTTCTCTCCGATCGGCTCAGCGTAGCGTACCCTTCCTCCGACCATACGGTACTTTGAGTCTGACTGGTACCTCAAGTCCCTACGATCTTCTCCGGAGGCTGTTTTCACAATGCTGACCTCATCGCTCTCTCCGTCAGTGTCTCCGACAGTGAAGCTCGCCTGGAACTCGATAAACCGGTTTTTCTTCCCCCAAAGGTCCCTGAAGGTGATGGCGTTGTAGTCATATAGCCTCATGGTGGAGCTTAAGCTATGGACATCGCCTTTTGAACTATTTATGAACAAGCCCTCCCTTGAGGTCTCTGATGTTGAAGTACTGAAGTCATTGTTCCAGGTGTAAGAGAAACTCGGGGTTATACGTACCCTAACCTTGCCGCTCTCCTTCTTTATCTCAGCGTCAGCCGCGACAGAGTTGGAGAACCCCCTCCCGGAATTCTCCGAGGAAGAAAAGATATTCCCGTCATCCTGAAAGGTGGTCCTGAATGACTTGTTCCCGGAACGAGAGTCACCATATTTATAGTTGCTTCCTATAGTCGTGTCGAAGTTCTTAATTCTCTGTGTGTTGTAATTCACTCCCAGCTGCCCGGCCGAGGATATCTGGCCGATATTGCTGGTCCTGGTGGTCCCGTCAGCGCTGACGGCCACGAAGACCACTCCATCCGCGTCGTTGATGTTCATCCCGTTGCCGATCAAGGTCAACTGATCTTTCTCCGAGTACGCCGCCACAAGCGCGTTACCGCTGTAAAGCAGGCCTCGGTCATCCCTCAAGGGGTTGTCCTTATCATGAGCCGCGGTGGTTCCTCCCTTCACGCCGGCGTTGCCGAACCAGCCTTTCTCATATTCCTTCTTCAAGGCAACGTCGAGGACTTGTTCCCTCGCTCCGTCCTGCATGCCCGTATCCCTTGTGGATTCCGACTCCCGGTCGATCACCCTTATCTTGTCCACGATCGATGCGGGCAGGTTGTTCAGGGCTGTGGACTGATCTCCAAAGAAAAATGTACGTCCGCCTACTGTGAGCTTGTCAATCTCCTTGCCATTGAACTTGACTTTACCCTCGTCAGTAATCTCCATTCCCGGCATGCGTTTCAGGAGATCTTTGAGCATCGCGTTAGTGCCGACCTGGAAGGACGAAGCGTTGAACTCGACGGTGTCCTGTTTCACGATAATCGGATTGCCCACATCGGTCACGACCGCCGCATTAAGGTAATTCTCATCGATCTTGAGCTTGATCGTTCCCATGTCCACCATCCTGTCCCGGAAATATTTCTCTAATACAAAAGGATGATAACCAAGCATTTCCACACGAAGGACATAGTTGCCGTAAGGGACATCCTCCAGTTTGGCCTTACCCTCGGCATCGGTGAGTGTGAAATTGCTGATCGTGGTGTCCTTGGCGGGGATGACATAGAACGAGGCGAAAGGAATCGGCTCGTTGGTGAGAGAGTCAACGACGGTGCCGCTGACCTCGGCCATCCTTCCGTCCATTAGGTTATCATTCAATATGAAGACCTGGGCTTTTGCGGAAAGGCACAGTGCCAGGATAGAAAAAGCGGTGAGAAATGTTCGTTTCATGCGGAAAACCAATATCGTTGTATATACTTTAGACGTCTGAAGCCCTTGAAAGTTAACAAACAATTTCACTTCTCTTCCATAAACAATTCTCCTTTAAGGTATTTCACATTGTCGACTGCGAACTCATAGCCGTTCGAGCCCGGACGGGCGACCTTAAGGTACTTTTCATACCAATCCAGTGCTTGCTTGTAATCTTTCTTCATCTGATAACAATAAGCGATGGTGGAGAGGGCCGAAATAAACTTCGGATTATACTTGTAGGCTTCTTTATAATGTTCGATGGCCTGATCCCAGGAATTCTGCGTTTTGTAGTATCCTAGGCCATATTGCTGATGAATACGGGACATCATGGCAGGATCCGGCTCCAGCATCTTCAGAGCTTTGTCCAGCCAAGGTTTCACATCCCTGTCAAACGGACGGTAAGCATCCATTTTCGCCGCGGCGATGGCATAAGCCAATCCCACATCGCTGGAGTCAATCTGCCATGCGGCAATGAGTTCTTTATCAGCCCGGTATAAAACCAGATCGTGCCAGTAACTCTGACCCAGATAGTAGTGGATCGGGTAGGTGTCATTGCCAATATCCTCCTGACGCTGGAACACCTTGCTGGCGGTCTCATAATCTCCCTTCCGATAAAAGGCGACGCCTTGCAGTGGCGCTATCGTCATATTGTCAGGATCCTCGGCAAGGAAAGGTTCGCTAAGAGCGATCGCCCCATCATAGTTTTCGGAATCGAGAAGAATACCCATCGCCTTTGACAGGACCGATTCGTTCATTGGCTTCAGAGCCAATGACTTCCGATAGTACCATAAAGCCGAATCAGGTTTCTCCATCTGTTTGAAAGCATCACCCATGAAACTGACGACCGCCGGGATGGAATCCCTCTGGAGAACCGCCTGCCCTGCCTGGATACTCTGAGGATATGCCTTCAGCCGATAAGAGGCTTGCATCAGACGGATCTTGTAGAGTATATTGTCCTGGGCAAATGAAGATAGCATATAATATGTTCCGAGCGCATCCTCATAGGCTCCGCTCTGAAAATGGCAGTCGGCCAGCTCAGCCAGTACACCTTCATCCATTGAGCCCGGCCGTACCAATGCCGAGAGTTTCTCGATGGCATCATCGGTGCGGTAAATACTCTTCAGGTAGCGCGCCTCGGCCAGCACTGAATCACGATGGGTTGTCTGAGCACCGAGCTGAACGCAGACCATCGAGACTGATAATATGAATAATAATCTTTTCATCTGAGTTGGAAAATAACAGGGAAGACAAATGTGACCGGAACGATTTCGCCGGCCCGAATGCCGGGATCCCACTTCGGAGAAGCGGAGACCACACGTAACGCCTCCGTATCCAAATCTTTTCTTACTCCTTTAAGCACGACAACATCCCGGACCGCTCCATCAGTCCCAACAGTAAATTGCAAGGTCACACGGCCTTGTACACCTTCGTCTTTAGCCGTTTTAGGATAAACGAGCCGCGAATTCACCCATTTGGAGAATTCATTCGCGTCACCCCCGTTAAAGGTCGGTTTCCGTTCCACCAGCCGGAAAGGAATCAACTCGGGATCTGGCTCGATTTCCTCGGATTCCATGGCCGGATTACAAGCCAACATGAAAGCGGCCAACACAGGGAGGATGGCCAGATATGACCAACGAATCCACCGGGAGGACGACGGTTTGAGCATCATATCGATGCGGCTCTTGAGTTTGGCATGCTGGAAACCACTGGCCATCGAGAAGCGGTGCTCCCCCACTGCTTTACGCACGAGAAGTAATTGATATTGAGCAGCTTCAACGCCATTTTGAATAACTCGCTCATCGGCTTCATATTCATGAAGAAGGCGTAATTCCTCCCTAGCGATCCAGACCAACGGATTCCACCAGAAAAGCAGTTGGATTGGTAAAAAGAAGATAAGATCCAGTGAGTGCCGGCACTTTACGTGCATAAGCTCATGCGTGAATATGGCAGGATTATCTTTCAGGTCCTTCAAGCCAATCACCACTGTACGTCCCCAACTGAAAGAAGGAATATTCTCTTCCAGCAACACCAGACGGAAGCCATCTCTCTTGGTTTTTTCTCCTTTACGGATCAAGCGCCCCGTCTTGCATGCGGACACCAGGTAAAGAGTCAGCGTAGCGACCCCTCCAAAGATGTAAATCGCCAATAAGATTTCCTTCCACGGGAAGGAGGATTGGAGAGCATGTTCGGCTAATCTGTTATCTGGAGATGCCCATCCGAAAACCCATACAGGGTCGACCAAAACGACATTTGTCGGCCGGATCCGGATAAATGGAAGAAGCAAGCAGAGATAACTCCCCACCAGAAGGAGCACCCGGTTCAGCCTGAAGAAAGTGGTCCGACGCATTACCAGCAGGTAAAATGCGTAGAACAGGCCAAGATACAAACCACCTCGAACTATATATAATAAAAATGGTGTCATTTCTTATTCTTTTCAATTCTAGCGATCAGGTCTTTCAGATCTTGAAGGTCCATCTTGTCTTCCTCCACGAACTGGGATACCAAGTTGAGATAGGAGTTGTCATAATAGCGGGCGACAACTTTGGAAATCGTGTTCCCGCGATATTGCCGTTCACTAATCTTGACTTTGTATCGGAAGGAGTTCGCCATCGGCTCCCTCTCCACGAACCCCTTCTCCTCCAAAAACTTAACCAAAGTAGCGACAGTGTTGTAGTGAGGCTTCGGTTCGGGGATATAACTGATCAAATCTCTGATGAACAAAGGCTCATGCGCCCAGAAAATGTTCATCAACATCTCTTCTTTCGCGGTTAATGTCTGCTTCATAGCTAATCTCACATATAAGACGTTACTACGCGAATATAGTCATTTAATTTATATCTCCTAATAAATTTAGGAGATTTACGTTATTACCTCGGAGATATAATGCGGCTTGCTTTTTGCAAAACGTTATAACATCACAAATAAACTTGAAGATATGAGAAGAATTCTAGTAATGATGGCTGTGCTGGCCATTTCAGTAAGCCTTTCGGCTCAAGTGATCGTAAGAGAAGAATCTCAGCTCTTCGAGCCTGACGAGCAGATCTATGACCCGTATCTTTACCTTACACCATTCAGCGACGCTGTAGGTTATTCAATCTATGGGAGCCAGTACCGCAAAGCCAGGGCAACCAAATCCTGGGGTACAAACCTGTGCCTCGTATCCGCACCATTGTTCGGCCTATTCGCTTTATCCGGAATCAATAATGAAAACGATGCGGTGGCTTTGATAGGCGCGGCAGGGTTCGCCGGCAGTCTCATAGCCGGGATCCCCCTCTGGAGGAAAGGTCGAAAACAACTTGATTGGATGCTGGACGACTATGTGAGGAGATACGCCCCTAAACCTCGAGCCGCAAACGTGTCAATAGGTGCCACTGATAACGGCATAGGCCTGGCTTTGAGGTTTTAAGATCCTTTCGATAAACTGAATAACAACGAAAAAGGACTGGCTCATTTCGAGTCGGTCCTTTTTTGTACATATTCTTCTACTATTTTCAAAGCTTACTGATGAGTTTCTCGGCACTGGTGCCGCGAAGTTCCATTATTTCTGTGGCCGCGTCAAAGCGGTTCTCCGCCACATCATAAAGCCGCACATACGCTACTGGCTTTTCGGCATTGAAATAGACTTCCAGATAGAGATGGTCCGCTTCAGAAGTAGTAGCGAAATCCAGGGTATCGGTTTTTTGCTCAAAGAAGTCAATGATTCCACTTCGATACTCTGGATCAATGTCCAGAGTCTTCTCTTTAAGTAGCGTGGCCTCTCCTACGCGTTTGTCCGCCCTTTTGTAGAAAACAAACAGCAGAACACCGATAAAGCAGAACAGTATGCCCCAGCCGGGAAGAAGAAAATAAAGCCCGATACCTGCTGCAAGGACGATACTAGCAATGGCAAGGTCAAGAAAAGTATGAACCTTCTTGATCTTGATTTCTTCAGTTGTACCCATTATGCGATGCATTTAAGTTTGTTTATGAGTTTTTCCGCTCTTTCACCGCGCAGTTCTACGATTTCCGTTGCGGGCTCATAGTTGTAATTTGAGAAGTCAAAGAGTTGGGCGT